>Ga0187780_10001025_pt1 | contig 20979 bp, 18 predicted proteins | sample 1015_Q2_SP10_20__FD_132429 | JGI IMG/M metagenome (GOLD analysis project Ga0187780, IMG submission 132429) | Tropical peat soil microbial communities from peatlands in Department of Meta, Colombia - 1015_Q2_SP10_20_MG | ecosystem: Environmental > Terrestrial > Soil > Wetlands > Peat | place...
CCGGCAGGAACCTCGCCTTTGATGCGCCTGTAGAGAAACTTGTGCTCGAAAAACAGCACCGGATTATTATCGCGCACCGCGGCCTTCAGCAGGCCCTTGGCATCGTACGGAGTAGACGGATAAATCACCTTCAGCCCCGGCGTATGCACGAAATACATTTCCGGATTTGCGGAGTGGAACGGCCCGCCGTGCACGCCGCCGCCGGACGGCCCGCGAATCACCATGGGCGCGGGCGCATTCCAAAGGTAGTGTCCCTTGGCCACGAAATTCGTGATCTGGTTGAACGCGCACACGATGAAATCGATGAACTGCATCTCGCAAATCGGGCGCAAGCCGAGGTAGCTCATCCCGCAAGCCGCGCCGATGATGGCGCTCTCGCTGATCGGCGTGTCGATGACGCGCTCCCAGCCAAACCGTTCGAGCAGTCCTTCGCTGGTTTTGAACGCGCCGCCATACACACCGACATCTTCACCAATCAAGAGCACAGTCGGGTCGCGCTCCATTTCCTCGAACATGGCTTGGCGGATGGCTTCGAGAAAGGTGATTTGCGTTCCGTTGGACGCGGCTGCTTTGGAACCGGGCATGGTTACCTCCGCGCCTTTCTGGAAGCCACCGACGGCTTCACCGCTTTCTTGGCCGCAGCTTTGCTTGCTGATTTCGGCGTGGTCTTCTCCGGGCCGCCATTGCTCGGCTGGACCTCCAGTTTCTTCGGTGCGGGCGTGGTGTCGCCAAAATGAATGGGCGCGTCCGCGCCGCCAGAACCCTGGCCAGAGCCAAATCCGGGCACGGTCCACACCGCTTTGACGCTGGATTTTGGCGGCGTAACTTCGCTGACCGGCCGCTCCCATTTGGCGCGAATCTTGTGGCAATCGTCGCCCGTGCAGTAGACGCCCTCTTCCGCGAGTTCCGGCGGGGGCATCGGAGATTTTTCGGCGAACTCCCGCTCCGCAGCCAACAATTTCTCCAGCTTTTCGTCGATTTCTTTCCTGGTGGCGCCGTCGAGAATTTTTTCCGCAGTCAGGAATTTTTCGTACAACGCGATGGGGTCTCGCGCTTCCCAGTGCGCGCGCATTTCCTTCGGGACATATTCCGCGGGATCGTGCTGCGCGTGGCCCATGCGGCGGAACGTCTTGGCCTCAATCAAAATCGGCCCTTCGCCGGCGCGTGCCCGCTCGACAGCTTCTTTAGCGGTCGTATACACGGCCACGACGTCGTTGCCGTCCACGATATAACTGTCTATTCCGTAGGCCTTGGCGCGATCCGCGAGGTTTTCGAGCGGGACCTGCCGGCGCACCGGCGTTGAGTAGGCCCACAGATTGTTCTCAAGAATCAAAACAAACGGCGCCTTTTGCGCCGCGGCGAAATTCAATCCTTCGTGAAACACGCCGGTGGAGCTGCCGCCATCGCCAATCCAGGTCATGGCGACAATTTTCTGGCCCAAATAGCGTCCGCCAATGGCGATACCGGTCATCACAGGAATCAGGTCGCCCAGCATGGAGATGGGCGAAACGATGTGCAGTTCGTCCAGATCGCCGAAGTGGCTGGTGCCGTCTTTCCCCTTCGTGGGGGAATCGTATTTCGCCATGTGCTGCATGAAGATGTCGCGCGGCCGCACGCCCTTTACCAGCAGGGCTCCAATGTTGCGAATCATGGGCGCAAGCCAGTCTTTCTTCTCGAGGGCGTAGGCGGTGCCGACGGAAATGCCTTCCTGGCCGAGACTCGAGTACAGCCCTCCGACAATCTGGTTCTGCCGGAAAAGCTTCACCATGGTGTCTTCGACGGCGCGGTTCAGGCGCATGTAGTAGTACAGGTCCAGATACTGCTGCCGCGTCAATTCCTTCTTCATTCGCGCTCCCGTTCCTACGCGGATACCGGCACGCCTTGTTCGGCGTGCTCCAGTTTCTGAAGCAGTTCTTCCTTCGTGATCTCTACTCGTTCCAGGCCGAAAAGTTCTCCGAGATGCTGAGCCATCTTCGGGAGAACTTCTTTCACTTCGACGCTGTGTCCCAGCAATTTTTCAAGGGAAGTGGCTTTGCGATCGGCAATCCCGCACGGCACGATCAAATCGAAAAAGCGCAAATCTGTCGAAACGTTATACGCAAAACCATGCGAAGTGATCCACCGGCTGATGTGCACGCCGATGGCGCCCAATTTTTCGGAAGTGGCGAGTGAAAGACCGGAGGAGTGGCTCGTGACTCGTGGCTGGTGACTGGTGGAAGAGTCAACCCAGACGCCTGTCTTCCCAGGTTCTCTTTCGGCCACAATTCCAAATTCAGCGGTCGTTTGGATCATTGCTTCTTCGAGCGTGCGCACGTACCACACGACGTCCCGGCGGATGGCGCCCAAATTCAGAATCGGATAACCGACAAGCTGTCCCGGGCCATGATACGTGATATCCCCGCCGCGATTCGTGGGGTAAAAGTCCACGCCTTTTTGCCGCTGCACGTGCTCAGAAGCCAGCAAATTTTCGCGCTTGCCGTTTCGCCCGAGCGTGATGACATGCGGATGCTCGCAAAAGAGCAGCACGTCTTCGATGGAGCCGGCCTTCCGCGCCGCCACCAGGCGCTTCTGCAACTCCCACGCCTCGCCGTAGCCGATGAGCCCAAGGTCGATTTGGTATGCAGCTTTCATTCACTGCCCAAAATAGAGTTGCGCACTAGCCATGTTTCGGTCATTAGTATTTGGTTCTCGGTCCTTAGTGAAAAACAAGACTACTTGTTTTCTTGACAACTCTTTCTTTGCCTTTACTAAGAACTTAGAACTAACAACCAAAGACGCGCGCCGGAAGTGCGCAGAGTTCGCTTAAGCCGTTTAACCGAGTTGCGACTCGTGCCTACACATTGATCTGCAAGCCGCGCACGCTGGCAAACGCGTCGCCCATCGCCTCCCACACCGTGGGATGCGCGTGCATCATATTCATCATGTCGTCGATGGTGCCCTCCAGGTGCAACACCGCGGCTGCTTCCGAGAGTATCTCCGTCGCCAGCGGCCCGATAATGTGAATCCCCAGCACTTCGCCGTATTTTTCGTCGCTCACCACCTTGATGAAGCCGCCGTGACTCCCCAAAATCGTGGCTTTGCTGTTTCCCACAAACGGGAACTTTCCGATTTTCACCGCATAACCTGCGTCGCGCGCCTGCTTTTCCGTCAAGCCAATGGAACCAATCTGAGGCTCGCAGTACGTGGCGTTGGGAATGCGCGTCTTTACAATTGGATGCGTGGGCTTTCCGGCAATGTGCGTCACCGCGACGATTCCTTCCACCATCGCCGCGTGGGCCAGTTGCGGCAGGCCCGCCACGATGTCGCCAATCGCATAAAGCCCCGGCTCAGCCGTTTCCATGTGCGGCCCCACGTGCACGAACCCGCGTTCGATTTTGACTTTCGATTTTTCCAGGCCGCAATTTTCGGTCATGGGTTTGCGGCCCACGGCCAAGAGCAATTTTTCCGCTTGCAGCGTTTGTGCCTTGCCGTCCTTGTCCTTGAACGAAACGGTGACGCCCTTCGCGTCTTTCTTCACCGAATCCACCGTGCTGTTCGTGTAAATCTGAATGTTTTTCTTCCGAAAAGCCTTGTCCAGCTCCGCGGAAATTTCCTCATCCTCGACAGGCACGATCCGCGGCAACATCTCCAGGATTGTCACCTGCGTTCCAAAGGAATTGTAGATGGAAGCGAATTCGACACCGACAGCTCCCGCGCCAATCACAAGCAAAGTCTTTGGAATTTCCGGAAGTTCCAGAATCGAGCGGTTCGTAAGAATGGTCTTGTGGTCCGGCTCGATGCCGGGCAGCGATTTCGCTTCCGAACCGCTCACGACCAGGATGTTCGAAGCCTCGATTGTTGTTTTCTTGCCGTCTTTTTCGACGCTGACCTTGCCCGGGCCTTCGTATCTGCCCCAACCTTGCACCCATTCGACCTTGTTTTTCTTGAAGAGAAATTCGATGCCCTTGGCGTGTTTCTTTACGATTTTCTCCTTGCGCGCGAGCACGTTGGCCCAATTGATTTTCAGCCCGCTGACTTCGAAGCCGAGTTCCGAGGCATTCTTGAAATGGTCGTAAACTTCGGCGTGATGCAGCAGCACTTTGGTGGGGATGCAGCCGACGTGCAGGCAGGTACCGCCCAGGAATGGATCTTTTTCGACGACAATGGTCTTCAAACCGAGTTCGCCGGCGCGAATCGCCCCGACATACCCGCCAGGCCCGCTTCCAATAATTGCTACATCATACTTTGCCACGCACAGTCTCCTTCCGCACAGGCCCACAACCACGGACTAAGGCGGCGAGCCGGGTTTGCTCTCATCGCAGTCACGCTCGAAAAAACTCGAGGGGATCAGGCCAAAAAGACGGTACCGCCGGACGTTCGACTCGTGAACGCCACTCCAAACGGCGAAAAAGCCGCCCGCACGCCCAGAAAGTGCAGACGGCCGCGTCCTAGCAAACACCGAATTTTAGCAGCCGCACGCTGCCGTCGCAACCGGACCGCGTCGTCCGCGAGCAGAATCGGAAGACAATGAACTACTGTTGGGAAAACCTGCATTGGCGTTGCGAAACCCTACGATTCAGCAAGCGCCACAAGATCAAATGCTTACAAAAACTGCTGAAGCTTACAGCAGCAGGGCTGCCGGAAATCCCAACGTCAAAGCATATACAGGCCGCAGAGCTCCACTTGCGAGATCCGGTGCAATCCATTGAATGCATAGGACTTGGTGCCTTCGCCTGGTTTGCGGCAGCTTTGGCCAGGCGGTTGCCTTTCTTATGGGTGAGAGATGAAGGAACGGGAACTCGGAGCGAGACCCGGAGAGGAGAACGACCATGACAGTCATCCTCGTTCTGCTGATGTTCGGAACCTTTGTGCTGGTTGATTACCTGCGCACGCGGCACGCTATGCCAGCCGTGGCAGCGGAAGCCGCGCGGGCTGCGACCCGGCAGGCGCCGACGGGGGAATTTGTCGAGGGCTTTCATGTCCCAGCGACCGTGCGGTATCACGCGGGACACGGCTGGGCACAGCGCGAGAGGAGCCGCTTGATGCGGGTGGGCGTGGACGAATTTGGAGCGGCACTGCTCGGCAACATCAGCCACATTGAAATGCCGAAGCCAGGGCGCTGGGTTCGCCAGGGCCAGAGAGTGTGGAGCTTCTCCCGCAACGGCGAAAAGACCGAGATGGTCTCGCCCGTCGAAGGCGAGATCGTGGAAGTGAATCCGGAAGTTGTAAGAGACCCAAGCTTGCTGCGCAAGGATCCCTTCGGACAGGGCTGGCTGATGACGGTGCACGTTCCCGATGAGGACAGCGTGCAGCGCAACTTCCTGCCGGTGCACTTGGTCACGGCCTGGGTCCGCGACTGCGCCGAGAGACTTTTCGCCAAGCAACCGCAATTGGCGGGGCCGGTAATGGCGGATGGCGGCCGGCCGGTTGCAGACTTTGCCGACGGGCTGCCTGGGGCCAACTGGCGCGAATTGACTGAGGAATTCTTCGTTCAATAAAGATTCATTGGAACCTCCTAGTGGCTGGTCGGCAAGCCCCGAAAGGGCTTGTCGGCCGTCACTTTTTGGTACGTGGAGATTTCGGACGGAAGTGTGTTGATTCCCTACACCGAGGGGGAAAGGGCGCAGCGAAAGCGCTCGCAAAATTAGGCCAAGTTCAGTCCGCGTTCACAATCCATTCCAAACAAAGCCTTTAGGAGTTGTGGATTTTTTCCACGGTGGTCTGGAACCTGCACCCATCCGCAGTGGCACTTCTGGATCCCCGTCCGACCCTGAAGCGAGTCTTCCCTCGAAAGAAGGGTCTTCATGCCCAAAGCCATCCTTTATGACAGCACCATGTGTGTCGGCTGCCGACTGTGCGAAAAGGCCTGCGCCGAGCATCACACTCTGCCCTACAACGATGACATCGCAAAGGAGGAAAAACTCTCAGCTCACAAGCTGACAGCAATCACCACGCATGGCGACAAATTCATGCGGCGGTTTTGCATGAATTGTGTCTCGCCCACTTGTGCTTCCGTTTGCCCGGTTGCCGCTTTGAAGAAATCGGCGCTCGGGCCGGTGACCTACGATTCGACACGTTGCATTGGATGCCGCTACTGCATGCTGGCCTGCCCCTACCAGGTGCCGACGTATCAGTGGAACAACCGGCTGCCGGTGGTGAAAAAGTGCGACATGTGTGCCGACCGCGTTGCGATGGGGTTGCAGACCGCTTGCGCGGAGGCGTGCCCGACCGGCGCAACGAAATTCGGCGAGCGCGACGAATTGATCGCCGAGGCGCGGCAGCGGCTCGCCGCGAATCCCGGACAGTACTACTCGAAGATTTACGGGCTGGAGGAAGTTGGCGGCACGTCCATGCTGCTTTTGTCCGCCGTGCCCTTCGAGGAACTCGGCGTCAAAGTCAGTTTGCCGCATGAGCCGCTGCCCATGCTCACCTGGCACGCCCTTTCGGAAATCCCCACCATCGTGTCCGTGTTCGGCGTTTTGCTTGGCGGAGTTTGGTGGATCAGTCATCGGAAGGAAGAAGTAGCGGCTGCGGAGCAGGCCGAGCGGGAGAAGAAATCATGATGCCGAACGACAACAGGCAACAACTGAGTTTTTGGCAGGCTATCGCCACGGTCGTCATGGTTGCCGGCTTCTACGCCTCCTACGTTCGCATCACGCAAGGGCTGGGCGGCGCGACAAATCTGAGCGATCAATTCCCCTGGGGGCTTTGGATCGGCTTTGACATTCTGTGCGGCGTCGGACTGGCCGCCGGAGGATTTACGCTGGCGGCCACGGTGCATATTTTTAATATTGAGCGCTACAAGGCGATCCTGCGCCCGGCGATTCTCACCGCGTTTCTTGGCTATCTGCTGGTTGTCCTGGCGCTGATGTTCGACCTCGGGCTTCCCTACCGCATCTGGCATCCGCTGGTCATGTGGAATCCGCACTCCGTGATGTTCGAAGTGGGCTGGTGCGTCACTCTTTACACGACGGTTTTGGCGCTGGAATTTGTTCCCGTGGTCTTTGAGCGTTTTCGTTGGACCAAGGCTCTGAAAATCATGCGCGCCTTTCTGATACCCTTGGTGATCCTCGGCGTGATTCTTTCCACTCTGCACCAGTCTTCGTTGGGGAGCCTCTATCTGATCGTGCCGGAGAAGCTTTATCCGCTGTGGTACACGCCGCTCCTGCCGTTGATGTTCTTCGTTTCCGCGTTGTGCGCGGGTTTGGCGATGACCATTTTCGAATCCTGGCAAAGCAGCAAAGCTTTCGGGAAACATCTGGAACTGCCGCTGCTTTCCAGCATGGGGCGCGTGCTTGCGGTTCTTCTGTCGGTTTATATGACCCTGAGGTTTGTGGACTTGTGGAATCGCGGCGCGCTGCGGCTCTTGGTGGTGCGGCGCACGGAAACGTATCTGTTTGCGCTGGAAATTGCGCTGTTTGTCGTCCCGATGTTTCTGCTGTTCCGCAAAAGAGTGTACAGCAACCCGCACGCGCTGTATGGCAGCGCCGTGCTGGTGCTGTTTGGCTTCGTGGCTAACCGGCTGAACGTAAGCGTCACCGGGATCGAAGCAGCGTCCGGAACATATTACTTTCCGAAATGGACGGAAATCGCGGTAACGCTCGCGATTGTGGCGCTGGGATTCACCATTTTCCGGTTCGCGTGCAAGCACCTGCCGATTTTTGCGCCGCTGCCGGTGGTCGAGCGAGTGCCCTCACGGGTCCCGGTTCCGTCGGTTCCGGTCGAAGCGGATTGAATCATGACGAAAGGCCCGTTCCAACTCGGCAAGCTTCGAGTGGGATTGGCGTCGAAGCTGGTGATGCTGCTGGTCATCAGCACCATCGCGCTTTTCTCTCTCTTCGGTTATCTGAATTTGCGCTTCCAGCAGCGGCACGCCGAAGAAATCATTCTCCAGGATGGAGATCATGTTGGCGACCTGATTGTGCGCAGCTTGCGGTATCACATGATGCGGAACGATCGCGAGGCGCTCTATCAAGCCATCAACGACATCGGCGCCCAGCCCGGGATGGGCCGCATCCGCATCCTTAACAGTTCCGGGCAAATCAACTTCTCCACCGATGCTTCTGAACTCCACACCGTGGTGAGCAAGCAGGCCGCCACCTGCCAGGATTGTCATTCCGACGGCGGCAAGCTCCACGAGCCGCTCCTTTCGCATCATGCCCGCTTTTACAGAGATGCGCAGGGGCAGCAAGCCTTGGCGGTGGTTCGCGCGGTGGAAAATGAGCCGGGCTGTTCGAACGCCTCCTGCCACAGTCATTCCCCGAATCAACGAATCCTGGGGATGGTGGACGTGAGCCTGTCTCTCGCTCCGGTAACCCGGCAAATTGCGCTGCAACAGGCGGAATTGTTCTGGTTCACTGTCGCTGCTGTTCTGGTTTTCTCTTTCCTGAGCATTCTTTTCATCTGGAAAGTTGTGGACAAGCCGATGAAGCAACTGCTGCGGGGAATTCAAAAAGTGGCTTCGGGTGACGTCGCGCAGCGGCTTCCCGTGAAATCCCAGGACGAATTTGGAGAGCTTGCCGGGTCCTTCAACAAAATGACCGAGAGCCTGGTTCAGGCGCAGAAGGAAAATGAGGCCTGGGCGCAAACGTTGGAACAAAGAGTGGACGAGAAAACACGCGATTTGGAAACCGCGCAGCGCGCGCTCTTCGAGCGCGAAAAGATGGCTTCCATCGGCAAGCTCGCCGCCACCGTCGCCCACGAAGTGAATAACCCGCTGGAAGGAATCCTGACTTACGCGCGGCTGACGCTCAAAAAATTGGAAAAGACCGTTCCGGATGAAGCGCCGCGCGCCGAGATGGCGGAAAACCTTCGTACGATCGAGCGGGAAAGCCGGCGTTGCGGCGATTTGATGCGCAATTTGCTGGCCTTCGCTCGCAAGTCCCCGAGCCAGCGCGAACCGAACGATCTAAATGAACTGATTCGTCATGGGCTAGCGCTGGTTCGCCATCAAATGGAACTTCGCGGCATTGAGTTGAAAGCCGAGCTGCAGGAAGGCCTGCCGTTACTGCGCTGCGATGCCGGCCAGATTCGCCAGGTCATTCTGGCCATCCTGGTGAACGCAACCGAGGCGATGCCCGGCGGCGGAACTCTTCGCGTTTCCACTGCCGTGGATAAACGCCACCAAAACGTGGAAGTGCGCATCCGCGACACCGGTGTGGGCATTCCGCCGGAAGTGCTGCCGCACATTTTCGATCCGTTTTTTACCACGAAAGAAGACCAGCAAAACACCGGTCTCGGGCTGGCCGTGGCGCACAGCATTCTAGAGCAGCATGGCGGCTCGATTTCCGTCAAATCGGCGCCCGGCCAGGGCAGTGAATTTCTCATCTCGCTTCCTCTTCACGGGTCAGTGCCCGTTGAAGCGGTATTTGCGGCGCAGGAAAAGAGGTGATCCCTGTGGAAACTCAGGCAGCAGCAAGAACGGAGAAGATCCTGATCGTGGACGATGAACCGGTCGTACGCGATTCGCTTGGCAAATGGTTTACCGAAGAAGGCTTCACGGTGCGGGCGGTGGGCAGCGCGCAAGAAGCATTGAACGCGTTTCAACCACATACCTGGGACGTCGCCCTCTTGGACATTAAGATGCCCGGAATGGACGGCATCGAGCTGCAAAACCGGCTGCGCGAAGCGGACCCGGATTTAATCGTCATCATTATGACCGGCTACGCTTCCGTGGAAACCGCGATTCACGCGCTGAAGCAGGGCGCGTACGACTACATCTGCAAACCGTTCGAACCCGATGAGCTGGTTCACACCATCAACAATGCCCTCGAACACCGCCAGGCAAAAAAGGAAGTCGCCCAGTTGCGGGAGCATTTGCAAGAGGCGTTCCCGCGCGTTCCGATCATTGGCCAAAGCCCGGCGATGAAGCGCGTGTATGAATTAATCGAAATGGTCGCGCCGACCGACGCGACGGTGCTGATCACCGGCGAAAGCGGCACGGGCAAGGAAATCGTGGCGCGAGCTATCCATGACGCCAGCCCACGCCGCCTGATGCCGTTCATGGCCATCCATTGCGGGGCATTGACCGAAACCCTCCTCGAAAGCGAGCTTTTTGGCCACGAGCGAGGCGCTTTTACCGGTGCGCAGGCGCGCCGAAAAGGGAAATTTGAAGCAGCGGAGGGCGGCACAGTTTTCCTCGATGAAATTGGCGACATCAGCCTAAAAACGCAAACGGACTTGCTGCGCGTGCTTCAGGACAAGGAGATCGTGCGCATTGGCAGCACTGCCCCGTTCAAAGTCGATTTTCGGTGCATTGCCGCGACCAATCGCGACCTCGAAGCCATGGTCAAGGAAGGCAGCTTTCGCTTTGACCTTTACTACCGGTTGAATGTGGTCAGCATCCATCTTCCGCCGCTGCGGGAGCGGCGCGAGGATATTCCGCTGCTCGCGGAAAGCTTTTTGCAAAAACATGCGACAGCTATGAACAAACCGGTGTCGCGAATCTCCAGCGAAGCCATGAGCCCGCTGATGAATTATGATTGGCCGGGAAATGTGCGAGAGCTGGAGAACGCCGTCGAGCGCGCCCTCGTGATCGGGAGGGGGCCGGAGCTCCTGCCTTCGGATTTTCCGTTGCAGATGTCCTCCCCGCATCCCGCGGCAGGGCGCAGGCTTGAGGACGTTGCGCGCGCACACATCGAGCGGGTCCTCGAAGAGTCCGGCTGGAACCTCACGCGTGCGGCGGAGATTCTGGCCATCGACCGAAGCACGCTGTACAGCAAGATCAAGGCCTACGGTTTGAAACGTCACGCCACGGTTGGCGGATGAATGCGATCCACTTGTTATCGGTGGTCTCGACGCGCGAACGCCTCGAAGCGCCGGAAGCAAAGGCGCGCCTGGAATTCCTTGATGATCTAGCGGCCGGGTTGGCGCGCATCTACCAAGTCTCCTGCCACGTTCATGAAGAACCCTTCCTCGCTGATTTTGCTTATGACCCCGTCCGCGGGCAATACCACTCCACAGCCATCCTGCAGCGCCTGCAATCGCTGTCGGGCGATCCCGAAACCTGGTTTCTGGGAATCACGAGTGTCGATCTCTACATCCCGATTCTCACGTTTGTTTTCGGGGAAGCGCAGTTGAATGGCCGCTGCGCGCTCGTTTCGCTGCATCGTCTTCGCGAGGAATTTTACGGCTTGCCTGCAAACCCGAAACTCCTCGCGGAACGCGCGGCGAAAGAGGCTGTCCACGAACTGGGCCACGTCCTGGGCTTGCGCCATTGCCACGATTGGCGTTGCGTAATGACCTCGACGCACGACGTGGAGCGGCTTGACCTGAAGAGCGAAGAATACTGCGCAGCCTGCCTGGCGCTGACTCCCTTGAAGAAGCCGGCCCCGCGAGGCCCGGAAGTCTTCTCTGCGTTTGGTTCCTTCCGGGACGAAAAGAAGAATTCGTAAGCGCAGAATCACTAGGCCGCGTCGAAAGAGCCTCCCCATCAAGAGAGCATCTTCTCACCAACCCCACTTTGCCCTAGGTAACTCCAAACGTACGGCCTGTAGTACTAGATATATATTTTCTATAAACATAAAAAGCCTCTTGCATTCTCATTTACTTTTGCGTATCTTATCCCACCTCGTATTCAGGGCCCGCCTAAAACAGCCTTTGCGGAATCCCAGCCGCACGTGCGAAGGAGGTACAAGGGCATGATCATGATCTCCGGGGAGCGTTGGCACTGCACGAACGTCGCGTGCCGTTGCTCTGTTCTCGTAAAGGATTCCAGCCAGATTGAAGGATCGAATCCACGCTGTTCTTGCGGCAGCGCAATGAAGAAGGATTATTCTCCGCCGGTATTTCGTGAGATTGCAATGCCGGATTTCCCCGAACCGTTGCTCATTTCAAATGGCTCAGAGAGGGATTGAGGCATGAACGGCCAATCCTTCCACCCCTTGCGGGTCCACGCTCCTAAGCCACTGGTGGTTCGCGGAGGGCTGGGGCGCACGTTTGGCAGCCTCGCCAGTTTCCTTGCGCTTACCCTGATTGCCGGAGGCGGCTATATTCTCGGGGACGCCTTCGCTCATCCGGTGGATGCTCAAGCAGCCGGACTGATCACTGCCGCTTTCGTGATTGCTCTCGGCTTGCTGCTGCTCTTTTATCTTCTGAAACCCAGGCGGGCTGCAGGAACTGCCAGGCGAAGAACGCGCCGCCATTTCTCAGGGAACGCAATGCGAGCAGTTGCTCAGCCCATGTCAGCTCCAGCTGCCGATTCGCGGCCCAATCTAGCCTACCAGCGGATCTACGTGGACCATTCCCGCATTCGTCCTTGAAAAATTCCGCTCAGCCTTTTGCGATGGCAGGGAAGTACCGCTCTTCAAGAATCACGCGGTGATGGATCTGATGGCCGGCGACCATGAATCCAATCGCGCGCGCCGTGACTTCTTTCTCGCTGGCGATGCCTCGTTGCAACCAAGCCTTCTCGTCAAAAGATCGAAACAGAGCGATACTCGCCGCGCGCACGGCGGAAAATTCTTCCGCCAAATCCGCGAGAGTGCGCTCCGTATGCCCGCCATTTCGCACAAAATCATCCTGCTCGAATCCCGGCAGCGGTGTCTTATCGCCACGTCCGATGCGCAACGCGCGATAGGCAAAGATGCGCTCCGTGTCGCTGATGTGCCCCAGCGTTTCCTTTACTGTCCATTTGTCCGGTGCGTATCGAAAATTCCCGTCGCGTTCCGGGCGCCAGGCGAATAGCTGGAGCATCTGCAAGCGCTCGGACTCCAGGGCTTTGAGTAGATCCGTTCCGGGAACTTTCGAAATGTACTTTGCATAGTAGTCGGCGTATTCCGTTGTTTCAGGCCTCTTCATGGGTTTGCTCCTGTCCGGGTTTCAAGCTTATATCGTGCGAAGACGCCTATTCAGCGTAAACTCTGCGTCTTTTGGTGCGACGGCCAAATTGGAAGTCGATTCGTGCCATCGGCCAGACGGAACAAATTCCGCGCTTTCTGTTTTGCCTCGCTTATTGCAAGATAGCGCCAGCTTATGACCAAGCCTGATCGCAGGAACATTCGCGTTGCTTTTCAGGGGGAGCCCGGCGCGTTCAGCGAAGCCGCTGCGATTCAACTTCTTGGCGAAGAGATTGTCACCGTGCCGCGCGCGACCTTTGAAATGGCCTTCCGGGCCATAGATGAAGGGGCCGCGGATGCCCTGCTCGCGCCGGTGGAGAATTCGCTGGCGGGTTCAGTGGTGCGCGTATTCGATCTGCTGCTAGAAAGTCGCCTGGCAATCGTTGCCGAGACGATTCTGCCCATCGAAATGCAACTCATCGCAATCCCCGGCGCGGCGCTCAGCAATATTCGCTCGGTTGCTTCACATCCGATGGCGCTGGCGCAGTGTGAACGCTTTTTTGCCGCGCATCCGGAGTGGAAACGCGTCCCCGCGGAAGATACGGCAGGAAGTGTCCGCGAAATCCTTTCGCGCGGCAACAAATCCTGCGCGGCCATTGCCGGGCGGCGAGCCGCCGAGCACTATCACGCGCAAATTATTGCGGAGAATATTCAGGACAATTTGGAAAATTTCACGCGCTTCGTGCTTCTTGTTCTGGAAAAAGAAGCTGCTACGTGGCTTTCTCCCGAGGCCCGCAAAACTTCTCTCGCCATGCGGCTTGCCCACCGCCCCGGCGCGCTGCTGGCTTCGCTCGAACCGTTTGCGAAGCACGGCGTGAATCTGCTCAAGATTGAAAGCCGCCCCATCCACGGGCGCCCCTGGGAATATCAGTTTTTTATCGATGTCGAGGCCGCGGATGTTGCTCGCCTCGATCAAGCGCTCGCCGAAGTCCGCGGCGCCACCAGTGAACTGCGCGTGTTTGGCCGGTATGTCGCCGCGTCTCGCTGATTTCACTGTGTGGAACAATTCTGCATTGAAGTGAAAAAAGCTGGCGAGACTGCGCCGGCCTTTTTCCTTTACTTCCTTTGCGGTCCTTCACTTCATTTCTTAGCAGTAGCTGCATTCGGCGTCGCCCATCCGGCCGCCGGTGATGTCGTCACGCATTCGCCGCAACCGCCGTCCGAGGCGTTCGGCAAGTTGATGCCGTGCGCGCCAGAGCCTGGCCTTCAGCGTGTTTTCCGTCACGCCGAGTTTCTTCGCCGCTTCTCCAGTCGAAAAGCCCTGCACTTCGCGCAGCACGAAGGCCGTTCGAAGAAGTGGCGAGAGTTCGTCGAGATTCTCGCTGATCATCTCCCGAATCTCCGTGTTCGCGAACACCTGCTCCGGCGTCGGCCCGTCATCGGCGAATCGCTCCGAAGCCGGCAATTCATCCTCGCGCGGCGGTTCGTCGAGAGACACGGCCGGACGCGCCTTGGCGCTTCTCCGCCGCATCAGCGCCGCGTTAATCACGATGCGCGTGAGCCAGGTGGAAAACTGCGAACGCCCCTCGAAGCGCTTCAAGTTGCGGTACGCGGAAAGCAGCCCGTCTTGCAGAGCATCTTCCGCATCTTCCGTGTTTCCCAGCACGCGCAGCGCGGTTTGGAACAGCGGGCGCTCATAACGGCGGAAGAGCGCTTCCACCGCTTGGTGATCGCCGCGTTGTCCCGCACGAATCAATTTGTCTTCACTTCCCTGTATTCCTACTGCCGCTTGTGTTGCCATTGTCTTTCCCCCCAGTCGAGTCAAGATGATTTGACGCTTCCCAATGAAAAAACTCTTTTCTCAGTGCACCGGCACGCTCCCGCCGCGTATCTTTGGCTTCTTCATCAGCACCAGAATTGGAATCACTGCCAGGAACACGACGCCCAGCATTTTGAAGTTGTCCAAAAAGCTCAGCATCGCTGCTTGGCGTTCAATCGTTCCGTAAAGGAACCCGTTGGCTTGCGCGCTGGCGTGGGCTGCGGTCGAACCCGCGGCGACCAGCCGTAGCTGAATGCCGTTTAGTGTGCTGCGATACGCAGCATTCAGCTCGTTCGCGCGCTCCGTCAGCCGCGCCATGTGAAATTGCGTTCGGCGGTCCAGCATGGTGGTCACCGTGGCGATTCCCACGCTCGCTCCGATATTTCGCGCCAGGTTGATGATCCCCGTGCCCATGTTGGTTTTTTCCTTCGGCACATAGGCAAACGCCGCCACGTTGATCGGAATGAACAGGAACGCCAGTCCAAAGCTCTGGAACATGCGTGCGGCTACGGCGTGCCGGTAATCCAGCCCGAGATTCCAGCCTGCCATCACGAACAGCGCGGCGGAACAAATCACGCAGCCAAAGGCGATCAGAATTCGCGTATCCACCTTGGACACCAGGATTCCAACGACCGGCATCATGCACATAATGACGGCGCCGCCCGGCGACAGCGCCAGCCCTGCCAGTTGCGCGGTGTAACCCATCAACTGCTGCAGAAGCTGCGGAATCAGCACGGTCGTCGAGTACAGAACGAAGCCCAGGAAAAACATGGTGATCGTCGCGACCGCGAAGTTGCGGTCCTTGAACATCTTCAGGTCCACGACCGGATCTTTCTGGAAAAATTCCCAGATGATTCCCGCAATCAATCCGAACAGCATCAGCGCAAAAAACACGCGAATGAAATCGGACGAAAGCCAATCCTCGCGCTGCCCCTTGTCGAGGATGATCTGCATGCTGCCCAGGCCCAGGCTGATCAACCCGATTCCGATGTAATCGATCCGGAACCCCGCCTTCAGATTTGCCTTTTTCATGTACGGCGGATCGCTAACCAGAAAGTTCGTCAGCAGCAAGGAAATAATGCCCACCGGCACATTGATGTAAAAAATCCATCTCCAGGAAAAATTGTCGGTAATCCAGCCGCCTAACCACGGGCCGATGGTGGGGGCGACGACGACGGCAAGCCCGTATACTGCAAATGCCATGCCACGCTTTTCGAGCGGAAACGTGTCGTTCAAGATCGCTTGCTCGCTCGGCTGCAATCCTCCGCCGCCTACGCCCTGTAAAATCCGGAAGATGACCAGCACCCCCAGGCTCGGCGCCAGCCCGCACAAAAACGAGCTCACCGTGAACAGCGCCACGCAGGTCATATAGAACCGCTTGCGCCCCAGCAGTCCGGAAAACCATCCCGAAAGCGGGAGCACAATCGCGTTCGATACCAGATACGACGTCAGCACCCACGTGGATTCGTCCGAGCCCGCTGACAAATTTCCCGCAATGTGCGGCAGCGCCACGTTCGCGATGGAAGTGTCCAGCACTTCCATGAACGTCGCGAGCGTCACCGTCACGGCGATCACCCAGGGGTTGATCGTGCCGTCCGGCATCCTCAGCTTGGATAGAATTCGGTGTCGCATCGCTTGCCCAGCTTCTCTTCACCCTTTGTTACGCAAAAACACCGGAGTCCCTTACCTTAATCCCGCCCAACACTCCCGTTTAATTGGTCACAACCGTGGCGTCCACATTCATCCCCGGCCGAAGGATTGCTTTCTCCGGCGGGATCGGGTCGAGCACGATCTTCACGGGAATGCGTTGCACGACCTTCACGTAATTTCCCGTAGCGTTTTCTGGTGGCAGCAGGCTCAACACGGATCCCGTCGCTCCCGCAATGGAATCCACGTGCCCGCTGAACGTTTTCCCGTAGGTGTCCACTTTCACTTCCGCTCGCTGCCCCGGCTTCATCTTCTTCAATTGCGTCTCTTTGAAATTCGCCGTCACCCAAACGTTTTGCAGCGGCACCACAACAAGTAGTCCCTGTCCCGCTTGCACGATCTGCCCCGGCTCCACCTGCTTGTGCGTGGCCACTCCATCAACGGGCGCGGTGATGTCCGTGTAGCTCAAGTTGAGTTGCGCCGCATCCAGGGCCGCGCGAGCCTGTTCGACTTTCGCTATTTTGGCTTGCGCGTCCGCTGCCCTCATGCTGACTTGCTTCACGTTCGCATGCGCCGAAACGACTCCGGCCTTCGCCTCTTCCACGCGGGCCTTGTTCGCGTCAACCTGCGCTTTTGCGACTTCGACGTTTCGCTCCGCCTGCGCAAGCCGCTCCTGATCCGCCCTCAACGCGCTTGCCGTTGCGTCGGCATTCGCTTTCGCGGCGTCGTATTGCTGCTTCGAGATTTCGCCCTTTTCCATCAAAGGCAGATAACGCGCCAGGTCGGCTTTTGCCAGTTCGGCGTTCGCCCGGCTCTTTTCCACGTTGGCTTGCGCCCACGCCAAGTCCGCCGTCTGAGCTTGCTCATACGTTGCTTGCGCTCGCGCGAGGTCTGCTTGCGCGGCCATTAACTGCGCGTCCGCGCTGGAGGTTCCGCTCAGCACGTTTTCCCGGGTCCGCGGCACATCCACTCCCGCGGACCGCGCTTCGCTTTCCGCCAGCAGCAGCGCCGCCTTGGCTTGGTCCACTGCCGCCTGATAATCGCGGGGGTCGATCTTCACGAGCACTTGGCCCGCTTTCACGGGCTGGTTGTCATCGACCAGCACCTGCGACACTCGCCCGTAGACTTTTGACGCCATCGGCGTGATGTGCCCATCCACTTGCGCGTCGTCGGTCGACTCCCGATCGTGGTAATAGACAAACAGCCCCACGATGGTCGCGAGTGCCACCGCACCGCCCACGGCGAGCAGCCTGCGAGCGGTGCGATTGAGGCCCTTCGGCGGCTGCTCGGGCAACGGAAGCTCTTCTGCCACCTTGGGAGCCTTCGCCGCGTTTTCCAGTCCGACTTCGATCTCAATGCTCATGGTTCCCCCACCCTTACTTGGCGTAGACCTTTTCCATTCGTCCCATCGACCGCGCCAGATCCGCTCGGGCCTGGTTGAAACGGAAAAGCGCCGCGATTTGGTTATCATTCGCGCGCGACAGCGAGTCCTGCGCCTGAATCACTTCAATATTGTTTGCCACTCCCGCTTTGAAGCGGTCGCGTGCCTGGTCCACTTCCTCTTTCGAAAGCTGCACGCCCAGGTCGGCCACTTGCACTTCGTTGCGCGCGGATTGCAGGTTCAGCAGCGCGGTCTTCACATCGAGCGCGATTTGATTCCGCAGGTCCGCTTGCTGTTCTTCCAGCTTTCGAATTTCCAGATCCGCCCGCACCACTTCCGCGTGAATCCTTCCCCCGGTGAAAAGCGGCAGGTTCACGCTGCCTTCATACGTGTAGGTCGGGAGCGTCGTATTTCCTGAAGTTCCAACGTAGGCAAAATTCCCGTCAAACTGAACCGTGGGCAGCCGCGAATATTGCGCCGCTCTTTTCTGATCCTCGGCCGACCTGATTTGCGCGGCCAGCGCCTTCCATTCCTGGCGCTCGGCGAGTGCCGTTTCGATGCTCGGCTCAAATTCCGGCTGCGGAGTGTCGAAGAAGCCCAACGAATCGGCTAGCTCGACCTGTTGCCGCGGGTCCAGGTTCAACAATCGGCTTAGTCCAAACAATAATGTTTCGCGATCGTTGACCGCTTCGAGCAATCGCTGCTTCTCGTTTTGCAATTCGACATTCGCGCGGAGCGTGTCGATGCCGGTTCCCACTCCTTCTTTCTGCAAATCCGCAGCCTGATCGTAAAGCGCCTGCGCCAAGTCCACGCGCGATTGCGAAGCTTGCACGTCGGCCATCGCGCGCAGCGCGCCGATGTATTGTGAAACCACCAGCAAAATCACTTGCTCGCGTGTCGAGAGGCTGTTGGCCCTGCTGGCATTCAACGCCCCGCGAGAAGCCTGGTATCTCTGCCAAAGCGTCAAATCAAAAACTGGCGCGCTCACGCTCGGCCCCGCCGAAAACACTTGGTAGGGACCGAGCGACTTCGGAAAGTTTGGAAATGGAGCCTGTCCTCCAAACTCCGCTCGCAGGTTTACCTTTTGCGCTTCGTCCGCAATGCTGGCTCTCAGTTGCGGCAGCAGGTCGGCCCTGGCGATGTTCTTGTCCTGCTCGCTCTGTGCTGCGGTCAAAACCGCAATTTGCGCTGTGGGATTTTGCTTGATCGCCAATCCCACCGCTTGGTCCAACGTTAGCCGCAGAACCTGGGCCGGGGCGCTGCCCGACAGCGCAGCTTGCTTGCCGGATTCCTGAGCGCGGGCTGCCGTGGAGCTCGTCAACAATCCGAACAGCAAAACCCAGAAGATAATGTGCGACCCTTTTACTCGCCCCTGGTCGCTGCCGTTCTTCGCTGCTTTTTCGTCTTCTGCGATCTCTTTCACGATGGCTTGATTCAGGCAGCCTTCCGCGATCAACTCCCCACCTTGCCGGTAAATCTCTTTCAGCAGGACTTTTCCGGCAGCGTCGATAAAACTCACCCCGCAGAGGTCCACATAAAATTTTTCGCGCGGCGACGCCGCATGAAGCTCACGCCAACACTGCTCGAGCGTGCCTACATTGGGCCCGGTGAGACGTCCCTCCACGCTCAAAACCGTCTTTCCCCGTCGCCGCTTTTCAGTAGTGATCCTCAGCATCGATTTCGTCCTCGGCCAGCCTTGTTTATGCATCACAATCGCCATTCAATATTAAAGTCTGCTTTGATCGTATTTATTTGAAGCCACGGGGCTTACGCAAGTTCAGTGGCTACGAGTTGGCATTAGTGTATGCTTCTATTTGGGCATATTCTGAAATATGGGCACAAGCAGCATGATGATATATGGTCATTCGTGCCCTCGCTCCGCTGGGCCGGTGCTCGAAGCGCCGTCGTTGCTCATACCTACCATACGTAACGCCCCCTCAAGAGTCACATAATTCATTTTATGAACAGTGTTAATTTTCGGCTAAAAAAATATATTGCTCCTAAGCTCCTAGACCCGCGACCAGCGTATCTACCGTAGAATGAATAACTTTCTCCCTCCCCACCCAGGGAAACTTCTCGTGGGTGATTAGCAGCGAGGTGATCCCATGAATTCCCGCCCACAGCGTCTGCGCCGCCAATTTCACGTCCAGGGGCTGCAATTTTCCCGCCGCGATGCAGTCGCCAATTCCCTTGGTCAGAAACGAGAACGCCTGCATCCCAGGCCAGTCCGGCTGGTGAAACTTCTCCTCGTCGATTTCCTCACTAATCCGCATCATAAATGTCGCCCGGTAATCGTGCGGGTTTTCCAATCCAAATTCGATATACGTGATTAGCCCGTTCTTTAACCGCTCCACCGGGTCTCCCGGCTGTTCCATGACCTTGGTCAGCCGCTGGACGAGCCGGCCAAACGTTTCCTTGCACACCTGCTCGAGCAGCTCAGCCTTGTCCTTGAAGTAGATATAAATTGTCGTGGGCGAATATTCGATCCTGTCTGCGATTCGCCGCATCGATACGTTTTCATAGCCATCGCGCACAAATAGCTCGCTTGCGGCATCCAGGATTTCCTGCCGCAAGAACTTCTTCTGCCGCGCCCTGCGCTCTTTCACGCCCATCTTATTCCCACGCACCTCACTTACTTAACACCGTTAATATATTCCTCTTTGGGTGGGCCGTCAAGTGGGAGACAAATTCATAGAAGGGCTACTTGAGCGTTTAATCGTTTAAAAATTAATTCAGGAAATGTAATGTCTCAATCTCGACACGGGACGACACCGAGTAAAAAAGAGTACTTACTCTGCAAGTCTGGCCGTCTCCTGATGACTTTAGACAGGTGTAACTTGACACTAGCCGAGATTCCGATGTAGTGTCGTACCAAATTGTGGACTGACGGCACGCCTGAATCTGACGCCGCCACAAGTTAGTCGCGGATTCGCTCTCCCACGATTTCCGCCACACTTTACCCCACGGAGATATGAAAGTGCCCAGCCTCCGACCCCTTATTTCGCTTTGCCTGTTGCTGTTTTTTTCCGGGGACATATTCGCCCAACAAAATCAACAACCGCAGGCCCCGGCCGCCGCTCCCCAGCCGCCGTCTCCCCCTCCCGGTCCCACGCAAGCACAAGTCAACGCCGCCATGAAAGCAGTCGCGGACGCAAACCAGGTTCTTTCCAATGCTATGAAACTTGAAGTTCAGACCAATACTCTTATCAATGACTGGAAGGGCTTGCCGGACGCTCCCACGTCCGCAGCCCAGGCGATACAAACTTTGGAAGGCATATTCCAGGCTGTAAGTAGCGCCGCAGATGGGCCGGGGCTACGCTCCAAACTCTCCTCGATGTCTGATTCGCTCAAGGCCCAGAGCGACGCGCTTTCCAGCA
>Ga0187780_10001026_pt1 | contig 20968 bp, 24 predicted proteins | sample 1015_Q2_SP10_20__FD_132429 | JGI IMG/M metagenome (GOLD analysis project Ga0187780, IMG submission 132429) | Tropical peat soil microbial communities from peatlands in Department of Meta, Colombia - 1015_Q2_SP10_20_MG | ecosystem: Environmental > Terrestrial > Soil > Wetlands > Peat | place...
CTGCAAACGAACTTCGGAACCGTCTCGAGCGGCTACTTCGCCCACTGGTACGCCGTTCTCGTGATGGCGGTCGCCGACTTCGTTGGAGCCGGCCTGCTCATCGCCCTGCGGTCTCGGACCGCCGTCAAGTTGGGGGTCGTCGGCTCGGCGGTGCTCGCGCTCGCGCTCCTCGCGGCGATCTTCACCTACCAGCAGGTTGGATTCTCCTCGGCGATGGATATGGCGAACTACCTGTTCGGCGTGACCTACTACGGTGGAGACATCCGGTACCTGTACGATGCTCTCCTTGCGACCGACCTCGGAACAGTGGTCGTGGGTGTCGTGGGACTGGTCCTGACCCGGGACACCCGCGCTCCCGCCGGACCCCAGGAGAACGGGAACCCGTCGTCCTCGTAGGACGCCGGGAGGCGTCGTAGCTTACGGGTCGCCCACTCCCCGGCCGCTCGTTCCCCCGGTGGTCGGAAGGAAGAGCGAAGGCTGCGACGCCGAACTCTCGGAAGGTTCGAACGGGACCAAGGGCACCACGCTCCACCTGCCCCTTGGGGTGCTTGACCCCCGCGTCTAAGGTTCGGCGAACGCCGGCGGGACCGCGTCCGGTTCCGTTTGCACTGTCGCGAACGGTTCCTGGACAGGTGCCGGAGTCGCGAGCGAGATTCGGTGACTCTCGAGGAGCAGGCCGATCACGGCCAGCAACCCAGCAACCGTAGCGCCGACGACAAAGATCCAGGTGAAGGCCGCGCTACTCGGTACGGTGAGCGCGATGGCGCTGGAGGGTCCTGTCGGGATCGAGACCGTCCGGGTGTAGGTCGCGAGGAAGGTGGCGACCAGCACGGGGCCGGCGCTTGCCCCGAGGTCTTGGAACATCTCGGTCATCCCCATGTGGATCCCGGTCTCCCCGTGACGCGAGGAAAGGGCGATCACGTTCGTCACGGAGACGAGGACGGTAACGAGCCCGACGAACGTCGGGATCGCCTCTACGACCAGCTCGAGATACGTGGAGTGGTAGGTGAGCAGGAGCAGGAACCCCGAGATCGACAGGGCTGCTCCGGCCAGGACCCAGGGTCGAGGCCCGAAACGGGCCACCCCCCGACCCACCAGAGGGGCCGCGACGAACATGCTGACGGTCGTCGGGATGCTGGCTAGGCCGAACGCGAGGACGCTGTCCCCAAGACCGACGATCGGGAACTCGACCAGCACGGTGAGGACCACGAACGCGGTGAAGAGTCCGAGGCCCACTAGGAGGGCACCGACGTAACTCAGCGAGATGTTCCGCTGGCGGAGCCGGGCGAGGTCGATGATCGGCTCGTCCGCCACGAGCTCTCGCCAGACGAAGAGGCCTGCGAAGACGCCCGAAAGGACGAACAGCTCCGGAACACCGAGTGGCACCCCCGCGAGCGAGTATCCCTCAAGGCGGTTCCATCCCCAAGTCGGACCGAGCGTCAGCCCGACGAGAAGGGACGCCAGCGCGGCCCCGAGCAAAGCCGCACCGGGAAGGTCCATCACTCCTCCCGTTCCAGTGTGCCCCTCTGGGAGCCATCGAGCCGCAAGAAGGGGGAGGACGAGTGCGAACGGTAGGACCGATGCGTAGGCGAGCTGCCAACCAGCCGTCTGGATGAGCCATGCCCCACCCACGAGACCCGTTGCCGCACCCGCGGCGAACATGGAAGCGATCAGACCCTGTGCCGGAGCGACCCGCTCTCTCGGGAGGCTTTCCGCCACCATTGCGAGAGCAAGTGGGAACATCGCGAGGCCGATCCCCTGAACGCCCCGGACACCGATCAAGAGGTAGATCGACCCGGCCGTGCCCAGGCCAAAGAATGCCCCAATCTGGGGCGTCACCGGCGCGAGTCCCACTGCCAGGGTGTAGATCCCGAGGACGATCGCGAGAACCCGCCGCTTTCCGTAGAGGTCGCCGAGCTTCGCAAAGACGGGGGTCGTACAGACGCCCACGACGAGGTACGCCGATAGGACCCAGGCAACGGTCGTGTAGGGAGCGTTGCCGAAGAAGCTCGCGAGGCGCGGAAGAGCGGGTACGAGCATCGTCTCGATGAAGTTCACGAGAAGGGCGGCGGTCGCGAGCAGGATGAGGACCCGCCCCGAGTGAGCGGGAGTGCGCGGGGCGCGTTCTGTTTCTCGGATGCCGTTCGTGGGGGGAGTCGAGGGCGTCATCACGTTCGGGAAGGAGTCTCGTCACGTCAACCCCGTGTCGGCGATTCCCAAAATCCTAGAAGGAGGCCCACCAAGTCTTCCGAGTTTGGTGGTCAAGCTCAAAACATCGGAAGTGTGGACTCCTTTGGAATGCCCCGCGCCTCCCACGAGATCATTCCGCGACCGGCGGACATCGACATCGACATCCTCCGCGAGATGTACCGCTCGGGAGGCGTCACGGTCGCCGGTGTCGACCCACGTCTGAAGGCGAATCGGATCGCCCAGCGGCTCGGAGTGAGCCGGGCTCGGGTCGATTCCCGCATCAAGGAGTGGATCCGGTACGGGCTCCTCGAACGGTTCGACGTCTGGCCCAATCCCGCCCTCTTCGACCTGATCGGCTTCACCCTGGACATCCGGTTGAGCGACCGGTTTCGAAAGGACGAGGTGTTCGACAGGATCCGGCTCATCGAGGGCGCGGTTGGCGGGATCGACCTCGCCGGGGACTGGGTCAGCGCCCAGTTCGTCGTTCCGGACGAGGATACGGCTCGGCGCCGCGTCGACCTCGTTCGGGGCCTAACGGGAATCGCCGAGGTCGGGACCCCGATCCTGTGGGCCCGACTGGAGCCGACCCGGGCTCTCTCGCCCCTCGACCTTCGGATCATCCGCGTGCTCCGGGAGTACCCGACACATCCTCTCTCGACCGTGGCGCGTCATGTGGGAGTGTCGACCCGGACGATCACGACCCGATACGGGCAGCTCGTGGACGACCTCGCCGTCTGGTTCGTACCCGTCCTCGACTTCCGGGCGCTCGCCCAGCCGGTGCTGAGTATCAATGTCGGTCTCGACGAGACAGCCGACCACGAGGGAGTCTCGCGAGCGTTCCGAAAGGCGTTCCCACAGTCGCTCGAATTCGTTCGGGCGCCCTTCGGACCGATCTTTCCAGACCGGGTGGCTGTCTTCTTCGCGCTATGTCCTTCGGCCGCGCGGATGGAGGAGCTCGAGGGCTTCCTTCGGGCGCTTCCGGGAGTCCAGACGGTCGAGGCGCTTCTGATGGTCCGGATCCTCTCGTTCCCCGAGACTTTTGACCGGCTCGTTCCCCCGCGACTCCCTGGTGCGCGATAGACGATACTTAAGAAGGGACGCGCCCCTCGAGGCCGCATGGCGAAGGTCCCCTCGATTGAACAGACGTTCTACTACGCAGTGCCACCCGAGAAAGTGTTCAGTGCGCTCACGGAGCCAGCCGAGCTCGCGAAGTGGTTCGTCGAAAGGGCAGAGTTCAATCCCAAGAAGGGAGGCTCGTTCCGCCTCACGTGGCCGGGCGGCTACTCGATGCGCGGCAAAGTGAAGCTGATCGACCCGCCGAAAAAGCTCCACCTTCTCTGGGTCGACCGGTTCGAGGGGGGAAAGGTCTTCGAGACCGAGGCGAGGTTCACGTTCACGAAGAGAGGGAAAGGCACTCAGCTCACCCTCTCGCATCGGGGGTTCAAGTCCGGCAAGAAGTGGGTCGCGCTCTACGGCGGGATCCAATCGGGCTGGGCGTACTACCTCACGAACCTGCGCTCGGTCCTCGAGCACATGACCGACCTTCGTTCCGACCGGGACGCCCTCGGCTGAACGGGTCGCGCCGGCCCAGGTTCGTGTGGAGGGCGCGGGGGACACCGTCCGTGTCGACCCTCGCGTCGTTCCGCCACATCATCCGGAGCGTGCCCCGGGGGAAGGTGATCACCTACGGCCAGGTGGCCGAAGCAGCGGGATTCCCACGAGCCGCCCGCCTGACGGTCTGGGCGCTCAACAGCGGGGAGGACCTGCCGTGGCACCGGGTCGTCGCAGCGGGCGGCCGGATCGCGCTTCGCGGGCCCGACGGTGAGGAGCAACGACTTCGCCTGACCATGGAAGGTGTCACGTTCCGCGGAAGTCGGGTCCGGATGGACGTTCACGGATGGACGCCCAGAATCCGGGAACGACGGCGGGGTATGTCCGTGAGGACGAGCGCGTTCCGCACCCGAGACTCTTAATCACACGACTCCTACCTCGGACCACCTTTGATCGTAGATTCTCGACCCACGGGTGGGCCACCGCCTTCCTTCCCCGGTCCGAACCCACGACTTCCCACCCTCGTGCTCTGGGTCGTTCCCTTCCTCCTCGTGGTGTGCTACATCCTCCTCGTCACCGTCTTCTTCCACGCTCAGGCGCGGTGGACGGGGAGCCGGCTGCTCGGTGCTTCCATTCTTCTGCTGGTGACGACCGGCCTGTTCTCCGTCCTATGGTACGGCGTTGCCTACTGCAGCTCCTTGCTGCTCGGGGAGTGGGTGCCGTTCGGTGTTCTCGGACTCATCGCGCGAATTCCGGGCCTCGACCGCCACATTGTGATCACGCCACCGCACCGGCCCGACACCACCAAGGAGGTGTGGGGACGGTTCGGAGCGCTCTTGTTCGTTACCCTCGGGTTCGAACTGATCTTCATGATCCTCGTTGTGCGAAGTGGTGCTCTCACTCCTCGACTGGCGATCGACGCGCCATTCCGATTCTTCACGTACGAGGCCCTCGCCGGCCTTGGCCTCGCGATCCTGATCGCACCGGCCGCGCCCTTCTTGGTGAGCCGCGTGCGGACCCGCATCACCGATTCTCTCGAATTCCCCTTCCTCTGGCTGGCCCTCTTGCTCCTGATCGTCGGGGGCGCGAGCATTCTCGAAGTGGAGATCCTGCCGGGTCTTGTCTTCAACACGGCGCTCTTCCTGACGTCGATCCTGATCTATGCGCCCGCGGCGTGGTTCGTCTGCCTGGCATTCTCCCGGAGCGAATCTCATGCCCAGGCGCTCTTCCTGGAGCGCGCGTGGAAGGGCCGCGGGCATCAGTTCCACTTTGGTCGACTTCAGGTCGTGGACGAGCCCGAGGGCACCATTACCGAGGTCTGAATTCCCCCCTCCGGCACCGGCGTCCCCCTCCGAAATCCCGCTCGCAACCATGATTGCACCCTAGGGTATCGGCACCGCGATGGGCGCCTCGCCCGCGGCATCGGATGCGGAGGTCGAGCCCGTGCTCACACAGACGCTGGCTCGGCACGGCCCGTCGGACGCGAAGCGTCAACTCTCTCCCGAAGGAATGCGCAACCTTGCCTCGACCGGTGCCACGTCCATCCAGGCCGCTGTGGTCGTCGGCGACCTCAGGATGTCGGGGCTCCTGATTCGCGAGGCCGTCAGCGCGTCCCTGTTCGCGCGGTACCTCGTCGGGTTCACCGAAGCGGTTCGAGGGCTCGCCATCGACTTCGACGGTTGGTTCGACAAGTTCACCGGCGATGGGTTCATCGCATTCTGGATCTACCGGAGCGAGGACGAAGTCGTCGGCACTCTTCCCGGGTTCTGCCGCTCGGTGATTCCGGCCTCCGAGGCCCTCGTGGACAACCTGAAGCGAAACTCCCGGAACTTCCCTGTCGGGGTCGGACTCTCGATCGGTATCGACGCCGGACCGTGCGAGCTGGTCCGTGTGGGAGAAGCTCTCACGATCGTCGGGAGCCCGATCGTGGGGGCGACTCGGATGGTCTCGGGCGCCCGAGCCGGTCAGGCCCTGATCAACGTCGGTCTCGGCTCCACGTTCGAAAGACAGCGAGACCGGCTCGAGGCCTTCGGGGTTCGGCTCTCTCGACAGGTCGTGCCGACGAAGGAATATCCTCAGGGCCAGGAAGCCTATGAGATGGAGTTCGCGGGAACGTCGGCGAAGATGCGGGCCCCGTCACCCAGCCCTCCTTGATTCTCGGCCGGGGCGCTAAATCCAGCTTGTCCGCCCGCGGACCCTCGGCCAGGGCCGAGCGCGGAGCGGTTCGTACCGACGCGGGACTAGCCCTGCTTGACCTCGTGAATCTCGTCCGCAACCAGTCCGTGGGCTTCTTTGTGGACGCGGGCCGCTGCCTCTGCGCTCGGGGCGCTCACGAGACACATGATCGTCCCGTTCTTCTCGTCGACCCAATAGTGCTGGTAGTCGACACCGTGCTTCCCCTGAACCTTCAGGTCTTTCGCGTGCGCCTCCGCGACAGCGGCCGCGGTAACGCCTTTCATGTTCTTGTGGACGTCCATGTAGAGCGGCATCGGTCGCGCGCCACGGGGTCCCATATATTAAACGCACCGAAATGCCGAGCCGAATAGGGGTAGGACCCCGAGATTCGCTGAGTGGTCGCAAGGGAATGCAGGCCCTAACTCCGAGCGGGTTTCGACCGCGACGCAGTCCACGTCAGGTACGGCGCGAAGTCGGGTGCGCCCGGTAGAAGCAGGCTGAAGGTCGCGGTGAGACGATCCGGGCCCTCGAAGTTGTAGAGGAGCTGCTGGCGCGGGCCGGGGACTGCCCGGTCGCTGCTGAGGGTGACGCCCTTCCCTTCGGGAAGCATCGTCACGTTGGGGTAGTGGATCGTGTGACCCTCGTTGTCCCAGAAGATCCCCCGCATCTCATCTTCGCCCTCCGGGTAGAGGATAAGCAGGTCCTCGTGACGGTATGCCGCGCGCTTGGGCGTCGCGGGAAACTCACACCATCCCATCCGGATGAGAACTCGTCCCCCAAGGTCCACCCTCCATGTCTCCCCGCTCGCGGTCGCCGTCCCGGGCTCACCGACCCGACGTTCGTCAATCCAATCCCCGACGAGGAAGTTGAGTGAGGCGTCGAGCGCCATCGGACCCGATTACCTTGCGAAGTGCCACCCGCTATTAGAGACCCACTCCCGTCCACCGATGCATAGGTTGGAACGACCCCAGCGACCTGGGACGTCTCGTCAGGAAAACACAGCGTCGCCAGCGGATGCTGCGCTTCGGTGGTACGACCGCCCTGTAGAAGTGGGATACCGTTTCGCAAACTCCCCCAGCCGTCTCATATATCGGTCGAGCGACTCTCGAACTGGGCTTCGAATGAATAGGAACGAACGCTCCACATCGGAAGCAGACGGACTCGATGCAAGCGTCATTGACTGGCTCCTCGGGAAGGATCAGCCCTCGGTCCGATACCACACCCTGGTGAACTTGCTCGATCGTGGGGAGAACGACCCCGAGGTCCGGGAAGCTCGTTCGAAGATCGGCCGTGTCGGCTGGGCCGCCGACCAACTGCGTCTGCAAGGACCGAAGGGATTCTGGGAACGCCACGAACCGAAGAACGTTCGGGAGTGGGTGGATTTCCTGTAATTCCCACCCTTTCTTTCCACGAACTGGAGAGCCCTGGTCCTTGCCGACCTCGGTCCCGATTCGACCGACCCGAGGATTCAGAAGATCGCGAACCTACTGTTCGAGTACAAGCTCGGTCTGAGCTCACCGTTCAACTTCTTCCACGAGGAAGTTTGCATCTCCGCCAACACCGCTCGGATGTTGACCCGCTTCGGGTACGGGGAGGATCGCAGGGTTCGGATGCTGTTCGACTGGCTCATCGAGGACCAGCGGGACGACGGCGGCTGGAACTGTTCCCAAGGCACTCCGGGAACTCTCGACGCGTGGGAAGCCCTCGCAGCGTTCGCATCCGTCCCGAGGACGAAGCGGTCCCCCAAGATGACTCGAGCCATCGAGAACGGTGCGGAATTCTATCTCGAACGCAAGTTGTTCGAGGAGGGTCGGAAGTACCCTCCCTGGTTACGACTCCACTACCCGAACCACTACTACTACGACATCCTCGTCGGTCTCGACCTCCTCACTCGACTGGGGTTTTCGGACGACCGCCGACTCAGACCCGCTCTCGAGATCCTCCGGAAGAAGCGGCGTCCCGACGGGACCTGGAACCTCGACAAACTTCATCCGGACATCGGGCCGGGAGTGCAGGTTCACCCGGACCCAAAGAAGATCCGGCCTCTCGTGATCGAGCCCGCCGGGAAGCCCAGCAAGTGGATCACGCTCCAGGCGCTCACGGTCCTCAAGAGAGCGGGGGAAGGATAGTAGCGGGGGCAACCCGGAACGCCCCCGGGGTCAGGTATATTCCGAGTTCCGGGTCTCGAGTGGCCCGCGACCGACAGCGTTGCGCTGAGGAACCCCACATGGCAAGTCGATGGAATCGACGATGGGTCCTCGCGAAACATTTTGACGGGGAGATCACCGAAGCAAACTTCCGGTGGGTGGAGTCCCGGGTTCTGGCCCCGAGCGACGGTCAGTTCCTGGTCCACAATCTTTGGTTCTCCTTCGACCCCACCCAGGTCTTCATGCTGGGTCGAGCTGACGCCGAGGACAGCGGGATCCCGCTCGGCGACGTGATGAACTCCATTGCGGTGTCGGAAGTGGTGGAATCCCGCCACCCGGACTTCGCGCCGGGAGACATCGTGCACGGTCACATGTCGTGGGAGGATTACACTCTCACAGACGGGAAGGGGTTCACGCCCACCTATCGGGTGCCGGACGGCATTCCGCCGAATTGGGCGCTCGGGGCCCTCGGGCTCACGGGTCTTGTGGCGTACTTCGGGGTCCACGAGGTAGCCCGGCCGAAGCGCGGAGAGACCTTCGTCATCTCTGGCGCTGCAGGGGGTGTCGGGTCGATCGCATCGCAGCTCGCCAAGATCCACGGGCTCCGAGTGATCGCTATCGCCGGAAGCTCCGCGAAGTGCGACTGGCTCGTCCGAGAGGCAATGGTCGACGCCGCGGTCAACTACCGGACCCAAGACGTCACCAAGCAGCTCGAAGAGCTCTGCCCGGACGGTATCGACATCTTCTTCGACAACGACGGCGGACCGACCCTCGACATCGCCCTCGAACGATTGCGAGCCGGCGGCCGTGTGGTGCTCTGCGGCGCTACCTCCCGGTACGCCGCTCGGCCGCAACTCCCGGGTCCGTCGAACTATCTCGCGCTCGTCATGGTCAACGGACGGATGGAAGGCCTTCTGGGACGGGATTACGTTCCTCGACGGTCCGAGGCGGTCGATGCCATGCTGCCCATGCTTCGTTCAGGTCAGCTCAAGTCCAAGGAGGACGTCCTCGTAGGTCTCCGGGAGGCGCCGAAGGGTCTCGCGAGGCTCTACTCGGGCGACAACGTCGGAAAGCAGCTCCTACGCATGGACGAGCCCCCGAGTGGTTGAGGGGACGAAGTTCTCGGCTCCACCTCACTTGAAGGGCCCGCGCAGCATCTTCGGGTGATTCGAGCGTTCCTGCGAGAACGCGCGGCAGCGGGACCACCGGATTGCGACGGCCCTTACGCCCACGTCGCCGAGGAGCCGAGAACCACCCCCCCTGCGTTGAGATGAGGGACGGCAAACGACTTCAGAGACTGGAGGAATCTCCTGGGTGCGGGGCAACCCGTGACAGCCGTCGAGGACGACGCGGTTCTGCGTCTCTGCCCTAGGTGTGGAAGCCCGCTTCCTCCGCGAGCCGGTCGTTGCTCGTTCTGCGGAACTTCGATCCCTCGGGGAGACTCGCCCCGATTGGCCGTATCGCTCCCTTCCCCAGCGGAACTTCATCCCGTTGAGTCCACTTCGCCTCGCCGTAGGCACAGATTGGGAACTATCGTGCTGGCGGGCGTGATCGTCGTTGTGACGGTGGTCTGCTACTTTGGCTTCGCTCCGGTTTCTCATACCTCGTCTTTCGTTCTCGAGGAGACCCCGACGTTCCTTGGCTACGCCGCCAATTGCACCGCATCCTGGCCCGACCATGCCCAGGTCTCGGGCAAATGGACCACGTCGAACAATGCCTCCGTGGAATTCGCAATCGTGAGTTCTGGCCCCAGTTCGGTGTACGAAGGGTCAGGGTACTCGGGGAACTTCTCATTCCCAGCGACCTCGGGTTCCTACCGTTTGTTGGTCGTTTCCCCGGCTCCGACGACCGTCATCGTTTACGTGACGTACACGAGCTCGTTGCTCTAGCTTGCACGGACCCCCAGGGGTCCGGTCTCCCCGGCGCCGCGCTCAGAGACGACTGAGATGGCTCCAGCCCGGGCGAAGTAGCCCTTGCAGCCGCCGAGAATCGGTCTATATTCCAGCGAACGATCCCTTGCCTATGCCTTTCGCGGACCCCGAGTTCCGGTCGGACATCGAGCGGATGCTGGTCTATCACGGCTGGTCGCGGGGAAAGTACCTGGACCTGTTCGCCCGGCTTCCCTGGAGAGTCCTCACACGCCGCCGCGGCTCTACGTTCGAGTCGATCCGGAATGTCCATGTCCACGTCCTCCAGGTCTACGCTTGGTGGTTGGTGAACTTCTTTGGTCAACGTCAGCTCGACTGGGTGCTGAGGATGCGCAGCGATCCCAAATCGGTCCAGCAGCTCCGAAGGATGAACCGCGAAATCGACGTCGCTGTGCAACGCGTCGCGCGGCGCCTTGGGCCAAGCGACTTCGACCGGAAACGCATCCCGCCGGCCGTGCCGGGCCATGAAAAGGAGGCCCGGAACTGGAGGATCACTCCAAGAGAGGTCCTCTGGCACTTAATCGAGGAGGACTTTCTGCACCACGGGGAGATCCTCTGCATGCTATGGCAGGACGATATCGAGCCTCCATACACGGGAGTCTGGTGGTTCGAATACGATCACAATCCCAAGGCTCACCGGGACCTCTGGTTCGAGGACGCCAGCCTACCGCGCCCCAGTGCTGGCGGCTACGTCAAGAAACGGCCGAACAAGACTGCCTCGTGAGGGTCCCCTTCCCGGAGCGGATGCAATAATGCTTGCAGACGGGCCGGCTTAGGGCCGCATCTCGAACACGCGGTTGAAGGGCGTCTCGACCGCCTTCCGAACCCGGGTGAATCCTCCGGCGCGGAACACTTCCTCGAGGCTCGAGTCCGACGCTTGGGCGCCGAGACCTCGGCCGACTTCCTGGGAGAGGGAGGCAGGGACACAGACCAGTAGGGATGCGTTGTAAAAAACTCGCCCCACGGGGTTGAGGTTCTCGGCGATCATCTCCTTGGCGAACGGTTCGACGACCATCCACGTTCCGTCCGGTTTGAGCGACTCGAGAACGTGGCGCCCGGCGCCCACCGGATCGCCCATGTCGTGGAGACAGTCGAAGAACGTCACCAGGTCGTAGTCCTTGCCGCGGTATCCTTTCGCAGTGGCTACCTCGAAATCAGTGTTGTCGGTCACTCCCTCGGTAACCGCATCGTTGCGTGCCCACTCGATCGATTCGGTGTGGTAATCGAACCCCACGAACTGCGACTTCGGAAACGCCTTGGCCATGATGATCGTCGACGCCCCGAGGCCGCACCCGACGTCGGCGACACGAGCGCCTTTCTGAAGCTTCTCGACCACTCCGTCCAAGCTTGGCAACCAGCTGCTGACGAGGTTCGCGAGATACCCGGGTCGGAAGAACTTCTTCGTGCCCATGAAGAGGTCGACGTGGTGCTCGTGCCAGCCCAACCCCTGCCCGGTCCGGATCGCTTCCGCGATCTTTCGCTGGTCCTTGTACACGGAGGCGACCGTGTAGAACGCCCCGGGAATGTAGATCGGGCTGTCTTCGTTGGTCATCGCGTACGCCTGCTCCGGTGTCATCGAGTACCGTCTCGAGGCCGGATCGTACTCCACATACCCTGCCGCCGCTTGCCCGGCCAGCCATTCCCGAAGATACCGTTCGAGAGTCCCGGTTTTCTTCGCGAGCTCCTCGGAGGTAGTGGGCCCGCTCGCAGCCAGAGCCTTGTACAGCCCCAGCTGCTCCCCGATCAGAATTGAGGGGCCCGTGATCGCGGCCCCCATGTCGTTTAGGAACTTGCCTGCGAGCGCGTGCAGCTTGTCCGGGTCGACGGGCATGGCAGGATAGCTCGGCATTTTGCGGTGAGGGATAAACCTACCGAAATCAGATTCTTCCGTTTCAGCTACTATCCGTGCGCGACCATCCTTGAAGCCGTCATTGTCCCGAATGTACTCGCCACGAAACCTGAGAGCGCTTTCGGCCGGAGAGCGCCTTATGTTTGGATCGAATCAGAAAGTGAAACCGTTGCGTCGATAGCGAGCCGAGCGAGACGCACGAAATGACCTTGGCATCAGGGAATCGAGAACACCAACCGGCGCTCCTCTCCGGTGCTTCCCCACCACCTCGCGATTTCCGAAATCGGGCGCACTTCGGTATCGAGACGGAAACCCGCCGACACCGTGGCTGCGAACAGGTCCCGGAATGATTTGAAAACCTCTTCTGCGGTCGAACTGCCAATCCCACTCCCGAGGATCTCGAGCGCGGAGCTCCGGAGGATGATGGATTCCAATGTGATCGTCGAACCGGCGATTGCCCCGATCTGGACGTACCGAATCGGGGTCGGTCCGCGCGGGGCGTCCGGTCCGCCGACGCCGGCAATCACGGCTTCCGCGGTCGGGCCCCAGAGGTAGTCGAGTACGACCCCGACCTGGAACTCTCGGGTCGCGGACCGCACCTCGGCGCGGATCGCTTCGGCCGGCTGGTCGAGAGGGATGACGTGATCCGCGCCGATCTTGCTGAGGGTCGCAAGCTTTTGCCGGTTCCGCCCCATCGCGACCACGGCGCGGGCGCCAAGGTGTTTCGCGATTTGAATCGCCATTCGACCCGCAGCGCCGGTGGCTCCGTGAACGATGACCGACTCTCCCTGCCGGATCGGCGCGCGGTGCACGAGTGGGGTCCAGCAGGAAATGCCGGGTATGGCGATGGCGGCCGCGAGCGTGTCGGAGAGCCCGCTCGGAAGTGGCACGAGTTGAGACGTGCCACACGGTGCGCGCTCGGCCAGAGTTCCGAACGGGGCGCGCGTCGTTGGGACGTACACTCGGGTCCCATCAACCGTCCGACCTACCCCGTCCACGCCGGCGACGAACGGTATCGGCGTGTGCGCACTGTAATGGGTTCCGCTGGCGCGAGAGAGGGTCAAGGGATTGACCGCCGACGCGGTCATCGAGACGATCGATTCGTTCGCTCCGGCTTCAGGGTCCGGGAACTCGCCAAATTCGGGCGCTCGACCAAGGACGCGAACGACCGCGGCACGCATCGCACTACGAGCCGATGAGACCCGCGGGGTTTATCAGGGAATTGACCCCGCATCGACGCTCTAGCCACTCCTTCCAGCTACCGAGGACTTGACCATTTGTCGAACGGTTGGTCGGTGAGTTCCGTGGGAAGGGAAAGTTCCGCTCGCTTTCGACTCCCAGAATAGGCCCATCGCCCTGCGCCAATCCGCGGGAGTTACGAAGAAGTGGTGGGCGTGGTCGGTTAGTCAATCGACCGGTGTGATGCCGAGCTACACTCTAGCACGCCGGCCCCGAAACCTAAAACCAGTGTGTTGGTCGGCTGGACCACTAGCTGCCGGAGCGGCGATGGACCGTTACGAGAGAGTCCCGGTCGAGGAACTGACCCGCGAGGAGCGGGTCGAGAAGTTCGCCCTCATCGATCAACCGTACACCCTCGAGGAGGCGGTCCTCGAGGGACAGCGCTGCCTGCAGTGCGCGATGCCGTACTGCATCCAAGGCTGCCCCATCATGCAAGACGCTCGCGGTTACAACATCAAGGTCGGCGAGCGCGACTTCGACGGCGCCGCGCTCCTCGTCCTTCGAGAGAACCCGCTGGCTACGGTGCTATGCAAGACGTGCTACCACTTCTGCGAGGACGACTGCATCATGGCCGAGCGCGGTGTTCCCATCGCGATCCGCCACCTGAAGCGCGCCGCGCTCGATTTCGGAAAATCCGACCTCCTCTACGTCCCTTCGAAGCGCAAGGAGGAGCGTGTCGCCGTCATCGGCGGCGGTCCATCCGGGCTCATGGCGGCCTGGGATCTCGCGATTCGCGGTCATCCCGTTACCGTCTTCGAAGTTCAGCCGTTCCTCGGAGGGCAGATCAACACGATTCCGCGCTATCACCTCGAGGAAGACGATCTAGCGACCGACCTCGCCCGCTGGAGAAACCTCGATATCACTTTCGTCACCGGAAAGAAGGCGGGAGTTGATTACACCCCGAAGAGCCTCCTCGACGAGGGCTACGAGGCCGTCCTCGTGACGATCGGGGCCTCGAAGCCCCGAGAATTGGGGATCCCCGGGGAAGACCTCCCGGGCGTTTACCATGCCCTTCCGTTCCTCCTCGCGATGAACACGGGGAGCGCGGGTCTGTTCGGACGCAAAGGCCGTCACGTCGTCGTGATTGGCGCCGGGGACGTCGCGCTCGATGCCGCCCGGTCTGCGCGTCGGCTTTCTTCGGGCAGCCAGGTGACGCTCGTCTATCGTCGCGGCCCCGAGGACATGAAGGCGACCGAGGAAGAGAAGTCCGGTGGGGAGATCGAGGGCATCAAGTTCGTGTTCTATCGGGCACCCAAGGCGATCCTCGGGTCGGAGCACGTGGAGGGGCTCGTGGTGGAGAGAACCGAGCACGGGCCACCGGATGCGAAGGGGAGACGCACCCTGGTCGTGGTGCCGAACTCCGAGGAGACGATCGAGTGCGACATGATCATCGTCGCGGTCGGCGAAGTCGCCGATGTGGACGACTTCGACAAGTCCTACGACTTCAGGTTCGCCTCCATGGGATGGCCCGAAGGAAAGAGTCCGGACTGGATGACCGGCGTTGAGGGAGTGTTCGCGACCGGAGGTCGATCGGTCGTCCACGCGATGGCCGCGGGAGAACGCGCAGCGGCCGCGATCGACGCCTATCTAGCGAAGAAGCACGGACGCGCTCCGGAGCCACGCCCCGACCCGTTTGGGGGCCCAGTACCGCCCGAAAAACCATCCGGGTACGGGGGTCAAACGTGGACCCCCTGAGAGCTCAGACTCACTGCTCCGACTGACGAGCTTGTGCTTACGCCGATTACCAGCGTCTCAGCCACATGTTGGGACAGCGACGCAATTGACCCGAATCCATCGCCGATGAATTGCTATTCGGAGAGCTTGGGACCGGACGCCCGGCGTCGGGGTAGGGTCCGTTTCGGCTTCTTCAGCGCGTACTCGAAGAAGACAGCCCCGGTCACGGGATGGGGCCAGAAAGACGGTATCGGCACGAAGCCCATCGCTGGATAGAACTGAATCGCGGCGGCCATCGTCGGGAGAGCGTCGACTCGTACCCTCTCATACCCGAGTGCGCGTGCACGGTTGAGCAACGCCCGCGTAAGGCGAGGTCCGAAGCCCGGCCCTCGATGGTCGGCTCGAACGTACACTCGCTTGACCTCTCCCACTTTGGGTTCGAGCTCACGGAGAACGCCGCAAGCTACCACGGATCTATGCGCGAAAGCGAGAATGACGTCGCCCTTCGGGGGACCGTAAGTTCCCGGAAGCTCCGCAATCAGTCTGTCCACGATCCCGAGTCCGGCCCGGACACGCGATTGGACGGCGGGATCGGAATCGCTGTGCTCCGCCAACCATTGGCGGTACTCTTGGAAGAGTTGGCGAACGGTGGCAAGATCCTTCGACCAATTCACTCTCCGAAGCTTGGTACTGGAATAGTTCGTCGGATGAGATCTCTCCGCAGCTTGCATCGCACGTCAGGCCCTCGAACTAGGACGCCGAGAGATGAATCATTCGACCGCTCTCTCCGGCTTGGATAGGGGTATTCGGTCTTGTAACCGTCATAAGACGGAGGGAGTCCGAATCTGGAGTTGGAGGGGCTGGCCCGCGTGAAGCTCTCTCTCTTCGGGTTGGACGATCAGGGAAAGCGACGCTGCAGGCTCACTGGCATGCTCTTTCCGGCGCCAACGCTCAGCTACTTGACCGGAATGTAGAGGATTGTGAGCATCTTGCCCGGCTCGCGTGGATGATCCATCGGGCCGCAGACGTATACGTCTCCCGGCGGCCCGCGAGGGGGGACACGGGCTTCCTGTAGCGCCTTCTGGGGAAACTCGTCCCACGCCTTCGGCAGCTGATCGTAGGGTCCCTTCAAGACCCTGTAGACCACCTTCCCGCTGACGCAGGTCCAAGACGGCAACGTGCCGACCATGATGCCTTTCTCAACTTGCGGGTCGAACAACCTGTGGGCCTCGTCGCAGTTGGCCATGGCCATTTGATTCGGGACGAGAGAATAGCATTTGGGCCCCTCGTCCAGCACGGACCCGTTCTCTACGCCCAATGGACCCGGAACTGCACCCTCATGACCGCGTGGAGTTCGGAGAGGGTAATCCGTGCAATCGGCGTTGCAACCATCGTTGCGCGAGCGGTATCCCACACCGCGTGGGGCGTGAGCCCTTGAGAAAACCGTGCCTTCCAGAGGGTGAATCGTAAAGCAATGCACCGGCGGCGACGGTCTAGAAGGACCACCAGCCGAGAGCCTTCGGTCCCACTCCTATGAGGAGGGGTATCTTGGGGGGAACCGGCTCGCCCTGCTGCCATCGCGAAACGAGGATGCTGAGACGAGTCACACCCTCCACGATCGTGAAGGGTCCCCGCTGAGAGGTTCCGATCATGATGGGAGCTCCGACCATACGGCCTGGGTCGAAACGGGTTCGTAACCTTCGGTAGTTCTTCGCGAGAGGAGGCCATTGGGTCAGCTCTCCGCGGTCGAGGGCCGAGGCAAAGTCCCGAAGAAGTCGAGAGGGGGCAGTCGCCCTGAAGATGTTGAGGTCGGGCACTCTCAAGAGCGGGAGATCCCGGGGAGCTAGCTCCGCGTACGACCATCGCAATCCCAGCCGGCACAACGGTCGCAGGTACTCGGGTCGAGTGGATAGCACAGTGGAACGGACAAGGGAGCGTTCGGTTCGGTCGAGCTCGTCCTGCCTTCCCGAACGCACCTTGGCGAAGAGGTCCGGGCCCAGCCCTCTGCTGTACATCCGGTCGTGACGAGCGTCGTTTTGGACCTCAGCCTGCGCGAATTCCCAGAAGAAATCGTTCCAGGTGGCTTCCTCGGAAAACGTGACGTGCAGGTCGGACACCTTGCCACGACGACGGTGGGCCCTGGAGTCGCAGACCTCTCGGAAAAAGCGCGTGGGGGATAGCTCTGCGCTGACGAACTCGAACCCGCGGGCCTTGGCCCGAATGGGCCAATCGTGGGTGGCCCTCCTGACCCACTCCCGCTGAGCTGGCTGAGCGTCCCTGCCCCAATCGTTGTCGCGGGTCGGACTATTCAAGCGCGCTCGGATGGCTGCCCAGCTCGCGCGCAAATAGATTCGGCGGTCAAACAGGGGGGCAAGATCGAGGTCGAACATGTTATCCGAGGCCCCGAAGAGCACGACGCTCGGGTTGCGCGCCAGGAATCGCTTCAGTGCAGCCTCATCCCAGAAGAAGCGCCAATCTTCGATTCGACGCCATTGTTCCTTGGTAATGCGACCGAGCCGACGCCCCCGTAGGTCCACGGCAGCGCCCAGCCCTCGGACGTCATCTCCGTCTACGGCGTTCACTCCACGCTCGCGGAAGAATCGACAGAGGGTACTCTTTCCGGAGCCGGAGGGACCGGTGATGAGGATGCGGCCCTCAGGGCCGCGAAGGTGCCTCGCCACGACCCGACTGACAGACCCAGGGCGATAAGCCCTCCCGCCGTTGAGCCCCTCCCGAGAGCGAGACGCAGCTTCTGTGGGTTCATGTCCGTAGAACTGGGCCTTGTCAGATTGCTGGGGTCCGGCAATGCTGGTCGGTGCGATCGACCTTGCAATCGATTCTTACCGCCGGTCCTGCGGGTCAGTCAGGCATTCATCCTCCGCCGTCTTGCTAGGGCGGGCCCGTCTCATGGCAGGAAAGGGACACGTTACCCGGGTTTGGGTCGCCTCCGTCAACGTAGCCGACTTGGACCGTTCTATCCGATTCTATCGAGACGTGCTTGGACTTACCTTACGAATTGAAAACCGAACATTCGGATGGGCAGAGTTGGGTCCCGAAGAACCGTTGTGCAAGATCGGGCTCAGCCTGACGAAGAACCCGACCTCGAATCCCGACGCACGCAATGCCACTGGAATTGTCCTGGATGTCGACGATATGAACAGCTTCGTGGACCGGTTGAGGGAGGCCAACGTCCGGATCACCCGAAGCCCCGTTCGGGGTCCTTGGGGGGGCCTTGTCGCCGATTTCCTCGATCCAGACGGAAACGAACTCGAAGTCGTGTTCGACCCCGAGCACTACCTACGCGAAGACCGACGCTGAAACTCATTAGTGGTCGGCGCAATTGGCATTTAACCCCGGGTCCAGGGGAGCGATGCGGCGACCGCTCCGCTCCCCCGCTTTCTGGCGTCAGTTGGATCGCTTCGCCTTCTCGAATTGAAGGATTGTCCGAAGCTCCTTGGAATTGGTCCTGAGGTACACGAGGTCGGAGTGAAACTGAGCTACTCCCCTGCTCAGTCGAGAGAATTCTCTCGAGAATCTCTGCGACGAGAGCTGTCGCTCCAGCTCGCGAGCGTGCTTGACAAGGGGATCGATTCGCAGGCGGACCCAATCCGTCTTGAGGTGCAGAGCCGAGAACTCTCTTCGCAACTCTTCAAGTTCCTTTCTCAACGCCGGTATTCCGCCCTTGTAGACCCGGTCCACCATCTCTCTCCACCGTTATCGCGTGTCTCCGAAAGCGGTCGGGTTCTTGGATGTGTTGGACCCCACATGCAACATCATTGCATCACCATGAGAAGCAGCCCGAGGATGGGCGACGAAGAGGTTGAATCGGAGCGGTTCTGGAATGCCGAGGGTCCCGCTAGGGGTGGAATCCCCGAACGGCCTCGTAGTGGAGCATAATCTCCCGGTCCTCTCCGGGCTTCGTCTCAACGAGCTTGAGCGTGCATTGCGCCTCCATCGGCCCCCAATATCGAGGGCCTTTCCCGTAAACGACGGGCATGACGAAGAACCAGTAGTCGTCGGCGAGATTGCGCCTCAGGCATTCGCGGACCACCGCGGGTCCCCCCTCCAACATGATGTTTCCGCCCTTCTCGCGCTTCAGTTTGGTCAAGATCTGAGCGAGATCTCCACTCAGGATCCTAGAGTTCTCCCAGTCGGTAGACTTGAGGCGGTGAGAGAGGCAGATCTTTTCCACGCGGTCCAGGTAACGTCGGTACTCGAGGAGCCACTTCGGCTCGCCGGGCTTGACTGCCTTTTCACTCCAGGTACGCTGGTGACCGAGAAAGGATCGGCGGCCCATGATTACCGTCGTGACATCGTCGAATCGGTCGTACCACATATGGCGGAAGAGCGCGTTGGGTTCTGTCAGTTGCCGTTCTTCCTCCGGATACTTCGGGAATTCGCCGCGCCCGTCCAAGGTCATGTACACATTTGCCGTGATTTTTCGCATATTCGTGACACCCCACCTTGCAGAAACGCGCGATAGCTGTACCGCGTCTCGGTGGGACACATGCACAAACAGACATATATCCCTTTAGGCATGCATTTTCTGTGAACGACGTCTTCCAGCTTCTCGCAGAGCCGTCCCGGAGGCAACTCCTCGATGTCCTTCGTCACGGCGAACGTTCGGTCAACCAGCTGGTGGGCCGGACCCATATGTCCCAGCCGTCAGTGTCGAAGCAGCTGCGGCTACTCTTGGACTCGGGCGTTGTCAGACTTCGTAAGTCGGGACGACAGCACCTGTACTCGATCCGGGGCCGGCCGCTTCGAGAAGCCTCCGAGTGGCTATCGTACTACGAGCGCTTCTGGGAGGAAGGGCTGAGTCGCATGGACGAGGTCCTTAAAGAAGCGGCCCGTCCGGGAGAGCGGGGAAAGCGATGATTCGGGCGGACGAGCCCACGGTTGTCGTTCTTGTGGAGAAGATTCTGCACGCATCGCCCGAACGGGTTTTCCGCGCGTTTCTTGAACCAGACTTGCTGCGCCAGTGGATAGCGCCCAGTGATCTCACCGTCGACCAGGTCACCGTGGATCCCCGGGTCGGAGGCCGCATGGAGGTCTTGCACTCGAGGAATGGAGTAAGCACGGGAAAGTTCGAGGGACTTTTCCTCAAGATCGACCCCCCGCGGGAACTTGTCTACCGCTGGGCGTTTGTCGGGACAGAGCCAGAGAAGGGGGAGTACTTCGACACGCTCGTCACAGTCCGATTGCGACCGGCGCCCGAGGGGCGGACCCACGTCTCCGTCGTCCACGAGAAGCTGGAGGAACTCCATCGGGGCGCTCCACACGTGTATGTTCGGCTCGTCCCCGGCTGGAATGAATGCCTCGACCAGCTCGAGCGAGCCACTGCAGAGTCCTCTGTCAATCCGCAGTGATTCCTTCCAGCTTTCGGAGAATGGCTACAACAATCATTTCACACGTTCCGCGCTGAGGTCGAGCGTTGAGCCTCACGGACCCTGGGAAGGAAGGACTACGGAATTCGGAGAAATTGCGCGAGGCGATCGCCCTGCTGCGGTGTGAGAGCAAACCAATTGGTGAACAATCCCGAACCAACTGAGATTCGCGTCCGACTGACCGAACTCACTTGGTTCCATCGGAAGCTGTTCACTCGTGTCCGGGTGATCTTGTTCACATCCTGCCACGAGTACGTGAATCTGGTGATTCCTATGTCGACCACGAGACACAACGGAGAGATTCCAATCCGCCGAACCGAGGGAAACACATAGAGGAGAACGAACTCAACCGCAAGCGCCCCGAAAACTAGCCCCCAGGCATAGAGGGCGTTGGTCGTGACCCAGAGAGGATCCGCCCTCCATTCCATGTAGAAGATCGTCAGCACAACCCCGACGACGATGATCGGAGCCGCGATTCGGATTAGCCACCATCGCTTGCCCGCCAAAACCCACTCAACCGGTGGCGGGGGTGTGTCGACCATCGGACACCCGATTATCCGGGCGAGTCATGCGGTTTACGCTTGAGGTTGGTGCATCAATCCGCCCACCTTCAATCTCGCAGACGCCGGAGACGCTCGCGCACCTACACACCTGCCGCCTCTACCCTTATCTGACGGACTGGATACGCGGGTTGTGACCCCGGGACGCCGTTTGGCTGCGGTGATGTTCACCGACACCGTCGGTTTTACCTCCTCGACGCAGGCGAACGAAGGGCGGTCGCTGGACCTTCTCCGGCAGCAGGCGGAGCTGGTCCGCCCGATTTTGGCC
>Ga0187780_10001027_pt1 | contig 20932 bp, 20 predicted proteins | sample 1015_Q2_SP10_20__FD_132429 | JGI IMG/M metagenome (GOLD analysis project Ga0187780, IMG submission 132429) | Tropical peat soil microbial communities from peatlands in Department of Meta, Colombia - 1015_Q2_SP10_20_MG | ecosystem: Environmental > Terrestrial > Soil > Wetlands > Peat | place...
GTGGTCGAGAAGGTGGGCTCGAAGACCCGCGCGAGCACCTCTGGTGACATGCCGCGTCCGTCGTCCTCCACCGCGACTTCACGCCCCTCCCGCCCGAGGCGCACGAGGACTCGTTGCGCGCCCGCGTTGCGCGCATTCTCGAGCAGGTTGACGAGCACCTCCTTCACCTCGTCGCGGCGCGCGAGCACCCGGACGCCGCCCGTTCCCGACAGCTCGAACCGCGTCGTGCCGCCCACACCGCCGAGGGCGTAGAGCTGAACGACTTCCTGGGCGACGGCATGGAGGTCGACCGGCTCGAGCGGCGGAAGCTCGGCCGCCGGCGATCCGAACCGCGAGAACGTGCGCGCGATGGCATCGAGGCGGTCGATTTCGGCGAGGATCCGCGCCGCGGTGTCGCGCAGCGTCGCATCATACGTCGCGCTGGTGCGGCGTACGCGCTGGAGATGTTGGATGCCGAGGCGGATCGGCGTGAGCGGGTTCTTGATCTCGTGGGCGACCTGGCGGGCCATCTCGCCCCAGGCGAGGACGCGGGCCGCGCGCGTGAGCGCCGTCGCGTCGTCGAGCGCGATGACGCAGCCCGACGGCCCGAGCGGCGCGACCTGTACGCGGATCTGCCGTCCCGCGATCGTAAACTCGCGCTCGGCGATCGTGCTCAAGCCGCCAGCCGCGAGCTGCCGGACCGCGTCCCACACGGGCGCCCACGCTCCGGGCGCGGCGCCCGCCAGATCCGCTCCGGTGTCGAGCGGCGCGCCAACCAGCTCAACGGCGCGCGGATTCGCCATCGTCACGCGCATCCCGTCGTCCACGGCGACGACGCCCGTCGCCACGTTCGCGAGCACTTGCGCCGTGCGCTGCCGGGCCTCCTCGAGCGCCGCCTGACTGGACCGGACGTCGGCGGCCATGCTGCCGAACGCGGAGACCACCGGCTCGAATTCACGGGGCGTCCCCGGAGGGAACCCGGGGAGCGGCACGCCGCGGCCGACCGCCACCGCCGCTTCACGCAGCGCGGCCACAGGCCGCGCCAGCGCCCGCGCCGCGACACCCGCGAGATAGACGGCGGCGATCAGGCCGGCGCACGTGGCGAGGACCAGTGTCAAGGCGAGCGTCTCCTGCCGCTGGCGGACTCCCTCGTCATCCAGCAGTTGGGGCGCCGCGAGCACCGTCTGCGTCCCCGGGTCCGCCGCGACGACGCGATATCCCACGCGAATGCGGCGCCCGGCGCTCGAACCATCGGCGGTCAGGTCGAGCTGGTCCTCGAGGGCGAGGCGCCGGAACACGGAGCTCGTGAGGAATGGATCGACGAGCCCCAGCTCGTTCAGCACCGGCGCGCTGGCCCCCGCGAGGACGCCTTCTCGATACAGCCACAGGTCGGCGTCGACCCGCGCGCCCAGGTCGACCACGGCGCGCTGCAACAGCTCCGGCCGGTCGAGCGGCAGGGTACTGACCGCTGCCGCCGCGTCCTTCAGCGTCTGATGGATCAGGAGATCGCGGACGTCGCGCACCTCTCCTGACAGCTGAGCGAAGCTCCACAACGCGAACGCGAGCACCGGCAGCACGAAGAACGCGGCGAGCGCCGCGACCAGGCGCAACCGGTAGCTCGTGCGCACCGCGGCGACGACGGGCGCGAGCTCGAGCGACCAACCTTCCATGAGAATGACGCCCAACAGCCAGCAGGCGGCGAGCAGCACGACGTCGAACATCACGACGAGCGCTCCGCGCACTATCAGGGACCACGGCCCTTCCAGATCCACGGACACATGCACGTGTCGGATCCCACCCGGCAGGTCGATGCGTCGCTCGCCCCGCGCCGACCACCCCGCCCGTGTCCACTCCACGTCGCTCCCGGTCGTCGTCGTGGCGCTGGGTGGTGAGAGCGAAATCGCGTAAGGGGGCGTGGCGGGCGCGTCGCCGTGCAGGAAGCGCGCGACACGGCTCGACGGCAATAGCCGCGAGCGCGGGCCCACGCCGACCACGAGTACGCGTTCATCGGGAAGCGGCGCGATCAGCACATAGTGCGTCCCGGGAACGGCATCGACGCGCTCGATGCGGGGGGCGCGGGGGCCGCGATGCGTGAGCGACGTGCGAACGAGTCCCGCGAGCAGCGCGTCGGGGAGGTCCAGCGCCGCGAGCGGGAGATCCGCCTCCCGCTCGCCGGTTGCCGTCCAGACCGAGAGCACCGTGGGGTAGCGCTCCGTCGCGAGTCGCGAGGGGAGCCAAAGGGCGTACAGGTCGCTGGCCGTGCGCGGCGGTGCGGAGGACGCGATCTCCTCGCCGACCTCCTGGAGGGCCGCCACGGCCACCGTGTCACGCTCACGGCCGAGGCCGCGCGCGTCGCGATCCGCGAGCGCCACACGTCCCTCGACAGCGGCGCCCCACGTCACGAGCGCGGCAGCCGTTCCCGCCACCGTGGCGATTCCCACCACCGCCCAGCGCCGCGGCGCCGGGACTAGGACGCTGACAAGCGCGGGAAGCCAGACCCAGGTGTACCATTCTGGCCACGCGGTCCCCGGTTCCCAGAGCCACAGCCCAGCAAGACCGGCGAGGAGGGCCCACGCGCACCCGACGGGCAGGGTCCAGGGAACCTTGCGCGGCTCTGTCGAGCCCCGGACGAGCGCGGCGGCGAGGAGAATCAGGGCCATCGTCGCGACCGCGAGGGCGGTCTCCCACGAAAGCCAGAGGGGTATGCTGACGCCCTGGACCGGGGGAGTGATTCCCCGACCGAGGTTCCTCACGAGATAGGGAGCGGGCAGAATCAGTAGAGCGGCCGCGCCGTACGACCACCAACGGCGCACGCGGGAGCAGCGCCAGAGCGCTACTGCGGCGAAGAGTATGAGGGCGGCGAGCACGGTGAGGGCGCCGCTCGACGACGTGAACACGCCGAGCTGGGACCGGTGGAAGGTTGCCGATGAAAACATGCCCGCGAGGCCGGTTTGCGGGCTCACCGGCGCGCGCGTCACGCACCAGGCGCCGACGACCACGACCATCCAGCGCCATCTTGCGGGCGGCGCGGCGACGAGCAGGAGCAGCAGGGTGATCGCCAGAGCTGCATCGACGAGCGCGGTGGTCGTCGCGAGCGCGGCAGCCCGCGCGTCCGCGGGATCCGGAGGCACCGCCTCAACGCTGAACAGCGTGTCGCCGTGCGGCGTGGTGTAGTCGAACACGTCGGACCCCGCCGGGGCGAGGCGGGGCGGGAAGAAGCGCAGACCCACCTTGTGTTGCCGGACGAAGACGCTGCTCAGCGCGCTTCCGCCGTCAGGCGCCACGGGAGATGCGTCGAGCAACACCGTGCCCACCGCCGTTCCGGCTTGCGGTGTCTGGCGGCGAGCCTCGAGCGAGACGTAGAATGGAGTCATGACGACACGGATGGGGGCCGTATCGTTGGCGGGCGCGAAACGGTGCCGGCCCGCCCACGCCCACGGCGCTCCATTTTCGGACGTGACGACCGCGCCCCGTTCGATGTCCGCGGGCCCCTGGCGCAGCAACCCTGCGAGCGCGGCGAACGCCTCGGACCGGGTGCGCCCCCCGAGGGCCGCGCTCTGGTCGGCGAGCCGCCGGGCCTCCGCGACGGACGCGGAGAGCGTGGCATCGAGATCCATGGAGGCGCGCGTCACCAGGCCCTCGCGCACGGCGGGCCAGCAGCAGTCGATCTGGCGGACGTGGTGGGCGCCTCGGAGCAGCGCGGCCGCGAGCGCGGCGGTGGCCAGCGCCGCGCATCCCGCGGCAAGCGTCCGGGGCCTGCGCGCCGCGACGAGCGCGAGCGTCGCGAGCGCGGCGAGCCCGACGACCCACGCCCACGCGCTCGTCACCGTCCGCAGCCACTCCGCCGCGGCCACGCTGGCGACGCACCCCGGAATCACGACATGAGCGGACCGTTGCACCTGAAGACCCTCATTCCGGACCAAGTCCGCGCCGCGCTCGAGCGCGACTCCCGCCTACTCGTCCCCGTCGGGACGTGCGAGCAGCACGGTCCCCACCTGCCCCTCGGCTGCGACACCCTCATCGTCGAGCGGCTCGCCGACGACCTCTCGGCCGAGTTCCAGATCGTGCGCGCGCCGACCATCGAGTACGGCGTCAACACATCGAGCCGGCGGCGCTACGCCGGGAACGCTGCCGTCCGCCGCAAGACCCTGCACCGCTGGATGAACGATCTGCTCGGCTCGTGGGAGGAAGCGGGCGTCGACGCTTTCATTATTCTCACCGCTCACGGGTACGACCCACACCAGGAGGCGCTGTCGACCTTGAGGACCCGCAAGGCGCGCGTGCTCACCGTCGACGTCTTTGCCCTCGATTTCGCCGGCCAGCTCGACGATCCGGAGGGCCCGATGCATGGCAGCGAGCTCGACACGTCCCTGCTCATGTACGTCGCGCCGGACCTCGTGCGGCGGGATCTCGCCCGGGATTTCCCGGCACCTGCGCGCATGCGGCGCCGCTTCCTGCGCAGCGCCCGGGCGCCGTTGCCGGCGGCGAGCCCCGGCTCCGTGGGCCGGCCGACCCTTGCTACCCGGGAGAAGGGTGAACGGCTGTATAAGATGATCTACGAACGCATCGTGACGCGAGTGCTCGAGGCTGCCGCGTGACCGCCTGGATCCTTCTCTTCGTCGCGCTGCAAGGATCGGTGGATGAGGGCACCTTCGTGGTGCGCGAGGACACGGTCGAGGTCGGCCGCGAGACGTTTCGGATCGCCGCCGGGCCCATCGCGCTGGGACGCACGGGATGGCGGCTCGCCACCAGGGTCCGATACGACCGGGAGCGGCCGGCGGTCGTACTCGCGTCGACTCTCGAAGTCGGAGCGGACTCCCAGCCGTTGAGCCTGAGCTTCGACGTGGCCGACCCGCGCGGCCCGCAGCAAGTCCTCGGCCAGTTGTCGCGCGACCGCCTGACGGTGCGGCTGCTCGGACAGCGCAGCGAAGGAGCGCGCGAGTTCCCGGTCACCGGGCGCGTCGCCGTGCTCGACGATTCGATCTACGCTCCGTACGTCTTCGTCGCGTGGCGCGCGGGGACGGGTCCGGTGACGGCCATCGTTCCCCGCGCGGGGCGGGAAGAGACGCTGCGGGTGGAAGATTTGGGAACGGCCGCGACCACGCTCAACCGCGATCCCGCGACGCTGCGACACATTACGCTGACCGGGGGCGCCAATCGCCTTGTGCACCTTTGGCTCGACACGGACGGCCACCTATTGAAGATCGAGATTCCGTCGCGGCGCGTGCGAGTCGAGCGACGGCCGCCAGCTTGACCGCCCGCGTTTCACCCCGCTACCTTCGCCACCGCGCGACCCGCGAGCGCGCCCACCGCCGCGCGAAACCGCGGCCGGCGTCGGCGCGTATCGGGCGCCACCACCCGTCTGCGAGGACCTGATGAGATTCCCGCGCGCGATCCCGGGGCTCCTCCTCTGCCCCTGCCTCGCCCTCGGCCAGTCCGTCCCGACTACCCTCTCGCTCGCGGACGCCATCCAGCTGGCCCGCGAGCACAATCCGGCGTACCGCCAATCCATCAACGACCGTCACCCCGCGGCGTGGGGCGTGCGCAATGCGTACGCCAACCTGCTCCCGTCCGTGACGGCGTCGGGTGGCATCGGCTACGCCGGCTCCGGCGAGCAGACGTTCCTGACGCAGTCGTTCTCGCAGAGCGTGGCGACCTGGGCATCGACGTACAACCTTGGTCTGAACTGGCAGCTCTCCGGCGCGACGTTCAGCCAGGTCGGGCTCACGCACGCGCAGCTGACGGCGGCGGACGCCGACGTCGCGGGCGCCGAGAATTCGCTCATCTCCACCGTCACGCAGCAGTATCTCACCGTCCTGCAGGCGCGTGAGAACGCCGCCGTCGCGCAAGCGCGGCTCGAGCGCGATGAGGAATTCCTCACGCTCGCCCACGCGCGCTACGATGTCGGGCGCGCCACCCTCATCGACGTGCGTCAGGCGGAGGTCGCGCGGGGGCAGGCGGAGGTCGCGCTGCTCCGGGCGCGCACCGCCGTCGACGTCGAGAAACTGCGCCTGTTCCAGATCATGGGCGTCGCGGCGCCGGTGGACCCTGCGACGGTCCAGCTGACCGACACGTTCCCCGTGACCGCTCCGACGTGGCAGCTCGACGACCTTCTCACGATGGCCGAGGGGCAGAACCCGGAGCTGCGCGCCCTGCGAGCGCGCGAGCGGGCGGCGACGTGGAACGTGCGGGCGGCGAGCTCGAGCTACGGGCCGTCGCTGTCTTTCTCGGCCGGCTGGTCGGGGTTCGCGCAGAAGCTGTCCGACCTCAATCCGACCATCGCGGCGGCCCAGGCGCAGGCGGACACGAACACGATCCTCTGCCAGTACGAGAACGCCGCCTGGCTGAACCCGGGGCAAACGCCGCTTCCCTGCTCCTCGCTCGCGTTCACGCCCGCCCAGGAGCAGGCGATCCGCGATCAGAACGCCGCGTATCCGTTTCACTTCACGCGGCAGCCGTTTCAGGCGAGGCTGACGATCACGCTGCCCCTGTTCACCAACTTCTCCCAGCCCCTGCAGGTGTCGCAGGCCAGGGCGCAGCGTGACGATCTGGACGAGTCCGTGCGGGCCCGCGGCCTCCAGGTCCGCACCGACGTGAGCCAGGCGTTCCTCACGCTGCAATCCGCGTATCGCACCATCGCGATTCAGGACACGAACCGCACCGCGGCGCGCGAGCAGCTGCAGCTCGCGACCGAGCGCTATCGCGTGGGATCGGGGACGTTCTTCGAGCTGCTCGATGCGCAGGTCGCCCAGCTCTCCGGGGAGCTCGATTACGTCAGCGCCGTCTACGACTACCAGAAAGCCCTGGCGGCGCTCGAGGCGGCCGTCGGCCGGCGCCTGCGGTGACCGAGCCGGCACGCCCGCGCATGACGCCGCGCACCCGGGCCATGCTGATCGGCGGCGGCGTCCTCCTGGTCGGGGGGATCACGGCCGGTATCGTGCTTGGGAAGCGCGAGCGCCCGGTCGAGGTGCGGGAGGAGAAGGTGGCCTACCGGGACCTCGTCGCCGCCGTGACCGCGAGCGGCAAGATCCAGCCCAAGAAGAAGGTCGACCTCAGCGCCGACATCACGGGCCGCATCACGAAGATCGCGGTGCGGGAGGGAGATCTCGTGCGCCGCGGCCAGTTCCTCCTGCAGATCGATCCGACGGTCTACGAAGCGAACCTGCAACGCGCCCAGGCCGGCTACTCGTCCGCGCAGGCAGAAGTCGTCCAGGCGAAGGCAAACCGCGACCAGGCCGACCGCAGCCTGGCGCGCACCAAGGAGCTGCGGGCGCAAAGCCCCAATCTCGTTGCGCCGGAACAGCTCGAGCAGGCGCAAACGGCGTCCGACGTCGCCAACGCAAATCTCACGGCCGCTCAGCATCAGGTCGATCAGGCGCGTGCCGCGGTCCAGGAGGCGCGCGACAACCTTCGCAAGACGCATCTCGTCGCACCGATGGCGGGCCGCATCACCCGCCTGCCGGTGGAGGAGGGCGAGGTAGCGGTGCCGAGCACCTTCTCGAAGGATATCGGTCTGCTCATGACCATCTCGGACCTGTCGGTCGTGCAGGCCAAGGTGCTCGTCGATGAAACGGACGTCGTCCGCCTCCACCTTGGCGACTCGGTCGACGTGTCGATCGACGCCTTCCCGGATACGACGTTCACGGGGCGGGTGACGAAGGTGTCCAACAGCTCCACTCAGAATCCCACGCAGGCGGTGGGCCAGAACGAGCGCGCGGTGGACTACGAAGTCGAGGTCACGCTCGATCACCCGCCCCCGGACGTCCGCCCCGACCTCTCGGCGACGGCGCGGATCGTCACCGATACCCGCAGTCACGTGCTCTCCATCCCCATCATCGCGTTGACGCTGCGTGAGAACACGCCCCTCGCGACGGAGGCTCGTCCCATCGACACCACCGCCGCCGGGCGCAAGCACGAGACGGAGGGCGTGTTCGTCGTGACCAAGGGCCGGGCGGACTTCCGGCCCGTGAAGGTCGGCATCGCCGGCGACGAATACTTCGAGGCCCTCGAGGGCGTGCGGGAGGGCGAGGTTATCGTGTCGGGCCCGTACCAGACCGTCCGGGATCTCAAGGACCGCGCCCGGGTTCGCCTCATGAAGCAGAACGCCGACTCCGCGAAGGGCAAGAAGGCCGACTAGCCGCAATGCCGTTTTTCGAAGCCGCCCTGCTGGCGCTACGCGAGGCGTGGAGCCACAAACTCCGCTCGTTCTTCACGCTCCTCGGCATCATCGTTTCCGTCGCGTTCCTCGTCGCCGTCGTCGCGATCATTCAGGGGATGAACGCGTACGTACGCGAGCGCATCGGCGGCGCGATCGTCGGCGCCAACGCGTTCCAGGTGCGGCGAACCCCGATCGCCGTCGGCTTGATCGACGACGAGGCGTGGCGGGCGATCGAGCGCCGGCCGATCATCGCGCCGGAAGACGTGCCGTACGTGCGCCGCGCGCTCCCGGACGCGCGCGCGATCGCCCTGCAATCGGGCTGGCCCACCCCGCACGCCGACATCGTGTGGCGCGATCAGACGGTCGGAGACGTCTTCGTCTTCGGCGTCACCGCCCCCTTCCAGGAAGTGCAGGACTACGCCTTCGCCGCCGGGGACGCGCTCACCGACGTGGACGTCCGCGAGCGGCGGCCCGTCGTCGAGCTGGGCTGGGACGTGGCCGACAAGCTGTTCCACACCCCCGCGCAGGCGATCGGGGAAAAGATTCGCATCCTGGGCCAGCAGTTCACGGTGAAGGGAGTAATCGCGAAGAAGGGGAACGTGCTGGGGCAGTCGTGGGACGGCTTCGTGATGATGCCCCTCACCTCGTTCGAGGCGCTCTATGGCCGCCGCGAGACGACCGTGATCTCGGTGAAGATGCGCGAGGCGGCCCAGGTTCAGGACGGCATGCAACGCGCCGAAGAAGCCATGCGGATCGCGCACCGGTTGCGGCCCGAGCAGGCCGACGACTTCACGGTCGACACCGCGGACGCGCTCGTGAGCTTCTGGAAGAACCTCACGCGCATCCTGTTCACCGTCATCCCGGCGGTCGTGGCCATCGGCATCGTCGTCGGCGGCATCGTGATCATGAACATCATGCTCATGAGCGTGAGCGAGCGCACCCGCGAGATCGGCATCCGCAAGTCCCTCGGCGCGACGCGGCGGGACATCCGCAACCAGTTCCTGGCGGAATCGGTCACCGTCGCGTTCCTGGGCGGCGTGCTCGGCCTGCTCGCGGGAGTCGCGCTCGCGGGGCTCGTCGCCCTCGCGTCCCCTCTGCCCGCGCGCGTGACCGCGTGGTCCGTCGCCGTCGCGTTGAGTCTCGGGGCGGGCGTCGGAATCGTCTTCGGCGTCTATCCCGCCGCCCGCGCGGCCCGGCTCGATCCCATCGAGGCCCTGCGCTTCGAATGAAGCTGCGACTGCACTCGTTCGCCGAGGGGTGGTTCATCGCCTTCGATCAGCTGCGCGTCAACAAGCTGCGTTCGGGGCTCACGATCCTCGGCGTCGTGATCGGGGTCGCGACGGTGATGGCGATGGCGTCGATCGTCCAGGGCATCCGGGACCAGATCATGAACGCGATCGAGGTCGCGGGGCCGACGACCTTCTACGTCATGCGATTCTTCTCCCCGACCCCGCTCAATCCCGACGCGTTGCCCAAGGAGGTGCGCATTCGCCCGGTCATCAAGGCCGAAGAGGCGACCGCCATCGCGCGACTTCCCGAAATCCACTACGCCGGCATCTGGGTGCAGCTGTTTCAAGAGATGGAGTACGGCGGGACCCACACCCAGCTCCTCACCGTCTTCGGCGCGGACGATCACTATATGGAGATTCAAGGCGGGAGCCTGGTGATCGGACGCTTCTTCACTCCCGCCGAGGAGCGGAGCGGCGAGCCGGTCATCGTGATCGAGCGCAAGTTCGCCGACAAACTGTTCGGGCGCATCGACCCCCTGGACCGGTTCGTGCGGGTCTCGGGGAAACCGCTGCGCGTGATCGGGGTGTACCAGACGCCCGACAACATCTTTCAGCCGCCGAGTCAGGAGATCGGGGCGATCGTGCCGTTCGAGGCCGCCCGCCGGCTGTTCCGGTACGACGAGACCAACGCCCTCTGGATCGTGGTGAAGCCGGTCGCGGGCACGACGGTCGCGCACGCCATGGACGCGGTCACCATCTTGCTGCGCCGGCTGCGCGGCATCCGCACCGGCGATCCCAACAGCTTCGACCTCATCACCCAGGATCAGATCCTCGACGTCTTCAATCAGCTCACGGGGGTATTCTTCCTCGTGATGCTCGTGCTCTCCAGTGTCGCCCTCATGGTCGGCGGGATCGGCGTCATGGCGATCATGATGGTCTCCGTCACCGACCGCACCCACGAGATCGGCGTGCGCAAGGCGATGGGCGCGACGCGGCGCGAGATTCTGTGGCAGTTCCTGGTCGAGGCCGCCACGCTCACCCTGATGGGAGGCATCATCGGCGTCGCGCTCGGCTTCTTGATGGGACAGACGATCCGCCTCACGCTCAACTTTGAAGCCCGGGTGCCGCTGTGGAGCGGCGCGGTGGCCTGTCTCGTGTCGATCATGATCGGCTTGATCTTCGGCATCGCGCCCGCGGCGCGCGCCGCGCGCCTCGATCCCGTGGAGGCGTTGAGATACGAATGAACGGGGAGCGCGGAACGCGGAACGCGGAACGCGGAAGTGAAGGAAACGGGGGCCTTCGGTCGGATGGTCACGCCTTCCGCTCCGCGTTCCGCGTTCCCACTTCCGCGTTGGGACCCGCATGACGTCCCAGCATGTGGATCTCCTCGCCATCGCTGCGCATCGCGACGACGCCGAGCTGACCTGCGGCGGTACGCTGGCCAAGGCGGCCCGCGCCGGCAGACGCGTCGGCATCCTCGACCTCACTCAGGGCGAGTCGGGCACGCGGGGCGACGCCGCCACGCGAGCGGCCGAGGCCGAGCGCGCGCGGCAGGCGCTCGGCGTGCACGTGCGACTGAACGCCGGGCTGCGCGACGCCTATCTCGTGAACGACGAGGCGTCGCGGCGGCGGGTGGTCGAGCTGATCCGCGCCACGCGCCCCCGCGCCGTCATCCTGCCGTTTCCCGTCGGCCGGCATCCGGACCATCGCATCGCGTCCGAGCTGGGCCGTGACGCCTGCTATCTCGCCGGGCTCGCCAAGTACGAGGCGGCGGGCGAGCCCCACCGGCCTCTCAAAGTGCTCTACGCCCTGGCGTATCGAGAGGACCCGGTGAAGCCGTCGTTCGTCGTCGACGTCACGGCGTGCTTCGAGCAGAAGATGCAGGCGATCCGTTGCTACGCGTCGCAGTTCGACGGCGCGAAGGCGGCCGGAGAGATCTTCCCGACCGGCCAGGATCTCTATGAATTGATCCGCGTGCAGTCGGCGCACTACGGCTCCCTCATCCGCAAGCCGCACGGCGAGCCGTATTTCTGCTACGAAACGCTCGAAGTCGAAGACGTGCTTCAGCTTGGCGTGCCCTCGCTCTAGTCCTTAGATTCCGCTCGATGCCCGAGCGCCTGGTCTACCTCGACAACGCCGCCACGACGCCCGTGCGCCCCGAGGTGCTCGAGGCGATGCTCCCCTACCTCGGCGCGGCGGCGTTCGGCAACCCCTCATCGGCCCACCGATTCGGCCGCGCCGCCCGCGCCGGCATTGAAGAAGCGAAGCGCGCCATCGCCGCGGCCCTCGGCGCCGAGCCGAGCCAGGTCATCTTCACCTCCGGCGGCACCGAAGCCGACAACCTCGCCGTGATCGGGGCGGCGCTCGCCTCCCGCGACCGCGGCGGCCCGTTCCGCGTCGCCGTTTCCGCTGTCGAGCACAAGGCGGATCTCGCGGCTGCGCACTTCGTAGAGCACTTGGGCGGCGAGGCGATCACGCTCCCGGTCAACGCCTCAGGCACGGTGGAGACGGACGTGCTCGACCGCGCGCTCGCGCGGGGCGTCGGCGTCGTGAGCGCGGTGTGGGTCAACAACGAGACGGGTGTCGTGCAACCGGTCGCCCGGCTGGCGGCGCGATGCCGTGAGGCGGGGGTCCCATTCCACACCGACGCGGTGCAGGCGGTCGGCAAGGTCCCGGTCTCGGTCAAGGACAGCGGGGCGTCGCTCGTATCGCTCTCGGGGCACAAGATCGGGGCACCCAAGGGCATCGGGGCCCTCATCGTGCGTGAGCGGCGAACGGTGGAAGCCATCCTCCACGGCGGCGGGCAGCAGTTTGGCATCCGTCCCGGGACCGAGAACGTGCCGGGCATCGTCGGGCTTGGGACGGCGGTGCAGCTCGCGGTGGCCGAACAGGCAGAGCTCGCGGCGCGGCTGCGCGCGCTGCGCGACGATCTCGAGCGCCGCCTGCTGGCGGTCGTTCCCGACGCGGTGATCAATGCCTGGCAGGCGGAGCGCGCTCCCCACATCTCCAACGTTTCCATCCCCGGCACCGACAGCGAGGCGATGTTGATGCACCTCGACCTCGCGGGGATCGCGTGCTCGTCGGGGTCCGCGTGCAGCACGGGCGCGGCCGAGCCCTCCCATGTGCTCTCCGCGATCGGCGTGCCCCACGAGCTCGCCGCGGCCGCGCTCCGGTTCTCCTTCGGGCGCGAGAACACCTCCCAGGACGTCGACGCCGTGATCGACCTCCTGCCCAAGGCGGTCGAGAAGGTCCGGGCCCTCACCGCCGTCTTGCAGCGATGAGCACGCGCGAGCGCGTCCTCGTCGCCATGTCGGGTGGCGTGGATTCTTCAGTCGCCGCGGCGCTGCTCGTCGATCAGGGGTTCGAGGTGGTCGGCGCGACGATGAAGCTCTTCTGCTACGGCGACGAGGTCCCTGATCGTCCCTGCTGCTCGCTCGACTCAATCGCCGACGCCCGGCTCGTGGCGCACAAGCTCGGCATTCCGCACTACGTCCTGAATTTCGAAGACCGGTTCGGCCGGGACGTGATCGCGAACTTCGTCGCCGAGTACGCGCGGGGCCGGACGCCGATTCCGTGCGTGCGCTGCAACTCGTTCACCAAGTTCCGCGACTTCCTGTATCATGCCGACGCACTGGACTGCGCCTACGTCGCGACCGGCCACTACGTCGTGGCGCGCGACGGCGCGCTGTACCGTGGGACCGATCCGCAGAAGGACCAGTCGTACTTCTTGTGGGGGATCGACCGCGGCGTCGTGGCCCGCATGCTCACGCCCGTGGGCGGGCTGTCAAAGGCGGAGACGCGCGCGGTCGCCCGACGCCTCGGGCTCGTCACCGCGGAGAAACCGGAGTCGGTGGAGATCTGCTTCGTCCCGGACGACGACTACGTCCGCGTGCTCGAGCGCGAGCTGCCGGCCGGCGCCGCCGCGCTGCAACCCGGTCCCCTCGTCACGGCGGACGGTGCCGTGATCGGCGAGCACGACGGGTTCGCGCGCTATACCATCGGACAGCGCCGCGGCCTGCCGGGCGGATTTTCGGAGCCGCTGTACGTCGTCGACATCCGGCCGGAGACGCGGGAGGTCGTGGTCGGGGGTCGCGAAGCGCTGTTCGGATACGCAGTGCAGCTCGAGGAAGTGAATTGGCTCGCCGAGCCGCTCGCGCCTGGCGCGGACGTCTGGGTGCAGTGCCGCTACCGCGCCGCGGCGGTGCCGGGAACGGTGCGGGCAAGCGGGTCGGATTCTCTCGACCTCGCGCTTCGCGACGCCGTGCGGGCGATCACGCCGGGGCAGTCCGGAGTCCTGTACGACGAGGCGGGCCGCCTCCTCGGCGGCGGCGTCATCGCCTGAGCGGCGGATAGGCGGCCGGTGTTGTACCGCCTCCTCGCGGATCTGACGGTAGTCGTGCACTGCTGCTTCGTCGCGTTTGTGGTGCTCGGGGGGTTGCTGGTCTGGCGGTGGCGCGGCGTGGCGTGGGCGCATGTTCCGGCGGCCGTGTGGGGAATCGTCATCGAGGTGCGGCACGGCGTCTGCCCCCTCACACCGCTCGAGAACAGCTTGCGCGAGCGCGCCGGACTCGCGGGATATTCCGGCGGGTTCGTCGAGCACTACTTGTTGCCGGTGCTGTACCCCGCGGGCTTGACCCCACCGCGCCAGCTTTGGCTCGCCGGGCTGGCCCTGCTGGTCAACGTCGTTGCGTACGGTCTCGCCGTCGCAAAGGAGCGTGTATGATCCGGTTCGCACCTCGCGTGCTGCTTCTCCTCGCATGCTTCACCCCGATCGCCTGCAGCAAGGCGCCGAAGAGCGCCGCGACCGGCACCACCGACAGCCTCACCGAGCGGCAACGGGACAGCATACTCGCCGGCTCGCGGATCCCCGGCGCGGCCGGTGTGGGCGCGGCCATGCGGGCGGCCGACGCCACGAGCGGTGGGATCCGTGCGGCGGACAGCGTCTCGCCGTGACGTGATGCGCGCGTGGCTCGTCGTCGCGCTCGTCACTCTCGGCTGCGCGGCCGCGTGCGCGAGCGATCCCTGCGCGGTCGCGCGCACCCGGCTCGCGCGGCGCATCGCGGCGCGGTACGCCGGCCACTGGCGCGTGGCGCACGGCGATACGCTCACCCTGCCCGAGATGGGGGATCGGTTTCGCCTGCGCGACGTCGTGCTCGACACGGCGGGGGTGCGCTGGGGACCCGGATGCCGCTGGCGGGGCTCCATCACCTTTACGGCGCCGCGGGCGGAGACGCTCGCGGTCACGTGGGTCGGCGAACCGGAGCAGGCGCTCGTCTACGGCTGGCCCGTCGAGCTCGGGCCCTTCGGCGGCCTCAGTGTCTCCCTCACGGGCGACTCGTTGCACGGCTCCCTCCTCTTCGACTCGCAGCTGGGGGTGCGCATGCGCCCAGGCGTGACGGCGCAGTTCATGGCTGCCCGCTCGGACGCGAGGTAGATTCGGGCATGCCGTTCTCCGCCTCGGAGCGCGCTGCCCTGATCGACCGCTACGCCCGCGGCCCCGCCCTGCTACAGGCCGCGCTCGCCAAGGTCCCGCACGACGCGATGCAGTGGCGTCCCGGACCCAAGCGGTGGTCCGCGCACGAGATCATCGTGCACTGCGCGGATTCGGAGACGAACTCACACGGCCGGTTGCGCACGCTGCTCGCCGAGCAGGATCCCGTGATTCAGGGCTACGACCAGGACCGCTGGGCCGAGCTGCTGGACTACCATTCGTTGCCGCTCGACGCCGCGCTCTCGACCGTGGTGGCCGTACGCGCCAACACGGTGCCGGTACTCCGCCGCCTGAACGAGCGTGACTGGCGTCGCATCGGCCGGCACACGGAATCGGGGCCATACGCGGTGGAAGACTGGCTCGCGATCTACGCCGAGCATCTGGAGAAGCATTCGCGCCAGATCGAGCGTAACATCGCGGCCCGGGGTGCCCGATGAGAGGGTTTCTGTTCCGGCTCTGCATTACGGCGCTCGGGTTGTGGGCCGCGACGGCGATCGTGCCGGGCGTAGCGATTCGCGGAGTCGGCACCCTCGTCCTTGCCGCGCTCCTCCTCGGCATCGTGAACGCGGTGGTCCGGCCCGTGATCCTCATCCTCACGTTGCCCCTCACGCTGATCACGCTCGGCTTGTTCATCTTTGTCGTGAACGGCGTCTCGCTCGCGCTCGTCTCGTGGATGCTCCCCGGATTCACGCTCAGCGGATTGGGCGCGGCGATCCTCGGATCCGTCGTGGTGGGGCTCACGGGTTGGGTCGCGTCGGCGTTCGTGGGCAGCTCCGGAAAGATCGAGCACATTCGCCGCATCGAAGTGAACGGCCGCCGCATCGATTGATGGATCGCGTGTTCGCGGTGTGCGGGGCGATCTCGGCGTTCGTCGCCGTCGCGGCGGGCGCGTTCGGCGCGCACCTGCTGAAGACGAGAATCAGCCCCGAAATGCTGCAGGTGTTCGAGACCGGCGCGCGCTACCAGATGTATCACGGGCTCGGACTGTTCGCCGTCGCATGGGCGCTGGGCCGGGCCCCCGTTCCGGCGGTTCGAGCCGCCGGCTGGCTGTTTCTCGCCGGCACCGTGCTCTTTTCGGGCAGTCTCTACCTGCTCGCGCTCAGCGGCGTGCGCTGGCTGGGCGCAGTCACCCCGCTCGGAGGCCTCTCGTTCCTCGCCGGCTGGCTCGCGCTCGCCGTCGGCGTGTGGCAAGCCTGATCGCGTCTAGGCACCCCCTGCCGATGCTGTTATAGTAGTGGGCCCTCGAACCGACGCCCATGGACCTGGTGCAGCAAGTTGTTACCAATCTGAAAGTTGAAGAAGGCAAGGCGGAGAAGGGCATCGGCGCCATCCTGATGGCACTGCGGTCCACCGTGGACTCGCAGACCTTCGGACACGTGAAGGACGTCTTGCCGAACAGCGAGAGCCTCATGGGACGCGCCCTCATGAGCGGCGCCCGCACCGCCGAGCTGCCGGCGATGATCGGCCCCGCCAAGCTCGTCGCCGCGCTCGCGTCCGCGGGCTATGGCAAGGACGACATCCTGACGCTCGGCCGCATGGTGCTCGACCATCTGCGGCCGGCCATCGGCCAGGCCGCGGTCGACACGTTCTCCGCGGCCGTGCCCGGGTTGAAGGAGTAGGCCGATGGAGCCCGCCGTGCCGGAGACGAGAGCGCCACGCTCGAGTGTGCTGGAGCAGGCGCTGTCGCAGCCGTTCCGCGCGGTGCGCCTCGACAGCATCCGAAACAAGATCCTGGCGTTTGCGCTCCTCGCCACGCTGATCCCTTCGCTCTCCACGACCTGGCTCTCGTACTCGCAGAACAAGCGCTCGCTCCAGGACAAGATCAACCACGAGCTCCAGAACGTCAGCACCGAGACCGCCCGCGAGATGGACCTCTGGCTCAAGGAGCGGCTCTATGATCTGCGCGTCTTCGCGAGCTCGTATGAGGTGTCGGAGAACCTCGACCGGGCGTCGCAGTCAGGGAGCAAGACCGCGCGCCGCTTGAACGACTACCTCAACTCGGTCAGGGAGCGCTTCACGGACTACGAGGAGCTCGTCGCCGTGGATCGCGACGGCCACGTCGTGGCGTCGAGTGCCGCGCAGGCGCGCCCCATCACGCTGCCGTCCACCTGGCAGCACGACATGCGCGCCGGGAATCCCAGCGTGGGCGACCCCTACTGGGACGAGGCGCGCAAGAAGGTGCTCGTCGTGGCCACCGTGCCGATCCGGCACGCGAGCGGCCGCATGCTGGGCGCGCTCGCGGCCCGGGTGAATCTCCGCTCCGTGGACGACATGCTGAAGCGGTTCTCGCCCGAGCCCGCCGGGCAGAGCTACCTGATCACGGCCGAGGGCAACGTCATCACCAGCTCATCGCTCGGGTCCGCGACCCCGATGACGAACGCCCTCCCTACGGCGACGGCCCAGGAGCTGGTCCGCAAAGAAGCGACGACGACCGAGTATCGCAGCTTCAATCGCGCGTCAGTCGTGGGGACGCTCCGCGAGGTGCCGCGGCTCAACTGGTCCGTCGTGGCGGAGGTCCCAACCGCGGAGGCCTACCGGCAGGTCCGGCAGCTGCGCAACGAGACGGCCCTCATCGTGTTGACGCTGCTCGCGGGTGTGGGGCTGATCGCCTACTTCCTCGGGCTGCTCATCGTCCGGCCGCTCAATCGCCTCACGCGCGGCGCGGCGCTGGTCGCCGCCGGTGACCTCGACGTCGACCTGCCGGTGACCGGCGGAGGCGAGGTCGGCTACCTCACCGAAGTGTTCAACAACATGGTCGCCCGCCTGCGCGAGAGCCGGAAAGAGCTCGAGCGCCTGTCCGTGACCGACGCCCTCACCAAGCTCTACAACCGGCGCTACCTCCACCAGACGCTTACCGAGGAGCTGCAACGCTGCGTCCGTCACAAGCGCGCCCTCGCGGTCGTGATGGTGGACGTCGATCACTTCAAGCGGTTCAACGACACCTATGGCCACCTGGCCGGAGATTCGGTGCTCGCCCGCGTCGCGGCGATCCTGCAGGAGGCGACGCGTGACGTCGACTGCGCCGCGCGCTACGGGGGGGAAGAGTTCGTGCTGCTGCTGACCGAAACGGGACTGGATGGAGCGATCGAAGTGACGGAGCGCATCCGCGCGCGGCTCGCCAAAGAAGATTTCCAGGGGGGGAAGGTCACGCTGAGCATCGGGGTCGCCGAATTCCCCACCCATGGCGACACGCCGGAAGGCCTGATTGGAAGCGCCGACGCCGCGCTCTACAAGGCGAAGCAGGACGGCCGCGATCGCGTCGCGCGCGCGGTCCCCGCCAGACGCTCGAAGGAAACGAAAGAGCGCGCGTGAAGCAGCGCGGGGCTAGTGCCCCGCGTGCTCCTGCCGGCGGCCCACCAGCGTCGCCGAGATCCAGCCCGAGCGGCCGTTCTCCGCGCTCACCCGCACCCACACATCCGCGTAGGAATAGGCGACGACCGGCGTGCCGGCATCGAGCGTGAACGCAACCTTGAAGTTGGTGCCCGGTCCCTCGCGCACGTTGCCGCGCCCCGTCGTTTGCAGGTGCAGCGGAAGAGCGAACAGCACTTCGCCGGACCGCAGCTCGCCGATGTCGCCGTTCGCGAGCCGCTCCTGGCCGGCGGCCGCCAGGCTCTTCGCTTCGTTCGCGAGGTAGAGCGCGCCGCCGTAGTTCTGCTTGTTGAACTCCGTGGTGCTCTGACGGAGCAGCTCCCCCGCCTCACCGATTTCCGGCGACCCCTGCTGGCGCGCCGCCGATTTCAACGAGTCGAACGCGATCTCCGCTTCCGCCATGCCCGACGCCGCTTCCGCCCGGCTCGCGAGCGTCTGCAGCTTGGCCATGGCGCGTACGACCTCCTGGCGCGCGGCGTCCAGGCGGCCCTGCAATTCCTCTATTTGCGCTTCGCGCTCCAGCAGGCGCAGCTCCGCGCGCGAGGCGCGCTGCTCGGCCTCAGGAGACTTCACCGTGACGGTTTCGACGGGGGCCCGCACCGGACTCGGCGCGGGTGGGCTGGAGGGACTGCATGCGGCGGCGAGCGCCGCGGCCCCGAACAGGAGCGGGACCAGGAACCGCTGAAACGGGCGCATCTTTTCCACGCTGCTCTCCTTCCGCGCCGGACGGCGGGACGATTCAGGAAAGCGCTGCCGACTCACCATCAACAATACTGGGGCGGGAGGACTCGAACCTCCAACTTCCCGGTTAACAGCCGGGCGCTCTGCCAATTGAGCTACACCCCACCGCACCATCCGGTCCGCCGCGGCCGGCCACGCACGCCGGAGCCCAACAAAATGCCCCCGAGGAGGCCGGGGGCGTGCCGCGGGTCATTGGGGGTCAAGAGTACCATGGCCCGAACGCGGGAGCAAGGGCGTCGCTGACGTCAGTACTTGATCCCCGCCTTCTCCGCAAAGGCGCGCGCGGCCTCGGCCTGCTCCACCGTCAGATGCTCGGGTATCTCCACGCGCACTTCGACGAACTGATCGCCGCGCCGCCCGTTCCGCTCGATTCCCTGGTTGGCGATTCTGAAACGTTGGCCGTGCTGCGTCCCCGCCGGCACGCGCAGCACGACGCGCCGGCCGTCGAGGGTCTTCACCTTGACCTTCGAGCCGAGCATCGCCTGCGCCACGTTGATCGGCACGATGCAGACGACGTCGAGCCCTTCGCGGTGAAAGAACCGATCCGGCTCGACCCGGAACGTCACCACGACGTCGCCACGACCCTTCGCTCCCTGACCTTTCAGCCGAACGCGCGAGCCATCCTCGGTCCCGGGAGCCACGGTGATCACGAGGCGCTTCTCCACCCGGACTTCCCCAATCCCGTTGCACGTTGGACAGCGGACGGAGGGTACCTTCCCCTTGCCGCGACACACCGGACAGGGACGGTTCACCGCGAAGCTCCCCTGGCCGAACGACACCGTCCCCCGCCCGTGGCACTCGGCGCAGGTCGAGATGATCGCCCCGGGCGCGGCGCCGTTGCCGCCGCAGGTCGGACAGACTTCACTCAACGGAACCGTGACGGGTACCTTGCCGCCCAACGCGGCCACGCGGAATGGCACGGTCACGACGGTCTCGACTTCCTCCTCGGCGTCGGGCCGCGCATCGCCGCGACGGCCGAAGATCGACGAGAACAAGTCGCCGAGGCCGCCGAAGGAACCCAGGTCCGAGGCATCGAATGGGGCGCCCGCGTCCGGTCCGGGTCCCGAGCCCCCGGACGGGCCCCTCGCGCCCCAGCGCCCGGCACCATCGAACGCGCCGTAGCGGCGCAGCTGGTCGTACTTCGTCCTCTTCTCCGCATCGCTCAGGACGTCGTGCGCTTCGTTGATCTCCTTGAAGCGCTCAGCCGATTGCGGATTGTTGGGATTGCGATCGGGATGATATTGCTTCGCGAGTCGGCGGAACGCTTTCTTGATCTCGTCCACCGACGCCGTCTCGGCGACACCGAGGACCTGATAATAATCCTTCGCGGCCATCAGGCCCGCCCGCCGCCCCAGGTCAGCACCTCGACGCGCGCCGGCCGGACGAGCACATCGCCCAGCGTGTAGCCCGCCTGCAGGATCGCGCCGACCGTGTGGTCCTGCGACGCGTCCGCCGCGGGCTTCGTACTCACGGCTTCGTGTACGCGCGGGTCGAACGGAACGCCGACCGCATTGATCCGGCCGACACCGAACGCCTCGAGCTCCTTCCACACCTTGCGCTCGACCAGCGCGATGCCATCCCGCAGCGTCTTCGCATCCGTTTGCTGAAGGTCCGCATGCCCGAACCGGGTCAGGTCGTCCAGGGCGTCGACCAGCCGCGCGAGCAGGTCGGCCTGCGCCTTGGCGCGCGCCTCGCCGCGCTCTTTTGCGGTTCGCTTGCGGAAGTTGTCGTACTCGGCGGCGAGTCGGAGATGACGATCCGTGAGCTCGGCGATCTGGCCCTCGAGTCGCTGCACGGCCGCGTCCGACGGCTCTACGAGCGCCTCACCGGTGTCCGACTGCTCTGGGGCGTCCATCTTTTCTTGCGTATCGTCCATGAGTGTGCCGAGAGGAGCAATCCTTGTGCCCGATGATGCATGCCGTTCTGGCGGCAGGAGTCGCCCACCACGTGCGGAAGCTACTGCTA
>Ga0187780_10001029_pt1 | contig 20907 bp, 19 predicted proteins | sample 1015_Q2_SP10_20__FD_132429 | JGI IMG/M metagenome (GOLD analysis project Ga0187780, IMG submission 132429) | Tropical peat soil microbial communities from peatlands in Department of Meta, Colombia - 1015_Q2_SP10_20_MG | ecosystem: Environmental > Terrestrial > Soil > Wetlands > Peat | place...
AGCGCGACCAAGGGCCTGGAGGAAGAGAGCCTGTTGCGTATGACCGAGGTGATCTGCTCGGTCATCACTTCCCGCGGCAAATGGCAGCCGCGTGTCGGAGCGCTCAGTGGGCCCAGCTTCGCCAAAGAGGTCGCGAGGGGAGATCCCACTGCGATCACCATTGCCTCCCAAGATGGGGAGCTGGCGGAAATCGTGCAACGCGAATTCAGCGACCCCTGCTTTCGTGTGTACACCAACAGCGATGTGATCGGCGTGGAACTTGGGGGCGCGCTGAAAAACACCATCGCCATTGCCGCTGGAATCTGCGATGGGCTCGGCTTGGGATTCAACTCCGTGGCAGCCCTAATCACTCGTGGCCTAGCTGAAATCACACGTCTGGCAGCGGCGTGCGGAGGCCGGCAAGAAACCATGGCAGGGCTTGCCGGTCTGGGAGATCTGGTTCTGACCTGCACCGGCGGACTCTCACGGAATCGCACCGTGGGCGTGGAACTGGGACGCGGACGCAAGCTGCCCGACATTATTGCCGGCATGCACGGCATGGTCGCAGAAGGCGTATTTACGACTCATGCCGCCCTCGATCTGGCTCGCGCTCGAAATATCGAAATGCCGATCACCGAGCAAATGGATGCCATCTTGCACCAGGGCAGATCCCCCCGCGACGCCATCCACGAACTTATGACTCGCAGCGGCAAGAGCGAGACCGGGCTTGATCAGTCTCACCTTGCCTGATCGGCCTGCCCAGCTCAGGATCCGGCTGCTCGCAGATCTCTGCATAGCGAATTCGTCCATCTTCACCACCGCTAGAAAATGAGGGTATAATGGCCCGATTTTTATCGCTTTTGAGATGAGGAGGCCGCATGCCGCTCTCAATGGACACCCGGACAGTGGGAAAGGTGGCGGTTATACGATGCAACGGACGCATCACCGCGGGAGCCGAGGCCGAATCACTTCGCGTTCATGTGAACAGCATGTTCGCTAGACACAAGGACTTCCTTCTTCACCTCGGAGAAGTTGGTTTCATCGACAGCAGTGGTCTGGGCACAGTCGTGCGCCTGCTTTCTGCCACTCGCCGCTTGCACGGCGATCTGAAGCTTTGCAACATTCCACCCAACATCGAGAAGGTGCTCAAGATTACGAATCTGAGCGCGTTGTTCGACGCGCACGGATCGGAAGAGAACGCAATTTCTGCCTTCTACCGCCGTCCAAAGGCGGTTGAGGCCGCTGCTTCGGTCGGACATTCAGTGGTCTGCGTCGACAAGAATTCCGATGTACTGGCTTATCTGCGCGAACTGCTGTGCCGAGGCGGATACGAGGTGCACACCACAAACAGCCTGGCAGATGCCGCAATCCTGATCCGGGTAACGCGACCGCTCGTCCTGCTGGTTGGTCCCAGCACGATGGGATCAGCAAGTGCCGAGCAGGCATTTGCGAACGCGTCCAAGACTGTACCTGTGATGCATCTGGAGAACGACTTCGCCACTCTGGATGCCGGAGAGGCGGCTTCGCGGCTGCTGCAAGGAATTCAGGCGCTTCTGCCTCACTCGCGAAACTCTCAAGCTGGAAATAGCTGAGAAGGCTTTTGGCTGTTATCGCAGCGATCAGCGTCCGTTCGTGTACCAGATTGAACCGGGTGTCCGGAAATTCAATCCTTCACCCCAAACAGCTTGTGTATTTCCTTCAGTGTCGATCGCTATCCCAAAATAGTCACCGAACGGAAAGCTGAAGCCCTTGCTGCGGATGTAGCGATAGCCGGGGACAAAGCTCGACAGCCTGCTCTCAGGCGACCAGGTTGCGCCGCCATTGGTGGAGCTGCGATAGTAGACGTTCCATAGCGGTGAGTTGCGCGTGTCCATCCAGGCGATACGCACATCACCCGCCGCTCCTGCGACAAGCGCTGGGAACGCGTGTTCCGCGCCGCGCCGCGCACCCGAGACTTCGGTTTTCGCAGACCACGTTTCTCCCGCAGTCGTAGACGATGCAAAATAAACACGTGCCGAAACGCGATCGCCCCCAGATGAGTTCCACAAAGCATAGAGAGTGCCGGCGTCATCAGATGCCATCGTGACCTGCGCACCGAGGTAGCCCCACTCGCAGTGAAACACAGCGCAACCGGGTGGCGCACCCGAGGAGTCCATGGGTGTGGTCGTCCAACTCTTGCCACCATCGGTTGACTTGCTCGTATAAAGGTTCACGCGCCCGCTAGCACCATCGCGAGCGGTATATCCGACCCAGGCCACGAAGGCATTTTCGTCGGGATCGACCGTGGCGCCACCAGCCAGCGCTCGCATGAGCGCCAGGGCCGGATTTACGTTAATGGAGCTGAATGTAATCCCGCCATCATGAGAGGAAGCAACACGTATTCGATGAAGCCGGTTAAAAGCGACGTAAACATCTCGTCCCCGAACAGCAAGAATGGGTTTATCCGCATCTTCGCTTCCGCGATCAGCAATCACAACTGACCAACCTTGGCCAAAATCGACCGACTTGGCCACGACTGCATCCATGTTGTTGTTCTGTAGCCAGGCAGCGTAAACGGTGCGGTGATCGGCCGGATCGACGACGATCTGCGCGTCAAACTGGCCGGTGGTATGAGGCGTAATGGCGCGAGGAGCTTGCCAGGTCAGTCCATTGTCCGCGCTCACGACGAGCATCATCGTCGGCAGAGCGCAGCTTTGGCACCCGGGAACGGCGCCATATTGCGGGTATAAGACGTAGACATGGCCGTACTCGTCAGCCGCAATGGCGGGTTCCCATTGATCGCCCGGCGTGAAACCTAGCCGTGCTTGAGGCAAAAAACCTGGTTCCGCGGCGAGCGCGCGACTCGAGACCATGAGAGCAAAGAAAAGCGTGAACAGAACGAAAAGTCTGCCGTTCGGCTGGAAAATGGCAACCACGATACCTCAGACAAGCTGGCAGGAAGCCGCTGAGGCAATGTAGCTTGCCGGACACCGAGACGTCAATTGGGCGAACGGCTCCAATGGTGAGTGCAACTTCCGGCACTCTGGCATGTGTAAGCTATTAGAAGGAAACCAGTAGTTGGTTAATGCCACTTTCCCTGAGCACCCTCATCCAATAGAATCGATAATCCTTAAAAGGGGTGGTTCATGGCTAAAGCCATTTTTGCAGCAGGTTGTTTCTGGGGAGTGGAAGCGACGTTCCGCCAGCTGCCGGGAGTGCTGTCAACGCGCGTGGGCTACACTGGCGGAGATTTCGCCAATCCTACCTACAAGGACGTGTGCACCGACCGTACTGGTCACGCCGAGGCTGTCGAGATTGAATACGATCCTGCCAAGTTGTCCTATGACAGGCTTCTTGATGTTTTCTGGGAGAATCACGATCCTACGCAGCTGAACCGTCAGGGACCGGATTGGGGCACGCAGTACCGTTCCGCGATCTTTTTCACTACCCCGGAACAGGAGGCTGCGGCCAAAGCCTCAAAGGAGCGGCTGGAGAGAGCCCATCGCTATAGCAAACCGATCGTGACCCAGATTGTCCCCGCCTCGACTTTCCATGAGGCGGAGGAATATCACCAGCAGTATCTGGAAAAGAAGGGCCTGGCCAGCTGCCACATCAAAGTGTAATTATGCCGCTGTTACGAGGATAGGCTCGCCCTTTGTGATCACCAATGTGTGCTCATAGTGCGCGGATGGCCTGCCGTCCGCGGTGCGCACTGTCCAGCCATCTTTTGCCAGAATTGACCGGCCGGATCCCGCAGCTATGATGGGCTCGACGGTAATTACCAGACCCTCAGTGAGCACATCATTGGCAGCAGGGTCAGGATAGTTGGGAACGCGCGGTTCTTCATGAATGGTTCTGCCAATCCCGTGACCGCCGAGATCACGGATCACTGAAAATCCACTGCGGCGCACTTCCCGTTCCACCACTCTCCCAATCTCAGAAACTCGAAAGCCGGCTCGCGCTACCAGCATTGCCTTGGCGAAAGCGTGCTCCGCACATGCAATCAGGCGTCGATTTTCATCGGAGACGGTGCCTACGGGCACGGTAACCGCGGCATCCGCCATGAATCCGTCCTTTTCGATGGTCACGTCCAGCTTGACTAGATCTCCCTCGCGGACAACGCGGTCGGCCTTTGGGATGCCATGGACCGCCTCTTCGTTCACGCTGATGCAGCTCGTTCCCGGGAACTTATACACCATCGCTGGGGCTGACTTGGCTCCATGTTCCTCCATGACGTCAGCTCCGACCTTGTCCAGTTCGGCGGTGGTAACTCCCGGCCGCACTGCATTGGCCATCGCGGCAATCATCCGGTGCACAATGGCACCCGCGGTGCGCATCCCCTGCAACTCTTCTGGTCCATTAATCGACACAATGCCTCCGACAGGCTCTCCGGCTATTTCACACTAATGTTGATGCTCCGGCAATCCCGGACGTATTCGCAAAAAAACATGAAATGACACCGGATCGTTCCCGTAGACAGGATTCAAGACCGCCGGTTTTGAATAAAAAGTCGCATCTGCACCCAAGCCCAATTGCCAGTCATGATTGTGCACGAGGTCGCGAACCCCTCCGAACGTGTAAGCTCCGATCCGATAGCTCGGATGTCCTGGTCCGTCGCCAAACAATTCATCCTTGTCCACGAGTTCCATCCTGGTATAGGCGTAATTGCGCTGGAAGAAATTGACAGTGGATTCGAGGAGATAGCTGTTCAGCGGGAAGGCTTCAAAGTCTTTTTGAACCCGTCCCCAGATGACCGACGTCGCCCAGTACCCGTTCGGCAGCAGCCGATTGTATTCAATGGACGCTGATTGTCGTCGTTGGCTGCCCGGCTCGAGAGCTTCCGGATGAACCAGAAGGCCATAGCTGTACTGCGCAACCCAGTTGCGCACGGGAGCCACCGTGCCTCGAACCGACCAGGAATCGAGCGTTCCTAACTGAATGCTCCAGCGCTGCTCGTTGGGCTCGTGTCCATTGAACACCGACCCTTCGATTTTCAACCGGTCAATGATGAATCCACTGGTCACCACGCCGAAGCTGGTGTGGGTGGAGTCCTGCAGATGATGACCAAGCGGGGCTGCGGGGTTTTCCGAGGCTGATTGCCTGTGGAGGTATGTCACTGGTCCGAGTGCGGGTTCAGCCGAGGCGCCACCATATAGCAGCCATGAAATTTTGTTCCTGATCGGCAACAGGTAAAGCCCGGCAAGCTCAGCGAAGACGTTATGCGGGTGCTGATGATCCACCAGGGGCTGACCATGGTAGGTCTCACCTGTCTGGAAAAGCTCCGGAAAGCCCGGATGAGGTGACGTCAAAGACTCCGCAGAAAACATCTGTCGAAGCAACAACTTCCCCTTACCCAAGCGGTGCTGCTCCATTGTCATCGCATAGTTGACAGACTCAGCTTTGCCTTCGCCGCGCGATCCACCCTGCTGGTTATAGGTAACAAATACCGTCCCGTGGAGCATCAGTTGCCAGTTGCCCGGATGAATCATCCACATCGGTTCCTGAATGGAAGCAGGCTGCCATGCTGTACCAGAGGAGGAAGTGAAGGACGGAAGGCTCGGCGATGTAGTTTCCTCCATGTGCATGGAGGGCATTTCATTGCCATGAGCGCAAGCGCCGGACTGGGGCTGTTGCGCCCACGACAATCGCCCGGCACAAACCAATGCCAGGAAACACAAGATACACGTTCGCATCTGTTCCTCCTTAACTGCCGCATATGCAGCACGTCAAGGGATTTCAGATACGAAGCGGAACCAAGCTGGGTCGACGCTCGAAGGCAATATCCGAAGTGAGGGTGACGCGCGAAGAAACCATTTTGGCGCCAGAAGCAGCTTGCCAGGCGGGCAGGCAGCCAATTGCGAGAGTGAAAGCTTCCTGCAACAAGGCGTTCGAGTGACCAGTTTCACAGCAAACGTGGTTGGAAGATTGGGGAGCCGGACTTTGATGCTCCGGTTGGTGACAGCCGGCAAATGCTGACTCGGGCCCGGTCAAGAACGATAATGTCCCTGGTGTCGGCTGAACCAAACAGGCGATCAAAAGAGACGCGGCAACGATATTGGTCAACAGTCGCATTGACAAAGGGCAAGGCCCAGCGCCGATGCCGAAAATCCGTTACGATCCCGTGATCTTCAGCCGTATCTCTTCCGGCAGCCGCTCGCGGATCTCCTGGGGCAGACGATCATGCACGTGCCGAGCGCCTATTCTGGCCGCGTCTACCATCACCGTAGGAGCAGGAGTAGCAACCGCAACGATCAGCCAAATGAGCGCCGATAACGCGAAGCCGGCCAAGGCGGCAATCTCCAGCCAAAATGCGTGGCGCGGGCCAAAGTGCCGAATGACTCCGAACGCCAGCAGAAACACACCTGCCGACATCGAGGCGAGAACTATAAGCGAGATATCGATGGTGCGGTGCAAACGCTGCCGGCTGCGGCAACGCTCGCACGCCTTGAAGTGGTCTTCGTAGTCTCCCCGCATCTCAGGTGCGAGGCCAGAGATGTCGTAGCGCCAGCCCGCCAGGATCTTCCCCACGATGGGATCAACGCACTGACTCATAAGTGATAAGGATCAACTTACAATCGGATTGGTTGCATTACTTCCGATTGCTTCGCCAGCAGGACACGGTTCTGCAGCAATGTGCGGCGGAAGCCTAAGACCTTTTCTGCGGCCCGCAGCGCGATTTCCGGATGGTTGTTCTGTTCCGAAAGATGCGCCAGCACAATAAATGCTGCACTTCCATCATAGCCTCGGGCAAAGAATTCCGCGAGTTTTTCGTTCGACAGGTGCCCCACCCGGCTCATGACCCGCTGCTTCACTGACCACGGGTACGGGCCGCCGCGCAACATCTCCAGATCATGGTTGGATTCGAGCACCAGAACGTCGCAGGCCCGCAAATGGTCGCAGACGCTGGCCGGCATGTAGCCCAAATCGGTCACCAGCCCTATTTTTACACCCTCGGCGCGGAAGGTGAATCCCACGGGATCGGCCGCATCGTGCGGAATGGTGAATGGCTTGACTTCAATGTCTCCGATTTGAAAGCTGTGGCCGGAAGAAAAAAATTCGATCTGCTGCGTGTCTGGAGGCTCGCCGGTGGCATCGCGCACGCTCCGCACCCACGCCTGATGCGTCGCGCCGGTGATGAAGACCGGAACGTTCAGCTTTCTGGCCAGAACCATGAGGCCATAGACGTGGTCTGCGTGCTCGTGCGTGATCACAATGGCGGAAAGCGAGCGCGCGTCGGCGCCGATCGCTTTCATGCGTTTGAACGTTTCGCGACAGGAAATTCCTGCGTCCACCAGAATGCAGGTCGACGAGCTTTCCACGATGGCAGAGTTTCCCCGGCTGCCGCTGGCCAGCACCGAGACAGAGACTCCCATGCGCGCAGCATACTCGCCATCACTGTGGAAACGCGATAACTTTCTGGATATCCGAGACTTTGGTGCGGAAAGTCGGGAGTCTGTAGATCACAGTCAGGAGTCCGTCAGTAGGGTTTGCTGACTCCTGGCTACTGTTTCAGAATTTCGTTCGCTGCACGGCGAAAAAAGGATCCCCCATAAGCTCCGGCGATGCCCGTCAAGAATCCCAGGAAGGACTCATAGATTTGCGCCACGTACGGCTTCTGGGTAAGAAACAGATAGGCGAGTAATTGCACGACCGGTACAAAGACCGCAACCGTGATCGTCCATCGCCAGGGTTTTTCCGGCCTGAAGGCCGCCAGCAACATAGTACAGGCCAGCACGAAGAGCGCGGTCAGCAGCAGGTCACCGACTTTTACATCGAGGATTCCCGCACAGACTCCAAGCACTCCGCCCAACACGTAAATTGGGGTGTCACTGCGCGCAGCGCTCGCGTCCTTCATTGCTTAGTATTTATAAAAACCTCTTCCGCTCTTCCGCCCCAGCCAGCCAGCATCCACCATCTTGATCAGCAGCGGGCATGGGCGGTACTTGGGATCGCCGAGCCCGCTGTGCAGCACCCGCATGATATCGAGGCAGACATCGAGACCGATGAAATCCGCGAGCGTGAGAGGGCCCATGGGGTGGGCCATGCCCAGCTTGAACACTTCGTCCACAGCTTCGGCTGTCGCAACCCCTTCCATCACCGCGAACATGGCTTCATTCAATAGCGGCATGAGTACCCGGTTCGAGACAAAGCCGGGCGCATCGTTCACTTCGACTGGCGTCTTCTCCAGCTTGATTGCCAACCCGCGCACGACTTGAAAAGTCTCGTCGGCAGTGGCGAGTCCACGGATCACTTCGACTAACTTCATCACGGGAACCGGATTGAAGAAGTGCATCCCAATTACTTTTTCTGGACGCTTGGTAAGGGCGGCTAACTTGGTAATCGAAATAGACGAAGTATTCGACGCCAGGATGATCTCCGGCCGGCAAATCTGATCGAGGTCGCGGAAGATTTGGGCCTTGATTTCTAGCTTCTCCGTCGCTGCTTCTACCACAAAATCGCAATCCCTGAGTTTCGCGCGATCAAACGTCGTTTCGATTCGACCCAAAGCAGCGGACTTATCTGCTGCGGCGATTTTGTTCTTTGCAACTTCACGATCGAGGTTTCTCTCAATCGTCTCTAGAGCACGATCAAGGAAGGACTGTTCCACATCACACAGCAGAACTCGGTAGCCGCTGCGGGCACAAACATGAGCAATGCCGTTGCCCATGGTTCCGGCGCCAACCACCCCGACCGTCTCAATCGTCACGGCGATCTCCCTGAGAAAACTTCAAAGTCTATCACTTGGGTAAGTTTCTCAGGCGCAGAAGTCAGCAGACAGGAGTCAGTTGTCAGTAGCGAGGGGTCAGTCGTTCAATCTCTTCAGGTTCCAATACCGGCTACTGACTGTTCTATTACTCGCGATCCAGGTTTTCTTCGATCGCTACTTTACCATTCTTTTCGACCGTAATCACCTTTTCAGTGTTCTTGAAGCCTGACAAGGTGATGTCGATCACGTAGTTGCCGGGATTCAGGTAGAAAACCACAGGCGATGCCTTATCCACCATGCGGCCGTTGACGGCGACCTGCGCGCCTTTGGGCTGGGTTTTTACGCTGACAGTTCCCATGCCCGCCGTCTCCGAGCCACCAAACACCTTCTTGAACCTGCCGCCGACTTTGATGTCATCGGTGTTGCCCAGTTCCCGCAGTGTCGGTGTTAACTGCAGCGTTTGACCCAGCTGCACATTGGCGGTGGTGGTCTCATCGAGGTAGCCCTGCTTCTTAAACAGGAACGCGTGATTGCCGGCCTTGTCCAGCGAGATTTGCGCCGGAGTTGTACGGCCGGTGTCCCTGCCGTCGATCCACACTGCTGCCCCCGCGGGGTCACTCGTCACTGCTACCGAAGCTGTGGTCGCCGCCAGCTGGACGCTGATGACGGACTTGCTTCCCGACGTTACATCGATGGCACGCGTCTCAGCGGCGTACCCGGCTTTGCTGATCGTGATGCTATGGTGACCAGGTAAGAGGTCGGCAACGTTAAAGGGTGTCGCTGAAGCCAGCTTCTTCCCGTCTATAGTGATCTGCGCTCCCTGCGGGCTTGAATCAATGCTCAGCTGTCCGGCAACGATGTTCGGAGCAGCCGCTTTGGCTGAGCGTACGGGCTTCTTTGTGCGAGACTGCTTTTGGACTGCTTTGACTTTTGGCGACTGTTCTACCGGCGCCGGTTCCGGTGTAATCTCTTGCGGAACTTCAGCAGGCACGGACGCAGCCGATTGCGCCGGTGGAGCGGGAGTGGCCTGCGCAACTGGCGCGGGCGGAGCAGGCGCAGACGGGGCAGGCGCAGTTGCCGAATGCGCCGGAACGCTGTCGTCATCCGAGTCACCGGAGTGAATGTGATAGGCGATTCCCGCCACCACTAACAGAATCACCGCCGCGGCAGCTGCAATTGAATAAATGAACAGTTGAGGCGGCGTCTGCTTGATTTCGCCAACCGCCTTCTTCGCTACTTCGGCAGGATGCACTTTGGGTTTCTCAAGCACCGTCTTGTCGAAGACGACCGCTTTCACGGCGCCCGCCGGTTCCTCCTGCTGGTGTGATACCGGAGGCGGGGGCGCCATATGCACTTCTTTCAATGGAGGCAACTCATCGATATCTGAGAAGCTTGGGCCATGGGCGCCGGGCTGTCTGCTTTCATCCATCATCGGGTCGACTGCAATGCGCGGCGTCTCAGTTTTCGGTTCTTCTACGGCCGCAGACATAACCGCCGCGTCCGCGGTATCTAAGCTCTCAAGGTTCACGGGCGGTTGTGGCACCGGGCGGGAGCCCGCCGGTTTTGTTGACATCGAACGACCACCGACTCCGGCGGTTGCTGCCGCAGCTCGAGGAGCCGTCGACTGTGCTGCCGGAGCCTGAACTGGTTTTAGCGGCGTCTTGGCCGCGACCGGTTTCGCTGCCGCTGTTTTTGCCGGATTTTCCTTGCACTTCTCGAGATCATTCACCAGCTCTTGTCCCGATTGGTAACGCTCCTCGGGCGCCTTCGCAATGGCCTTCATGATCACCGTGTTCAAAGCCGGGTGAATCTTGCGATTGATCTGATCTGGCGGCACCGGTGTGCTCTCCAGAATTGTCTGCCGTACCTGCTCGGCGTCTTCTCCCTCAAAAGCCTTACGTTCCGTGACCATTTCATACAGAACCGCGCCAAGGCTGAACAGGTTGGAACGCGCGTCAATTGGATCTCCCTTCAACTGCTCGGGAGACATGTAGTGCAGAACCAGCGGGGGATTGCCGCTTGCCTGCGAGGCAAAGAGGCCTGTGCTTGACACACCAAATCCGAGGACCTTCACGATGCCGTCCCACTGCACCATGATTTTTGCCGGCTCCAAGGCACAATGGAAAATCTTGTGGGCGTGCGCGTGATCCAGCCCCTGGCAGGTCTGTCGCGCGATGTCCTGCAAATCCCAAATAGAAAATCCTTCTTTGCGGGCGAGCATAGTGCCCACGCTGTTCCCTTGTACATATTCCATGGACGCGCACAGATTGCTCTCAATTTCTCCGGCCCCGTAGAGCAGGGCAATATTGTGACTATTGAGGATCTTGCTGGTCTCGGCTTCTTCGAGGATGCTCTTGACGACCGCCGGCGCCTGCTCGCCCAGGGGCACCAACTGGATAACCTTCAGGGCAACGGTTTGTTTGCTTTCCGTGTCAGTGGCTTTATAAACCGAGGTGGCGTCACCATGCGCAATTTCGCTGAGAATTTCGAAACGCCCAATTTTATTCGACATTGCTCCTACCCCTCGCACAGGCGAAGAAAAGGCCGTGGCGATTTGGCGGGATTCCAGAGGGAGGAACGGTACTTAGGATAGCCGGACTCGACTCAGGAAGGGAGTTACGAAGGTCATTTCACCAACAGGCAACAGACCTCGCATCTTGATCTTTCCCGGGGGCCTACGGGGGTATCGCGAAGTGCGAATTTTGCCATAACCTTTCACCCCGAGGGCCGTTTATTAGACAGTGGGAAGAGAGCTGAATGACATTTGTCATTCCTAGCCGGTGACGATCTCTACTGGCCCGCTCCATGCGGGCGAAGGATTATATCTCTTCGGGCCGGTTGTGGCGGCAGGGTCGATCAGTTATTCTTGATGTCAGTCGTGAGCCCCACCCGAGCTCGTACTGGTTTTCTCCCGGAGTTCGACAATGACACTCAGCCGGTTCGTGCGCAAGAATGCGTTTCGCAATAAACGCCGCAGTCTTTTGACCCTGCTCAGCATCAGCTTTTCCCTCTTGCTACTGACGGTGATGATGACCATATGGCGAGCCTTTTACTTGTCCGACGGGACGGCTGAATCTGCCCAACGGCTCATCGTGCGTCATAAGGTCTCGCTGGCCCAGTTCTTGCCGATCTCTTACCGTGAGAAGATCCGCTCGGTTCCGGGTGTCCGAAATGTAGTGAATGAAACCTGGTTTGGCGGGCAATACAAGGACGACAAGCCGGAGAACTTTTTCGCGCAATTTGGTACTGACCCTAACGAAATCTTCGAGGTATTGAAGGATTTCCACATTCCCGCCGACCAATTGGAAGCGTGGAAAAAAGATCGTGCGGGCTGTGTGGTTGACGCTGAGCTCGCCAAAAAGCATGGCTGGAACATCGGCGACCGTCTCAACATCAAGGGCACAATTTTTCCGCTTGACCTTGAACTTACTATCCGCGGCATGTTTACGGCTCCGACTCCGTCGGAATCAGTCTATTTCAATAACATTTACATCGACGAGGGATATCCGCGAGTAAAAGGTTTCGTGGGATTTTATGGGGTACTGGCGGATTCTCCACAAAGCGTACCGGTAATCGCCAAAGCCATCGACGCACAGTTTCGTAATTCCGACCGGCCCACAAAATCAGAGAGCGAGAAAGCTTTCAACCTCGACTGGATTGCCATGCTCGGCAACGTGAAAGGCTTTATTTTGAGCATTTGCGCGGCGGTGGTTTTCGCGACGCTGCTCGTTTCGGCCAATACCATGGCAATGTCAATCCGCGAGCGCACTCGTGAAGTGGCTCTGCTGAAAACTCTCGGCTTCACGCGCGGCACTGTTCTAGCGTTATTCATGGGCGAGTCAGTGAGCCTTGCTGCTTTCGGCGGCTTGCTGGGGGCGTTGGCCGCTTCGGGGTTGGTTTACGTGATGGCCCGCTCCCCACAGATGGGGCTCTTTCTAACCGGGGTTACATTCAGCCTGCCCATGGTGTTGGTTGCGGTCTTCGTTGGAGCCACGGTCGGCTTGGTGAGTTCATTTGTGCCGGCGTTCAATGCTTCGCGCCGGAACATTGTGGAAGGATTGCGGCACATCGGATAGCGGAGATAATTATGGCCGTCCCTCTTCAATACAACATCCGGAATCTGAAGTTGCGCAAAAGCGCGACCATCATGACCGCGCTCGGCATTGCGTTGACCGTCACGACAGCGATTTTCATTCTTGCGCTCCTGGCTGGCTTGAATGCGGCGTTTAAAGGAAGCGGCGATCCCTTAAATGTACTGGTGTTGCGAAAGGGAGCAACCGCGGAACTGACCGCTGGTGGTGTGGATCGGGACGCGCTACCGATCATGAAAGATCTCCCCGGCGTGGCACGCGACGCGCAAGGACAGGCGTTAGTCTCAGGCGAAGATCTGCTGGTGGTCGTACTTCCCAGAAATGATGGGACGGGCGAGACAAACGTTACCGTACGCTTCTTGACACCAACCGGCTTCGAAATGCGGCCCGAGACCAAGCTTGTTGGCGGTCGGTGGTTCAAGCCTGGGCAGCGTGAGATCGTGGTGAGTAAATCAATTCACAATCGCTTTTCGCAGGCCAACATCGGCGACAGTATGTGGATCGGCAAGGGGCCTTGGACAGTGGTGGGGATTTTCGACGCTGGCGGCACGGCGCATGACTCCGAAATCTGGGGAGACATTAATCAGCTTGCCAACGATTTCGACCGTACCACCTATAACTCGGTTCTACTCCGCGCAACCGACCCGGTCGCCGCCGACGCCCTGAAGAACCGCGTAGGTGATGACCAGAGGCTGAAACTCAGCGGAATGCTCGAAACCGAGTATTGGGCCAAGCAGACCAGTTCGGGCAATCCCATTAAGTTTGTGGGCATGATTGTTGCCGTCATCATGGGAATCGGCTCTTGCTTCGCCGCTATGAATACGATGTACGCGGCGGTAGCGTACCGTTCGCGCGAGATCGCGACCTTGCGTGTGATCGGCTTTTCCCGGCCCAGCATTTTAAGTTCGTTCGTTTTTGAATCCATAATGCTGTCGCTGCTGGGTGCGTTGATCGGCATAGTGCTGATGCTGCCGTTTAACGGCATGACGACCGGAACAAACAATCCGGTGACGTTCAGCGAGGCGGTCTTTAGCTTGCGGATGACTCCGGCCGTGGTGAGCTCGGCAGTCATATTCGCCGTAATTATGGGCCTGGTCGGCGGAATTGCTCCGGCTTGGCATGCCGCCCAGCGGGAGATTCTGGCCTCACTAAGAGATTAGGTGCATGCCGCTCGATACCAAACACGCTGACTTGCAAGGGCTGCGGATCGACCGCTCAGCGCAAAGCGGCGAGCCTGCGCTTTGGGCCCGCCGCTACATCATCATCGGGATTGCAGCTGTCGTCCTGCTTAGTGTAGGGACGCTGGCGTATCGCTTGTTGACGCCGAATGTACCGGAAGTCGAGGTCACGCGCGCGCAAGCTGAGAATGCTGGAGATCCGGGCGGGATTGTTCTTACCGCGAGCGGCTACATTGTTCCGCACCACAAGATCAATGTGAATTCGAAGGTCACGGGGCGAGTCGCGTGGATCGGCGTGGAAAAGGGCGACAAGGTAAAGCAAGGCCAGGTCCTGGTGCGTTTGGAAGATGATGAGTTTCGCGCCCAGTATGAGCAGGCCAAAGGCGCCGCCGAGAATGCCCGAGCTTATCTTGAGGAACTGCAACATGGGTCTCGTCCCGAAGAAATCGATCAGGCGCAGCACAATCTTGATGAAGCCCGCGCCACTCTTGCCAATGACAAGTTGACCTTGGACCGCGATCGCGAGCTGTGGTCGCAGGGTGTGGTCTCCCGTCAGGCCTTTGATGATGCCAGCGCGAAATTCGAAGCGGACCAGCAACGGGTAAATTCGTTGGAGAAAGGCTATCGGCTGGCCAAGATTGGTCCTCGCGCCGAGGAAATTGCCCGTGCCAAGGGCGCAGTAGTTCAGGCTGAAGGGCAGGAGGCTTACACCAAATCATGGCTGGATGCGACGGTCATCCGCGCGCCTGTAAGTGGCACGATTCTGGAACGCACTGCCGAGAAAGGCGAGTTGGTGACCTCACAGTTCGCCAGTCAGGCTGAAGGCGGCCCACAAGGCCAGGTAGTGGCGCTTGCGGATCTCAACGACATTCAGGTGGAACTGGACATCGCACAGGACGATTTCGCGAAGCTTGGGTCGAAGCAGAAGGGCGTGATCACCGTTGATGCTTATCCTGACCGCAAATATGACGGCATCATCCACGAGATCTCGCCCGAAGCGAACCGTCAAAAGGCCACTGTGCAGGTCAAGGTACAGATCCTGAATCCGGATGAATACCTGCGACCTGAAATGAATGCGACGGTCAAGTTTCTAGCCGACAATTCCAAGCCTGTCAGTTCCCAGAATTCCGGAGTCTTCATACCGACGACAGCCATTCACGACGAGAACGGCAAGAAGGTCGTATTCCTTGCATTTAATGGTAAGGCGCTCGAGCGCGAGGTTCAGATCGTTTCCCAGCGCAGCAGCGGTTTCACCGTAAAGGGATTGAATGGGGGCGAGAACGTGATTACGACCTCTCCAGCGGCTTTGAAAAATGGAGACAAAATCAAGATTAAGGGGCAATCATGAGCACTGCCACAATTGCGAACACGGCCACTCAAACCAGAGTGGTTCAGGTCCAGAATGTCAGCAAGATCTTCAAACGCGATGCCTTTGAAGTGAAGGCCCTCGATGATGTCTCCATCGAGATCGCGGCGGGCGAATTCCTCGCCCTCATGGGGCCGTCGGGTTCCGGCAAGACGACCCTGCTGAATATGATTGCGGCGATCGATCGCCCGACTTCAGGAGAACTTCGGGTACTAGGCGAGAACATTTTTCGGCTCAGTGATCGGCAATCGGCGCACTGGCGCAACCAACACATCGGTTACGTGTTTCAGACGTTCAACCTCATTCCGGTTCTGACGGCCTTTGAGAATGTCGAGCTTCCATTGCTCCTGACGAAGCTCAACTCGCAGCAACGGCGCGATCATGTCATGACGGCCTTGAAGCTCGTCGGCCTTGAGGAACGAGCCCAACATTTGCCAAAACAGCTTTCCGGTGGTCAGGAGCAGCGAGTGGCGATCGCCCGTGCTATTGTGAGTGACCCGACGTTGCTCCTCGCGGATGAGCCGACTGGCGACCTCGACAGCCATTCGGCCACGGAGATTTTGGAAATTTTGAAGAGATTAAATGAGGATTTTCAGAAAACAATTGTTATGGTCACGCATGATCCCCACGCCGCGTCCTATGCGCACGTGACCCGGCATTTAGAGAAAGGCATGCTTCTTCCGGCATAGTCGAGCAAACTCCTTGAGCTGCTGCGCACACAGTATTAGCGGAGTCTAGATCTGCGAATCCTGCATGGCCTGCAGTGGCGGTTGTTCGGCAAGGGCTTCGGGATCGGAAACCCATCTCCAGGCGCGCCGGCCATTCGCACGGGCCACGCTTTGAGCTTCACCATACTCGACCAACCGGTTGAGCACCGTGGTTACCGAGGCCAACGGATCTTTGTGGCGCAGCAACACCGCGGGCATCCGCTGCTGAATGCGATCGCAGACCTCGCGTACACTAAGTGGCGACCCAGCTTCCATCAGCACCAGACGACAAGCTTTCGTAAATCCGGGCTGGCGGCCCACCGTCTTGCGGTCGACTAATTCCATCAGATCGTCGCCCAGAATCTCATCGCCGAACAAATTGGCCAAACCCGAGATCGTTTGCTTCAACGTGCCAATTCGTTTCATGATGTCCGCTCGCTGCCTCATAAGCTGACGCAGTTCTTCGTGGGCAGTTTTCACTACCTCATGTACGTGCGGATCACTGTTCTTCAGTAGACCTGAGCCTGCGTTACCATTGTTGTGCGTCTCGTGCATAACCGTCTCCCAAACTCTCCGCTGCCGCGCTGGCTTTCCCGAAAAGCATGCTTGCCTCAGATACGCAACCCCGTTGGTCAACGTTCCGTGAAGGGGAGTTGTTGCAAAAGTGACAAATTCCTGTCCGTTTTTGGGACGGATCAGGCTGTCGCACCGCAAAGAACATATTGTTCCGTTAGACGCAAGAAACGACAAAAAGGTAAGGGGATTTAACAAACTTGCTAGTAACCATTGCGGCGGCCTACGCGTTCTGTGCCCAAACTACCAACCTTGCTATGTTTTGTTTGTAACGGCGAAGTCCGGGCCACAGGGGCGGTTCACACAGCACACGCACGAGCGACTGGTGAGTAACCGTGATTAGGCCTTCAGCGGGTCACGAATGATTACCCTGTGACGACTCTTACCGAAAGGGGTTCAGGCGGGTAGGAACTAGGTCTGCATTCCTGCCAAACCATTGTTTACAATCCCAAGAATGAGGCGGCTCATCGAGGAACGCCAGTGAAGTTATCGCAGGTTCTAAGTTTTCCTAACCAGCTCACGCTGATGCGAATGATATTCCTGCCGTTTATCGTCATTAAACTGGTGGAAGGACATTATCGCTCCGCTCTGATTCTGTTCGTGCTGGCCGGCCTCAGCGACGGCCTCGATGGTCTGCTGGCTCGTACTCTGAAGCAGCAAACCATGCTTGGGCAATATCTCGATCCCATCGCGGATAAGCTACTCCTTAGCACTGTATTTCTTGTGCTCTCGATTCTGCATAAGATTCCGTGGAAGTTTACGGTGCTGGTTTTCAGCCGTGATATTTCGATTCTGGCCGCCAGTGCGGTTCTATATGCAATCGCCGGTCTGCGAGACTTCCGTCCCAGCATCTTCGGCAAAGCCAATACCTTTGCCCAGGTGGCGGCCGTTTTCTTTGCTTTGTTATTTCAAGTTGAACCCAGCAGATGGATTGCCATCACGCGCCTAACCTGTCTGCGCGCAGTATTTGCGTTCACCATCATTTCAGGTGTCCACTACAGTTTGATTGTCGGTCATCGTCTGCGGGCGATTCCTCACCCTTCGCCGCATTTGCCCTCCGCCGGCAGGATCTAATTTCGCTCGGCGAAAAACTGCACGTCGCCGCTGTGTTTCGCAGAGTCACCGTCATAGCCACGAACCACAGGCTTGCAGGCGTGCAGTGTGCTAACCGGGTTTTCTATTTCACTTCGCAGGATGATCTGGCGGACTCGAGAGCACTGTTGCCGCTCGCTCCACACACCTGCTCGTTCCATTGCCTTTTCAAGTCCGCAGGCGTGGGTGCAGGAGTTGCTTTGCGTACGACTTTCTGAGCAGCGAAAGCCCCCGACGGTTGCGGGATGAGTGCGGCAAAACCGTTAACGGTGCTCAGCATCAGATTCACAGCTGCGGTAACTCTGGCAGATAGCGCCGGGTCACTGATATGAACGGCCTGCAACAGCGCAGGTAAGTTTTGGTTAATATCACCGATGGCGTTCTGGATTTTCTGTAACGCTGTGCCGCCGGGATGGGACTGGTACTCGTTATAAAGGCTCTGTAACAAGTTCAGGTCGCGCGCTGCCTGATTGGATATGTTCTGGATGGCTTCGGCATCCGCCGCATTCAGTTGTTTGCCGGATTGCAGTGTCGTAACAAGATTACCGACATTCAAAGCCATTTGCACCAGTATCGGAAGATCCGCCAGGGCGACTTTGATCCATTGTGCGCTGCACCCAGTGGTTATCAGCGACAGCGCGAGTAGCATCACGATTAGCGTTTTCGATCTAGAATTGAACAGCATAGTTTTCTCCTTGGTTGAGTTGGGAACTGCAAATTGACAGCTGGTCTTGCATGAAATCTCTCGACGAGTACCTGCGCGAGGCAGAACAGGCTCACGGACATTTGTGCGCCGGCCAAGTGCTCGGGGTGCGGTTAGCCATGCTGGGCCTTGCCAAGCTGGGTCTTGACGATCCTCGCGGCAAGGACCGCAAGCGTCTTGTCACGTTTGTTGAAATCGATCGCTGCGCGACCGACGCGGTCGCTGTCGTCACCGGCTGCCGCTTAGGTAAGCGAGCCCTGAAATTCCGCGATTGGGGCAAAGTCGCGGCCACCTTTGTCGACGTCAGCACCGGCAAAGCTGTGCGAATTGCAGCGAAAGAGTCGTCGAAGACTTTGGCGCGACAGTTACATCCCGAAATCAGTGACAAAAATAGCCAGCAGATGCTGGCTTATCGTGAGCTTTCGGATGACGACTTATTTACCACTCAGTGGGTGAAGGTCGAACTGCCTCCCGAAGAGTTTCCTGGATACAAAAGCGAACGAATTGTTTGCGATGTTTGCGGCGAAGGCATCAACTTTCGCCGCGAGGTTCGGCGCGATGGCAAGGTCCTTTGCCGCAGCTGTGCCGGTGATTGTTACTACGAGCTCCTCAAGGATTCCTGATACCGTGCGGAACTTAATAGCGAAATAGAGCGCTGGCAACTGGCCGCTTACGCGGCGTTCTCGTACGCATTCGCCAGACGCAGGACGGTGGCTTCGTCGAAGTGCCTTCCCAGAATCTGCAAGCCGATCGGGAGCTTGTCTTTCGTCTCACCGCAAGGGATCGAGATCCCCGGAATGCCCGCGAGATCGGCCGTCACCGTATAAATATCAGCCAGGTACATTGCCAAGGGATCATCCACTTTCTCTCCCAGCCTGAATGCCGCGGTTGGGCTGGTCGGAGTAATAATGGCATCCACTTTTTTGAAAGCTTCGCGAAAGTCGTCAGCCAGCAGTGTGCGAACCTTCTGTGCCTTCAGATAGTAGGCATCGTAGTAACCGGCGCTGAGAGCATATGTGCCCAGCATGATGCGCCGCTTCACTTCGGCGCCAAATCCCTGATCGCGGCTGCGTCGATACATTTCCGAAAGTGTGCGCACACCCTCCGCCCGAAGACCGTATCGAACCCCGTCATAGCGCGCCAGATTGGATGAAGCCTCGGCGGTCGCCAGAATGTAGTAGGTCGGAATCGCATATTTCGTGTGGGGCAGGGAAACGGGAATGACTTCACACTCCAATTGCGCCAGCTTGTGAATAGCAGCTTCGACTGCGGCTCGGACCTCAGCGTCAAGTCCCTCTCCGAAGTATTCATGGGCGACCCCGATTTTGAGCCCGCAAACCGGCTTCTCCAGTTCGGCCACGTAATCTGGAACCGGTAAGTCGGCGGAGGTAGAATCCATCGGATCACGACCGGCGATCGTACGCAGCACCGTCGCCGCGTCCTTTACCGTCTTCGTCAACGGCCCGATGTGATCGAGCGAGGAGGCAAATGCAATCAGCCCGTATCGTGAGACACGCCCATAGGTTGGCATCAAGCCAACCACACCACAGAATGAAGCGGGCTGGCGAATCGAGCCGCCGGTGTCTGAGCCAAGGGCCACGATGGCCATGTGCGCCGCGACCGCGGCGGCGGATCCTCCGGAAGACCCTCCGGGAACGCGTCTGGGATCGCGCGGGTTGTGCACCGGACGCCAGGCCGAATTCTCATTCGATGACCCCATGGCAAATTCATCACAATTCGTTTTTCCAAGCACTACCGCACCGGCCTCCTCGAGCCGCGCCACTGCTGTGCAGTCATACGGCGGAATGTAGTTACCGAGAATCTTCGAACCCGCCGTTGTACGCACACCTCGGGTCACCATCACATCCTTGATGCCCACCGGTACCCCACCCAAAGGTGGCAGCGCATCGCCTTTCTCGGCGAGCCTGTCGATCTCCCCAGCCTTCGCGAGCGCACGGTCTTGCGAAAGCGTCAGGTAGGCGCCAATCTCAGGATCGTCTCTTTCAATGTTGGTGTAGAACGCTTCAGCTAAAGCGGTAGCCGTAGTTCTTCGCTCTCGGATGGCTGACCGCACGGCATCAATCGTGAGTGATTTCAGATCCATAACGACTTCGCCAAGTGGGACCTTCTCTGTGCTTGCACACTACTGGGCATGTGAACGCCAGGACTAAAGGCTCAGCTATCTTTCAATCACTTTGGGCACGCGGAAGAAAGTTGAATCCGTGTCTGGCGCATTTGCCAGCGTAACTTCTCGGGGAAGGGATTTTCGTAGCCCCTCCACAATGTCCTCCCGGCCGGCATACGCGAAATCTTTTGCACCTGGCACCGATTTCGCAGTTGTGTAAGTTTCTTCCACCTGGGTCATGGGCTGCACTTTCGAGGTGTCAAGTTCGTTCAGGCGGTCGACATACTCGAGAATGGAGTTCAGATCGCGCACCAGGCGTGCCCGCTCCTCAGTTGTCAATTCGAGGTTGGCCAGCTCCGCTACGTATCCGACATCCTGTTCGGTGACTTTCATGTGCTTGTTGTGTC
>Ga0187780_10001030_pt1 | contig 20894 bp, 16 predicted proteins | sample 1015_Q2_SP10_20__FD_132429 | JGI IMG/M metagenome (GOLD analysis project Ga0187780, IMG submission 132429) | Tropical peat soil microbial communities from peatlands in Department of Meta, Colombia - 1015_Q2_SP10_20_MG | ecosystem: Environmental > Terrestrial > Soil > Wetlands > Peat | place...
GGAGCCAAGGTGCTCCCCATCCTGGAGGAGAAATCAGGTCTGAAGTGCGGGAAGGATTTCGGTCTGGCGACGAACCCTGAGTTCTTGCGAGAAGGGAAGGCCCTCTGGGACATGGAGCACCCCGATGCAGTGGTGATCGGCAAGATAGACCAGAAGTCGATAGGAATCATGAAATCCCTTTACAGGGAGGTCTACAGGAAGATGCCCCCGCTCCTAGTCACAGAGGCCGTCAATGCCGAGTTCGTGAAGTACGGAGTGAATTCCATAAGAGCCGTGCAGCTCAGCTTCATCAACACCCTGGCCAACATGTGTTCGAGAAAGGAGGGGGCGAAAATTGACGAAGTCATGAAAGGGCTTCTCCTCGTAACACACATCGACAAGAGGTATTCTCGCGCGGGTTTGGGATATGGAGGATCGTGCTTGCCTAAGGACTCGAAGGCTCTGATTTACCTGGCGCAGTCACTGGGGGTGGACGAGAGCCTCCTTGCCGCCGCGATGAAGGTCAATGATGGGCAGGCGGAGGAGGCAATCACGATGGCAGAGGGCCTTATCGGCTCCGTCCAGGGCAGAAAGATTGCTGTACTTGGGCTAACGTTCAAGGCGGGTACGGACGACACGAGAGAGTCAGTGGGGCTCCGGCTTGTCACGAGGCTCCGCGAATTGGGAGCTAGCGTGAAGGCGTATGACCCAGGCTACATAGCCGGTGTACAAGGCAAAACTGGCTTCGAGCTCGTGAAGAATGTTGAGGAGTGCCTTCATGACGCAGACTGCTGCGTCGTCACAAACGAATGGGACCAATTCAAGCAGCTCACCCCTCGGATTTTCAAGAGACTGATGAAGAGACCCGCCGTGGTCGACGGAAGAGGGCTGTACGACATCGCAGAATTCGGCGATGCGGGGGTCGAAGTGCGCAGGGTAGGGGTCGGACCTCGGTAACGGAGACGTAGCAAGAAAGGAATGATGAAGTCCGACTCACTGGCCCCAAGGCCCGATCCCGGAGGCGGGTCTGCGCCCAAGTACAGTGTTTGCATGCTTTGCTCCAACGACGGCGAGAGTGTGAAGGCGAGCGTGGACAGTGTCCTCGAGCTTGGAAAGTATCGGAGGCTTGAACTCGTAGTGGTGGACAACCTGAGTAACGACGGATCCCAAGATTTCCTGCGACGATACAGAGATGCCGGGTCGATCAAACTCATCGAACAGGGGTGTTCACGGGGGGAGGGCAGGCAGCTCGGGTTCAGGGCCTCCAGCGGAGACTACGTCCTGGGGCACATGGACTGCGACGACGTCTTTGACGCTGAAGGGCTCAACGCGATGCTCGACACGTACCATTCGAGGTACGAGGGAATGCTTCTGATGACGCAGAAGAAGGGCTCTGACGAGGCTTCGAACATCACCATAGGGCCGCGGTCCCTCCTGGAGGAGCTCGGGGGCTGGCGAGACATGAACTGGGGGGAGGATTGGGACCTATGGGCGAGGGCGGACGGCCTGGACAAGTACGCCTACCTCCCATACCCGCTCGAGAAGCCTCCCCACCGCATAATCAAGGTCAGATACGGCATCTACGGCAACCCCATGAGCAGATTCGGAATGCGGAGTCAAAAATACTCCGATGCAATCAAGACAGGAAGACGAATGTTCAAGACTGGAGAACCCATGTCTGCGTCACAGAGGACGGCCTACTACGCAGCCCGAATTGGTGTGATGCTGAGGCGGAGCTACATGACACCCGTTCCCGACCCAGACTTCTCCGAGTTTCCACCAACTTGAAGGCCACCGAAGAGCGAAGAGGAGTGCGCTGAAGGGAGAGTTCCGTGGTCAAGTACAGCGTCTGCATGACTTGTTACAACGAGGCAGAGACGGTCAGGGGCTCGCTGGACAGCCTCCTCGGGCAGCTAGACGAGGACTATGAAGTCGTCGTCGTTGACAACTTCAGCGCAGATGGAACCTTCGATGTGCTCCGAGAGTTCAATCAGACCCACAAGGTAAAGGTGATTCGCAGGAGGTGCTCGCGAGGTGGAGGACGACAAATAGCCTTCGAAAGCGCCTCTGGTGAGTACGTGATCGCGAACTTGGACCTTGACGACAGATTCCTGCCCGTGTTGAAGAGCATCATCGCCTTGTACCATGAGAAAGCAGAAGGGAGCTTAGTGGCAGTCTTCAACTTCCCGGCCGGCCCCTCCGAAGAGTGGGTGCAGAACGTGACAATCGGCCCGCGCGAACTGATCTCGTCGCTCGGAGGCTGGCGTGACTTGAACGTATTCGAGGACTGGGACGTGTGGAGCCGGGCGGACGGCGTCCAAAAGTACAGCTGGTCCTCGTTCAGGTTCGCCGCCAACAAGACCGTCCACCCGGTGTCAAAGAGCGCCCTTCGCAGGCTGCTAGAAAGATACGAACGGTACCGGGAAAGGCTCAGGCTCGGAATGAGAATATTCAGCTCCGGCGAGGAAAAGGGCCCATCACAGAGATTGGCCTACCTGGGCGCCAGGTTATCGCTCCTCCGCTCAGGGGTTCTACAAGGCCAGAATCCAAGGTTCGATCCGCTGGATGAGCGTCTTTACGTTGCATTTTCACAGGAGAATGCAAAGCCGCCCGTCCCAGCATCCAGCGGCCGATAGGGGTAAGCCGCACCGATGCATGTTGTTGGCGCGAGGATGATGACGCTCCCTGGCCTGAGGGTCAGCGAGGGATGACGGGATAGCTTGGAATCAACCAAGAGCGACCGAGAGCGGAGCTACGACATTCACGGCGCGGTCTCGATAAAACTGGTCGGCCGCGACCCGGTTTCCAACATCATCGACAAGACCCTGAGTCTCTTCCGGTCCGCCCCGGGGGTCCCCGACCTCACGCTTGTCCTCGGCGAGTACCCGAGCCAAGAATGGAAACCCACCGGAACGCTCGTAGGAGACAGGATCCTCTACGACATCAACTCAAGAACCACGACCGACCTCCGTACCAAGGTCACAGAGAAGCTAGAGAAGTCAGAGACGGAGTATGTGCTGGCGGGGGATCTGCGAATACCTGGGGAGCCTGTCACAGTGTACGTCCCGAACTTGAGGAAGCCCGTGACGCCAGGCAGAAGCTTTCGGCATAATCTCAGGAGAGGCCACCTGAGAAGGGCGCTGCTCGCCGAGACAGGGAATCCCTTCGGGATGCAGCAGGTGGCACACCAGGCCGAGAGAATAACAGAGGCGGTCATCGAGCCGTTTCTGTTCTACAGGCTTCCGGCGAAGGAACTGTCCCTCATCCACGCGACCGCGTTTTGCTCGATGGGGAAAGCGACTCTGTTCGCCGGGTCGGCGAACATAGGCAAGAGCACCCTCGCGCTCCAATTTGTTAAGGAGAATCGCGCTTTCCTCGGGGACACCCTGGTCATTCTTTCCGAAAAAGGCGAGGTGCTACCATACCCAGGGCTTGTGAAGCTGCATGGGGGGCATCTGGCGGCGTTCCCTGAGCTAAGAGATCGACTGGTCCGGGGGACCAGTGGGATTGGCGCATCACTATTGCGCGGTGAGCTTTCGTCCAGCCCCGGGGATGCCATCGAGCTCCTCCCCCAGCACGAAATGACAGAACTGTTCGATGACGTCACCGTACCGAAGCACTGCGAGGTGGAAAAGGTCTTCTTGGTCAGGCGGGGGTCCTTCTCCGATGCCAAGAGCGAGGAGGTCGAAGCAGAGACGGTGGCCAGAGCCCTATCGGTAGACATGTTCTGGGAAATCGAGGCCGCCCCCTGGCGCAACGGCCAATTCGTCTACTCCCCCTCGGCCGCCACAGGCAGGGACTTCGCCCAAGAGTCGATGGAGCTTCACGCCAAAATCCGAGAGATAATTCGTAAGGGGATCACCGGAGCGAAGTGCCATAGACTCTCACTGCCAATCGAGGCGCCGGTGACAAGGGCGCTGAGCCTAATGGCTCTGAGTCAAGGACGCTAGGCAGTCCCGAGTTGTTGCGGGCGAAGGGGGCCCCCGGCTGGACGACAGAATTCGAGAGCCAGGAGTGGGACGACTTCGTCGAAGGGAATGGGGGCACCCCCTACCAGTCGTGGGCCTACCGCTCAATCCTGGAAGAAAGCGGCAACGACCCGGAGTACCTGGCATACAAGAGGCCCGGAGGACCCATACTTGCTGTCTGCCCGATGTTTCGGGCTCGGGTTGCGAAGTATCGACAGAGACTGACGGGGCCCTTGGAGACGGGAACGGTCCCTGACCCTCAAGAGAAGCTCAAGCCTCGGTCCTTTCAGGGAATTCTGCCGATACCGGCCCTATTCGGGCCGGAAGCGAACCCCGAGGTAGCGGCAAGAGCCCTTCAGCACTATCTCGAGGGAATGCGCTACCCCATTACGAGCTCGCTGGACATCATGACCTCTCAGAAGAGGGTCATAGAATCGTTGCTGCTTCTGGGGTTTCGCAACTGGAAGGCCCACGGCGATTTCATCACGGACCTCAGCAAGACTCCGACTAGCAACATTTGGAGCGACGCATTCAACAAACATGATCGACAGGACATAAAGTACTTCGACGGCCTTGGGGCCTCCTTCCGGCTGTCTTCCGAGGGAGGGGAATTCAACGAATTCCTCAAGCTTCACGAGAGCACCATGCTCAGGGAAGGCTATCGGCCGATGAAGGCTGACTTCCTCGCGCTAATGCGCCGACACCTCGGGGAGAAGCTTCAACTCGCCGTTTCCGACAGATCCGGAGAACTGGTGGCCGCACAGCTCCTCATACTCGACCGGCCCAGTCAAACCGTGTACATAGACAAAATAGGGTACACAAGATTGAGGAACATCCATTCCTCAGTCGTCTTCCTGTGGTTCAAAATCTGTGCATGGGCCGAGAAGAATGGATTTAGGTACGTCAACCTAGGAGGCGCAAGATCTGACGAGGCCCTCAGACTCAAGAGGAAATTCGGCGGGGACTTCGTGGAGTATCACGTATTCGTCATTCCAAGCGGGAGCAAGCTGTACCCGGTAACCGCGGGTCTCCTGAAAGGGGCCAGGAAACTCAGGGAGGTAGTCTCCCGGAGGCAAAGCTACCGCCGGCAAGGGTCCGAGCAGGTGGGAGCTTGATAACAGCTCCATGAGAATCGCGATAATCGGCACGCGCGGGGGAGGAGGAATAGCAACCCACATCAACGAGCTTTCAAGACAGCTCGAGATGCATGGCAACAGGGTCGCACTCATCTCGCCGAGGAACCTCGCCCCGCCACTCGCCTTGGCCAGATACGTCAGGAAGCTAGCCGCAGGTTACGACATCGTCCACGTCCACGGAGACTATGACATCCCAGGTCTGATGGCCGGGGTCGTCACCACCAAGGCTCTTGGAGGAGGGACGGTGTTCACAACCCACGGGACGGGCTCAAGATACTGGCGACCCGGGAAGCGATGGGGCGCCCTCTGGAAGGCCTCGGCCAGGCGGTTCGATGTGATCATCTCAGTCTCAGAGTATGTCAGACGAAGACTTGTGCAGATCCTCGGAGAAAACCCCCCAAAGCACTACACCATCTATAACGGCGTGGACACCAGTTTCTTCAGTCCAATCAGGAGCTCCTCGGACGAGAAGAGCAGGTTGGGCCTAAGTGGGAAGTACGTCATCCTATACCTTGGAAGGTTAGCGCCCAGCAAGGGGACAACGTACCTCCTCCAAGCTATGCCTTCGCTCAAGAACGAGATTCGCAACTCCATTTTGGTCGTGGGCGGTCAAGGGGAGCTGAATGACGAACTCAGGAACGAGGCGATCAGGTTGGGCGTCTCAGATGCGGTTGATTTCCGCGGGTTCGTACCCCAGGAGCTCCTTGTCAGCTATTACGGGGCCTGCGACGTGGTCGTGATTCCTAGCATAGTAGAGGCAATGGGCATTGTTCCCCTAGAGGCCATGAGCATGAAGAAGCCGGTCATCGGAGCAAGGACAGGAGGGATTCCGGAGCTCTTGAATGATGGGCCGACCGGACTCTTGGTCCCGCCAAAAGATCCCGCGGCTATCGCCAATGCCGTAATCGCCCTTCATGACAATCCTGTGCTCGCGACCGAGCTTGGGGAGAAAGGACGGGTTTTGGTGGAAGAGAAGTTCGGCTGGGAGAGGATAGCCGATCAAACCCTCGAAGCCTATTCCTGCGCCCTGTCCTCGTGAAATCCTACTGGAAGGTTCGATAGCCCATTCCGAAATACAGCATTTGCATCACTCACTACAACTGCGAAGGGACGGTGGAGAAGTCCCTCAACAGCGTACTCGGCCAAATTGATGACCGCTTCGAGGTCGTGGTGGTTGACAACCTCAGCAATGACGGCTCAAGACCCGTCTTGGAGGGGTTCGCCAGAAGGGGCTCGATTAAACTGATTCAGAGGAGGTGCTCCCGAGGCAAGGGGAGACAAACTGCAGTCGAGAACTCCGAAGGCGAATACATAATCTCCGGCCTAGACATGGACGAGACCTTCAAGCCGAGACTGCTTTCGTTTCTAGACTTCTATCACAAGAAATGCGAGGGGAAGCTCCTGCGCGGAAAATGGCAAGGGACGGTCGTCGCTCCCAGGCGCCTGGTGTCTGCCCTGGGCGGATGGCGAAACCTGCAGTACAGCGAGAATTGGGACCTCCAGAAACGCGCTGCCAAGCTCGGCATGTACAGGTGGACCATATTCCTGCTCACCGAAGGGGAGGAGAACCCTCATCCCGAGAGAGATACGTTCCTAGGAAGGACAAGATACAGGTATATCACATACCGGGAGAACCTGAGAGCGGGGCACCGCCTGTTTCAGCCAGGCGAGCATGTTGGCTTGCAGAAAAGGGTCACAGAGCTAGCAGCTGTCATTGCCTTTCCCTTCTACGGCTCATACCGCGAAGGAATAGCCGGGTTCACCTCCAACGAACCGGAGTACTTTGTCGATTCCAGAGACTGGTGGTATGACGGGACCGATGCCGAGAGAGAACGCGAGAGGTACAAGACGCTATTGGCGAGGGAGTTTCCATGAGGGCTGCCTTAGATGCAAGTCGTCGGGGCCCGGCGTCCAACACGACAAGTGACTTGCTATAGCACCCCGGGGCTTTCGCTTCACGCCGACATCGCTGTGAGCGCGCGTTCCGCGTGTGACGGCTGCCCTTGACTAATTTCCACCTTTTCGAGTGGCCCCCGAAAAGCTTGCGTGGCATCTGGTCGGAAGAAGGGGGACACTCGGGATTGGGCCACCTCGAATGGACGGAGGCCAATGACGAGAGAGAATGGGATGTATTCGTGGTGCAGAATGGCGGATCGGTCTTCCACCAATGGTCTTGGAGGAAGGTCCTCGAGGGGGATGGCGGGAGACCCCTCTACCTTGCGTGCCGCAACGCCAAAGGAAGGATGCTTGCGGCTTGCCCGTTCTTCTACCACGAAGGAAGGCATCTCAGCTATCTGGAGTCACTCCCCGAAACGATCACCGGCGGACTCGTAATCAGCAGAGAGCTGACGGACACGTCACAAGTCATCACGTCGCTGCGGAAATCTGTAGATTTCTCTCCCTTCAATCCGGTTGTCGAGATGCGGATCAAGGCCCATCAGCAACATATCATCGAGACCATGTTGGCACTCGGATATCACTACGCATTGACCCACGAGCACTACATACTGGACCTGGACATGAAGAAGCCCGATGATGTCTGGAACTCGGGCTTCAAGAAGCACGACCGTCAGGCTGTAAAGTACTACGAACAGCGAACAGCCTTTAGACTCGCCAGGAGCGAGCACGATCTCCTAGCGCTGGAAAAGCCAGACTGGAGCCTGTACCATGGAAGGATCTTTCACGCCGACTTCATCTCGAGGATGCTCGCCACCCTTGGGGATCAGATACAAGTCGCCGTTGCAGTGGAATCTGGCATGCCAATTGCTGGGTTCCTGATGCTTTTCGACCATCCCAAGGTTCAGAATCGGACCGTGTATCTTCTGGGCGTGAGGCATTCTGTTACAAGGAATATTCATTCCCCGGTGACGTTCATCAACTGGAAGGCAATCAATTGGGCGCACGAAAACGGGTTCAGGTACGTTAACTTCGGCACATATGGCCTGGGCCAGAGTTTTGACGTCAGCGACATATTCTACAAGTTAAAGGAAAGGTTCGAAATCACACTTGAGCCGAGTTATGAATTCATCTTGCCTACCTCCGGTGTCGCTTATTCTATTGCCAAAAGCATTAGTCGGGTCATATGAAAGGCCTAGTGTTAGAGGAAAAGATCCCAGTAACCTGCCAAGAAGCAGCATCCCACACTCTATTCAAGTCTTGGATTAGCCAAGTCCTGCCTTCGATATTTGGGCTAACTCCCTTCTGACTGTTTCTTCCCACGAGAATTCTTCGGCGAGCCGGCGGGCTTTCCTGGAGATCACCTCCCTCTCATTCTCATCAGCCAGGAGACCTCTAATCTGTTTTGCCAAAACTGCTGGTTGGTCAACCGGGCATAACACGGCAGCTGTCCCATAGACCTCCCTTAATGGGGGAATATCAGACAAGATGCAGCAGAGGCCGCAGCCCATGGCCTGCGAGACTGCCTGGGCGAAGCCTTCCTTTCTTGAGGGAAACACGAAAAGCTTCGATGAGTTCAGCATCCTAACCAGTTCTTCATCCTCCACGAATCCCGTGAATACTACGCTTCTCTCAAGCTTGAGGTCCTTCACCATTCCCTTGTACAGGGAGACGTCTTCTGAGTCGCCTCCGCCTATCAGGACCAGCCTTGCCTCGGCGTTCTCATGAACGACTTCGCTCCAGGCGCGCAACAAAACGTCAATTCCTTTTTGAGGCGCCAACCGACCGAGGAAGGCCGCGTCGAACCTCTTCTCCAGGTTCTGAGGATGAAACTTTCCAGTATCCAACCCGTTTCCAATGACAACGCAGTCCTTGATACCGAGATACCTCCTCACGTCTTCCTTCGTCGCTTCAGATAATGCAATGTGGACGTCTGCGTGCTTCGCCGCGAACCTGTTGAGCGCCGGCGTGACGCTCCTGATGATGGCCCGGACCGGATGGAATCCTCTCCGGATTCTGTCAGCCATGCCGAGAGTGAAAGAAGAAAATGAGGCCGGTCTTATCTGGTGATAGACCACAACCAATGGTGCTCCGAGTAGCACCTTCAGCGGATAGGCCACCCAGAGATTCTCTACGTCCTGGTTGTATGCGTAGATCGCCATCGGCCGTCTTGGATACCTTCGAATCGCGACCCTGAGTACGTCCATCGAGAGCAGTGCCAGTTGGGTGATGCTTTGAGGGGGGATAGGGCGATTTCCCAGGGCCAGGGAGGTGTAGACCGTTTCTTTCATCCCATCCTGCAGGGACGGCTTTTTCTCTATGGTGAAGAAACCAACCCCCAGTTTTCTATATCGCTTCACCTTCTCAACGTACCCTCTCTCATCCCCTCTTATCTGCCAGCCCCAGCGGTAGTTGTGGACAAAAGTGCCCACGATGACCCGATTGACTGGAGTCTCCACTAAAGTGGAGTCCGGCTGCGTCAACGTCTACGGCCATCTCGCAAATCTCTTAAAAAGTAGACCAGAGAGAAGGTCAGGTCGGTCAGACAGAGAAGTTTTCACAGCCCACAAAGAAGGCAAAGGGGTCCAAAGAAATGAAATCAGACTCTGAGCCCCCCGCTGGACCCTTTATCGAGAACCCCAGCTCAGGGGGGTTCATTGAGCTCGAGAGCGCGCAGGCATTCAGGGACACCCTCCTCTTCAGGTTGTCCTTCCACGAGCGTTTGGACCCCTACCTCACGACCGGCCTGTTCTATGCGAGGTACGACTTCCCAGTCGAGCCCGTTCCCATGTCCATCCTCTCAATACCCCTTCTTGGATTCCTGACGCCGCTCGGATGGCTGACCGGGGCCGAGATTCGGGTCGGCGACGTCGACGAAGCATACCTGAACTCGTTGTCCAGCGTGACTCAGGAGTTCAAGAGAATGTTCCCTCAGATCAGCTTCTCGGGGAGAATTCGCGCGAATCCCGTGCGGGTCCGTTCAGAATGGGATCAGGAGAGGTACTGTCTTCTTTTCAGCAGCGGAGTGGACGCCACCAGCTCTCTCATTCGAAACCTCGGGAAGAAACCCTCGCTCCTGACTGTAAAGGGGACTCCTGACGTACCGCTGCATGATGACCAGTACTGGGAAAGGGTCAGAGAAAGGATACAGCCGTTCGTGGGGAGCCTAGGTATCGAGTCTCACGTCGTCGAAACCAATGCCCTGGACATGGTGAACCTCCCGGCTCTCTCAGCCAACTTCAGAGGCAAGTTGAGGATTGGATGGTGGGAAGACCTTGCGCATGGACTATTCCTTCTCAGCCTTTGTGCACCCTACACCTTCATCAACCAGATAGGCAGCGTAATGATAGCATCATCTTACACAGCGAAGACGCAGGTGCCATGGGGGTCGAGTCCAATGACGGATGAGAAGGTAAGGTGGGGAGGAATCAGGGTGATCCATGACTCCTACGACCTCTCGAGGCGTGACAAGATAAGTCAGGTGCTAATTCCGTTTGCAAACAGGCAACACGTCGCGGTTCCACTGCGGGTTTGCACAGGAAGGCGGGCAGCGAGGCTTGCAGGCGGTCAGCTCAACTGTGGCCAGTGTCCCAAATGCATGGTGGTAGAACTTATCCTGATTCTGTCTGGGGCTGATGCGAGCGAAAGCGGGTTCGACATCTCTCCTCCCGCGCTGTCCGCGTTGAAGAGCAACCTTGAGGCTGGGCTGTTCGGACGGGAATACGACGAGCCAAGCTGGGATTTCATCAAGGAGAATGCCAAGAGCCCCCCAAGGGAGATTCTGGGCAATCATCCCGGGCTAGCCGAGTTTTTCGCATGGTTCGCTGATTGGGACGAGAAGCCGACGAAGAAGAGGAGGCGCTTCGTGGACCTTGTGGCTCCTCCCGCCAGCCGTCGAAGGGATGTGGCCAGGGCAGCGTTCGGCAGGGGGGAGAATCAAAAGAGGTAAACTGAGGGAAGCCGCACTGCACCTAGCAGTGGCCGCAGGCCTGGCTTCTGTCGCTGCAGGCGTTCAATCTGACCTAGGCCGGACGAGCCTGGCCAGAATCATCCCGGCTTCGTACTTCGGACTCGAGCTGCTCGAATTGTAACTGAAGTGCAGGTCCCATTTCTTCGTGATCTCAAAGCCCGCACTCTTCAGCTTCTTCAGGATCGGCTTCGCCCCATAGTGATACTTCATCGCTATCTGGGTGAAGTGAGCGAGGTCATCCTTGGACGCATTTTCAAAGAAGTCGTATTCCGAGCCCTCACCGTGGAATTTCAGGACAGCAGTCTGGATTCCAAATCTCGTGATTATCTCGCTTAGCGAGCTAAACCTGACATCCTGGCCGTCTTTTGAAGGGACGGCATTTGCCCAGAGATTCGTCTGTGCGCGTGTCAGTCTCATCCACCCCGATGCCCCGGCTCCCTCATTCAGCAGCACCACCTTATCTTCGAAACCGTTCAAGGAGACATTCTCTTTTGCCCTTTCAAAAGTCGCCGGATAAGGCTCAAAGGCCAAAACCCTTCGTGCCCCTTTCAGAACGAAGTAAATCGGAGTGTCACCAATGCTTGAGCCTATGTCCACAACGTCCCTGCCGGCGACATCAAGGCCTGCGTAAGGCTCGTCAATGAAGAACTGCTTAAGGACAACCATCGTGCCGTATCTGTCCCCATCGTAGGGGAATGCGAGGGCTTTTCCCCCGAAGTTGAAACGGAATACTCCTGCCTGCTTTCCGAGAACTTCTTCCTCGAAGGGAGAAGGCTGGTAGACTCTCCTGACCTGTTTTGAGAGTTCGTCTCGCTCGGCTCTGCTCCGTATGTTGTATTCCACCCCGTTTACCGTCGCCCTGAAGTGAATTCGAACCCCGAGTCTCCAAAGCAAAAAGCCGAACCACCCCTTTACATGATAGATGAGCCATTTTTCGTAGTGAAACCGCGCTTTGATTTTTCGAGTCCAAGAATCGGGTCCAATGAGCCTGTAACCAACTGCCCATTTGAGCCTGTAGAGGCCCCACGATATCCTCCCCATTTCTGAGACGGGCGTCCTGGATGGACTTGTTAGCTGCGGACCAGCAAAAGATGCCGGAGCGATTGTTCTTCGCTCTCGAGTTTCCATGCTAGATTAACACGAAACGGACATACAGCACTTAAAGGAATTTGCTCTTCCCACGCATTCTCAGGCTTTTCCCAGCCGAGACCGGCAATTCCAACCTGTGGAGTGTTGTGCCCAGTTACGTCATGGCGGCTCTCTCGAGGTCATTGAAGACGCTCTCTTGGACTTCCATGTCTAGAACCCGAGAGTATTCCATCAACTGCTCAGGCGTAGAAGCCCCCACGATGGGGGCAGTAACGTCTGGGTTCCGAAGCACCCAGGCCAGGGCCAGCCTGGCAAGGGAAATGCCTGCTCCTTCGGCGACTGACCTGAGATTTTCGACGGCCTTGAAATTGCCCTCTCTGGCTATCCTATCCCAATACCATCTGTTCGCCTCTCCTCTTGTGCCAGGGGGAGGGGGTGCGTTTGCTCTGTACTTGCCCGTAAGGAACCCACCCCAGAGAGGACTGTACGTGAGAACGGACATTTGATGGGCGACACTGTAGGGGAATAGGTCTTTTTCTGCTTGCCTGTCCAACAAGTTGTATCTGGGTTGGACGACGATGGGCTTGGTGAGCCCCAGCCTCTCGCATACGTTCATCGCTGCGTCGAGCTGTTCAACGGTGAAGTTTGAAACGCCCAAATGCCTTACCTTGTTTTTCTTGACCAGACCGTCGAGCGCCCTTAGCGTCTCTTCCAGAGGAGTGCTGGGGTCGTACCTCTGGACGTAGTAGAGATCGATGTAGTCTGTCTTCAGTCTTTTCAAGCTATCACTGACCTGGCGTTCGATGTACTTGCGCGAGAGGTCAGCGGTCTTCGGTCCTTGGGTTGTGAGTATTCCCACCTTGGTCGCAATCAGTACTTCGTTCCGATTACCGCGAACGGCCCTGCCAACGATCTCCTCCGAACGGCCTTCGTTGTATACGTTCGAGGTATCCAGCATGTTGATTCCCATTTCCAGCGCTTTCGCTAGAACGGTGTCCGACTGGTGCTCATCAAGCTGGCCTCCGAAGTTGTTTGCACCGAGGCACAGCCGTGAGACCTTGGGTCCGCCAATTCCTAGCGTCCTAAGTTCCACAGCCGTCCGTTTCTTCAGCCGGCTAATCACTGTTGCGTTCAGGCCGTGCTCAGACCGAAGTGTTTAGACAGGAACGCAGCCGAAAATCCGCTCGAAAGACCCAACAAGTAACAACTCGGTAGTAACGCCTACGACGGAAGTTTGCCGAAGCTTCGATAGAGCCTGACTATGGATTTTGCTCGTCGAGGCTTAAATAAGCCGAAGCGAGAAAACTGACGAAGCTACAATGGTTGGGAAGGACCTCCCAGACTCCTTCGAGGGGATGGAGAGGATGGCCCAAGCCGAGATGGATGATGAGCGATTCAGATACATCTCTACCGGTTCCGGATACGACGAGACAGTCAGGGCGAATGTCGAGGCGTTTAGACGATGGAAGCTCATCCCCAGGGTTCTGAGGGACGTCGAGAGACGAAGCAGCGCCGTAACCATATTCGGGAGAGTTGCTTCTGTCCCGATCCTTCTCGCACCGGTCAGGGCGCTGGGGTACATTCATCGAGATGGAGAAATCGGGGTGGCCCGGGCGGCTGCTGAAGCCGGGATACCATTTGTGCTAAGCACTTTTGCCACTGTGTCAATCGAGAAGGTCGCACTAGCCATGGGTCCCGCGGGTGGATGGTTCCAGCTCTACCCCGGAAAGGACAAGGAGATCTTGAGGAGCCTAGTGAATCGGGCGGAAGCTTCGGGATACTCGGCCATAGTGGTGACTGTTGACAAGGCTGACAACTACCCGCAGTACAGTGGCCCAAGGGAACACAAGTACGACCGGTATGGCTACGATGTTTATTTCAGCGACCCGGTATTTCGAGCGAAATTTGGCGGAGCACCTGAAAAGCACCTAGAAGAAGCAATGAACCTTTGGAAAGATATCAGGCTTGGGGCCGGTTTTTCTCTCGAAGACCTCCACATGTTAACAAAACAGACCAAGCTCCCCGTCATCCCGAAGGGCATCCTGCACCCGCGGGACGCCGAGCTTGCGAGAGAAAACGGCGCCGCCGGCATCATAGTTTCCAACCACGGAGGGAGGAGCCTCGACGGTGAAGTTGCCAGCCTCGACGCCCTCGTGGACGTTCGGAAGGTCGTCGGTCCGGACTATCCTGTGCTGTTGGATAGCGGGATAAGATCGGGAGTGGACATCGTGAAAGCACTGGCGCTTGGCGCGAACGCCGTGCTAATTGGAAGAGCCTACCTCTACGGCTTCGGCATGGCCGGAGAGCAAGGGGTAAGGAAAGTGCTGCGAAGACTGGTCAAGGAGCTTGACGAGGCGATGAGCATTTGCGGCGCGCTGAGCGTAAGTGACCTTGACCGCAGCATGGTTACCAGCGCCACCATCTCGAATCCTGAGGCCCGGAGGGCTATTTGGAGCGACTCACCCAGCCGATAAGCTCGAATGCTCACCCTTCGTTTCATTTGGTATTGAGCAGAGCTTCGACATGGTCGAGAATCCTAGGGATCGTGGTCTCGATGGAATACGCCTCGAAGTGCCTTGCCTGATCAAGGGCCTCCGCTCTCCAGAGGCCTTGAGTCTTCTGCACCTCTTTGAGAGCGTATAGGAAGCTTTCGTAGTCTGATTTGACCCAGTAGACCCCCTTCAGACCGCCGAAGTCTTTCTTCGAAATTTCCGTCCGGGTGGCCACTATCGGGGTCCCCACGGAGATGGATTCCGCGATCTTCAACCAGTTCGAGTGATTTGTGAAACGGAATCTGGTGCTGACCGGGCAGATTGTGACATCGCATGCAGCGATGTACTCGGGAAGCCTGGGATATGGGACGGATCCCAGTAAAGTGAAGGCGCCGGCTGCCCTGCCGCCCCGGAGCCTCTCGAATTCGCTGAGCAAGGGACCTTCTCCCCCAACCAAAATGTGGGCGTTTGGCATCTCCTGAGCGAGGTTTTCTATCAGAGGGATGATGATTTCTCTAATCATGCGATAGGGGTGCATTAGGCCAAACCAGCCGATAACGAAATCGCCTTCGATTCCGAGTCTTGACCTGATCTCGCTGGGAGCTTGCGGCTTGAAGAGCGCAGGGTCGATGCCCCTGAATATCCCGAAGACCTTCTTCTCAGGTATACCTTCCGAGACGTAGAGGGATGCATACGCTTCCGAAGGCAGGATGATCAGGTCTGTCTGACGGAGGAGTAGTGAACGTATCGATGCGAGCCTGCGCTGCTCCTTCGTCCCTTCCTGCAACTCGCCTGAGGCAATTTCAAAATCCACGTAGGGATCTCTCTGATCCAAGACGACCTTGACACCGAGCCGGCGCAGAATCATCTGTCCCACCAGGCGGCTCCTAGACTTCTTTCTGAGGAAGAGCCACTCGTCCTCGTAGACAAGCTCAATCCGGGAGACTACGCAAAAGATAACGAGACGCAGAAGCTGGAATACCTCAGGAAACGGACCTCTCCTGGGGGCCCTGAGTACCTTGAACCGTATCCCGTACTTGTAAGACTCGCCCTCCGGTCCTCCCACCTGTACCCAGTAGACCTGAAACCCCCTCCGCTTCATTTCCTCAGTGACGTAGAACGCTTTCATGTTGTGAATGTCCGGGGGGTACTTCATCTTCCTGCTGAATAGAAACGCGACACGATGCCCCCCGCGAGAGCGTGCTGTCTGCACGGTCTCCCGTTTCATGTGGCTACCTTCAGAGCTGTCTTTAAGAGGTTTGACCGACTGATGCGCAGGCTTCAATCTCGTTGGTGGTAGACACCTAACCCTTTAATTTAAGACGCCAACGGTGATCCCGTTTGAAGAATCAAAAGGCCCTGACGGCCGCCATCATCATTGTCGTGGTCGGCTTTGCTTCTTTGTCTGCTACTGTTCTCTACTTCAACGCAGGCAAGAGTGTCCAGACGAGCACCTCCTGTGGATTTGGCTCGTGTACCACCCAGTACGGCACGACCACCGAAACAAAGACCGTCACCCTCGCTACGACTGCGACTTCGACGCTCTACGTCACCGGTCCCACCGAGCGAACGACCGCGACGGTCACATCCACCACTTCGACGACGACCACCTACACGTGCTGCAGCGCGACCCAGAGGCTCGGGTTCTGGTTGCAAGAAGGGGACGTAATGGAGCACTACACCCCGTCGGTTTTCTTCAACGCGATGTTTCTGACTCCTCCATACCCATCCAGTATGGAGATGATGGTCTTCGCCATCCAGCAGGCCGAGACCAACGCCCAGGGATGCTCGACGTCCTCCGGCTACATCGGCGCCTCCCTCTCCTACTGGGACTCGGTCGCGCAGATGGCTAACTCCTACCCCAACATCAGGCTCATCTTCGAGATTGCCTTCGACCCGTCCTCGGGAGGAAGCGGCACCTACGGCCTTGGCTGCTTCAACGCCATGGTTCAGGCCCTTTCACAATATCATAGTGTGTATGGTCTAGGCGTCGAAGGCGAATACACCACGGCTTCCAGTGGCATGACAGAGGCGGAGATGCAATCTGCCATGAACTACGTAACATCTGCCGGCAAGCTCTTCATCAACTACTACGCCCCTGTCGCGATTCCACCGGGTGGATACGACATCACCCACACCAACTTCCCGGCCCAGGGAGACCAGGTGGGCACCCTCCTGGACGAAGATCCGCAGACGGTCGGACTTTCGTCGGGCTACTATGACAGCTTTCCATTCCCTTCGAACTTCACATGCCCCATTGCGCCAGACGCCGTGGCAAAAGGCGCTCTAACCAACGAGCCGCAGGGATTCAATCAGTGCGTGATATCCACCGAGCTTGCTACCGCCGCGTCATTTTCCCCAGTGTCTGACCGGCAGTTCCTCGAGCTAGCACCCGGCTTCTCTTCTAGCGGGAGTTTCGTCGGCGTGAGTGGTCAGTCCACTAGTCAGCTTTGGGACAATCCCATCCTCAGAAACTGGATATGGACGGACCCTAGCTACCTGGGCAATTTCGTGCTTTCACCTTAGACCGTACTAGCCGTGCCTTTCAGCTTTCTAACTTGTGTCTCCTGGTCCGTGTAGCACCCGGCTGATTCTCCTTGCGATCGAGTAGGACACGCTTGAGACAGGCACCACGAATTCGTACCTTGGCACCGGAGTCACCTCGAACCTTTCCTTCAGGTTGTAGAACGGGTGTCCGGGTTTCGAGCTCCCTAGCGTTGGATAGGGGCCGAGGTTGATGTATCTGAACCCGTGCTCATGTGCCCACTGAATGGCCTTCCAGTCGATGAAGGTCACAACGGAGTGAATGTTCCTTTCAGGGGCGTGCCTTATCCACATGAGATGGAGGCAAGACTTGGACCCATGGGGGTCAAACAGCATCAAGAGTCCACCGAGTGTCAGCCCGCTGGAGTCGGTAACCAGAGCGAGTCTGACCTTGTCTCCCATGATTGCCCTGATCTGCGAAACTGACTCTGGACGAAAGACCCTTCCTTTGTAGTACTTCCAATCGGGTCTGGCCAGGGCAAGGTATTCCCGTTCGTTATCTGCGAACTCGAACTTCGTTCCTTGGTCGTAATATTTGACAGCTTGTCGGTCGTGTTTCTTGAATCCGTTGGCCCAGATGTGCTCGGGGGTCGTTTCTTGCAAGTCCAGGATGAAGAGCCCGTGGTTCGCAGTATGCCGAAACCCGAGCGCTACCATCTGGTCTATGACTTCCTGCCTATGGGTCCTGATCACCATCGCGACAACGGGGTTCAGGAGCGAAAACTTCACCGACTTGGGCAACGCCTCGAAGATCCCGGGCGCGTCCGCTGTGAGGGTGCCGATTATCGGCCCGGCTGAAAAGGTGTCGGGGAGCGAGTCGAGGTACTGAAGGCGTCTGCCGGCTCGGTAAAAGAACGGGCAGACTGCCAGAATCCGCCCGTCCCCGTCACGGCAGGCAAGGTAAAGTGCCTTCAATTCGTTGTCCTCGAGAACCCTCCTCCAGGACCAGGAGTGAAACACAGATCCGCCGTTCTTGGTCACGAAGTCGTCCCACTCGCTCCCGTCTAGGGTCTCTGACCATGCTGCCGTACTCTTCTGGACCAGTTCGCTCTTCTCCAGGGGTAACTAGGTCAAGGCCGCCAACATAATTACTTTGGTGCCAGAATCCAGGCCGGGGCGTTCGGGCAGCCCGGCCATGGGCTCGGGCATCGCTGGTGCGGAAAGGGACAGCATGACCGGCTTCCGGGGGCCAATTTGGCGAGAGTTTCGCTGCAGGTACCCTCAATTCTTTCAAACCTGCAAACCGCTAATATACCACTGCAGTGTCCGACGGCTCGTGAAAGCGCGCGTGCCGCTGCTCTCCCTTTCTCCGTCCAAAATCCCTTCGCTTCTCAAGCAGGGGAGGATCACGATTGCGGTTGTGGGCCTGGGAAGGATCGGACTGCCCACGGCGGCTGTGCTGTCAAGGGCAGGTGCCCGAGTCCTTGGTGCCGACATTAGCGAAGAAGTCGTGGAAGCGGTGAACCGAGGCAGGTGCAAGTTCGTCGATGAGCCTGGCCTCCCCCAAATGGTCCACGACCAGGTCAAGGCGCGAAGGCTGAAGGCGACAACCGATGTCGGGAAGGCCGTTTTACGCTCAGACGTCAGCATCATAAGCGTCCCCACCCCTGTAGACGACAGAAAAACGCCAGACTACTCTGCTGTCAAGACCGCGTCAGCCCTCATAGGGCAGAACCTCACGAAAGGCAGCATCGTCGTGGTCGAAAGCACAGTCGGGCCAGGAACGGTCGAGAATCTGGTGCAGCCCATCATAGAGGCCGAGTCGGGGATGAGGGGAGGAAAGGACTTCGGCCTTGCCAGCGCTCCCGAGCGCTCGGACCCGGGGAACATCCTCGCAAACCTGAGGAGCGTCCCGCGGGTCGTCGGCGCGATAGATTCCCGTACCTTGGGGATTGTTTCGGCCCTCTACAGGGCAGCTTTAGGAGCAGACGTCATCAAGACTCGCAGTCCCAAGACGGCTAACGCGATCAAACTCACGGAGAACCTCTTCAGGGACGTGAACATAGCCTTCGCCAACGAGTTCAGCCTTCTCTTCGAGAAGCTCGGCATCGATTCCATTGAGGTGATAAACGGGTGCGCTACGAAGTACAACTTCCTGCCTCACTACCCAGGGGCCGGCGTTGGAGGACCCTGCCTCCCCAGCAATTCGTACTATCTGATAAGCGAAGGCGTGAAGGCTGGCAACATTCCATACATGATTCGGATGGCGAGAGAAATCAACGACAGGATGCCCGACCATGTCGTTGAACTGGTGTCAGAAGCCATGAACGAGGTCCGGAAGAACATCAGGGGGTCCAAGATAGCCCTGCTGGGCGTGGCATACAAGCCCAACATCAAAGACATTCAGCTCACACCAGCGGAGGAAATCTGGAAGAGGTTGACGGAAATGGGGGGAGAGGTATCGATTCACGACCCCATGTACGTCGGAGAGGTGGTGTTTGGGACGAAGGTGAGGAGTATGGATGGCGCGGTCAGAGGAGCAGATTGCATCGTGATAGCAACCGGACATAAGGAGTTCAAGTCTCTGGACCTTGAGGCTTTGGGGAAGATGATGAGAAGCAGGGTTCTGGTCGACGGTCGTAACATCGTTGACCCTGCTGTCGCCGCCCGAGCTGGGTTCTCGTACCGAGGGGTAGGGAGAGGTCGGTAGAATCTCCGACATGTGGAAGGGGACAGGGAACGCCCCCTTTCGTTAGGTCGACTCAAGGCATTGGGAAAGGCCGCAAGATTGAGCCCTGGGAGATTATGACCCCTGTTCCCTGCGCCACGAGAACCTTGTCTTGCTGACTCTCCATGGGAGGAATGATGTTCGATGGCGAGATACCCGCCGTTTTCGGACATTTGCTGCGTGGGCCGATGTCTCGAAGGACAGTGCCATGTCCTTGAGACGACCGGGTCTTAGCGTGCCCAGGTTTCGGTGGGCGCCAGTCTGCTGCGTCGTCTACAGCCGGTGGATGACGCCGGCTTTGCGCAGTTAGGTAACCGGGTTGCGACTCTCGCATAGTACTTGATAGGCCGTCGTCGTCGCGTGGCATCATGGGAGCCGGTGCATGTCATCTGGTGACATGGATGCATTATATGAGTTACTCCTAAGGCCATCGCGTAGAGTCGCCCTTGAGGTCAGAATTGTCTGTGCTTGTGTCAGCCATCCTCATTCTCGGCGCCGTCTCCTTCATCGCGTCTCCCGCAGCCTCGGCGGGCACCCCTACCCAGAGGCTCGGTTTCTGGTTACAGGAGAGCAACTCCTTCCCTCCTGCTCAGACTTTCTTCAACGCCATGTTTCTTACGCCCCCGTATCCGTCAACCCTGATGGTAATGATATTCGGCATCCAGCAGGACGAGATAAGCGGGTTCGGCTGTTCAACCTCGGCCCATTACACGGGGGGTTCTGCAAGCTACTGGGGTCAGGTGGCTAAAATGGCCGACTCGTACCCAAGTATCAGACTGATTTTCGACATTTACTTCGACCCTGCCTCCGGTGGGTCAGGAACCTATGGCTTGTCGTGCTTCGACTCCCTTGTGAATTCTCTGGGACAGTACCCAAGCGTCTACGGCTTGGGGGTTGAGGGAGAATACACTTCGGTTGCAGCTGGCATGACTGAGGCCGAGATGCAGACCGCGATGAACGACGTTACTGCTATTGGCAAACTATTCGTCAACTACTATGCCCCCGTTGCGATCCCGTCAGGCGGATACGATATCGTGCACACCAACTTCCCATCATCGACGGACCCAGAAAGCACGCTCCAGGACCACGACTCGCACACCATAGGAATCGACTCAGGGTATTACTACGGATTCCCCTTCCCAGGCTCGGCCA
>Ga0187780_10001031_pt1 | contig 20884 bp, 16 predicted proteins | sample 1015_Q2_SP10_20__FD_132429 | JGI IMG/M metagenome (GOLD analysis project Ga0187780, IMG submission 132429) | Tropical peat soil microbial communities from peatlands in Department of Meta, Colombia - 1015_Q2_SP10_20_MG | ecosystem: Environmental > Terrestrial > Soil > Wetlands > Peat | place...
ACAAAAGATGACACGCTGAAGCATCCCGTGCCGCTGCAGATTGTGGCTGGATCAGCCGCGGGGACTTACCGGCTGTACAAGGGCCGGGATTACGTGGAATTCAAGAGAGCGAAGTAAGGAAGCGAAGACAATGGAATTGAAAGGCGGCTCGCATGGAGCCCCCTTTTTGTTTCGCGGCGCGTAGTGCACCGGGCTAAGATCACAGCGCTACAGCAGCGCGCTACTTGATCTGGCCCGACGCGGCATCCCACGTCACAGCACTCTTTCGGAAATACGACTCGTTGGCCATGTGGCAAGCAAGTGCAGCGTGGTGTCCAAACAGCGTGTCTTCGGGGAGAGGCTTGCGCGAGCGCACCGCCTGGAAATAGGCCCACATGTGCGGCCGCTGATCGTCCCAGTCGTCACCCTTGTAGGAGTAGGATTCCGCCAACGGCTCCTTGCCCGGAGCGGGATCGTGCTCGTCGTGCCACTGCTTGTAGTAGGCCTCGCGCATTTCGCGCGGGAATGACGTTGCGTAGTAGCTGGGCGACGAATCCTCACCGCTTTGCGGGTACAACGCGATTCCGAATTCCGTGACCTCGAGAATTCCCTTAGAGCCCTGGAAGCGGTACACCTCTGGAGTTTCGCATCCGAGATTTAGCCGCAGGTACACCGGGATTTTACCGTAATCGAAAATTGTCGCGTGGACGTCCGGCATGTTGCGGCCATCAGGGAAGCGCAGGATACCGCCTGCCGACATGGCGCGAGCCGGCGGCTCGTTCCAGCCGAGCATGTAGTTCATGCCGGTGACGAGGTGAACGAGCAAGTCTCCGGCGAGACCCGTGCCATATTCTTTCCAGCAGCGCCAGCGCGCAAAGATCTTTCCGTCGAACGCCCGCTTCGGGACAGTTCCCTGCCAAGTGTCCCAATCAAGCGTTTGAGGCGAAAGGTCGAACGGCACCGGATAGACCCACGCGCCGGTGGGATCGTTGCGGCCGAGCGAACCTTCCACCAAGGTCAAATCGCCAATGACGCCTTTCGCGAGCATTTCCTTCGCTTTATTGCAAATGACCGAGCTGACGCGCTGGGAGCCGATTTGCACGATGCGCCCGCTCTTCTTCGCAGCGTTGACCATCTCGATGCCTTCCGCCGCGCTGTGCGACATCGGCTTTTCGAGGTAGATGTCCTTCCCGGCGCTCATGGCGTCCACAAAGACCTGCTTGTGCCAATGGTCAGGAACGGCGGCAATGATGCAATCGATGTCCTTGTTGTCGAGGAGTTCCTTGTAGTGGCGCGTGGTGGTGATTTTGGGCCCGGCAATTTCTTTGGCGAGCGTGTGCCGCCCATCGTAGAGATCGGCAGCGGCGACGCACTCTGCCCCCGGCAAGCCGACGGCGGTGGCGAGCAGGCCATTGCCCTGCATGCCGACGCCGATGATGCCGAAACGGATGCGGTCGCTCGCGGCAGTCATCCCCCACTTTGAGGGAATGCTTGCCGGTTCGAGCACGAACCGCTTCGCAGCCATCATCGCACCGGTGGTTCCGGCCGTGGCCTGCAGGAAGGAGCGGCGAGTCATCTGATTTTTGCTCATATTTTTCTCCATTCTGTGGCGTTCGATTTCAGAGGAATCCCCTACTACGGCAACTTCTGAATGCTGACTTCCTTGAAGAAAACGATGTCGTTGTCACTGTGGTTCTGCAGCCCGAACCAGCCTTCATCGGGACGGCGGCCGCGCTCCGGCTCAAATCTGAATTTCTTATCGGGGACGGGCTGGCCCTCGGTGTAGTCGGTGACCTTCACGTCGTTCAATATGACCACGGTGTGCGGGCCGTCAATGGTGATGATCATGGTGTTCCACTCAGGCCCGGGCTTGCCGGGCAATGCCAGCGGCTTGGTCAGCGAGTAGAGCGTTCCAGTGACATGGTACTCGTCCTCGCCAGAGGTTTCCGGATGATTGTCAATCTGGACCTCGTACCCGTAGTGCACGGGCATCCATTCTTCGCGGGGCTCAATGGGAATGCGGATGAACACACCTGAATTGTCATTGAAATCGCGCATTTTGTAGACGACGCGGAGCTTGCAGTGGCCGATTTTCCCGCCGGTCCAGTAGAGCAAGCCCATGCCGCCATGCGTCTGGATCAGGCCATTCTCTACGGTCATGTTTCCGGGTCCGACGTGTTTCCAATCCTTCAGATCCTTGCCATTGAACAACGGTTTCCATTCCGGTTCCGGCACGCGCGCGGCGACGAGCAGCAACGCCGCCGCAACCACCAGGAACGCACTCAACTTGCGCATTCAACACCTCCTTCCAAAGTCTATGAAGCGAAAACATTGCGGAGCATGAACCAGAGGTTCGCCGGGCGTTCCGCGAGACGCCGGACAAACCAGGGATACCAATACGAACCATAAGCGACAAGCACGATCGACCGGTGTCCTTCGGCGGCCAGGCGCTCTTGCTCGCCGCGTTGGATTCCGTACAACATTTGCACCTCGAACTCGCCTTTCGCGAATCCCTGCTGGCTCACGTATTCGCTGAGCCGCCGGATGAGCGGCACGTCGTGTGTGCCAAAAGCGGCGCGCACGCATTGGCCGGCAGCCTTGGCACCCAACATCTCTTGCGCCAACACGAAGTAGTTCTCATCCACATCGTGCTTTCTCGGATAGGCGACGCTCGCGGGTTCTTTATACGCGCCTTTGACAAGCCGGATCGAAGGCCGCAACGGAAGTAGTTCCGCCAAATCCTTCTTCGTGCGGTACAGATAGGACTGCAGGCAAAGACCGACGTTGGGATACTTCGCCAAAGCGCGACGATAGATTTGCAGCGTCACATCCACGTAATTGCTCGCTTCGATGTCCACCCAGACAATCGAATTGCCGGTTTCGTGCTGGATGATCTGTTCCAGGTTGTCAAAACAGAGTTCCGCGGAGAGATCCAAGCCCAGTTGCGTGAGCTTCACTGACACTTCTGTCGGCAGGTTCAACTGATGAATGCGATTCAGAACTTCCAGGTAGTGTTCGGTGACCTTCCAGGCTTCGTCGCGCTCCGTGACGTTTTCGCCGAGGTGGGTGAAGACGCTGCCGATCTTTTTCTGCAGCAGAGATTGCGCCGCGCCGAGCGCAGCTTCGAGAGATTCTCCGGGCATAAATCTCGAAACGCTTCTTCGGACGAAGGGATAGTGGACCGCGTGTTCGCGCAACCACACATTCTGCGAGGCGGCAAGCAACATCGAGCGCATCAGCGCCATGGCCCGTTCCAACCTCCAAAAGGGGAGCGAGAGCGAAAGGAAGATTCTTCCGCCTCATTTTAGACCAAATTCCGCACGAAGAGACACCGTAGTTTTCGGAAAAGGTGGAAGACCGGACAGCCTCCGTGGAAGGGCGGCGCGGTTCGGATTAATGTTTGGCAGAGGAGAATGTCGAAGGCGGCAGAGAAAGCGCCTGCGACAGCAATTTTGAAAGCTGCGCGGGGACGCGATCAGCTGGCGGACCCAGGCGCGCTTTGCTTTCGGCAACTGCCGCTGAAATCGTCTCCAATTCGGTTCCCGGCGCTGCGTTCAGCAGGTCCTGGGCGCGGTAGAGACAGGCATAAGCCAGCCGCTCCGGTTGCGCGTGCCGCTGCAGGAATTTTCCGTAGTTGTACCAGTCCGTGGCCGCCACGCGTGGCTCGCCTTGAGTCTCATCGACCATCAGCGCCTGCTGAAAATACTGCGCGGCATCACCAATCGCGCCAAGACTCTCCTGCGCATCTGCGGCATGAGTTAGGGCTAAGCTCTGCAATCCAGGGTTCTTTAATTTTTCTGCGAAGCCAGCGGCCGCCTGATACCCGCGCATTGCGTCTGCCATTTTGTGCGCGGCGGCATCGGCGTCCGCCATTTTCAGAAGCGCGGAGATGACCGTTGGACCTTCGCCGTTGTGTTCCGCGGGATGCTTTGCCACAACTTCCAGGTACACCCGGTAATGCCGGGCTGCGGCTTGCACCTCGCCGCGTTGTTCGAGGGCCTGCGCAAGATAGAGCTGTGCATTCGTTTGCGTAGGGTCGGCGGCAACTGCGCGCTGCCAACTGTCCACGGCTTCTCCCGGACGCCCGAGGCGCTGCGCCAGCAAGCCGTAGTTCACGAGCGCATTGACGTTGTCGGGAGAATGCAGAAGCACCTTCTGATAGAGCACATAGGCGTCTGCGTCGCGGCCTGCCACGATAAGGCCACGTGCGTACGCATCCTGCAAGCTTGGATTTCCAGGGTTCACTTCCGCGGCGTGTCGAAGAGATTCCAGCGCCAGCCCGCGATTCCCTGCCGCATCTGCAACCTGTGCCAGCCGCATCTGCACAGCGCTGTCGTCTGGGTTCAGACGTACCGCACGTTCCAGTGACGCAAGGCTTGCAGAGACGTTTGCCCAATAGAAGTGCAACCGGTCCATCGCGCCCCAAAGAAGAAAAAGAAGGACGAGCGCAATCCGTAAAACGCGAGCAGTGGACGTGCTCCCTGCAAACCAACGGAAGAGCGCGGCCAGCCGGGTCGGTTCGGCGCCTGATTCGGTCTCGTCGTGCCCCGAGTCCAGAAGCAGAGATGCGATACGCGAATCGCGCAACTTCCAGAGCGCCCCGTCCAGGATGAAGTGGTGGAGGTTTACGAGCGCCGTGAAGGTGAGAAAACTCGAGGCAAAATCCGCGTGAAAGACGCGGCTAACGAGCCACGGCCCGGGGACAAATAGGGCGATGCCTCCGGCAACCAAAGCCAGCAAATAACGCAGAAAGCTCCAGGAGGCCTGCCCGGCCGCGCGCGCTTCTTTTTCCTGGTAATAGCTGGTAATCCAGAGATACTGCGCCGAGTGCAGGACCGCCAGTATCCCGCTGGAATAACGCGTCTGTGGCACCTCTTTGCCGCTTATCAGTTCAATCAGCAAAGGGAGAAGAAACCAGAAAAACTGCGTGCTTACTAGCGTGACCACAGGTAAGAGCACTTTCCATGAGCTCCGCCGCGCGAGAGAAATCAGGGCCCATCCGCTCGCCGCAAGGAAAAACACAGCGAGCACTCCCCGGGCGGGCAGCGTAAATTTGACCGGCAATCCCAGGGAAAGAATCAAGGGATCGCCGGAGGATCCGGTATGAAAGCTGAACAACAGCATGAGATACGAAGCGATGAATGAGAGATGAAGGGCGTGGCGCTCGGGCTCTGTGGGCGTAACGGCGGCACGCCGGGCAAACATCATCATCAGGCCGTAATTCTGCCCCGTGTAGTGCCAGGGGCTCCAGCAGACATAGAGCGTGAAAATCCACGGCAGAAGCGGATACCAGAGGTGGGCGATCAGGCCGGCACAAGCAAGAAGAAGCGCGACGTGAACGGTGAAGAAGCGGTACTTCGTGAACTCGTCGTAGGTGTGATAGGCGCGATATACAGTGGCCATGAAATGCGGGTAATTGAAGAGCAAGGCCAGCACGTAGAAGGTGAACGACCATCCCATCGTGGAAGCAGGCGAAACGTAGTTGGTCAGAAGCAGAAGCGGCGCGGACCAGGCACCACAACCCAGCAGCAGGTCAATCCACGGCCGGTAGACCCACGGGCCGCGCGCGTGGGTTCCGTCGCCGCCTGGGTGTTGGCCAGCATCATCGAACGTGGAAATCGTCGAAGACATTTCTTTCGAGCGTACCGTACTCTTCTCCGCACCATGAAAACGCTGGGGATCGGCATGCGGAATGAGTTAAGACTTGGGAGGACCATCGTAGCTATAGTCGTTTGCGCAACTCGACGCATCTAATTGGGTTGAAAAGCATGAGGAGAACTTGCATGAGAAACAAAAGCACCCTCGTGAAAGCGGGAGTGTTCCTGGGAGCACTTCTGCTAGTTTCCACTTGCTTCGCGAATGCGCAGACCAAGCCCACAAGTTCAGGGACGTCCACCTTCACCGTGACTGCCGTTGGCAAGAAAGAAGGCGCGCCGCCAATCTCCAAGGATGACGTGCGACTTTTTCAGGGCAAAGAGCGCAAGCAGATCGGCAATTGGCAAAAGGGAGACCAGCTCTACCTGGCGATTCTGATCGACGATTCCATCGATCCCGGGGCCGGGGCGCAGTGGGATTCCCTGAAGGAATTCATCATGGGTCAACCCGTGGCTACCTCCGTTGCCGTCGGTTATCTTCAGAACAATACCGCGATGATCGCGCAGGATTTCACTCCCAATCATGAATTGGCGGCGAAAGCTCTTCGTCTGCCGTTGGGCATAGGCGCTTTGGGTTCCAGTCCGTACCTGGGGACGAGCGACATGCTTAAGCGCTGGCCTAAAACCGGGCCGCGCCGTTCCATCCTGCTGATCACGTCGGGTATCGATTATTTCCGCGGCTTTGGGTTCGGCCCGTATTCGCCGGATCTTGACGCACTGATTAGCCAAGCCGAGCGGCAGAACACCAACATCTGGTCCATCTATTATCCGAGTTCCGGACACCGCGGGCGCGCGTTCTACCTGGTGAACACCGCTCAGATGAACGTAGACAAACTCTCGCAAGACACTGGAGCGGAGGCGTACTTTCTCGGTGGCGGCGCGCCGGTGACAATCAAACCTTACTTGGAAGAAATCGCGGCCCACCTCAGCAACCAGTACTTGGTAACTTTCGCGGGCTCGGGAGGGCCCAAGGGAAAGTATCAGCCGATGAAAGTGAAGACGGAACTTCCCGACGTTGAGTTTTTCGCGCCTGCTGCCGTGTTCTTGCCGCCGGGTGCCTAAAACAAACACAAGGAATGGGAAACACAGGGCGCTGCGGAATTGCTTTCCGAGCGCCCTTATTCTTGAACTCTCTTTGGGTCAATTGCTTCGTGTGGAATCGCGAATCACCAGTTCCGGATGGAGTTTTTGGGAGACTGCGGGCCATTCCTGATTCTCGTGACTCGCCTTGATGGCATCCATCACCATGCTCACCGCCGCGCCGCCCATGGTTTCGAGGGGCTGCCGGACCGTGGTGAGCGAAGGCGCGGAAAGTGAAGAAATAGCGACGTCATCGAAACCCGTGACGGAGCACTGCTCCGGAACGCTGATGCCCGCCTTGGCCAGCGCACGGATGGCACCCAAAGCGGTCAGATCGTCGAAGGCCAGCAATGCGGTGAACTTCTTCTTGCTTTGCAGCAACTCTTCGGTTAGGCGGTAACCCTGCTCAAAGCTGGCGTTGGCGTCGAAAACTTCGGGAAGCTGGAGCATCAGGTTGGGGTCGAGATCCAGCCTGACCGATTGCGCGAACTTCTGGATGCCGCGCCACCTAGGGGCGCTGTCAATTAAGCGCTTCGGACCGCGGATGATGGCGATGCGGCGGTGGCCGCGCTGATAAAGATGTTCGAGGGCCAGGCGGCCGCCGGCTTCGTTGTCCACCATGACCGAGCTGACGCGGTTGCCGGGGATTTCCCAGCCAATCGTGGCTGTGGGAATTTCGCGTTTGTTTAGGTCGGCCAGGACGTGAATGTCAACAAACAGCCAGTTTGCCACGACGATCAGACCGTCCACGTGCCGCTCCAGCAGCATTTCCAGGTAACGCTCGAAGCGTTCGCGCTGGTTGTGCGCATCGGCAAAGATCGGCAGATAACTCAGAGGATAAAGCGCATTTTCGATGCCGCGGAGGATGGGCGTGCAGAATGGGTCGGTCACGTCGAAGAGCATGACGCCGATGCTCTGGCTGCGCTTGCTGCGCAAGAAGCGCGCCATGGCGTTGGGGCGGTAACCCAAACGTTTGGCGGTTTCTTCGATGCGCTGGCGGGTCGTGGGTGCAATGTAGCGAGCCAGCGGCGCGTTGTTGAGAACGATGGAAACGGTGGCAGGTGAGAAACCAGTGGCGTGAGCCACGTCCCGCATGGTGACAAGCCCACGCTTAGCGCCGGTCTTCTTCATGAAAAGCCCCTCGCGTGCTCATCTTCGGCCAAGATCGGCCTAAATTCAACGCGAAACCCTGGCGGGATCACTCCTCGGGTGGAAGCTCAAAGGACAACGGCTCGCGGAACCCGCGTGTCTTCCAGATGCCGAAAGCGATGCCGGCCGCCATCCAGATCGAACCCACGATGATCGCAGGCTTGCTCAGGTTGATCCAAAGTCCGAAGCAGATCACGAACCCCAAGACAGGCGGAATTAAGAAGCCGAGTTTTTTCTCGCTGGAACGCACGAAGTAGCGGAGGAACGCAGCGACATTCACGCCCATGAAGGCAATCAGCGCACCGAAATTGAGCATTTCCGCGCCGAGGCCATAAGCGGCGCCCCCATTCAGAATATTCTTCACGGCCTCGAGGGTCAGCCCAGAACCCGATAAATAGAGCCGAAAACCCGCGACGATCTCCAGCAGGAAGGCCCCCACCAGAGCCACCGCGCCGACGACGAACACGTTGTTCCGAGGAATGTGGTGCTTGGGGTCCACGGCGCCAAAGAAGGACTTCGGCAGTGCGTTGCTTCGCCCCATGCCATAGAGCAAGCGCGCGGCGCCGAGTTGCGCCCCCATTCCGGACCCAAAATTCGCCAGGAGTAATGTTCCTCCAACCAGGACAGAGAGTGGCGCGATGGTTTTACCGAAGACTGCTAACGAGGGCCAGAGCTTTTTCATTACTTCGACGTAGGCGGTATCGACATTGGCAAAGGCCTGCCCAGCGGGCCAAACCAATTGCGCGATGTAAACTTCCACGGCCGAGAGGAGGCCGATGACCACGCAAGTCAGTACCGTTGCCAGAAGAATGTTCCGACGAGGATTCTCTGCCTCCTCGGAGAGCGTCGATATACCGTCAAATCCGATGTAAGTAAGCACGGCAATCGACGTGCACCCGAACAGTCCTCCGTAGCTGAATCGTTCCGGATCGTAGAACGGGCGTGTGAAATAGATCGGGTCGCCGTGGGGCTGTCCAAATATGAAGCGCGCTGCAACCACGAAGATGACCATCACGACCGCACCCATGGCAATCGCCATGCCGGAGTTGATGCGCGCCGAGGTCTTGACCCCGCGAACGTTCAACAGGGTGAAAACTACCGCGAAGAACACTTTCCAGATCCACGCTGGGACGCCCGGAGCAAACTGGGCGGCCTGGACTGCGCACCACACCGTGCAGATGAGCGGGTTCAGCATGTAATCCATCACCATGCTCCAACCCGTGATGTAGCCCATTGCCGGATTCACTTCCTGCGCAACGTAGGTAAACGCGGACCCCGCACTAGGGTAGGCGCGGGCCATTCGGCCATAACTGATGCCTGTGAAGAGCATCGCTACCATGGCGATCAGAATTGCCGTGACAACATGGCCGCGCCCTCGGTCGTTCAGGACCCCAAAGACAGACATGGGCGCAACCGGTTGAATGACAATGATTCCGTAGAGGATTAAATCGCGAAGAGTCAGCGAGCGGCGCAGACGTGGCGCCGCGGCAACGTTGATACCTGCCTCGGTGCTCAAATGCCTCTCCTTCTTGCAGCGCGGCGTCCGTGATGACCGGAGAGGACGACGGCGCGAGTGAGATTTCTTGGTGCATCCGGGTTAAGACCTTTTTGCAGGCCCACGGCGGTTCCCAAGAGATGAGCGGGGATTGCGCCGACCGCGTAGCGGGCAAATTCGGGGCCGTCCAGCGCCAGTTCAACGAGCAGGTCGCTGTACTGCTGCAACTCCGGGGTGGCGCGGTTGACGACAACGCACGTGGCAGCGCCAATTTCCTTCAGTTCGCGGAGCAGTGTAGTTTCGGCTTCTTTCGCGGCGTCGCTCATGTAGAAAGTGATGAGCGTGTCCGGCCCCGCAATCGAGCGCGGCCCGTGGCGGAATTCCAGCGAGTGATAAACCTGTGCGAACGAGGACGACATCTCCGTCAACTTGAGTCCCGCTTCTTGCGCCAGCCAATAATGCACTCCCTGGGCGAGAAAAATGTACGCCGAGAATTTACGCTTCTTTGCGAATTCCTGAATCTTGCGCGCGTTCGCGTCGAACCAGTCCTGGCCCTTGGGCGGCAGTGAGTCAAGCGCGGACAAAAGATACAGGTCGTCGACGAACTGAAGGCCGAGCCGCTGGAAGGCAAGCAGAATCGCGGTGAACGAGCGCGTCATTACCGTGCTCTGCTCGTCGGCCCATTGCAGTTTGAACGTGTGCGTGCAAAGCTTATCGAGAACGCTTTGCGGATTGCAGGTCACGCCAAGCGTTTCCACAGTTTTGTGCGACTGCAGCAATTCCGCGACGCGCAGCACCTCGGTGGTCTCTCCGGAACGAGACATCAGCACAATCTGCTCCGCCCCAATGCGACGCAAAGTCTCTTCCGGGGAAAAGAGAATTTCGGAGGCGGGGACGCCGGTGGCGGGGATGTAAAAATGTTTTGTCCAAAGAGCGGCGATTAGACGCGAGAGATAGTAGCTGGAACCGCAACCTACGAAGAGCCAAGGACTACGTGGCGAGAAGATGCCGGCGAGGCGTTCCAGAGCACCGGATTCAAGCAGTTGCTTGCTGGTCTCTTCCCAGATGTGCGGCTGGGAATAGATCTCAGCCAGAGTGTGCGCCGCGGGGCGGTCGGCTTCTGTCCGGGCGCGCGTTTGCTTGGGTTTGGTAGGTTTTGTCAGAGGCTTGATCCTTATTGAAACGTTTCAATACAGACTATTCTGCGGTAGTTCAGGACCTTGCGCAAGTCCATGGCCCCCAATAGCGGGAATCAATTATCTCAATGTATCAGGAAATGGTCCGAAGGGCATGCGCATTCGAGCCGGGCTAGTGGGTCCATTTGAGATTGGGGGGTTGCAGTTGACCAACAACTCTAGGGAATTCACTTGGCACGAAAGGCGTAGCAAGCGCCGCTTGGAGAAGCGTGCTGATTACGGCAGCTCCAGGTCGAGGGCGTAAATTTCTTGTGTGCTGATGTCGCGTGGAAGCAGAGGCGTGTCGTCTGGTCCGAGCCCAGTCCAAGTGCCGAGGAGCGGATCGGAGACAAATAGCCGGATATTCCTAAAGTCAGAGACCTTTTCCAATTTCGAGTCACTGATACGCAGCCGATAATATCCGCTGCCCTCAGCCGACGCAGTATCGAAGTACACGTACGCACTATCGCGAGACCAGGAAAGGTAGCCATAACCAAATTGCGGGTTGACGTCCGCCTGCCGCCATTTTTCATTTTTGACATCGTAGAGCATCAGCCTGTCGCTGCGGTGAGACAACGCAATTATGTAGCGGCCGTCCGGCGACCAACGGGGTGCAAAGATTTGCCGGGAACCCGGAAGTTCTGAAATCTGGTGAGTCGCGATGTTAAACAACTCGATAAACGTCTTGTCCGCGTGCAAAGGGTCAAAGTGCCCGAAAGCGAGTGCTTTGCCATCTGCCGACCAGGTGGGATCGGTTTCCGTGAATTCATCGGCGGTTACCGCTTGCGGGTCCCCGCCATCTCTCGAAATGAGAAACACCTTCCACGGCTTTCCGGGGACTGCCCCCGAGAAGGCAATTTGCTTGCCGTCAGGCGACCAGTGAGCCAAGCCTGTTCGCATCGGCGCGTAGGTCAGTTGCAGTCGCGCGCTGCCGTCCGGCTTGCTTCGCCAGAGCGTGTAATCCGGATAGCTGACATACGTGACCCACTTTCCATCTCGGGAGAAATCCACATCGCCGGCCGAGATGCCGCCGAGATAGGGAACGAACTCACCCGACTTTGCATCATAGCGCACCAATTCTGCACGTTTGCGTGTGCCGATCGCAAACAACTTCTTGCCGTCTGCACTGGGAAGTGGATTGGAAAGCTGCAGAGGTCCCACCGTGAGCTGAACTGGTTCGCGCCATGCTTTCCTCCACCACGGAGAATGTTCTCGGACAATCCAGATGTTGGTGGCACCATCTCGAGTGCTTTGAAACACATAGTACTTGCCGTCGCGCGCCCAGTGGCCGCAACACTCGGCGGGAGGATTGTTCCAACCGGGAAACAGTGGATGCATGTCACTGCCATCAGCGCGGGCTTCCCATAGCGCTGAGGTATTGTCGGCAAGGTTTTTGGCCGTGAACCTAAACCGGTTCCCATCCGGCGAAAAACTAATACTGGCGGGAAAGCCCGGAGCGGTAGCGAATTTCGATGGCTTGGCACCATAGTGATCTGCGATGTACAGGTCGTTTCCGACTGCGAACACCAACTTCCCCCTCGGTGTCCAAACGGCATCGTGGCCATTCACGTTACTGATCAAGCGCAGGGACCCAGCAGGGAGGGGCATCGACCACATCGTCCACTGGTAATTCCCCATCTCCGGGGTCCACTCTGCTATCAGCAGTTCAGACTGCTGTGTCGAAATGTCCTCTATACTGGGGCGAGGAATGGGAACATCAACCACAGCGGTTTCGCCGCCCCCAACTGACACTTGAGCGATCCTGCTATATTGACCAAAGTTCTCACTAAAGTAGATCCGGCTCCCGTCGGTCACGAGTGAATCTTTGAGAAGCCCATCATTGGTGAGCTCTTGCGATGATACTATCCTCGGGGGCGGCAGGGGCGAACGCAGCCAAAGGGCAAGCAGCAAGGCACCAACTACGAGCACGGCAATCACAGCCCATCTCCACCGACGTAACGATCGTTTCCAGTCAACGCGCGAGGCCACGACCGGCTGTGCCGGTTCGGTTAGGCCCTGCTCATTCTGTCCGTTGGCAGCAAACTGGCCACACACCGGCGCAATAAACCTGTAGCCGCGACGGTGCAACGTTTCAATGAAGCGAGGGTTCTCAGAATCATCTCCCAGCGCTTCGCGCAGTTTCTTGATGCTGCTGTTCAGACTGTGATCGAAATCAACAAACGTGTCTGCAGGCCAAAGCCGCTGGCGCAACTCTTCTCGAGTTACGGTCCGTCCTGGGTGCTCCAACAACATGATTAGGATCTGAAACGGCTGCTCCTGCAGCTTGATGCGGACGCCGCTCTTGCGAAGTTCCGCTTCCTGGAGATCGACTTCGAATACCCCAAAGCGAATCACGCGAGGAATGCTGGAGGGCATGGACCTGTACCTGTCTTAGGGAGAAGTCTAGCACGGTCCTGCGAGTGCGGTTCCGGCTCCTAGCTCAGATGACTTTTGGAACTATCCCCAATGGCATCAACGCGATAGTCGGCGAGAACTATATCCCTTTTGGATTACCACCGGTGCATTGTCATTTCCACACGCCCGGGCCAACGTGCGGCTAAGTTCACCAACCTGGTGACCAAATGAGACCAAAAGATTCAAAGGAGGCAGTTATGAAAAAGTTCATGCTTCAAACATTGGGATGCGCGTGCGTCTTTGCCGCAACCGCAGGGTTGTGCAACGCACAGACCGTCGGTTTGCGCGTGAGTATTCCGTTTGATTTCAACGTAGCCGAGAAAGTGCTTCCCGCAGGTCATTATCTAATCCTCGCTCCAAGGGGCGATAAGTTGGAACTCTTGGGGCCAAACGGCAGTGCCGCTCTTGTGATTACCAACCAAGTCAGCGGCAAGCACCTCGAAGGTCCTGGGTCTGTGGTCTTCAACTGTTACAAGGATCGTTGCTTTTTGGCGCAGTTCTGGACAGCACGCGCGGATTCCGGCCAGGAGCTTCTCAGGTGCCGCTTGGAAAAGCGACTGATTGCCCAAAAGGAAGAGATGTCAGTGATCACCCTGAGAGCTACGCCTTACGACGAAAATCACGAGGGCGACTCCGGATCCCGGTAAGGCTGAGACCACTTTGCAGAGAAGAGCTTGTCTCTCAGGTGACCGGAATGGAAAGACTCCCTGTCGCCACGGAGCCAAAACATCCAACAGCTTCGTTCACTGTGACGGGAAGGAGGGCGGGCAGCCCATATTCGTGGCGGAGTTCCCTACTGCCCGTACTCCTTCGCGTTAACTGGCGAGGACAGAAGGACCTTGCGATCCGCGAGATGAGCTTTCAGCAACGCAATTTCCTCGGCAGCGTCCGTGAGCGGGAGAGCAATCTGTCCGCCCTGAACAGTTGATCGGCAAAGGGCCATCATGATTTCAAAGCCCGCATAAGCGCTTGCGAAATTGCAGGAATGGGTTTTGCGGTCATCGTCCAGCCAGTCGGCCATCTCCTGAATGTAAGGAGGCATGTCCAAGTCGTAATTCATGCAGCCGCCGCCGAAAGAAGCGCCGGTTTTGGTTACCGCGCGCCAACCGCCGCCGGTCAGCACCTCCGCGAATCCGTCCGTGCCCTGGGCGCCGACGCGGCACTTCCGCCACCAGTAATCCACCTCGGGAACGTCCGGCGCGCCGGCACCGCATTCGACGATGCCGCGCACGCCGTTCGCAAATTGGATGAAACCACCGATGTAGTCGGGCGAAGGATGCAGATCGGCCAGCTTCACGCGACCGGCGGCCTGTGCCATAACCCATTGGGCTGGTGATTCACCGTTGTACCAGCGCATGTAGTCAATCAGGTGAGAGATCATGTGCATCATCCACCCGCTGGCGGTTCCATACACGGTATGAATGCGCCCCAGCGCTCCGCTGGCGACGATCTCTTTCACTTTGCGGTAGTGCTCGCCGTAACGGTGCTGGTGACTGACGACTGCCTTGACCCCGCTTTCCAACAGTAACCTTCTCACCTCGAAACCCTCGCGGGTGTTCAGCGCCACAGGCTTCTCGAAGGCAATCAGGCGCGCGCCGCTCTGGATGCCAGCGCGGATCATGTCAATGCGCAAGTTCGGCAGTGTGCAGAAGCAAAAAACATCAGGCTTCACTTTGGAGGCCACTTCAAGCGCGTTCGCGCCCTTGGCGGCGCCGAATTTGGCCGCCGCTGCGTCGAGACGCGCCGGATCAATGTCGCAAACGCCAACGACGGCAAAGCGGGGGTTCGCCTGGAAGGCCTGGGCATGGTGCATGCCACGCTTGCCCATGCCCACGACCACGACCCGGTACTTGTCACTCACCGGGCGCTCCCGTCCCACGCCAGGACTTTGTCGATGGTGTAATCCACTTCTTCCTGGGTCAGCTCCGGGAACATCGGCAGGGAGATGCAGCAAGCGGCATTGCGCTCCGAGTTAGGAATGGCACCTGCAAGGCGGGCCTGATGACCCCAGGGATATCCTTCTTGCTGGTGAATGGCGATGGGGTAATGGCACTTTGCGTCGATGCCTGAGTCATTGAGGAATTGGAGCAGAGCGTCGCGGTGCTTGGCCTGCTTGGTTTCGATTACGTACAGATGGTAAACGTGATAGTAGCCGGGTGTTTCGTAAGGGAGCGTGATGTTCTTCGCGCCAGCTAGACCTTTTGTGTAGCGCGCCGCCCAGCCTCTTCTCTGCTCGCTCCATTCCGCGATGTGCTTCAGCTTGGCGCTGAGAATTGCGGCGTGCAGATCATCGAGACGGCTGTTGTAACCCATGCTGTGGCAGGAACGCTTTTCGGAGCCATGATTGCGCAGCTTGCGCACGATGCGGTCCACCTCGGGATTGTTGGTGACAACCGCGCCGCCGTCCCCAAACGTTCCAAGGTTCTTCTGGATGATGAAGCTGATGGTGGCGGCGTCACTGAGTTCGCCGATCTTGAAGCCATCGCCGCGGCCGCAGATGGCTTGGGCGTTGTCCTCGACAACCTTTAGATTGTGCTTGTCGGCGATTTTGCGAATTGCCTTCATGTCAGCGCACTGGCCGTAAAGGTGGACCGGAACCAGGAGTTTCGTGCGCGCCGTGATGGCAGCTTCGATCTTGGTGGGATCGATGCAGTTCGTGCGCGGGTCCGAATCGACAAACACCACGGTCGCGCCGGTGAACCAGATGGCTTCGGCAGTGGCAAAAAATGTGTTCGTCGTGGTGATGCACTCGTCGCCCGGGCCAATTCCCAGGGCTTTGAACGTGAGCCAAAGAGCGTCGGTGCCGTTTCCGACCCCGATGGCATACTTGGTCCCGTGAAACTGAGCCAGTTCCTGCTCGAACTTCTTGAGCATCGGCCCCAGAACATACTGGCCGCTTTCCAACACTTCCTTCATGTTGGCGTCGATCTCGGACTTGATGTTGTGATATTGGCGAACGTGGCCGTAGAATGGCACGGTTAGCTTGGTTTCCAGCATGGGATCTCCTCGCGCTCTAAACTGGCCTGAACCGGTTGTCTCCGGGCCGTTGGGATGACCGAAAGGGCGGGCACCAGAGCGGCTGACGGGGCCGGGCAGGCGGCATTGAAACGTTTCAATAGACGCTATTTTGCGGAAGTGCGGCGCGTGACGCAAGCGATAATTTTGCCTCCGCCCGCCCTCGTCGGGGGTGCGACCTGCCCCGGCGTACAGGTGGTTCTCGCAAGTTCCCGAACCGTATCTCTTGGTTCACAGCCTCCCGAACCGGCGCAACAGCGGAACTCGATTTCGCGTCTAATAATAGAAGGGTGACGGAGTGGGATTTCTTCTTCAGAGACCTTCGGGCATGGGCGAACTGGCCCAAGTCGTGGATCACCAAAAGAACCGGCGACTGCTCTTCCATTTGGCCGGCTTCGTACTCATCTTTCTCACCGCCGACTGGTTGCGCGCTTTATCTGTTCGCCCCGATCCCACGCTGCAGGGTTATCTCCAGATCACCACCGGGCTCTTCGCCTTTGTCTTCGCGGCCGTGGCCCTGGTCCGGTTTCAAGGGACTCAGGACCGCCTCTCCCTGATCCTGGGTTCGGGCTTCCTGCTGTCGGGAGCCACGCTCATCGCATCGAGTATCCTGTTCTTCCAGTTGATCCACGAGACGCTCCTCTCATTCCTCATGGCCCCAGTGGGCTGGTGGATCAGCCGACTGGTTCTTGCCCTTTTGTTTGGAGTTGCTCTCCTCGTCGAGCACTTCATCCCGCGGTCGCGGCGCCCGCGTTTGGAAATCGCCGGCGCTCTTTTTGCCGTCCTCTCTCTGACCTACCTCATTACGGCGTCTCTCCGAAAGCTCCCGCCGGAAGTTTCGGGCCACCCGAACGCGGTAATCCCGAACCCGCTGCACCTGATCCCTGCCGTGATTTTCCTGGTAGCGCTCTACGGCTATCGTCGGCGCAAATATTTGAAGAATTCCGCGTTCGACCGTTCCATCTATACCGCGGTCTGGCTGAATCTGGGCGCGCAACTTGCTGCCTGCCAGTCGGTGCGATTGTTGGACGGGCCGTTCATGTTCGCGCAGCTCCTCAATGTAATGAGCTACCTACTGCTACTGGGAGGCGCGCTGCTCGATAGCGCCCGCGTGTTCGAGCAGGTGCGCCATCTCGCTGCGAGCGACCCTCTGACGGGGCTGGCCAATTACCGCAAGCTGCTGGACGTCCTGGATACGGAAACCGAGCGCACCTTGCGCACAGGGCGCTCGTTCGCGGTGCTTTTACTCGACGTCGACGGGCTGAAACGAATCAACGATACCTACGGACACCTGGTTGGCAGCCGCGCCCTCTGCCGAGTTGCGGATATTCTCCGCGTGCATTGCCGTGCCATTGATACCGCTGCCCGCTACGGAGGGGACGAATTTGCCGTTGTGCTTCCCGAGGCTGGCGAAGATGAGGCCCAGCGCGTCACCTCGCGCATCCACGAAACCATGACCGCTGACCAGGAAGAGCCCCCCATCTCCGTGAGCATCGGCACGTCAATCTACCATGGTGAAGGCGAGCGCGTTGAGAACCTGCTGAAGGAAGCCGACCAGAATTTGTATGACGAGAAGGCGCGACGGAAGATCTCCAACAAACCCGCCGAAGGATTCCGCCGGCGCACCAACAAGAAGACCTGAACGCTAGTTCGATTTGGCGTCAATGGACCGAGCGCTGTTGTTGCGTCGCCTTCGTCGCGAGCGAGAACCGCGCTTCGGGTTTTGCCCCATCAAGAATAAGGGTTGCCACATACTCACCCACAGCCGGGCCATGTTTGAAGCCGTGACCTGATCCGCCGCCGGCGAGCCACACGTTCGAGAATTCCGGATGATGGTCTATAAGAAAATCCCCGTTGGAAGTGTTTTCGTATTGGCAGACGCGCGTCTCGACGATGGGTGAATCCTTCATGGCTGGAAAACGCTTCGCCACAAAGTCTCGCGCCCATGCCGCGCCTTCGTGCGACACCAGTCGAGATTGCGTATCGGGGTCCACAAGCTCGCCATGCTTGTCGGAAGCTAGCTTCAGCCCGCGGCTCTCGATGTTCGGCATGCCGTAGACTTCATCCATCTGGAACAGCCAGGTGGGCAATGCGGGCGGCGCGAATCGCTTATTGCCAGGCGGAGGCGCGAAGAAAAATACCTCCTGCCGGGTCGAGAAGATGCGCGGCCCCAGCAATTCCGGAAACACTTTGCCGAGCCACGGGCCACAGGCGAACACAAAGCTCCGCGCGGAGATGCGTTCGCCGCTGGAAGTCTCGACAAAATCCAGTCTCGAGCTTCCCCGCGGCACCTGAATCTGCGCAATCCTCAGATGCACTCCTTGCCGCGCGGCGCGCTCCACAGCGCAGGCTACAGCGCGGCGCGCCATCAGCACTCCACTCTCGGACTCAAACAGCCCGCGGCTGACTCCATCGAAATTTACCTGTGGATAGCGCGTCTCCAGCAGTGCCCGGTCCAGCACCGCGTGATTCACTCCGCAACGCTTTAGGCTCTCCGTGGATTGCCGTAACTGAGTGCTGTCTTCCCCGGCGAGCCAAAGCACGCCGGTGGGATAAAACAACCGGTCGCCGGTCTCGGCGAAGAGGTATTTCCACTGCTCAAGCGAATGCTTGGACCACCTTGTATAAATTTCGTCCGATCCGTAGCTCATGCGGATGATGCGCGTCTCTCCGCCGGAGCTGGCGCGCGAATGCGCCGGGCCATACGCTTCGATCAGTGCAACACGTTGCTTGCGTTTTGCAAGGTGCAAGGCAGTCCACGCGCCAAACACACCCGCACCAATCACCGCCACGTCATATGTCGGAGACGCCGTCATGGCGCTGTCATTCTAATGGAAGCCGGGCAGCCACGTGTAGCTCCCCGCGAACGAGAGAATCAACCACGATCCATCAGGTGAGCCGCCCAGTGAGAAAGATGATTCAGCGAATCGTCATGCGTGGGATCCAGATGTAGCGGCGTCACGGAAACTTCTCCGGCAAAAATCGCGGCGTAATCCGACTCTGCGTCCAGATCCATGCCCCGATCGATCCTTTGCTCGCTCAGCCAGAAATATGGCCGACCCCTGGGATCTTCGCCCTCACGCAGCACTGTGCGAGTAATCTTCTTCGATTGCCGCGTGAACTTCACGCCGCCATTCCAGCTCTCGGGCACGTTGACGTTCAAGAGCACTTGCTCCGGCAGTTTTTCTCTCAAGATCAGCTCCACCGTCCGCCGAGCAAGCCGCGCGGTCGGGACGAAATCCACGTTCAGCCGCTTAGAACAAAGCGATACCGCAAGTCCAGGGACGAAGTGAATCACAGCTTCCCGCGCCGCGCCCACAGTGCCGGAGTAATATACGTTTTCGCCAAGATTCGCGCCGTGGTTGATCCCGGAGATGACCAGGTCGGGCTTCTCGTGCAACAGCTTGTGCAGCGCAACAATCACACAGTCCGCGGGGGTGCCGTCAACTGCCCATTCGTTCTCGGCGATGCGGTGGCAGACGATCGGCTGGCGCAGTGTCAGCGACTGCGCGGCCCCGCTGCGTTCCCAGCTCGGCGCCACAATCTGCACTTCCGCGAATCCCTTCAATTCTTCGGCCAGCGCCCGCAATCCCGGAGCCTGGTATCCATCATCATTGGTCAACAATAGAATCGGCTTCTTCACGTTATCGAGACACACTCCATGATCTATTCTACTGGCTCTCTGCTCCCTTGCGTGAGCCGAAGAGATGCAAGCATCGTCAGGGCATGACTCAACCGGACATACGGGGGCCTAAGTAAAGATCACGTAGAGTGCCAACTGAAATTTGCACGAAACACTTTTCCGCTTGCAACTTCCGAGATCCAAACTAGAGGAACAGGCAGAGTAGAATAGTAATGCCGAAGCCTCATAAAGCCACAAGGCGTGAAGGTAAGGCGAAAGCGTTGTGAAGGCTGTGGAAAAGCGGCGAAAGCCTTTAGCCAAATGCGGTTACTGTCCCATAATGGAAATAACTGCAATTTAAATTAGCATTAAAGTGGTTGACAACAGGCGGAGTTAAGCATCACAATACGCAGCACGGATAGGCGGGGGGTCAAACTCTATGGGTTGTGACTGGCGGCTTAGTGTATATGGGGAACATCAAGAGCCAAAGCCTATCGTCTCGTGTTGGCGTTTATCTGCTGTCAGAGAACCGGTTGCTGCGTGACTTACTCGCTCGTCTGCTCTCGAAGAAACCGACCATCTGTGTCGCGGGTGTGAGCGGCAGTTTGGATACCGCGTCACAGGAGATTTCTGCCTCGCGACCTGAGATTGTACTCACCGACTGCCTCACTGGGGCGCGCGATGAATCCCTGCTGCGCAAGATCTTCGAGCAGGATCCCACCATCAAAGTGGTATTGTTCGGAATGGACGAGAGTCCGGAAGCATTCTTGAAGGCTGCTTATCTTGGGGCCGCTGGCTACGTTCTAAAAGACGCCTCTGCTTCCGAAATTACCACGGCAGTGGATGCGGTCGCTCAGGGTGAAGCGGCGTGCCCACCCAAGCTCTGCATGAACCTCATCCAGCACTTGGCGGAACAATCGCATCGGGGGACAGTTGCCGAAGAGCAGGAAGCCTCCGGCAAGTATTCGCTCACCCACAGGCAGCTTGAGCTTGTCAGTTTGGTCGCAAAGGGGCTCACCAATAAAGAGATTGCGGCCAGCCTGAACCTCTCTGAATTTACCGTGAAAAACCACATGCGGCGCATCATGAAACAGGTTGATGCCGAAGATCGCTATGAAGCAGTGGACATGATTCGGTCGACTGGCGCTCTTCCTCACGCCTAACGAACCTGTCGCTCCGCGAACTCAACCCCTCTGTAAGTTGAGCTACTTCTCGGCGGAATGTCGCTGCTTACCTTGCTGTCCTACCCCTTGTCATGCGACCGTATTGCCTTTGCCCGAAGTGCCTTCGATTTGACGGA
>Ga0187780_10001032_pt1 | contig 20878 bp, 15 predicted proteins | sample 1015_Q2_SP10_20__FD_132429 | JGI IMG/M metagenome (GOLD analysis project Ga0187780, IMG submission 132429) | Tropical peat soil microbial communities from peatlands in Department of Meta, Colombia - 1015_Q2_SP10_20_MG | ecosystem: Environmental > Terrestrial > Soil > Wetlands > Peat | place...
AGCGGCGAGCGTCCCAGAGTGCAGGGCGACCTCACCTTGCCGATGATGGATTTGCGGCCATTCTGGACGGAGCAACCTGTCGCAAAAGAACAGCCACCGCAAGACCTTGCCGAGGTTTATAGAGAAATCGCCAACGCGACCTTTCGCTTGAACAACCTGAATAGTGCGGATGCCGATCTGACCTTACATGTCGGGCAATGGCTAAGCCTGCCCGGTTCGGTGCATGAGGCGATGATGCATGTGAAGCTCGAGCATGGTCGCCTCACGATTCCCTTGCAAGCCACCGTGGCGGACGTGACGTTGTCCGGAAGGGCCAGCGCAGACGCAAGCGTTACTCCGTCTCGCTTTGATCTTGCGCTCGGGGCCCATGCTTCGCCGGTGGGAAGTCTGGCGCAGTTGTTGGCCGGGATTCCCGACATCAAAGGGAGTTTTGGACGTTTCGATCTGCACATTGCGGCCCGGGGGGACCGCGGATCAGAGTTGGTGAAAAGCCTCGATGTAGGGCTGAATGTGGAACACGGCAACATGACCTACGGCAACCGTGCGGGGGGACGTCCGGTGCAATTCTCCCTCGAAAGTCTGCGCCTTGTGCTTCCGGCCGGCAAGACGTTGCAAGGCGAGGCGCATGGCTCGCTGCTGGACACAACGTTCCGCGCAAGCTTGCACGGCGCCTCATTGGGCGACTTAATGCAGGAAGCGCTCGCTCCGATTGATTTTGAATTGCTAGCCGGAAGTGCCCGGGCGCAGATTCACGCCGTGTTGCAGCCACCGGCGCAAGACTCGGGATCGCAGATCGCCTTCGGCCTCACGGCGCCCCATACGAGCGAGATCGCGGGCTGGCTCGGACTCAAACCCGGCGCGGATGCGCCCCTCAGCTTGCATGGCAATTTCCACACCGATAGCCGTAGCTGGCACCTGGTCGATTTCGATCTGCAATTGGGGCACAGCCTGCTATCTGCAGATGTCTTGCGTACTTTGGATGACAAGGACAAGTCGATGCTAACGATGCAATTGGCGGGCGATCTTATCGACGTCGAAGAGCTTCAAACGCTGCTGCCCGAAAAAAACATCAAAACGCAATCGGCAGCACCGGCGGCCGCCAACATGATCGACATTCCCATTTTGCCGCAGGGCATCAGCCTGGCCGAGGCGGACATCGCTGTGCGCATCAAGCGCATCACTACCGGTTCAGCGCTTGCCATACGCGATCTGCGTTTCGACGGCCACGTACGCGACGGCATGATGAGCGTTTCACCATTTGCGGCGAATGTTGCAGACGTTGATTTTGGTGGCGCGATCCTCCTTGACCTGCGTACGCAGCAGCCACACGCTGCATTGTGGCTATCGGCCGACGCGGTGGATATCGGCAGCCTGCTGAACAAGCTTGGCATTGGGCGCAACATCGATGCGGGCGTTGATCACTTACGCTTGCAACTGGATTTGCATTCGAGCCGCTTGGGCCAACTGGCGGCACAATCGGATCTGGAGCTCACCTTTCAGGGCGGTCATTTCACTTTGCAAGATGCCAATACCGGCGGAAAAATGCGCGTTGCGCTCGACGACGGCGATTTAAAATCATCCCCAGGAGCCGCAGTGCAGCTTGACCTGCGTGGAGCGGTCGACAAAATCCCCGTGTCGATTGGCATACAAACCGCCAAGGCGGCTGACCTGCTCAATCCGGCCTTGGCCATTCCCTTTGAGCTTGACGCGCGCGCATCGGGCGCTTCCATTAAGTTGTCCGGCGACGTCGAACGCCCCTTTTCAGAGAAAGACGTTGCGTTTGCACTCGAAATGCAAGGTGGCCATTTGGACGCTCTCGATACGCTGACGCATGTCTCGTTGCCCCCTTGGGGTCCCTGGTCGGTTTCGGGAAAGTTCCGCATATCCCACAGCGGGTATGAAGTACTGTCGTTGCTGTTGCAGGTCGGTGCCAGCCAACTCGCGGGGCATGGCAAGATCGACACGACTGTGGTTCCACCGCGCATCGACATCGCCCTGGAAGCGCCGTTGATCCAGCTCGACGATTTCCGGTTCGGTAACTGGTCACCGGAGGTTCCTCAGTCGGATGCCGGCGCAAAGCAAGTATCGCTAGGCGACATGAGGATAGAAGCCGCCCGTGAGGGCGAACGTGTGCAACAAATTTTAAGCCCCGAAGCGCTTCGGCGGCAAAATGCGTATTTGAGCGTACGCGTGGACCATGTCATTTCCGGACGGGACATGCTGGGCAGCGGCCAACTCGAGGCGAAATCGGAAAATGGCCACGTCGTCGTTGGCCCTGTGGTCGTCAATTCGCCAGGAGGTTCCGCGACACTTCGTCTTGGGTATAAGCCCGGCGATAAAAGCGTAGGGGCAAGCTTGCGCGTCCTTGTCAATCATTTCGATTACGGTATTTTGGCTCGCCGCATCGACCCACAAACCGAGATGCGGGGGATTCTCAGCCTGGATGTGGATGTCAGCGCTCATGCCGAGCACATCTCGGAACTCCTGCGCCACGGCAAGGGGCACATCGATTTTGCCGTGTGGCCGGAAAACCTGAAATCGGGCCTGCTCGACATTTGGGCAGTGAATGTCCTGACAGCGCTATTGCCCGCAGTCGATTCATCAAGTGCATCCAAAGTCAACTGTGCGATCGGACGCTTTGTATTGACCGACGGCAAATTGTCGGAAAGGACCATGCTTATCGACACCAGCCGCATGCGTGTCGCCGGCAAAGGGCACGCGGACTTCCAGGCGGAAGATATTTACCTATACCTGCAGCCCCGCGCGAAGACCCCGCAGTTCTTGAGCTTTCCTCTCCCAATCGAGCTAAGCGGAAAATTTACCGACTTTCACGTTGGCGTTACTGCCGCGGACGTGCTGGAGACCGTGATGCAGTTCGCCACCTCCGTCGTCTGGGTGCCTATAGAAACCATATTCGCAAGACAGGCGCCATCCGACGGGCATGACGTGTGCAAGTTTGATTTCAAACAAGGCACCAACGGCACAAAGATCCTCGCCCGGTAGTTCCTGTCTTGTTATCCGCTTAGGTCATCGCGTTCCTGCCGCGCTCGTTTGCAACCCCTTCTGGTTCGAGTGGCATATCGGCCGATGGCGACAACAACAGGCTGCGAACAAAACCTATGTGTTCCCGAAGGCCATAGAAAAGACTGCCGAATTTTGCGGGAACAGGTATTTTGCTTACCGAGTTTTCGATGTGACCGAGGCGGTGCAAAAGCTCCTGGCGTTTTGCAAGATCGGCCCAATGTTTAAAAGCCTGCCTTTCGATGTCCAGCAATCCCCGGTACCATCTGTTGATGCGGTATTCCATCTGCCAGCGGTAAATTGCCGGAACCGCCTTCAGTGCAGGTATCAGAAGCAACGCCACCGGAACAACTACCTGGAGTACGCGCGCGATAAGGCTCGCGATTGCAAAAGGAAAAGTACGGTAGAGATAACTCTTGCCCGACGTGTAGTAGCGGGCAGCATCAGGACTGATGCGGAATTCGTGCTCCTGTGCAACGGGGAATTCGCCCCGCTTCCGGAAGATGCCAGGGCTTCCATGCACCTCCTGTGCCGCCTCAATGAGAATATCCGAGAGCGCCGGATGCAGCTTGTTTCTGGCAATGAGTTCGACTGTGGGACCGATCAGATAGGTATCTTCCGCGGGGATGTCGTTGCCGAAATCGAGTACGCCTTTTGGCAGCTCCAGTTTGTTCAAATAAGTGATGCGGCGAGTGTAAGCATCGGCCTGGGTGAAATTGAACAGTCGGATGCCGGGCGTGTGCAGCAGTTCGCGCATCATGTCACTGGAGGTGGAGTCGCCCATGACGAAAATGGCATCGATGCGATTGTCAAGCAATGCCCGCGCCGAATCGCCGGTCAGTGATTCGACAAAGACAGTACCATCGTTGGGTTGAACGCCATTGGCCTTGAGCAATAACAGCGCCAAGGAATGTGTTCCGCTGCCATCTGGGCCGATGTCCAAGCGCAGGCCCTTGAAACCCGAAAGCAGTTTCTTGTTTCCGCCGCGGTAAAAGATCATGAGCGGCTGGTAGGAAATACTTCCCAGTGAAAATAGTTTGTCAATCTTTGTGCCGTTGACTTCGCCCCCCAGGACAAAGCCTACGTCGACGTCCACTTTAGGGTCGGACAGCTTCTTCAAATTGTCGACGGAGCCCTCGGACGGAAGTATCTTGAGTGTTACACCCTCTCTAGCCAAAATGGCCTTGTATTTCTCCGCCTGATTTTGGAATGTGCTGCCTTCAGGGCCACTTGCAATCGTGATGGTGCTTGGGGTCGCGGAATTGATGAACAGGAAAATGGCCACGCCAGCGACAAGACCAATGAGCAAGATGACACTCATGGAAACAACCATGCCACGGCCAAAAAGCGCAGTGAGTTTGGTCAACATCCTGCTAAGGTAGATCTTAGGGCTTGCCATTTAGATCTTCTTGGTTAATCTTCCTATTTCGAAGACATTCAGCATACGGTTGCTCTTCATTCCAATTTGGCAGAACCTTGTCCGTTTTTCCTTGCCGTGTCCAGTTTACGGCGCGAGTGCTGTACCTTGCGCGGGGTTTGTGGCGCATGCGTAAAGGGAATAACTGCGCAGCAGCGATTCAGCATCGACTGACCGCCGACAAAGTGCAAGTGATTCCGCGGTCGGCATTGATATACCCGTTTTCGGTTTTTGTCCCCGCAGCCAATCCATGCATATTGCTCTGATATTGGCCTTTCTACCAAAATCGACTCGGTACTCGGCAATTTGAAGTAGGCGAAGTCGTTTGATTCGCACGGACAGAGGCATATACCCGAGTTCCTGCGCCGACCTCCGCATGATAAAGATCCGAGAGCAGCACAAGCGCCCGGGTGACGGACCCAAAACGCGATTGCGCCGGCTCAGCCCGCGCAGGCCGATATGGACGCGTCGGAAAGTTCGCGCAACGTGAGGTTCGCCGGTTGGTGCGATCAGGAAATTTCCCACCACGTCCGCGGGGGGCGTTCGGCGTTCCAATCAGGCCATCGCACCCGGCGAAGTCGAGTCAGGGCCAGGAAGCGGCGCCTAATCAAGAACTTGGTGGAGACGAGGAGGATCGAACTCCCGACCTTCGCATTGCGAACGCGACGCTCTCCCAGCTGAGCTACGTCCCCGAACCGGAGGATGGAGTTTACTTCGATCGGATGACCGGGTTCAAGCGGTGTAACGCGTGCGCCATAGTGTCAGCCATGCGCTCTGGGTGGAGCCGTGGTTGCTACACTAGCCGAGCAAACCGTTATCAAGAATCAAATTATCAAGGATCATTGTATGAATCGGCTGCTGCTTGCCATCGGCATGGTCTTCTTAAGCGCGTCTGCGTTTGCCTCTGGACTTTCGCTCAATTCCGTACAAAACCTGAACCAGTCCGGGTTCTACGAGCTGTCCCAGGACTTGGGCGCTGCGCTCTCCTACAAACCGCTGGAGCCCGCCGATGCGCTGGGGATTGCCGGATTTGACATCAGCGCCGCCGTTTCTGGCACATCCTTGATTAACAGGTCTGCCCTGCAAACGGCGAGCAGCAATACCAGCGTATACGGCACCTTGTTTGAGCCAAGTCTGCGCGTGGTTAAGGGCTTACCCTATAACGTTGACTTCGGCGTCATGTACGCCAAGGTGCCAGCGTCCAGCATCAACGAGTTCGGCGGTGAATTAAAGTGGGCGGTGCTGCCTGGTGACCTTGTTTTGCCGGCGGTGGCGTTGCGCGCGACGATCACGCGCCTAAATGGAGTCGGCCAACTCGACTTTGAATCGGAAAGTGCCGATGTTTCTGTGTCCAAGGGTTTTTTGTTGGCCACGCCTTACATCGGTACCGGTGAAGTTTGGTCGCGCACCTCCGCCACGGGTCTGCCCTTGTCGGAGGAAAAACTGGCGCAATACAAGCTCTTTGGCGGCGTGAGCTTTAACCTCGCGATGGCGAATTTCGTTGTGGAGGCGGACTCAACCGGTGGCATCCGCACCGTCAGTGTCAAGGCTGGCGTGCGCTTTTAGGCTAGCGGCAGATTTAGGGCGCGAGCCCGCGCCCGTATGAGCGCGTACACGCTGCGGGTGATCGGCACCTGCACAGCGGAGCGTTCGGCCAACTCCAGCACTGCGCCGACAATGGGTGCGAGTTCGAGTGAGCGTCGGTTTTCCAGATCTTGCAGCATGGAAATGCGCGCGGCGCCGAGTTGACGAGCAATGCCGATGCGCTCCTGCGGGGTGATCGCCACGTCGATCCCATAGCTGGCCGCCACCTCCGTGCCCTCGGTCAGGATCGCGCGGATCACATCGAGCAGTTGCTCGTCTGCGCAAATCTGGTCCATCCGGTACCCTGTGAGCGCAGCTACGGGATTAAACGACAGATTGCCAATGAGCTTGACCCAGATATCCCGGCGGATATCGCGCGAACACTCTGCGACAAAGCCCGCAGTCTGAAGATGCGCCGCCAAGGAGCGCAAGCGTTCGGACTCGGAGTTGTCGGGTTCGCCGAGAATCAATCTGCGGCCGGCGGTGCAATGAACCTCTCCGGGCTCACGCTGCTCGGCGGCCAGGTGAACGACACAACCGAGAATGCGCGCGCCTGGCAGTATCGACAGCATTCGTCCTTGCGGATCAAGCGTCGTCAGATGCACACCCTCCCAACGACCACCGACCCGGTAGAAGTACCACCACGGCAATCCGTTGATCGCGGGCACGACTACCGTTTGCGGCCCTAATAAAGCGGAGCATCGCGGCAGCAGCTCGGGCAGCTGATGGGCTTTGACGGTTAGAAAGACGCAATCTTGCCGACCAAAGTCGACAGGCTCGGCGCTGGCGGCCAGCCGGTAGGTGCCGCTTTGTTCGGCGACATGATCAACAAACCGAAGACCCTTGCTGCGGATCGCCTCGAGGTTGGCCCCTCGGGCAACGAGCGAGACGTCATGGCCGCTTGCCGCGAGGCGTGCACCAATCGTCGCGCCGATCGCCCCGGCCCCAACCACGCAAACTCTCATTTTGTAGCCGTTCTAGATGAGCCCGCGCGCTTGCGAAACTCCTGCTCGAGCTTGTGCCGGTCCCATCCTGGAGCAGCCATTTCGATGAAGGAATACACGAATCCGCGCAGATAGGCTCCTTGTTTGATCGCAAGACGCGTCGTGTTGCGGCCAAACAGGTGTCCGCAGTCGATAACTACCAGCCCCTCGGAACTGTGCGCCGTTGCGACCCCCGCAACGATGCCTACGCCCAGGCCCGCCAGTGCGTAGGTCTTGATCACATCGGCGTCAATTGCCTCAAGCACAATAGAGGGTTCGATCTCGGCCTGAGCAAAAGCCGCGTCAATCCGCGAGCGCCCGGAAAAGTGCACCTCATACGTGACGATGGGGTAGCGCCCCAACTCCTTGAGCGTAAGACGTTCTGGGTACGCGGCAAACTTCACCAGAGGATGGTTTGCGGGCACCACCGCCACATGCTCCCACTGATATACCGGGATCGACACGAGTCCCGGAGCATCGGCAAGTGTCTCCGTGGCCATACCGACATCCGCCTGACCAGCCACGAGCATCGCCGCAATCTGCGGCGGATTGCCCTGCAACAACTTTAGTCGCACATCGGGAAATTTGCTCGCGAAGCGCTGAACCACCGGCGGCAATACATAGCGCGCTTGCGTATGGGTCGTTGCAACACGCAGCGTGCCCTCCGGACTGCCTGCGTAATCGCGCGCGAGTTTCTTCAGGTTGTCGACCTCATTCATGATGCGCTCGGCCGCATCGAGCACCTGCTGACCCGGCGGCGTCAACCCAAGAATGCGCTTGCCGTGCCGTGCGAAGACGGAGACTCCTAGCTCCTGCTCGAGCTCGATGATAGCCTTGGAGACACCCGGTTGCGATGTGTGAAGAGTCCGCGCCGCTGTGGTGAGGTTGAGCTTTTGGCGGACGGCTTCGCGCAGGTATCGGAACTGTTGCAGGTTCATAGTTCCCCGTGATTTGCCATTTGGCGGGGCACAGCCGCGGTGCCCCGGGGCAGATGCGCGAAAGCTGGCACCTAAGCGCCCATCCAACCTCGGTAGTGAAGTATAAAAGACATGTCAAGGGTATTTGGCCGACTTTTTTGTGACGCGAATCCAAATTCTCTTGACTACCAGTTCTTGGCGCCGACTGCACTCGCGCCACAACATATCGTGGCTCGAGTGCCTTTGGCGATGCTTGGATCAAGCGGATGTTGGGCATGTCGGGTAGAAAAAAAATTTAATAACTACGCCTGCACGTATGGACATCCGCGGGTCCGACCCGTTCATAATGGCGTTCCTTGGATAGGGGACAACGCATGAAACTGGAGCATGCCCACGTACTGCTGGACGAACAGCCGATCTCGCTTGACGTTCTGCAGGAAAAATATGCCAAGGGCGACGAAAAGACGGCCGACGACGTGCGGCGGCGGGTCGCGCGTGGTCTGGCGGCGGTGGAAGTTCCCGGTCTGCGCGCCGAGTGGGAAAAGCGCTTTTACGAAGCAATGGTCGCCGGTTTTATACCCGGCGGGCGAGTGAATTCGGCAGTAGGCACGGAGATCTCTGCAACCTTGATCAATTGCTTCGTACAGCCGGTCGGTGACGCGATCAGCGGTACCAAGGACGGACTGCCTTCGATTTACTTGGCGCTAAACCAAGCGGCGGAAACGATGCGCCGCGGCGGCGGTGTTGGCTATGACTTTTCTAATATCCGCCCCCGCGGAGCGCTCGTGCAGGGCACGCATTCGCGCGCCAGCGGCCCCTTGTCGTACATGCGGGTATTTGACAAGAGCTGCGAGACGCTGGAGTCCGCCGGGGCCCGCCGAGGGGCGCAGATGGGTGTGTTGCGCTGCGATCACCCCGACATCGAAGACTTCATCCACGCCAAGCGCGACGGCTCCTTGTCCAACTTCAACATGTCAGTGGCAGTATCCGATGCCTTTATGCGAGCGGTGGAGACCGATGCCGCGATCGATCTTTGGCATATCGCCGAACCACACGACCGGGAAGGGGCCAGACAACGTCCAGATGGCAGCTGGGTATATCGAACCGCGCGGGCTCGCGATTTGTTCGACCAGATCATGCATTCGACTTACGACCACGCCGAACCTGGCGTCGTCTTTCTTGACCGCATCAACGAAGACAACAACCTGTCGTATTGCGAAACGATCACGGCAACCAACCCCTGCGGCGAGCAGCCCTTGCCCGCCTATGGCTGCTGCTGTTTGGGTTCGATCAACCTGACGCGCTTTGTGGGCGACCCATTTGCAGACGAGGCAGCGTTTGACTTTGACGGTTTCGCCGATGTCGTCCGCGTGGCGATTCGCGCGCTAGACAACGTGCTCGAGGCAACGCTTTGGCCACTGCCCGAACAGCGCGCCGAGGCCGTCAATAAACGTCGTGTCGGCTTGGGGTTTACCGGCCTAGGAAACACCCTGACGATGCTCAACTTGCGTTATGACAGCGAGGCCGGACGCACGATGGCTGCCCGCATCTCACGTCACATGCGTGACGTTTCTTACCAGGCGTCAGTGGACCTGGCTCGCGAAAAGGGCGCCTTTCCGCTCTTTGACGCCGACCAATATCTGGTAGCCCCGCATTTTGCTTCGCGTCTGCCTGAGGAATTGCAACGTCGGATCCGCATTCACGGCATGCGCAATTCCCATCTGTTGTCGATCGCACCCACCGGAACAATCTCACTGGCCTTCGCGGGCAACGCCTCCGGGGGAATCGAGCCGACCTTTTCGTGGACCTACGTCCGCAAAAAGCGCATGCCCGACGGCACGCGTCAGGAATATCAGGTCGAAGACTATGCCTACCGCCTCTACAAATTGATGGGCGGCAACCCCGAGGCGCTGCCTGAAAGTTTCGTTGGCGCGCTGGAGATGCATGCACTCGATCACATGCGCATGATTGCTGCAGTTCAGCCATTTATCGATGCTGCGGTCAGCAAGACCGTCAACGTGCCGGAAGATTATCCGTTTGAGGATTTCCGCAAGATTTATTTTGAAGCATGGAAGTCCGGGCTCAAGGGAATTACGACCTACCGTCCGAATCGCGTCATTGGTGAGGTGCTATCCGTCAGTGCCAAGGAGAACCTGCCGCAAACCAACGTGGCGGTCAGCGCGGTTGATGATGCCAATCGTCGCGTACGGCTCGATTTCACGCCGCAGCCAGCGCTGGCGAGTTTAAAGTGGCCCGGGCGCCCCGATCTATCAGGGGGCAACCTTGCCTGGACGTATATGGTGGAGATCCCGTCGCGCAACGAATCGTTTGCCATCTTCATCGGTCAAACCGGTGACCCACCGATGCCCTTCGAGGTGTGGGTCAACGGAGCCGAACAGCCGCGCGGACTCGGCGCAATTGCCAAGTCGTTGTCGATGGACATGCGCTCGGAGGACCGTGCCTGGTTCCGAATGAAGCTCGACGCACTGGCCCGCTCGCGCGACGAACAAGGCTTTATGGTGCCCTTCCCGCCCGACGGCCACCCGATTTGGGTCAATGGCGTGGTCGCCGCCTTTGCGCAGATTGTGCGCTGGCGTTGCGACGAGCTGGGGACCTTCAAGGACCTGGATTCGCACCCAACGCCGGTGCTCGACGCCCTGTTCTCGCGCAAGGAACCCAAAGCCGGTCCGGCCGGAACGATGAGCTGGACGGTGGATGTCAACAATCCGAATACGGGCGATGACTTCGTGCTGGGTGTCAAGGAACTGACCCTACCCGATGGCAGCCGCCGGCCTTACTCCATCTGGTTGGCGGGCGAATATCCCAGGGTACTCGATGGACTATGCAAGCTTATTTCGCTGGACATGCGCGTCGTCGATGCCAACTGGATCGGCATGAAGCTTCGCAAACTGATTAATTTTGGCGAGCAAAACGGGGATTTTTGGGCGCCTGTGCCGGGGGCTGACCGCTCGGCGCTGTTTCCGAGCACGGTCTCGTACATCGCGGCGCTGCTTTTGCATCGCTACAAGGTGCTCGGTATTCTCGATGACGATGGGCGCGCAATTCGCTCGGTCGGCATTCTTGCCATGCCCGAGACGCGCAAAACGGTGGAACTTGGCAACGCGCCGATCAAGGGACGCGTGTGCCCGAGCTGCGGCGCCGCGGCAATGATCAAGCGCGACGGCTGTGAGTTTTGTACGGCCTGCGGTTTTACTGGCGCCTGCGGCTAGATGATGAGCGATAAGGGCGCCTGCTTGATACGGCGGGCGCCCTCGCAGCGCTTATCGTGGACCGGGTCGATCTTGTTCCAAGGCCCGTTTGATGCGGGCCTTTCGCGCCGCTTCCATCTCGTCCATCGCTTTTTTCTTTTCCAGCCCGAGAAAACGCTCGATGAATTCAAACCAGACAAACGCGGCTGCCAGCAGCCCGAATACCCACCACCAGGAAACTGTGGCAAATATCCCAACTTCAAAATAGCGCAGCAGCGCTAGCACAAGAGCCGACCAAACAAACCACATGGGAGATCCGACGCAATCCTTCGTTAAGGCAAAAATCCAATTCGATCTTAGGGTTGCCGCATTCTGGCAGCAAATGAGCTCATTGTCCTCCCGCATCTCGCTCTGGGAGCGGGCTAAAAGCCCTGATCCAGCGCAAATATTCGCTTGACCGGTAAGGCGCACATTGCGGTGCACAAGCTACACTTTTGCCGGTCTTGGCCCGTCATTTGGGCCGGTCACACTACCTTTTGGAGACCTCGATGAAAAGACTGGTTGCCGTCGCCCTTCTTTGTGGCTTGTTCAGCGCTAGTGCAATGGCGCAGCTCGAGCTGGCAAAGCAAAAAAATTGTCTTGCCTGCCATAGCGTCGATAAGAAGGTGCTCGGGCCGGCGTACAAGGAAGTCGCGGCCAAGTACGCCAACGATCCGAGCGCGGAAGAGCGCTTGGTGAAGAAAGTGCGCGAAGGCGGAACGGGCGTGTGGGGCAAAAACGTGATGCCCGCCAATCCTAAGGTCACCGAGGAAGAGGCCAAGTCGCTGGTGAAGTGGATCTTGTCGCTCAAGTAGCAGCTTGGGTGCCAAACTCAGCGCGCGCTCCGATGCAAGGTCGGAGCGCGCGTTTTCGCGTCAAAACAAAGTTTTGTCGGCACGTGCTGCCCGTAAGGTGGGCGTAAAATCCGCGGCGCGTTCGCACGGTTAGGTAGACGTGCGTGTCCAACGCCAAGAGGAAACCCAATGACAACGTGGATGAAATCGGCCGCGACGATCGTCATGGCGGCAACAGCATTGCTCGGCTGCGGCCACAAGGAGGAAGCCGCCACGGCGGGCGCTGGCGGCGGCACGCAGCTTCTCGCGCAAGGCGGCAACGTGATCCGAATCGGGCACGTTGCTCCATTAAGCGGAGGCGACGCCCATTTGGGCAAGGATAACGAAAACGGAGCTCGTTTAGCCGCCGATGAGATCAACGCTTCCGGTGGCGTGCGGTTAGGCGACAAGATCTACCGCGTTGAGATCCTGGGCGAGGACGACAAGTCCGACCCCCGAGAGGGAACGCTGGCCGCGCAAAAGTTGGTCGACGCAGGCGTTGTTGCAGTTGTCGGACATCTGAACTCAGGTAGCTCGATCCCCGCATCCAAGATCTACAACGATGCTGGCGTGGTTCAGATTTCGCCTTCCACTACCGCAGCCAAGTACACCGAGCAGGGCTTTAATACCGCCTTTCGCGTGGTCGCCAATGACAACCAGCAAGGCACCGCAATGGCAGAGTACGCGATCAACAATCTCAAGGCCAAGTCGGTCGCAATCATTGATGACCGTACGGCATATGGGCAGGGTCTCGTCGATGTCGTCGAGCACGTGCTGAAGGACCATGGCGTCTCGGTGGTTGGGCGCGAATACACCAACAACAAGGCCAGCGACTTCAACGCTATCTTGACCAAAATCCGCGCCCGACAGCCCGACGTGATTGTGTACGGCGGCATGGACGATACGGCCGGACCCATGGCTAAGCAAATCCGCCAGCTCGGCATCAAGGCACCGCTACTTGCCGGTGACGGCACCTGCTCTCCGGAATTCATCAAGCTGGCCGGCGACGGCGCCGACATCCTGACGTGCTCCCGCGCGGGCGAGGCCGTGGAAAAGCTGCCTAAGGGCGCGCAATTCATGGCCAAGTACAAAGCCAAGTTCGGAACCGACGTGCAGATCTACGCGCCCTACGCCTACGATGCCGTGTATGTCATCGTGGATGCCATCCGACGTGCCGGCTCGCTTGATCGCGCGGCGATAGCGGCCGCAGTGGCCAAAACGGACTACGATGGTCTGACCGGCCACATTAGCTTTGACAGTAAGGGCGACATCAAAAACGGTGCCATCTCGATGTTTCACGTAGAAGGCGGCCAGCTCAACTACCTGTCTACGACGCGATAAATGCGCACCGATCCCTGCCCCGGTGCTCGAGCGCCGCGGCGTGCGGCACCGGTCGCGGATACATGATGGGATCACTAGATACGTTTGTTCAGCAAGTCTTCAACGGGCTCGTGCTTGGCAGCCTGTATGCGCTGATCGCTCTGGGTTATACGATGGTTTATGGCATCGTGAACCTGATCAATTTTGCCCACGGCGACGTACTGATGGTGGGCGCACTGACCGCGTTGAGCGTCATTGCACTGGCCCAGGCTATGGCGCCGGGCGCTTCAGGCTGGGTTTTGATGATCGTGGGCATGCTCGCGGCCATTCCGGTATGCGTGCTGCTGAGCCTGTTGATCGAGCGCGTCGCATACCGGCCACTGCGCAACGCGCCGCGCTTGGCCCCCCTTATCACGGCGATCGGCGTCTCCATCCTGTTGCAGACCCTTGCGATGATCATCTGGGGGCGCAATCACCTGACCTTTCCGCAACTGCTTTCGTCCGAACCAATTACGATTGGGCCGGCGACGGCGACAGCCACCAAGCTTTTGGTCATCGCACTGTCGGCGATCATCATGGTTGCCCTGTTGTTGCTAGTGCAATACACGCGCCTGGGGCGGGCAATGCGCGCAACGGCGGAAAACGCGCGCGTGGCAGCTCTGATGGGTGTAAATCCCAATGCCGTCATTGCCGCCACATTTGCCATCGGTGCCGCCTTGGCGGCCGTCGCGGGCGTGATGTACGCGTCGCTGTACTCGGTCGCACATTTTTATATGGGCTTCATTCCGGGCCTGAAGGCCTTTACCGCAGCCGTGCTCGGCGGCATCGGGAACATCCCGGGCGCGATGCTTGGCGGAATCTTGCTCGGCCTCATTGAGGCGCTCGGAGCCGGCTACATCGATCAAATCAGTAACGGTGTTTTTGGTAGCAATTACCAAGACGTCTTTGCCTTTATCGTCTTGTGTGCAGTCCTGATATTGCGCCCATCAGGTTTGCTCGGCGAGCGGGTCGCCGACCGCGCGTAAACGTCGAGGCGTTCCCGATCTTGCCAGCGCTTGTCCAACCAACGGACCCGAAACCGTGAACTCGGTGCCATTGAATTTGCATCAGCACCGTCGGTCCGCCCTCCTCGCAACCACGCTCATCGCACTCGTGCTGCTAGTTCTTCCATTGGTTGCCCAATGGCTCGGGCCAGCGTGGGTACGAACATTCGCATTTGCCGCACTGTACGTGATGCTTGCGCTCGGACTAAATATCGTTGTCGGGTTTGCCGGTTTACTCGATCTGGGATACATCGCGTTTTATGCCGTTGGCGCCTATACGTTTGCCCTGCTTGCCTCCCCGCACCTGACCGAGAACTTTCCAAGCATCGCGCAAGCATTTCCCGGCGGATTGCATGTGCCGATTTGGGCGTCGATTCCATTGGGCGCCGCCATTGCGGCCGGCTTTGGTGTTTTGCTTGGGGCACCGGTGCTTAAGTTGCGCGGCGATTATCTGGCGATCGTTACGCTCGGATTTGGCGAGATCATTCGCATCTTTCTGAACAATTTAAATGAGCCGATTAATTTGACCAACGGTCCGCAGGGAATCACGCTGATCGATCCTGTCCGCCTCGGGCCCCTGCGCTTTGACCACACCGTATCCTTACTGGGCCTGCAGCTCACCTCCCTGCAGCTGTACTACTACTTGTTTACGGTGCTCGCCTTGCTTTGCGTTCTGGTATGTGTGCGCCTGCAGGACTCGCGAATTGGCCGCGCTTGGATGGCGATCCGTGAGGATGAAATCGCGGCCAAGGCAATGGGCATCAATGTGCGCAACATCAAGTTGCTTGCGTTTGGGTTGGGGGCCACGTTTGGCGGTGTATCCGGATCAATGTTCGCCGCCTTTCAGGGTTTCGTTTCACCGGAGTCTTTTTCCCTTATGGAGTCGGTCATCGTGCTCTCGATGATCGTGCTGGGCGGACTAGGACACATACCTGGCGTCATTCTGGGTGCGGTGATGCTGTCGGTATTTCCCGAATTTCTGCGCCACACCGTCGGGCCACTGCAGATGCAGCTGTTCGGACGCATCGTGGTCGACACCGAGGTTTTGCGCATGCTGCTGTACGGCGTGGCATTGGTCATCATCATGCTGTATCGCCCCAAGGGCCTGTGGCCGGCGCCGCAACATGGAGTTGCGCCCGCCTCGGCGCCGCCATCGGCAGCCCAACCGCAGACCGGTGCCTAGGAGAGCGAGATGGCGCGTAACCTGCTGCTACACGTGCGCGGCCTGAGCAAGCGCTTTGGCGGTTTGCAGGCGCTTGAGGAAGTCGGCATATCCATCGAGCGTCAGCAGATCTACGGCCTCATCGGACCTAACGGGGCGGGAAAAACTACGTTCTTTAATGTCGTCACGGGCCTGGTGCGGCCCGACACTGGGATCTTCGAGCTCGACGGGCGCGCCTACGAACCAACGTCGGTTCATCGCGTTGCCGCCGCTGGAATCGCGCGAACGTTTCAGAACATTCGCCTATTCCCCGACATGACCGCACTTGAAAACGTCATGGTTGGAAGGCACGTGCGCACGCACTGTGGCGCACTGGCGTCGGTTCTGCGCACGCTCGCCGTACGGACCGAGGAGCTGGGGATCCGCCAGCGTTCACGCGAACTGCTCGAGTACGTAGGCATTGGCCATCTGGGCCACTTGCAAGCACGCACCCTTTCCTACGGAGACCAGCGGCGTCTGGAAATTGCGCGTGCGCTGGCAACCGATCCCAAATTACTCGCGCTGGACGAGCCCGCGGCCGGCATGAACGCAACCGAAAAGCTTGCATTGCGCAAACTGCTGGAGCGAATCCGCTCCGATGGCATCACGATTTTGCTCATTGAACACGATGTGAAGCTCGTCATGGGGCTGTGCGACCAGGTGTCGGTACTGGACGAGGGCCGCATCATTAAAGAAGGCACGCCGGCGCAGGTGCAACACGACCCAGCCGTGATCGAGGCCTACCTGGGGCGCGCCCATGTGCCCGCGTAGTGAAAAATGACCACCCCCGTGCTGCGGATCGCGGCCCTGCGCGTGGACTATGGCGGCATACACGCGGTCAAGGGCGTGGACTTGCACATTTTCGATGGCGAGCTCGTCGCCCTGATCGGTGCCAATGGCGCCGGCAAGACGACGACGCTGCGCGCCGTGAGCGGTTCGCTTGCTTGGAGCGGGACGATCGAATACCTGGGCCGCAGCACTCGTATGACGCCATCGCACGACTTGTTGCGCCAGGGACTTGTGCTGGTGCCGGAGGGACGCGGCATTTTCACTCGCATGACGGTCAAAGAAAACTTGTTGATGGGTGCGTATGCGCGCAATAACAAGCAAGAAATCGCCTCGGATCTGGAACTGCAGTATCAGACGTTTCCGCGACTTCAGGAGCGCCACAGTCAGCTGGCCGGCAACCTCTCCGGCGGCGAGCAGCAGATGCTCGCAATTGCGCGGGCCATGATGAGCCGTCCGCGTCTGTTGCTACTCGACGAGCCCTCGATGGGCCTATCCCCCATCATGGTCGAAAAAATCTTCGAGGTGATCCGCGCCGCCTCTGCGCAGGGCATACCAATGCTATTGGTCGAACAAAACGCCAAGCTTGCGCTCGAGGCGGCCAACCGTGCTTACGTGCTCGATTCCGGGACCATCACCCTGACAGGCAAGGCCAGCGACCTGCTGCACGATCCACGGGTACGAGAAGCCTATCTGGGTGAGTGAATCGAGCTCGCGCAGCGCACTCACCTCCTGCATTAGTGTGCAGCGCTCACGTACCTGCAGCCGGCAAGTCAGCCATGGATACGAAGGCATCGGAGAAAAAATTTTCCTCACGCAAGCCGCACTGTGCGATGAAATCGCGGTGCGCCGACTGCACCATGATTGGCACCCCGCAGGCATAGACCTGGTATCCGGACAGATCGGGCAGATCCTGCATCACGGCATGATGGACCAAACCGGTGCGCCCGCTCCATTCCGGCGCCGGCTCCAACTCGCCCTGCGATCGGGCCTCTGGCCGCGATGCAGCTGCTGCGCGCGCTTCGGGATCGGATTCAGAGAGCACGGGAACGTAGCGAAAATTGGGCTGCTCCTTTTCCCAGCACCGTGGCAGCTCGTCCAGGTACAGGTCAGCGCGCGTACGCGCGCCCCAGTACAGCACCACCGTGCGCCCCCGGCGCCCCGTGGCCGGATCATCCTTATGGATCCCCTTGGCGAAGATCGTCTCGATAATCGCCTTGATGGGTGCAAACCCGGTACCGCTGGCAAGTAACACAATAGGCTCGGAATCGCCCTCGCGCAGAAAAAACGTCCCAAGCGGTCCCTCCAGTCGAACGATGCCGCGCTCGCGCAGGGCAGGATTCGTACGGCCAAAGAGCGCGTCAGTAAAGGTGCCGCCCAGCATGTGGCGGATGTGAAACTCGATCGGCCCATCGGCACCGGGCATCGAAGCGATCGAGTAGCTGCGCCGCACGCCATTGGGCAAGATGAAATCCATGTACTGACCCGCGCGAAACAGCAAATGCTCGGATGCCGGAAGCCGCACCGAAACGATCGCGACATCCTTGGCGGGCCATTCAATGCGCTCAATGCGCCCGGGCATCTTGTGCGGCACGATGCCATCGAGCGCCGCGGCGATTCGCGCCTCGATGACAAGATCCGTTGCTGGATGGGCGCAGCAAAATAGCGCCAAGCCGGCCGCCTCTTCGGTCGCGCTCAATGCCGCCTCGGCGTGGGTGCCGTGACGGACGCTACCTGTGATCACCTTACCCTTGCACGAACCGCAAGCCCCGTTTTTGCAACCGTGAGGCAAGGTGATCCCGGCGGCCAGTGCTGCGGCCAATACGGTCTGCTCCGAGGCCACCATAAATTCTCGGCCAGAGGGTTGGACCAGAACTTTATAGCTTGTCATGTGTGAAAAAATGCGGATAGTGAGAAAACAGGTGCGGCTTCGGCACGCTCACTTGCCTGCCGAGTCTCGCGACGAATCATGAATCCAACACCAAAGGCGTCGGATGAGGCCTTCGAACCGCGACGGGCGCCGTTGGCACGGAACGCGCGGCCGTCACGCCGACGTCTGGGACAACCGCGCTTGCTAATCGTCGGCTGCGGGGACATCGGAATTCGAATTGTCGCACGGCTGCGCGACCGCTTCCGCATCTTTGGGACGGTCGCTAACCCGGCAAGTGCCGACGCAGTTCGGGCCAACGGCGCGGTACCCTTGCTGCTGGATCTGGATCAAGGCAACACAAGCTCCCGAATCCGTGCTGTGGCGCGTCGCGTCATTATCTTGGCGCCGACCTCCCCCCAGGGCAGCCGCGATATGCGCGCGCGCCGGCTGCTGCGGCTGGTGGGGCACGCAGCAGGAGCCCGGATGTTGTACTTGAGCACCTCTGGCGTCTACGGCAATCGCGACGGTGCATGGACCGACGAGAGCACCCCGCCGATGCCGGTAAGCGAGCGCGCGCAGCGGCGCTTGGACGCCGAATTGCTGCTGCGGGCCAGTAGCTGGCATGCCGCGGTGCTGCGGGTCCCGGGGATCTACGGGCCCGAGCGAATGCCAATCGATCGGTTGCGTCGCGCAGTGCCGGTGCCACTAGCGGGCCAAGACGTAATCACCAACCATATCCACGCCGATGATCTGACTCGAGCGTGCATTGCCGCGCTGTTTCGTGCGGCGCCGACGCGAATATATAACGTCGTCGATGACTCGCAGCTGTATTTGGGCCAATACCTGGACCGGGTCGCCGACACCATGGGTTTGCCGCACCCGCCACGCGTGTCGTGGGATGAGCTGCGCGCGGCCGCGGGCGAGCAGCGCATGTCCTTTCTGGGTGAATCACGTCGCCTGCAAAATGTGCGCATGAAGCGCGAGTTGCGAGTGCGCTTGCAGTTTCCCGACGTCGACGCCGGTTTAACCGCAATGGGAAGGCGATCGTCGTCTGGCTAAGGAACAAAGAGCACCGCCGCGGATTTGACCGAACTTTAGGCGATCGAGCGCCTCCCACGTCCCAAAGGCGGTCCTCTCAGAGCGCTGCCAGCGGCTTCTCGTGCCGCGGGGCGGGAAAGCGCCTTTCCAGCTCCGTCAAGATTTGCGTGCTCAGGTGCATCTGCTCCGCCGCAAGGTTTTCGCGCAAGTGCTTGTCACGAACCGCCTTAGGGATGGCCACCACGCCATTGTGCGCCAACACCCATCCTAGAGCGAGCTGGGCGGCGGAGGCGCTTGCGCGTTTTGCAAGATCCCGCAATTGCGGTTCTGCCGCCAGTGCCCCCTGATCGATCGGGCTGTAGGCCATAAGCGGCATATGGTGCGCCCGCATCCACGGCAGCAGACTCATCTCGGGCCCGCGTGCGCGCAGCGAGTAATAGACCTGGTTGGCGGAACAACTGGAGGGCGTACCCCGAGCGATGCCCATATCGCGTTGCACTTCCAACAGCTCGATCATGTCATCGCTATCGAAATTGCTGACACCCCAGTGCCCGATGCGCTTGTCCGCAACAAGCTGCTGCATGGCGGCACAAGTTTCGCGCAGCGGATGCTGACCTCGCCAATGCAGCAAGTACAGATCGATTTGGTCCAAGCGCAGGCGCGAGCGACTGCGATCGCAGGCGGTCAGCGTCCCTGTTCGGCTGGCATTGTGTGGATAAACTTTGCTGACGATGAATAGTTCATCGCGCCGCACTTCGCCGGCGCGAATCGCATCGGCTACTGCGATGCCGACTACCGTTTCGGCACCTCCCTCACCATACATCTCGGCCGTATCGATGAGACGATAGCCCATTGCCAAGGCGTTGCGTACTGCCGCGACTTCGGCGGCGCGCCGGCGCGGGGATTCTCCCATGCGCCAGGTGCCCAACCCGAGCGCGGGAATTTCATCGCCGCAAGGAAGCTTGCAATATCGCATAGCGGCCTCCACCAAATGGACCTAGCGTCAAAACCCTGGAACGCGATCGTAACGGTGGAACGTCGCGCCGAAAAGATCTCCTCAAAAACCCGGCGTCGACGCCGGGGTTAGGTCCGCAATTGTTCGTGTATTCGAATGCTTTTCCTGGATTAAGCGCACCGCGTCCAACGTTAACGTAGGCGGAGTGCGGTGCCCTTTTTGGCGCCGCGATAGCGTCCCGGCGTCCGCATTTGCCGCAATCGGAGCGTGCCCGTGAAACTTCTGGCAACCACAATACGAGTCGTCGCATGTTGTGCGGTCGGTATGGGTACTGCGGCCGCGGCGGAGACTGGCGTCACCGATTCGGAAATCAAGCTCGGCATGGTCAACGTGCAGGCGGGCCCTGCCGCCGCACTGGGAATTGGCATGCGCACTGGCGCGGAAGCGGTTTTTAATTCCGTCAATGCCAAAGGCGGAATCAACGGCCGCAAGATCTCGCTCGTCATTGCCGACGACGGCTACGAACCCGACAAGGCGGTCGACGAAACGCTCAAGATGATCGAACAGCAAAAGGTGTTTGCGCTGTTTGGATCCGTGGGGACCCCAACGACCAACGCAGTCGTTCCGATACTCAAGGAGATGGATGTTCCTTTGGTGGGAGC
>Ga0187780_10001033_pt1 | contig 20873 bp, 23 predicted proteins | sample 1015_Q2_SP10_20__FD_132429 | JGI IMG/M metagenome (GOLD analysis project Ga0187780, IMG submission 132429) | Tropical peat soil microbial communities from peatlands in Department of Meta, Colombia - 1015_Q2_SP10_20_MG | ecosystem: Environmental > Terrestrial > Soil > Wetlands > Peat | place...
CGAGTTCGGCCTTGTAGGGTTGCTGGTCTGGGGCGATGAGCTCTACGGTGGAGAAGCCGTGCGCTTTGAAGTAGTCGAGAGAGCCGTCGTTTATCATCGATGGGGGGCACGCGATGTGGTACTCAATGGGATGGGTTGCCGTTGTTACTCCACTATTAGGTGTTTCAGGTGTGGCGGGGGTCGCTGCCCTTGCAGGCGCCACCACTATAGACAGTAAGAAAAGCGATAATACGAAAAGCACTGCCATATGCTTCTTAGCCGTGATCTTAATGCCTCCTCGTTATGATTTATAACATCGATGAATCGCGGTATCGAAGCGAAGAACGACTCGAACGCAACCGTAAAGCTCCGTTGCCTACACTTCGTATAGGATGAAGGTCAGGCGTATTCGGCTGCGAGATTTTTTTGAGTCTCCTCGGCTTAATAAACGCCTAGGGTATTACCATAAATAAAGGTGTCGGTGCGACATGGGGAAAAAACCTATGTGTGAGCACTATTTTGCTTTTCAATCTTCACAGATGTTTCTACAGGAAATATGCAAAGTGAAAAGATAAGTCCGATTTGCGAACGTTCACGCCCCACACCGAAAAATCATCGCAGAGAGGGGAAAGAAGCTGACGCAACGTGATTTAAATAAGTTCAGGCTATCTTATAACGATGCTTACCAAGAGGATTATTCCCTGTCTGGATGTAAAGTATGGCGGCGGGAATAGGGCGCTCGTAGTAAAAGGAATAGAATTCGTCTCGCTCAGAGAAGCTGGCGATCCAGTAGAACTGGCGAAGCGTTACGATGAAGAGGGCGCCGATGAACTGATCTTTCTTGATATAACGGCCTCACATGAAAATCGACGGACGATGCTGGATATCGTCAAGGATACCGCAGATCAGGTGTTCATACCGTTTTGCGTCGGTGGCGGCATAAGAACACTTGACGACGTCATACAGACATTACGGGCAGGGGCTGATAAGATAGGGATCAACACGGCTGCGGTAAGAAATCCGGAGTTCATCACTCATGCGGCAGAGGCTGTTGGTTCGCAGTGCGTCGTCTTAGCTATTGATTGTAGGCGAAATATGAACATAGGGGCGGGAAAATACGTTATTCCGCTCGAAGATGGGACTCCGGCGTGGTATGAAGTGGTAATCTACGGAGGCAGGACTCCGACCGGCATTGATGCGATTGACTGGGCGATACAAAGTGAGCGGCTCGGCGCCGGTGAAATTATGCTCACGAGCATGAACAGGGACGGCACAAGAGACGGATATGATATCCCAATTACGAGAGCGATATCAGAGGCGATAGATCTGCCAATAATTGCGTCTGGGGGTGCCGGAACGGCTGAGCACATATATAATGGATTTGTTTATGGGAAAGCGGATGCATGCCTTGCGGCGAGCATTTTTCATTTCAAGGAGATCCCGATTGCTGTTCTAAAACAGTACTTGCAGGAGCGCGGCATTCCAATGCGTGTAGTCCCGTGATACCACCTGCATTGGAAGAGAGGTAATTAATCGGCAATTAACGCTGTTGGCCTCTCAGATATCGCCTCGCTAATTTGGTATAGCTCTCCGCGTTCGCTTCTATCCACCGGATCTGCTCCTGCGTCACCTCTTTGATCACTTTTCCAGGAACCCCTACGACTAGACTCCGTTGTGGAATCTGCACGTTTTCAGGTATTACAGCACCTGCACCGACGATGGAGGCTTCCCCTACGGTTACACCGTCCAGTATAATTGCGCCGATCCCAATGAGAACGGTATCCTCTATATGAGCTCCGTGGACTATTGCGCCATGTCCTATCGTAACCTGATCCCCGATCCTGGTTTCGACCCCTTCGCTTACGTGAATGATGGCGTTATCCTGCACGCTTGTGTCGCGTCCTATCTCAATAAGGGCCACATCACCCCGTACAACGGCACCAAACCACACGCTCGAACCTGGTGCGATCTTCACATTGCCTGTCACCGTTGCAGTTGGGGCTATGAATACACCTTCAAAGCTATCGTTCATCGGTCAACTCTCCTCGTTCGATAATTGGTGTTTACCTTTAAGTTCAAAAGCAGTTATTATCCATATCGACATATCTAACGAGCCACCAGAGGAGGGAGATATGGCTTCTGTCGCTATCGGTGGAACGTTTGACATACTTCACGACGGACACAAGGCTCTCCTGAAAAAAGCGTATGCACTCGGCGATGTAGTCGTCGGGCTTGTCACTGACAAGATGGCGAAAGAAAAAGCTCATGCGGTCAACACTTATGAGGCGCGCAAGGAGTCGCTTGCGGCCTATATAAGAGGGCTGACGGGGACCGATCCAGTGATTGTGGAACTCAATGACCCGTATGGACCAACGTTGGAGAGACGTTTTGACTACATTGTCGTCTCGCCCGACACCATTTACACGGCAAGAGAAATTAACAGGATCCGAGCGAGGTCTGGGCTTCCGCCTATAGAGATAGTGTGTGTCGATTTTGTGCGCGCTCAAGACGGAGAACCGATATCCTCCACGCGAATTCACATGGGCGAGATTGACGAGCATGGGGTGCTCCTATGAAAGTGGCCCTCGGTTCAAGCAATCCGCTGAAAAAACGGGCGGTATCGAACGTATTTAGAAGAGTGTTTGGCGATATTGAGGTGGTTATGCGGCACGTTGGTTCAGGTGTGCCGGCTCAGCCGATGAACCGCGATGTAGCAATAGGCGCTCGGCAGCGGGCGGAGCGCTCCTTTGCTTCTGTCGCGAACGCCTATCTTGGCGTGGGAATAGAATCGGGTCTTTTTGATCTTTTTGGCGTCAAATTCGATATTCAAGTGTGCTCGATCTTTGACGGAGCACAGCATACCAGTGGGACATCGCCTGGATTCACATATCCCCAAAAGGTGCTCGATGAAATTGCGGAGGGGCGAGAGGTCGGTCACATTGTAGAAGAGCTCTCAGGCATAGAGAGGGTAGGGCAGAAAATCGGTGCGGTTGGCTACCTCTCTAAGGGATTAATCGACAGAACGCACTTCACCGAGCTTTGCGTGATTATGGCGCTGATCCCACGAATCAATCGAGATCTCTACGAGCTGTGATAAGTTAATGAATTATCCGGGTTCCTACTTTTCTACCGCTTACCACATCAAGTAAGATTTGTGGCCTTCGACCATCGACAACGACGGCTGATATTTTGGAGCGTTCAATAATCTTCGCCGCAAGGGGATCGATGACCGTTTTCGATCCCGCCTTCATCTCTGTGGACATGACAATCTTCACGAGCTCATCGGTCGTCACTTCATCCAGTCTCGTTGCATTCTTGTCGATATGAGGGTCGGCAGTGTAAACCCCGTCGACCGATGTGGCTATGATAAGAAGATCCGCCTGGATATATTCCGAGAGTATCGCCGATACCGCATCCGTAGTTTGCCCGGGGGCCACACCACCCATTACTACTACCTTGCGCGAGGACATCGCCGCTTCTGCTTCTCGATAATCATTTGGTATGTCCTGAAATGCGGCGCTCGATAGGGCCGAAATTAATAGCCGGGCATTGAGTCGCGAGAGCGCAATACCGATAAGATCGCACACCGCTTCGTTAGCCCCCATGGATCGAGCGGCCTGTATATACTCTCGCGCTGCCTTACCGCCGCCAGTCACGACAACTACGGTGTTTTCTTTTGCGAGATCCTCGACTACTGCAGCATACGCCAAGAACGTGTCCTGGGTGAGAGTTGGAGCTATCACGGATCCGCCAACTGAAATCACTACCTTCATCAGCGTATCATTACTAGAATAAAAGTATATGTTAGTTCCTTTCTGCTACTATAGTTTCTCTGAGCTACATCCTCGTTCTAATTGTTCGCTTTGAGCGATGCCTGTACGCCCATTCTGTCGCGAAGCAGAAGATGAGGACGGCGCCAAGACTAAGTAGAGCTACCGGAGTGCGTTGCAACTCATAGTAGATAAGAAGCAGAATAAAAACCACGGATACAAGAGTGGCAAGCCATAACATGATGGGCGTTGCACTGGTCTCCCTATGTAGCCGTAGATGAGCAATATTGACCGCCACGTAAATAAGGAGTATCGAGGCGCTGCCTACCACCGCGATTCCTTCTAGGTCGAGAAGATTCGCAAAAAGGATGGTTAACGCGGCAGTTACCAAGAGGCCCTCCCTGCTTGTTCTCCAAATTTTTCTGTCGAAAAAAGCCGGCAATTGCCCCTCTTTTGCCAGGATATAGCTTATGTTAGCTCCTCCGTAAAGGGTGGCATTAATGCCGGACGAGGTGGAAAGCAAAGCGGCAATTGCGATGATCTTAAATCCGATCGTTCCAAGGAATGGTTGTGCAGCTTGAGCAAGGGCGAAATCTCTGGCACTTACCACTTGAGGGATGGGTAAATTGCCAATGACTGTTATCGCTACCGAGACATAGATTACGATAACGATCAATACGCTTAGGTAGAGCGCGCGTGGCACGTTTTTTTCCGGGTTTTCCATATCTTCAGCAGCATTGGTGATAAGACTAAAGCCTTGATAAGCAAGAAAAACAACAGCTGCACCAGACAGAATATCGCGGAAAGGCGGCCATTGCTGGATTGCGAGGAGAGTGGGCTGTATAGAAAATGCGCCAATGGCAACGAAACCAATGAGAATGGCGATCTTGATTACAACGATGTAGAGTTCAGACCGCCCTACGGCTTTTGCTCCGATAAAGTTGACTAATGTGAAGACAAGGATGATTCCTGTCGCAAATACGTTCACCCAGATGCTAGACGGGTTACCTGGCAAAAATGTCGCGGCGTACCCGCCAAACGCCCTCGAATAAAGAGATAGGCCGAATACGTACGAGATCCAGAGCAGAAAATTAAACCCCCCACTTAGAATTCCATCCCCGAAGCCTTTAACGAGGAATTCCGTAGGCCCGCCGGCAGACGGATATCGCGCTGCAAGCTTTGCGTACGAGTAGACTATAATGAGCGCAGCTATTCCTGCTATCACAAAGGAGAACCATAACGCATTTCCTGTAATCTCCCCCGCAACACCCAAAATTGAAAAAATGCCCGCCCCTACCATGGCGCCAATGCCGATAGAAACAGCCGTCCATAGCCCAATGGAACCTTGAGTTTTCACCGTAGTGATATGATTCCCTCCGGTTATCTGCATTCATTTAGAGAATACAGCAATAAAAGCTGTCCATTTCGAAAAAGCCTGCGAAAGGCATGGATCGCCGAGGGCTCGCATTATCTGTAATATGACGTGTCGCTAAGAAAACAATACAACAATCGTGCCACGAAGATCTAAATTCCACAAGCTAGCCAAAGGGGCGCTTGAGAGGACGCACGTGCGGAAAAAAGCAACAGTTCTTTAATAGCTATAGCGCTCTTCCTGCCACGGGTCACCTCGGTTGTGGTAGCCATGTGACTCCCAAAATCCGCGTTTATCTTCTGCCATGAATTCGATGCCCGTTACCCATTTGGCGCTCTTCCAAAAGTAGAGGCGTGGAACGATAAGCCGCACCGGATAGCCGTGTGCTGAAGTAAGTATTTCCCCGTCGTGTTTAAGGGCAAAGAGGACATCTGGCTGAAAAAAGTCACTTAATGAGAGATTGGTCGTGAAACCTTTTTCGGCACGCACCAAGACAAACTTAGCGTCAGGAAGGATTTCCACAAGATCCCCCACCGCTTTTGTACTTACCCCCTCCCAGCAGTTGTTTAGCCTTGACCAGCCCGTGACACAGTGAATATCAGAAAACACTTTCTCCTGGGGAAGCGACGCGAATTGCTGATAGTTTAGCTTCAGCTCTGTTTCTACTGATCCAGAAATAGTAAACATCCATTTGGAGATGTCAACTTTTGGAACCGAACCATAATGCAAAACAGGCCAATCAACGGTCTCATTTTGGCCCGGAGGGATTCGTTCGCTCCGCAGCGTATCAGAGCTTTGGACTATCTTCTCATCTTTCATAAAGCACCCCTTTGCAATGCTACTCTTCTCGTATGCAAGAGCCGATCGCTTGGCTTAGTATCGCTTAGGTTAGCATCGCTCGAAATTCACTCAAACACGGCGTTCGCGTGAGCAAGATAGCTGAAGCGTTTAAGCGTTATCGTTCGTTTCGCCTTTCAATTTTATCTATCGCCTTGGCAGCCGCATCACGGACGTCAGGGTTCTTATCCTTCAGAGTCCTCTTGAGAGGCTCGAGAGCACGTTCATCGCCGATCTCTCCGAGACTCTTTGCTGCCCTCATCTTAACGTCCGGGTCTTCATCGTTCAAGGTTGAGATGAGCGGTTCGACAGAGGCAGGGCCGATCTTCACTAAGGCATCGGATGCTCTCCATCTGACTCCTTTACTCTGATCTTTAAGATCTTGGAGGAGGAGTTCAACTTCGTTAATGCCACAGGCATCGCCAAGCCCGCAAATCTCGCCTATTGCCTGAGCGGCCTTTTCTCGTACGACTTGATTTTCGTCTTGCATGTCATCGATGAGAGGCTCCAGCGCGCGCGCATCGCCTAGTTCACCAAGCGCCTCTGCGGCTTCCAATCGAACGTACCATTCTTTATCCATTAGGGCACTAATGAGCGGTTCGACCGCCCTCTCGTCACCTATTGCTCCAAGAGCTTCTGCCGCACACTCTCGTACGATTAGTTCCTTATCGTTGAGGGCATTTATCAATAGATCCACTGCGCGAGCGGATTTCACCTTACCAAGGGCTATACATGCCATTTTCCGCTTATCCGGACTCTCATGCTTCAAATCGTTTAGGAGTGCCTCCACTTCCTTCTCATCGCTCGTTTTTCCCTGTCTCATAATTCAGCCTCGCTTACACCATACTTTGTCCAGTTCGATAACACGTTTTGTCCCGAATAACGCTCTAACGAATCAAGTCATATCGGCTAATATATAGTTCCTACGCCCCGTAGGAGCAGATAAGTGAGGAATATCGCGCCAAAAACGTGCCAATACTTGCGGACAAGATAGGAAGCGAACAATGATTTGAATAAGGGGAGTGGTTATCCGTTAAAACGCTTGGCGTGGCCTTGCATTGTCGTGTAGAGTTGCCGCTGGCTACAGTAAGCACCGACACTCGAAATCTCAAGATAAGAGCGTCATCAATTGATTTGAAGACGAGCTTAAGTTACTTCTCTCTCTCATTTGGTCGCGTCTTGGCGCGTTTTTTGTTGAAGGCAGAAGGCATGTGAATGACGTAGTTTCCATCCTCTTTGAGCGCCATCACGATCTCCCTTCTTTCTATCAAAGCGGGGATATTAATTTCATACGATCCGGGGCCCAGGATCCTTATACTTTCAACGCGAGCCGGGTCGGCATTACCGCCTTTTGCAGGTGCCGGGGTGACGGTTCGCTTCTCGAGGAGCTCATCCGCCGAACGAGGGGTATCACGCTCACTTGGCGTTTCGCTCTTCAGGCGCTCGCTCTTGCCGCCTCTCACGTAGAGGAATTTGTTTCCACCGCAGGTGGGACAGCCAGTTAGGATACTGGATGAACCATTGTCGAAAATCTGCTGACAGGTGGTACACTTATGGGGCATAGAACCAATGATAGCGTTTCTATTTTATGTTATATACAGGCTTTGTAGCCTGTAATATATGCCGCTGATCGAGTTAAACCTCGGGAGCCGAAACCAAAGCGCTTATAAGATCCCTATCCTTATGTAGCATCTTCATTTGATTAGCGGGTCCTATAACGGTTAAACGAGCGTGTGGATTCCTGCTGAAGACCTTTGCCAAGAATCCCTGCCGTTGCTTTTGGGGATAACTCTCGATCTCGATCCCAATAAACCCGTCAGGACTAATCTCAGACATCGTCACCTCGATCAGCTTTGTCTCTTCTTGCGGATCTAGCCCCGACTCAAGCACTACTATCTTGCCCTCTTTCACCTCATCGAGAATAAGGCGAATCTTCTCCATGCTCGCCATGGAGGAGAGTCTGTCGCTCGATATGAGATCAATCTGAACGCCGTGCATTTTATCCTCCGAAATGCTCAGCCATCGCGTTGTAAAGTTTGTCAACATTGATGTCTTCAAGGGCGGATATTGAAATCATAGGATGTTGAGGAAACGCTGAATGAATTCGAGCCGGAGCCGAATCCGGTAGATCGACCTTGTTTGCTACTATCACAAGGGGCAAGTCGCGTGCCTCCATATTGCCAACAACGGTGACGTTTACCTGCGTGAACGGATCTTCTGTTGAATCCATGACCAGAAGGACTCCGTCTAAGTCCTCAAGCCATTTAATGGCGTCGATGACGCCCTCAGTTGCCTCTTTTGCTCGTCTTTTAGCCTCTTCCTCTTCTAGTCCAAATGACATAAAGTCATGAAAATCAATTTTGGTCGCAAGGCCTGGTGTGTCGACGATGTCAAACGTCACCGTGCTTCCATTTGCGGTGATGGTCACATCTTCCCTCCTCTTAGCACGTCGCGTTTCATGTGGTATTTCGCTCGTGGAACCCATCGCTTCTCCAGACCAGTCTTTGATGATACGGTTTGCGAGCGTCGTTTTTCCCGCATTTGGCGGCCCGTAGATCCCTATTCGTGTCCTGCGTTTCTTGAAGAACCTCCTAAACCACGTGGAGAAGCTCTTCCGAAGACCGTCTAATACTCCCATGCTTTGCCTCGTGAAGTCCGTCGAGATGTAACCGAGTTTGTCGTTTGCATAAAGGAACTAAGCATGCACCTAAGCAGCACTTATCCTTTTTTAAAGCTGCGGTTTACGTTTCATCCGGATCTCTTAACTAGTATCGGGCACTTGTCCAGTTACCAGAAGATATATCACTAGAAGCAGTAATCTAAGGTTTAAAATACGTTGATGTAGGAATAACGCATGTAACGTTGTATCACTTGAGTGAGCTGATTTGTCGTTTTTTTTACGAAGAGTGATAAAACACTAACTCACATTATAGGAGAAGGGGGGGCATAAGTGGAAGAAGGGAATCACATGGAAACAAGGTTAGCGGTCAGAGATGTCATGACGCGGACCGTCGTGACGGCTCCTCCCGATACGACTGCTGCGCAAGCCGGGAAACAAATGGTTGAAAATAGGGTAGGCAGCATTATAGTTGTTAAAGACGGGAGGCCGTTGGGTATCGTCACAGAGAGCGACATGGTAGCGAAAGTGATATTTAAGAACGTAAAGCCAAGTTCTATCAAGCTTGGGCAGCTCATGTCAAAGCCACTTATCACAACAAAAAGCAGCGACGATGTGAGTGAAGCCGTGCTTAAAATGACCCGCAAGAAGATACGTCGTCTTCCCGTAATTGATGGAGACGAACTCGTCGGGATAGTTACTGATGCGGATATCATACAAGTGTCTTCAGAGATCAACCACATTCTTGAGAGCCTCGTGCACATGAATAGGGAAATAATCCTCGATCGGAGGGACGTAATTATATCAGAAGGAGAGTGCGAGGAGTGTGGGGAGTATTCAGAGGACCTAAGACAGGAGGAGGAGCGCCTAAAATGTCCGTCATGCCGAAGCAACACATCGTCGGGCGTTTGTGAGGTATGTGGGCAGTTCTCTGATGTGCTTGAATATGCCAACGGCAGCGTCATATGTGAGTCTTGCAAGGAGAGCGGTCGATGATCGACGAGCTAATATCAGCGGCGCCGACCGTGCACGAAGATGCATATGTGACACACGTCCGCCAGCTTATGCGAGATGGCTATAGGAGCTTGCCTGTGGTTGATGGCCAGAATCGGGTAAAGGGCATGGTAACACTGCCCGATATCATAAAGGTCACATCAACAAAATCTGATGTCACTGTCGTCGGCTTTGTCCGCGAAACCGGCTTTGCTACCCCGGACATGGGTTTAACAGATGTAGCACGAATATTTGCTGCAACAGGATTTGACGTTCCTGTGGTCAAATCGCACGATGACTACACGCTTATGGGAGTTGTTGACTCAGAACGGCTATTTAACCGTTTGAACTTCAAAAAAAATACCGCCGTAAGTACAGTGATGACACAAACTGTGCGGACGTGCAATGCGACCGATCCGGTATCGAAAGTGTGGCTTAACATGGCGCAATATGGGTTTTCCGGTTATCCAGTCGTAAAGAAGAGAGACCTAATCGGCATTATCACCCTCAAAGATCTTCTAAACGCGGGACACATCAGGCTGGAGCGCGAGGATGAGCGCGGCGGCCGGGGGGTCCATCCACCATCTGTCGAGAAGGTCATGAAAACACCTGTAGTGACTGTGGAGTCCGACTCGTCAATCTGGGAGGCAGCAAATCTGATGGTGCAGTATGCGATTGGACGCCTGCCCGTGGTGGGAGACTCCAAACTGATCGGGATAGTAGATCGACAAGACCTAGTGAGAGCCATCGTTCGGTAGATACAAGAGGTTAGGATGCTACGCGGAAATAAACGACAGAAAAGGACACATGGCGATTTTAGCGGCAAATTAGACCGAGGGAGCCTCGGCTTTAAGAGTAAATTATCCGAGCACGAAGGAGATATCATGGCGGTTGCAAAGCGGGATGTAGTCCAAATTCCCCCCACAATGACCATCATGGGAGCCGTCAAGACGATGGTGAGGTACAAATTCAGGCGCCTTCCTGTCAGCGATCCCGGAACAAACAGGCTTGTAGGGATAGTTACTGTGATGGACATCGTGAATTTCCTCGGCGGTGGTGAGAAAGCACGAATAATCGAAAACAAACACAAAGGAAATCTGTTGTCTGCAATAAACGAAGAAATCAGTTCAATAATGGAAGAAGACGTTATCACACTGACTGAAGACGCTAGTATTCAAGATGCAATCAAAAAGATGATATATGAAAATGTGAGCGGGTTTCCGATCATCAACGACGATAATAGGGTTATAGGGATGATTTCAGAGCGTGATTTCGTCAGTCTTGTCGCTAACATCGTGACGGGGAAGAGAGTGTCCGATTGCATGAGCCGAGACGTTGTTACTGTAAAACCAGATAGCACGGTCGAAGTTGTTGCCAAAGTAATGATCTCAAACGATTTTCGCAGAGTTCCCATCGTTCACGAGGGGGTTATGGTTGACGTGGTGACGACATCAGATATAGTCAACTATCTTGGGGGCGGCGAAGTCTTTGAGAAGCTTGTGACAGGTAATATGCACGAGGCCTTAGATGTGCCGATCAAGATGATAACGCGAGGACCGTCGATCACCGTCGAGCCAGATCTGGATCTGGGTGAAGCCGCAGATCTCATGATAGCGCGCGACGTTGGGGTTCTACCGGTCGTAGTTGACGGGGTTCTCACCGGTATCATAACTGAAAGAGATTTTCTAAACGCGATAGCTAAGTAGCTAACGAACAAGCGGTCATCAGTCACACCGTTTACCCAGTTGTCGGGTAGGTTTAACTCAAAAAAGGCAACTAGATATCGTATTTTACTAATCTATGCTCGTAAAGATACGTGAGGAGGGTATCAAGTATCTCATCGCATACATCTTCTTCATCAGCTATTTTTTCGATCACCATGTAGTTCCCAATATCCTCCCGCGCTATCTCAAGATAACGCTCTCTTAGCTTGAGAAGCGAGGTCTCATTTTCAAAAACAGTTAGCCCAGTGTCCCTTCTTCTAATAAGATCAATAGCCGTGGTTGCTGGCCAATTTATGATAAAAGTAACATCAGGCTCTGGCGCAAATTCTCGATTCATTTCAAGTATTTCCCGCCATGATCTGCTATCCGATTGATAGACCGCAGTTGATAAGAGGTACCTATCCATTACAACGACCTTCTTCTCCGATAGAGCGGGCGCTATATGCTTCTCTACATCATGTCTCCGATCGGCGAGAAATAGGTCAATTATTTCACTATCTGTTCCGGTAGTACGTTGTTGAAGCCTTTGACGTATAAGCGCTGCTTCGGGAGTTTCGCCGGTCGGCTCGAAGAAGCGAACGGCGTCAAATCCTAGGGCTTTCAGTCGTTCAACCAGTCGTATTGACTGCGTCGTTTTTCCTACGCCGTCAATTCCCTCGACTGCCACGAGAATGCCACGGTAAAGGCAAGGCTTCATTGTTCAAAAACCTTCGGAAACTCGATGGCAAACCGTTCTACATCCTCCTTCGGAAGAGCAAAACTCACTCGAACATATCTATTTGCGAATCTCCGAGTGGTGTATTCTGCTGCTCTAATAAAAAAGCCGCGTTCCAACATCATATCCGCGATGGATCCAGGACTTTTTTGCGTACCTAGAATATCTATGACGAACATGCTTCCTTGCGACGGATAAACCGGCAGATACGCTCCTTCTATTTCCTCAACGGCATCTCTTATGATGGCCTGGTTGGCCGTTATAGATCCTACTACTTTCGGGAGCCAATCGAATTTGGTCTTGAGGGCGGTAATTCCCGCGACTTGGCTGACTATAGATGTGCCAAGATCGTTTATCTTGTACGCATTCATTCGTGCTATAAGGTTACTCGTAGCTATGTGAGCCCCGAGCCTCAAACCAGCGAGACCACAGTTCTTCGAAAAACTGTAAATCGTTATCGTACCATCAGGATAAAAGTCGGCAGCGAGCGTATGGAGTTTGGCCATGTCCCTATAGGTGACATCATTCAGCAAGTAGATGCCTGCATCCTCGGCGATTTCGCTAAAGGCCTTCACTTCTTTTGACGTGTATGTTACGCCAAGAGGATTTAGAGGGTCAACAAGGGTCAGCATTTTTGCTCGCTTATCGATCGCCTCGCTTACCATCTCTGGCGTTAACTTGTAGTCATTGTCTTCAGAGTAAATCGGAATATCAAGAACTTTAGCTCCGCTTAGCTCGGCGAACCTGTGAATAACATAGTAGCCCGGATCCGTGGAGATCATAACATCACCGGGGTGTAAGAGAGCGCGGGTTACTTGGTACAGAGATTCGGTGCCGCCCTCTGTCACGTGAACCGCATGGTCTGAGCTCAAATGTAAATCTTGACGTATCAAACGTCTTAACTCTTCGAGTCCATAAGGTGGTGGGTACTTGTGATATTCCTCCTTGCTTATCGCGTTGATCATAGCGCGTTTGATCGCTTCGGAGGTGGACAAGTGATTAGTGTTTTGGCCCATCCAAATTACAGAGTTGCTGTCGTAAATTTCTTGAAAGAATTGATTGTCGTCCTCCAAGTCAGTCACTTGAATCACGTCGCTAGACAGATAAGCGCCCCTTCCAAAGCGGTAATCAGTTAATCGCTTAGTAGCAGGGAGTTACTACACTCATAGACCGTTCAAAATTTAAAAACGTTGTGGTGAACGGGATTTTGCAGGAGAGAAACGGACGTTATGCAACTTCTTATCCCCGGGGCGTTCATTGATGCGCGCCTCCGGTGCTCAAGATTTTAGGTCAGAATAAACTCTCCTTCACAGATTTTCTCGTAAATCGCATTCCGTCTAATGCTTCTAAACGATAGTCCTCTAGCAACACTCTAAACGTTTCGTCTACTGGGATGGACAAGGATATTTCCTTGGTTCTTCCGTACCGACCTTTGCTCACGACTTTTGTGCTGATGATCCCGAGTAGATCCAGCTCCATTATGAGATCAGTAATTCGTCTTTTAGTTAACACGTCTATGTCTATTTGCCGGCAAAATGTCTCGTAGATCCTGTTTACTTCACCAGTGGTTACACTCCGCGCTCCGTTTTGGTGAAGTGTAATTATACTGTAAAGGACAAGCTTTGCTTGAGTAGGGAGCGTCCTTATTACTTCTGCGACGCGGTTAAGCTCTATTCGCATCTGCGCAGTTCGGACGTGTTCTTCTTTGACTCTTTCGGCATTAACCCGCTCAGCGAGTTCTCCTGATACTCGCAGTAAGTCAAGTGCACGTCTGGCATCTCCGTGCTCCTGAGCGGCTAAGGCAGCACAGAGTGGAATAACTTCCGCATTCAATGCGTGCTGTTTGAATGCCAGACGTGCACGTTCCTCGAGGATGTCTCTCAATTGGTTAGCATCATAAGGTGGAAATATTATCTCTTCTTCTGCGAGTGAGCTTCTAACCCGAGGATCAAGGTACTCTGTAAACTTTAGATCGTTGGAGATTCCGATCAGACTTACTCTTGTGTTTTTAAGCTCGAGATTTATCCTCGATAAATTATAAAGTACGTCATCTCCGCTTTTTCGAACTAGTTTATCGAGCTCATCAAGAATTATTATTACACTGCCACTTTGAGAGTCCAACGCCTCTATAAACTCTGAATACACTTGATCTGTAGGCCAACCTGTCATTGGCACATCCTTATTAAACTGCCGAGCAAGATAAGCAAGCACCCTATACTGGGTATCAACCACTTCGCAATTTATGTATACGACATTGCAGGAGACTCCTCTCGATGCCCCGACTTCCGTCAATTCTCTTCCGACGTACTTAACGCAGGCCGTTTTTCCGGTCCCGGTTTTACCATAGATTAAAATGTTAGAGGGCGTTTCCCCTCGTAATGCAACTACCAGAATAACAGCAATTGAATTGAGCTGATCGCGTCTGTGAGGCAAATAATTAGGCGTATAAGACGACCTTAGTACTTCCTTGTCTTCGAAAATAGGTCTGCTTTCCAAAAGATTGTCAAAAAGTCCTTCGACCATTTTGCCTCCAACTTCGATAGAGGACGTGGATGCTTACTGGAGGCACTGAATCATTATCAAATCGTGACTGATAATTTAAGCGCTTCACTAGTCCTAGCGTATAGTGGAAATATAACTTAATAAACCTTGTGATTTATTAGGTCATATTTCCACTGTAATATAACCTATATTTCCTATGGAATCTAGCTATATTTCCATTGCAAGTAACGTCATACACGTCGGTCGTTCGTCTTAGAGCAGTTCTTATCATTTCGATTCAATAAGAAGAAGCCCATTATAGTCGTTATTTTAAGGAAAGACGTTTCTTATCTAGTTAATTTTACAGGATAACTAATCCGATTTCAGTTTTTTATTTTTTGACTAGGTTTACCTTTGTTGCCTGTGGAAATTTATTACCACGGGCCCCTTTATTTCCACTGTACATGGAAAAATTAGATAGTATTAGTAGATAAACATGAAAAATTAGGTAGTCGATGAATTAAAGACGTTTTAATATATAAACTTTTTTATTAATTTTATTGGATACTTAAGATCCTAAGCGTTTGTCCATATGCAAGCATGGGGTGGGCGTACTTTGGGATTATAGTTGAGAAATAGCAACAAAAACTATTTCGTAAAAGCTTTTACCAAGCCAAAACAACCGGCTAGCATCATATCTCCGCCAGGAACTGCGAAGTAAGGATCAAGTCGTGAACTCTTCATCAAGTCTCGGCGAGGTCCTATCGTTGTTAAGAAGAATCCCTTTTCTTTGTAAGCTCGATCTATCTCCTGATATCCAGTATCGCTTATGTGGCAACCATGTCCACCGTCTTCGAAAACGCGCTCCTGAGTTAAGTTGCCATCCATGAATAACGATAATAAATAATCGAGCTTTTCGGTATCCATCTGGGACGTGTGATGTTCAAACATGCCAATGACTCTTTTCTGATAAAGCATTGCTGCCAGAGTATGTCCGTTTCCTATGTTCACTATAATGATAGGCTCGTGTGCGACCCCCTTCACGACATCATCACACAGCGCACCAAATATCGCAGCAGGACCAGTGTCCATTAAAAGGACTTCTCTCATGCCCTCTCTTTTCAACGTCCTATACACTGCCTTTAGTCTTGTCAAGTACTGGGGAATCTTGCCATTGAAGTAGCTAAAATTCTTGAGTTCACCACCTTTTTCGATCAAGTCCTTGAAGTGTTGAAAGCGGAAAGCTCTGTTACTTCCGTAGCTTTCACCATGGTCTTGACAAGCCAGTGCGCATATTTTAGGTACCTTCACACCGAATTGCAGGAGCGCCAATCTTAGAGCAGAAACATCCACATCCTTCAGATCTACCTTAGTGTAGTCCTCTCTCGGACTAGTATCCGCTATTTTCACCCCCCACGACCTGACTTTGGTAAGATCATCGTTGAGCGTCTTAGCGGCAAGCGGCGTCGCAGCTACTGAATATCCTCCTTGTACATGTGCTCGCACAGCGGCACTGCTCGGTCCGCCCCCCATCGTTTCGCCTTGTAGAAACAGGTTGTGCCCCTCGTGAGTAATCGCCTTGATTCTGTTTGCAATGATCACTGTTTGTGAAGGTAGCACCATCTTCACATTATTTTCAAGAACTGTAGCAGTATCATAAAGAAGCAAATCTTGCGTTCCTGTTCCAACATCTAAGGCGATGATGCGCATAAGGAGTGATAGAGCACGTTCTCCTATAAATCAGCAAGCATACAGTTACGTAGCCGTGAGCGGTGCGCGATCATATATCAGAAACACTATAACAAAGATCGTTTTAATCAAGTTACATGCAGCGTGAACAGTCGAGAACCCCCCATGCGACTGACGTAGGCGGACGTTATGACAGTAGCGTAATTTCTATAAGCACGTCTAGATTCGAGAAATACGGACGCGTTGAAGCGCCTGAAGAAGCTGAAGACGTATCTGGAAGGATAATTATCGACCTCTTAAAGGATGCAGGGCACAAATTACGTTCGTACCAGTTGATTTCGGATGAGATAGAATCTATTAGAAAGTGTGTAAGCGATCTAATCAACCAAGTTGACGTTATTATAACTACAGGAGGGACGGGACTCGCTCCTCGAGATGTGACCATCGAGGCTATCGAACAATTGGTTCAAAAAGAAATACCGGGATTTGGTGAACTGTTCAGACTCATCAGTTATGAGCAAATAGGCTCATCTGCCATGCTCACGAGAGCCGTAGGTGGTATTATCGAAAATACGGTCATCTTTTGCCTGCCAGGCTCTCCAAGCGCTGTGAAGCTCGCGATGAGTACACTCGTCTTGCCCGAACTTCACCATATTCGAGTTCATTTATCCGGGCAATAGATTGTATATCATAAAAGTAGCAGTTCGGTGACGTACTTTAATTAACCTTACTCGAGCGTTGCGTGCTTCTTCTTCATGTCCTCCTCGCTCTTTTTTGTTATTTCCATCAATGCAGCAATCACCCCGTCTAAAAAAACCATCGTCGTTATCTCAAACGTTGTGCCTAGCGGGGCAAAAGAGATATGTGAGCCGACAACTTGTCTCTCCATGAAATCCATCCCGCTCATTTTAGTCCGTCCCTTTACAACTACGATACTATCCGAGATCGTTCCAAGGGTCGAATCCTTGTTCGAAGTCACCGAGGCTAGTCGTGTACCTTTGGCCTTGGCAAGTGCGCTCATCTCATTAATCGACTTACTCTCCCCAGAGCCTGATATAACGATAAGGAGATCCCCCGTTTCGACGGCCGGAGTAACGGTCTCCCCAACAACGTACACGTTAAACCCTAAATGCATCAATCGCATGGCAAAGCCCTTGGCGACAAGTCCGGACCTCCCTGCACCCATGACGAAAATTCGCCTTTTATTTTGCTGCGCGCTTAGGATACCGTCAACAAGTGAGTTTACTTCAGAATAATCCATCTCGTCAGCGACGGTTTGCACGTGCGTTGCGATAATCTTCATCGCTGATTTAATGTATTCATCCGGCTTTTGAGAAGGGACGTCTTCCATAACACTACATCCTATTAGCTGCTCACGTGTCTCTCAGTCTTCCAACCTTGCGTTGCTACCCGCTACCCAATCATTCTTGATGCGTTTTCACTTTCAATCATTGCTTTGTATCAAGCATCGTACGCGCTTTGACGTGGCTTGTCAACCTCCTCGAATGCCAGCCGGCACAAGAGATAGGAAACAGTCGATTCGGCTCCTTGATTTTGATTTACTCCTTTTTCGAGCGATAGGCCATCGCGGCACCCTCCCGTGGCCTCATCGTAGATCGGTGAATTAAGAAGATTATTGCCCGTGAACCAGCCAAAACACTTGAGTGCATTTTGATAGTACTGCGGCTTGCCCGTAATACTATAGGCATCTAGGAGCGCCTCGACAAGAGCACCGACGTCTATAGCTTGCTCATCTCCTAGTGCCCTCTGTTTGCCTTGCACGTACCAGCCATCATTTCCGATTACGTTTATTGTGCCCTTGGATGTGACTACCTCACTCCATAGGAAATCGAGAGTTCGCTCTCCACAGACGAGCAACCGCGGTTCGCCTAAGACGTCGTAGGCGCGAAACATAGCTTGGGGCAAACGAGCGTTCGAATAAGACATGAAGTCTTCAAACCACTCCCAATTCGGCGCTCTTGCAGTTTCATAGTTCCGCAAAATCTCAGCTGAAAGCGCGTTGATTCGCTCCCTCGCCTCTTCAAACGAACCTTTCACATAACAGAGTCCCAAGAGACTATAGGCAATCCCTCTTATATGCAAACTGTTTGTTGCGTGTCGCATCGCTCGTGCAAATATCACCCGGGCGACTTCTCGAATATTTTTCGGAATCGCTGTTGAACTACATATATACCCGCACGCCCAAAGCGTTCTTCCTAAGACTTCGTCTGCACCTATAGAATCCAGAAAATCCCTTTGATAGCTCATAAAATTACGCAGAGTACCGTCCTCGTTTTGCGCATGAAAGGTAAAGGCCATGTATGTTCGCATCAGCTCGAGGCTTGATTCATCCCCGAACAAGCTGTAGTGTTTCGCCGCGACAAGAAGTGCTCTGGCGTTGTCATCGGTACAATAACCCTCAAACCTGTTCGGAATCGTGTATTTCACATGTTGAATTATTCCCGTGCTATCAGTAATTGCTTTTAGATGCCGTAATGTAACAGGAGGAAGCAGCTTACCACCATAAGATCGTTTGTGTTCATTCGTTATATGGGTTGTTGATATTCGCGTTACTAGCTCATAGTCCAAGAGCGGATCGCAGGCAACGTCCTACCCATCGGGCGTCCGACCAACCGGATTTCGGAACGCATCGCTCCAATAAAAACCGATCCTTACGCACAGCGTTTGTCCCTTCTTCCATGTCAACGAACGTGGGATCATTATACCACGCGCCTAAATTGATAGTTTGGACGTGCTTAGCAACGCTAGCCTTGCATGCGGGAGCAGGAATATCAAATTGGCAGTGAACGCCCTCAGCGCTGATGACAGTTGGAAATGCGACGACCAGTTCGGCTTCGTTGTTGATAAGTCGTTCCATCGTATCTGCTGGTTTTGGCCCTTGAATTCTACCCGTACAAGACCCAAGCTCTGGCTCTCTTACCAGCTTCAACAACGTGTTTCTATTTTATTCTAAATGACATCTCCTTCTGAGTTTCGGTGCAAGCTACGGTACCCATTGCAAACTTCGCGCCTTTTCCCAACTTGGCCGCTTCTGCTATCGTCATGTTCTTGGATCTTTGCCCACACACGACCTGCTGACTCAGTCTGCATCAGTAGATGACATTCCACCGTTCTTTTGATATTTCAGGTAGTTTTATATTTGTGAGCACGTTAGTACTGAAGGGTAGCTAGGTCGACTATTCCGTTATCTAGACATGCAGCATTTGAAATCATGTTTTAGTCGTTTATTGCTTGCTCTAGTCCTTCTGATACTACTTGCTTCTGTGGCAGCCCCGGCAACCGCGGCATCGCTGACCGTCGGTACTAGCGGTCAGTTTAAAACGATCGCTGAAGCGGTGAACGCCGCGCACCCCGGTGATACGATAATGGTCGACCCTGGCAACTACGCTGAAAACATTGTCATCGATAAACCCCTCACTATCCAATCGCAAGGTAGTGGCTCAACAGTAACTGCCGCAGATCCAAGCAAAGACGTCCTCCAGCTACAGGGAGCGGGGATTCATATCGAGGGGTTGACTCTTGTCGGGGCGAGTGGCGCAGCGGGCGTGCACGTCAATCACGCCACTGGGTGCACGGTAGCCGGCGTAACCGCGCATGACAACGCTCGAGCCGTCTACCTCGACGGGGCCAGCAACTGCGAGGTGCGCGACAGTAACCTCGCCAACAACGGGTACGGCGCGTACTGCGACGGCGCGTCGCACAATATCATCTCCGGCAACGTGGCGACAGGCGAGAGGGGCGCTGGCAAAGCGCTGGGTGATGGCAAAGCGCTGGGTGATGGCATCTACATTTTCAATGGAAATGGGAACACCGTCACGCACAATGATCTGAGCGCCAACCACATCTTCGGCATTTCCCTATTTCGGTCACCGGATAACACGATTTCCAGCAACACGATACGTTCAAACGAACAGATCGGCGTTCGCCTCTTCGAGTCAGACAATAACATCCTTACCTTTAACACGATCAGCGGCAACGGTCAGCCGGGAAAGGAGCTAGATTTTCCACCAGCCGCCCCATCCTTTGGTCAGCTCGGGATCGCCTTAATTGCGAACGGCAATCAGATCTACCTTAACAACTTCGTTAACCAATCAATCCCTATGACCAACGCTCAAGCGGCGATTTTAGACTCCTCGCAGAAGATGGCATATACTTACAACAACGCTCCCCAAACAGGGCAGATGGGCAACTACTACTCTGATTACAAGGGCAGTGACGCGAACGGCGATGGGATCGGCATGACCGCTTCTATCTATGGGGACAAGTACCCGCTGGTGCGGCCGTTCGAGGACTACGGCACGATTAGCGTGGCGGGCGCGGCGACGGCGTTGCCTTTTCAGACGTCGACCGGTCAGAACGAGAGAACGACGTCGATTTTTGGCACTCAAAACATCAGAGGGATACTGCTTCCGGTACTTGAAACATGGGATACCGTCATAGGATTTTTGCTAGCTCCTTTCCCCTTTATTTTACTCGGCGGGGTACTGCCTCTGGGATTTGAAATAGGGGGCGCTATTACAGTTTTGCTAGCAGCCTTTGTTTTGCTTGGTGTAGTTATCAAAAAATACTACCTCTAGCGTTTGTCGGCATGCGCGCTTTTGATTAGTATATCTTTGTCACAGCAAACGCTAACACTGTCACTATAATCCTACGTCTTCAACGTTCGGGAGGAGAG
>Ga0187780_10001034_pt1 | contig 20852 bp, 21 predicted proteins | sample 1015_Q2_SP10_20__FD_132429 | JGI IMG/M metagenome (GOLD analysis project Ga0187780, IMG submission 132429) | Tropical peat soil microbial communities from peatlands in Department of Meta, Colombia - 1015_Q2_SP10_20_MG | ecosystem: Environmental > Terrestrial > Soil > Wetlands > Peat | place...
CTCACCGTGCAGTAGCACCGAGACGCGCGACTCACCCGGCTGAGCACCCGGCCACCATATCTCCCATAGGATGACCAAATCGGGGCGCCGGGATTTGAACCCGGGACCTTCTGGTCCCAAACCAGACGCGCTACCGGACTGCGCTACGCCCCGCTCCATCACGTCGACCAACCGCGACGCCATTCGATAACATAGTGGCCCCCCATGGCCCGGGGTAGCGAGCGCTCATCGCGCCTGCCACTCGGTAGATTTCCCGACTCCACCCTCCCAGATTTCAGGCCCGATTCCAATCATCGACGGGTAACCGGAGACCATCAGTGCTATTGACGTTGTGCAAGTCGAAGCTGCACCGGGCCACCGTCACCCAGGCGGCGCTCGATTACGAAGGCAGCATCAGCATCGACGCCGATCTCCTGCGCGCGGCGAACATCGTCCCGTTCGAACGGGTCCAGGTCGTGGACGTCGCCAACGGAGCGCGCTTCGAAACCTACGTCATCCAGGAGAAAGCCGGCTCAGGCACTGTGTGCGTCAACGGTGCCGCGGCCCGGCTCGTGCAGGTGGGTGATCCAGTGATCGTCATCAGCTACGCCCTGTTCACCCCCGCCGAGATTCCGCAGCATCGCCCGACCATCGTCGTGCTCGACGCAGCGAACCGCATCAAAGATCAGTGGCAGGGAGAAGCGCACACCGTCAAACCCGCACTCGGCCTAGAGTAGGCCGCGGCGCGCGTTCGCGCGCCCGACTCAGTGAATCCGCACGACCTCGAGGCGCGGGATGAGCGTCGACGGCAGGGGCGCGAACGCGGGACCGGTGAAGGACAGCGTAAACGTTCCGCTGCCGGGTGGCTGCTTCACCAGCACGTACGACCCCGATCCACTATGGAGCGTCCCGGCGAGACTCACCTGCCCGCTCGCGCTCGGCGTTGGAACGAGCGGGAAGGCGAGCGGATAACGCCCCGACGTGTCCTGCGCGTGCAGATTCGCAAACGCTTGCCGGAACGACCAGGACGTGTACTTGAGGATGAGGGAATCCTGCGGTGTCGGCACGAAGCCTGGCAGATCGGACACCCAGTTCGCCAACGCCCAGACCGCCGCCGTATTCGAGAACGGATTGCCGCCCGTGTGCACCGTGACGTTGCTCGTCCCGATGAGTGGGGTATTCACGAGGCTGTGCGTCAGGTTCGGGAACTGGCCCGAGAACTGATCGACGAGATACCGCATGAACAACCACCCCGCCCCCACACTCCCCAGATCCCCATCGGTGGGCGCGATCAAATAGTGCTGATCGGGCGCTGAAAGATAGATGTACGCGTCGTTCAATTCCTCGAGCGTGTACTTGAGGAAGCTCGCGGAATCGCCGGGCAGATACGTACGCGCCGCGAGCTCTTCCGCGTACTTGGACAGGGCCTCGTCGAGCCAGATCTGCTCCGCGCCGGTCTTGTTGATGCGCATGTGCTGATTGTAGTTGATCATGTGCTGCAGCTCGTGCGCAAACGTGTTGAACAGCAGGCGCTTCACGGTCGAGCGAGCGTGCGGGCACACCGGGTCGGTGGTGTCGGCCACCATCGTGTAGATCACCTCGCCGTCGCTGTAGAGCGACGCCACGGTCAAGTCGAGATCGGCCTGATAGAAAAAGCCGGTCACATACCCCGTGGTGAAGCACTGGCTCTTCGGCAAGATGTTATTGACGACCGGGGTCATGAGCGCGATCACGACCGAATTGTTGTCGATGTCCGACTCTCGGCCGAATGCCGTCGTGTCCACCGGATAGATGCGGGTGTCGAACAGCTGCGCCAGCGTGTCGATGTCCGCCGAATCGAGCCCGCCCACGGGGGCGAGTGTGTCGACGTAGATCGCAATGTGCTGTCCCACGTCCACCACCTTCGCACCGACGTAGGTGAACGTATTGCAGTTCGGGTCAGCGCAGACGTAGAAGCGGCGGAAGCTGCCCACCGCCGGAGGACCCGCGAGGGGTGCCGCGGTGCTCCGCTCGGGCGCCGGTCGGGCCCGCAACGTGGCGGCGGAAACACTCGGCACCTGGGCGCGCAGCTGCTGATCAAACTGAAGGGCCGCGGAATGCGTGCTCACCGGGCTCCCCACATTCGAAACCTGGGCCGCTGGCGCCGCCGCGACGGGCGACGTGCTCTGTAAGATGAAGGAAGCAGTGCTCCCCGGACTCCCCCCTGCCGCCTGCGGGACCACCAGGTAGACGGCCGAGTCCGTCGCCGACGCGTTTGCGGCGAACGCCGCGCACGCCGCGTCGATCTCCTGTGAACCCCCAACCGGGAGCGCGACCTGCACGGTCGGCGCCGTCGCACAGCTCAGCTGCGTGGTGCCCGACGGGTCCTTGCTGCACGCCGTGAGACCGAGCAGGCCCGCCACGAACAGCACGGACGTGGCCAAGCTTCTTCCGCGCGAGCGGTAGAGCTGAGGACGACGGCGGAATCTGGGGTGCCGCAAGATCAAGCAGGCTGCATGGAGACCCCCGGAACCTAGATAGGCCGGTCCCGCAATGCTACTGAGGCAAACCCTCAAGGGGGTGTGAGGCGTCGGAGCAGCACCTCGATCAAGGCACGGAAGGCGCGGCCGCGGTGAGACACCCGCTGCTTGGCCGGGAGAGACGCCTCGGCGAAGGTCATCCCGAGGTCGGTCGAGAAGAAAAGCGGGTCGTATCCGAACCCACCGTCACCCCGCGGGGCCGAGAGGATGCGCCCTTCGCAGGTGGCCTCCACGAGCTGGGGGGCCCGGGTCGGCGTCTCGAGGAACGCGACGACGCAGCGGTACCGGGCCGTGCGGGCGGTGTCGGGCACGGCGCCGAGTTGCTCGAGGAGCAGCGAGTTGTTCGCCGCATCCGGCCCAGCCGCGGCGGTGCGGCCCGCGAGGGCGGCATACCGGGCGGAAAACGGCCCCGGTGCTCCCAGCAGCGCGTCGACCTCGAGGCCGGAGTCGTCGGCCACGGTGGGCAGGCCGGCGCGTTTGGCGAAATAGCGGGCCTTGGCCACGGCGTTCTCGACGAATGTCGCACCGCGCTCCAGATCCGCCTCCTCCGGGAGCGCCGCCAGAAATTGGTCCGCCGGAAACACCAGCTGAAACGGCAACCCGGTGAAGAGGTCCCGAATCTCGCGCTCCTTTCCCTCGTTCCGAGTCGCCACGAAGAGCTTCACTCGACCTCTCCCCGCAGCCGGGTGATCAACCCCGTCGTCGACCGGCCGGGCACGAGCGCGACGCGCACGACTCGCCCTCCCCAGCCCCGCACGTCAGACGCGCCCACGATCTCCTCCAATGCGTAGTCCGCGCCCTTCACGAGAACGTCGGGTCGCAGCAGGCGGATGAGTGACAGCGGCGTCGGCTCCACAAACACCACGACGAGGTCGACGCTCTCGAGCGCCGCCACGACCCGGGCCCGCTCGGCGTCCGGGACGAGGGGGCGATTGGGTCCCTTGCCGAGCATCCGGGCCGATGCGTCGCTGTTCACCCCGACGACCAGCGCCTCCCCTTCTGCGCGAGCCGCCTCGAGCAACGCGACGTGGCCAACGTGAAGCACATCGAAGACGCCGTTCGTGAACACGACCGGGCCCCGCTGCGCGGCGCGCCACGTCACCGCATCGGCGCCCGTTCGAATCTTCGCAGCCGAGGTCACGTGCTGCCCCACCGGGCGAACGCCCACGCCAGGAGCGGAGGCGTCACAAGCGTCGTCGCCACGACGACGAGGAGCATGGCGCCGAACAATTGCGGGGACAGCGCGCCAGTCGCCACGCCCACGTTCGCGAAGATGAGCTCCACTTCCCCCCGTGGCATCATGCCCAGACCGACGGCCCAACGATTGAACCGGCGCCAGGGCGCCGCCCAGCCGGCCGCGAGCTTGCCGGCGAGCGCGATCGCCACGAGTACGACCGGGACGGCCAGGCCGGGCGCATCGAATGGACCGAGGGCCCGCACGTCCAGCGCCGCTCCCGTGCTGAGAAAGAAGATCGGCACGAAGATATCGGCGACGGGCTTGATCTGGCTCTCGATCACGGGGGCCTGATTGGTCGCCGCGAGGATCAGGCCGGCGGCAAAGGCGCCAAGGATCAGGGCCGAGCCGGCGCGGTCGGCGAGGGCCGCGAGGAGCAGCAGAAACGCGAACGCGGACACGACGACGGTCCCGCGGACGCGCATCCGCTCGACGAGCGCGAAGAGGCGCGGCGCGAGCGCGAGGCCGACCACCACGGCGACGACCAGAAACGCGACCGCAACCGTGAAGTGCTGCGCCGCACCGACCAGCGCCACCGTCCGCCCGCCCGCGAGCGCGGTGACCACCCCGAGCAGGGCGAGGCTGAGCACGTCGTCGATGACGGCGGCGCCCAGAATCAGCCGCGCCTCCTCGGTCTTCAGCCGCTTCAGATCCGTGAGCACGCGCGCCGTCACGCCAACGGACGTCGCGGTCAGCGTGGCACCGACGAAGAGCGCCGTCAGCGACGGGTCGATGCCACCGGACGCGCCCCCGTGTCCACCCCAGCGCCAGTAGGCAAACCCGAGACCAAACGGCACGAGCATCCCGCACACGCTGATCGCAGTCGCCGCGCCGGCCACACCGGCGAGGGCGCGGACGTTCGTTTGGAGGCCGGTCTCGAACAGGAGCACCGCGACGCCTACCGTCGACAGGAGCTGAACGACCGGGGTCAGCGAGTCGGTGGCGTCGGTCGGAATCACGCCGAGCCCGCTCGCGCCGAGGGCGATCCCGGCGACGAGCTCGCCGAGGACGGGCGGTTGCCCGAGTCGTGCGACGAGCTCCCCGGAGAGCTTGCCGACCGCCAGCATGACCCCGAAGACGAAGAAGAACCGGACGCCGACGCTCGGCATGCCCGCCGCGGCGCAGACCGCGGGGAGCAGGGCGGCGAGGGCAAGCCACGCCGTCGCGCTAGAGCGGCTGCGTGGCCTGCGGATGGAACTCGAAGGTATGATGGAAGAACGGCAGGTCGACCGTCTCACTGTACGCCGACTCGATCGAGATTTCGCGGGGGGACACGCTGCGCCGGATGACGACCTGGGCCGCGGAATCGGGGAGGCCGATATCCTGCACGGCCGCAGCGACGCGCCGCTGTATGGTGCCGTTGTCGAGCGCGGCGGAGATGCTCGCCTGAGAATCGAACTCGTCGACGAGCCGATAATAGCGGAAGAACACCTCGCCGATGTTGACGCCGTAGTACAGCAACGCGACGAACACGAGCAGGGAGAAGAGACAGCCGAGCGAACTCGCGCCCCGCCGGCCACGGGTCTGGGCAGTGGTCACCATTGGGACTGGGCGCCGTCCACGATTTCGTTCACCAGCTTCTGCAACGCGATCTTCCGTCCGTCGGTCTCCGCCGGCGGCACGTACTCGCCCACGACGCTCAGGCCCTGGCGCTGCCAGAGCGACTTCCCGGTCTTCTGGTTCACGATGTCGACGTCGACCGTGAGCTGCACCTGCCGTTTGGTGACGTTGGCGGTGCCGACGCCGGGCTGAAATGCGAGCGGTACGTCCGGGTCGTAGCGAACGACGCGCCCGCGTACGACCGCGTCCGCGTTCGATTCCGCGGCGGGGCGCAGGCCGAGGCGACCCTGGATCGCCTCGGTGATGGCGTCGTTCACTTCCTTGGTGAGAACCGGTTGCGGGGTCTCGTTGTCGAACGGGAGGATCGCGACCGTCTTGATGTCCGGGAGTCCCCCGCCGGAGAACCGGTAGAGACATGCGGCCAGCAGAACACAGACGACGCTAGCGCCGACTCCGCCATAGCGTCGGCGCGATGGTCGCCGTGGTATCGATACCAACGATGGTGAGCTCAAAGTGGGCGGGCGCTTGCGGAAACAGGATGCGGGCGTCCGTTGGCTGCCCAGCCGCATCGAGCTCCGTCCGGCTGCGTGCCACGACCTTGCCTTCCCGCCGCCACTCCGCCTCCAGAGTCCGAGGTGCGCCATCGAAGGCGACGTAGTCAATGGTGTCGGCGCCTTCGGCGAACCGCCACGTCGTCCCGGCCGCGCCTTGGGTACTCGACACGGTCGCCGTTGTTCCGGGAGGCCGCACCACGCCGAGACCGGCCCACAGCATGCGCACCGCAGGAACGAGCGCGCGGAAGTTCTCTTCGGGGTCCGCCCAGATCTCCGAATCGCCGACGACCACGGCCGCGCCGGCCCCGAGTCCGAGCGGCCCAACGTAGTCGAAACGGAGGGAATCCGGAGGCGCCACACGCGCCGTGCCCCTCCCCACCCATTGCTTCCGCGAGTCCCGGTACTGAAACCGGAACCGGATCGCCGTGTCGTGCCGCGGCACCGTGCGCCCGGCCCACGCAACCGCTTGAGCACGCTCGCTTGGCACGAGCACCGATGTGACGAGCGGCGCCAGTCGCCCGGGGCACGCCGCGGCCGCCAACGCACAGGCGGCAATGTAGGAATAGGCAACCAGCCGGTCAAGCGAAAGCCCTTGGTGTTTCAATAGTTAAACCCGAAGAAGAAGTCCACGAACTTTGTCCCGGTGTTACCCGAGGGAAGCGCGTACCCGTCGAGCTGCCCGGACCAGAACCGGTATCCGAGATCGACCCGCAACACGAGCGGCGGTCCGATCGCCATGCGCAGCCCGAGTCCCGTGCTGCCCAGCGTGCCGCGATCGAAGGTCGTTGCGCTCCACGCGCGTCCAAGATCGGCGAAGAGCGCGCCCTGCACGCCCGGCAGACGCGCGACGCCAAACGGGAAACCGATCGAAAGGAAATCGGTGATCGGAAAGCGCCACTCGCTGTTGACCAGCCAAGCGCTGGTCCCGGCAATGTAACCGTAGATGGGGTAGCCTCGGAGCGCCCAGGGCCCGCCGATGTTGATGGGACGCGGCCGGTCCCCACCCGCGTAGTAGGCGAAGCCCCGCAGCGCGATCGCGCCCCGTAGCGACGTTCGAAAATAGCGTCGCCAATCCGCCGTGAGGACCCAGGTGTCGAAGCGCCCGTGGCTGATGTCGTTCACGAGGCCACCCGTGAGATTGACGCGCTCGCCATCAATCGGACCGGTAGCGAGCCACAGCGTGTTGTCCTTCACATAGCTCAGGTAGTTGGACGCGAGCCACCCGACGCGGTGCAGATCGGTCAGCCCGTCGTTCGGAATGTCGACGGGCTGGATGTCGAAGCGGTCGGAATGTTCGAGACCGTACTGCGCCTCGATGCGCCGGAAGCGCGACAGGGGATAGCGAATCTGCGCGAAGACCCCGGCCGACGTCTCCTGATACACGCTGCTCAGGTCGTCTTCGTAGAACAGGCCCCGGAGGCGGAACGCGCCAACCCCCCAGTTCACGCGATGCGACTGATTCAGGTACAGTACGGAGCCGTTCACGTTGTCGAGCAGATTACCGAGCCCGCTTCCCTGAAACGACGCCAGGGTGAAGGCGAGCTCGTGATCGCCGAGGAGGTCGCTCAGGAAGAAGACGGCCCCCTGCTCCGACCCGAGGCCCGGGGCCACCGCGGCGTCGCCGGCCGCGAAGTCGAGGGTGAACTTCTCCCCATACGGGGAAGCGTCGGCTCGGGCGTATTGGGGGTTCGCGAGCTCGGCCCAGGTCCAGCTCGGCGGATCGCGCTCCGCCGCGAGCGTCACGCTCGGCGGACCCGAGTCGCGCGCGGGCGGCGCCGCGTAGAGATTGAAGGTCAAGTCGGCGAAGCCGCCGAAGACGATCTCGTGCTGGCGCTCCACCCACTGCGGATCGAACGCCCCATTGATCGTGTTCGTCTCGCGCCGCCCCGTCCCCGTGGAATCGATCGAATACAGCTGAAACAAGCCATCCCGGTCGGAGGAGAAGTAGATCCGGCCCGTGGTCGCGGACCACCGTGGCTCATCGTCCTGCCAGTTCCCGTAGGTGAGGTAGGTGATCGCCCCGCTCGCCAGATCGAGCCGAAACAGGTTCCGAGCGCCGCGCGGTCCGAAGGTCGTCCGATCCGATGCGAACACAATGCTCCGCCCATCCGGACTGAACGACGGGTCGATGTCCTGGTAGCGATCCGACGTCAGCCGCTCCAGCCGGCCATCCGACAACCAGAGACGGTACAGATCGGAGTATCCCGACACCGCGAGGCCGGAGAATACCACACTCCGCTCATCGGGCGCCCACGCCGGGGAGAGGATCGAAACGAGCTGCGGGAACTGGTAGCGCCCGACGATGCGATGCTGCGAGAGGCTCCAGAAGAACAGGGCATCGCGCTCGAGATACTTGCTGCCGAACGCGACCACACCGCTCGGTGAGACGTCGAGACGCGACTCGAAAAAATGAAACGATTCAAATTCGGCGCTCCGCTCCCCCTTTACGACGACCCGCGACGGCCCACCCCCGATCGGCCGCGAATAGATATCCGTGTACCCGCTCGACGGCGAGAAGTACAGAACCTCGGACGTGCTATCCCCGGGCAGGTGGTAAGCCACGGGCTTGATCGCGAGCCGCGTGAGCAACCGGGCCTGGAGCGCGAGGGGCCGGCCGCCGGTGACGGCCGGGTAATAGCGCTGGCGCATCCAGAACTGCCATTCCTCAGACAGCTGTCGCAGCGACCGCCCGTAGACCTCCCGCACTTCTTCCTCGAAGGTCGCGTACTTCCAGGCCTGCGCATACATCTCGTCGATCCGCCATTCCCCGTAGGTGAGCGCGAGAAACCGGTGAATCGTAGCGCCGAGGGGATAGACGATGGCGCCGTACTCGTCGGCGAGCTCGCCGAGCGATGGCAGGCGCCCGGTGACGGTCATGTCACGGAGGAACATCTGGGCGCGCGTGTCTTCCCCGGCCGACCAATATTCCGCCAGCCCTTCGGTCCACCAGAGCGGAAACGCGACGTGGTGAATCCGGGGATAGCGTCGCGCCACCTCGGCCCCCATGCTGAGCTGGAAGACGTGGACGAGCTCATGGCGAATTGTGTGGCGAAAATCGGTATAGCTGCCGGTGAACGGCAGGGCCACGCGCTGCTTGAGAAACTCCGTCACGCCGAGCAACCCTTCGGGAGGCACGAATGGCAGCACGTTGGTCTGCTCGAAGTCGGTGTGCGACGCGTAGATGATGAGCGGGATGCGGCGGGTGACGTGGTGGTCGAAGCGGTGCTGCAGCGTGTCGTAGCATTCCTCCGCGTACGCCAGCGCCACGCGGCCAAGCTCTTCCTCTTCGGGATAGTAATAGAGGTCGACGTGCGCGCCGCGCAGGACGTGCCAGTCGAACCCCCGATACTGGATCTTGTTCTCTCCAAACGCACCGATCTGCGCCGCCAGCGCCGCGGGGAGGGCGACACCCACGAACACGGCCGCGGAGAGGCCGCGCATCACTGATGCATGCTCCGGATGCGGTCCCCCTGGCCAATGTTCGGCAGTAGAGGAGCGCCGGACACCAGGTGTCCGATGACGGTATACACGCCGTCGAGATGGGGTTGCGGGGAGTGCGTGATGAAGAACTGGCTTCCGCCGGTGTCGGGACCGGACAGGGCCATGCCGACGGTACCGGTTTCGTAGGGCGTCGGATTGAGCTCGTCGCGCAGCACGAAGCCGGGCCCGCCCCACCCGTCGCCCCGGGGGTCGCCGTCCTGGGCCACGAAGTTCGGGACCACCCGATGCCAACGCGACCCGTCGAAGTAATGTCGATCGACCAGACCAAGAATGGCCGAGACCGTCATCGGAGCGAGGTCCGGGAACAGCTCGACCACGAGCGTGCCCCGATCCGTCTCGATGGTCACCCGCGGCGCCGGGGCGCCCGTCAAATAGCGCCGCGCGATGTCGCGATACTCGGCGTCCGTCCGCCGCGTGGCGACCGGGGTGGGTGGCCCCCACTGCGCCGCCGCGTCAGGGAGTCGATCAGCCGCGAGGCGACGTACCAGATAGTCGTCCGCCTGCGGGGTCGCCCCGACGAACGCCGTCGCGACGCGGAGACGGCCCGCGGCGCTCGCCTGTGCGATCGCCGCGAGCGCCCCGACGGCGGACAACCGCGCGTCGTCGAACGGGTCCCCGGCGGCGCGGGTGTACGCCTGCGCCAGCCGATCGACGTCGGCGACGTCGGGAACGCGAGCGAGGAGATCCGCCGCCACGCTCCGGACCGCCGCATCCTGATGCTCGAGCAGCCGCCGCGCGTCGCGCAGCAGGAGGGTATCGGGAACCGTGACCACCCTCCCCAGGGCCTGGAGCGCCTGCGCGACGACGCGCCCGTCCGCGTCGCCGAGCTGCGCCTCGAGTCGCGACCGGCTCCGCGCCGCCCCGTAGGCCTCGGCGGCAACGCTGCGCATGCGCCAGTCGCCGTCGGACGCGAGCGGCGTAGCGGCGGCGATCCCCGCCGCGGTGTCGGCCTGCGCGAGGGCGATGACCGCCTGCCGCCGGACCGCGAACACGGCGCTCTGCGCGCGAGCCGAGAGGGCGGTGATCGCAGCGCTCCCTCCCAGGACCCCGAGCGTCGTCTCGGCCTGCACCGCGACATTCACCGCCGGGTCGCCCGCCAGGGCGACCACGTCACCCGCCAAGGCCGGTTCGTGGAACGTGGAGAGCGCGCGGATCACGTTGATCCGAACCGCCGCTGACGTATCCGCGAGTAACGGACGCAGGCGGTCGGCGACGCTGCGCCATTCGGTGCGCGAGCTGTCCAGCAGCCCGCGCGTGATACCGCGCGCGGCGATGGCGCGCACCTGGGCGTCGGAATCCTGCAGGGCCGTGATGAAGAGCGGCACTCCGGCGCGAGCGTGCAGGCGACCGAGAGAGTACAGCGCGTGCCAGCGCACGGCGGGATCGGGATCGTCGGCATAGCCCGCGAGGGAGGAGACCGGCGCGCGGTCCGCCAGACGCCAGGCGTAGAGAAGGGCGGCGCTGGCGGCGGGCGGCGTCGCGACTCCCGACGTCGTACCATTGCCCAGCATCTCGTGCAGCGCGCCGGCGGCCTCCACACCGCCGATGCGCGCGATGGCGATCGCCGCCTCGCTCTGCGGATCTCCTTGGTCCGCGGTCGCCACCGACCGCACCAAGGCGATGAGCGCGGGCACCGCCCGCTTGTCCTTCAGCAGTCCCAGCGCAAATGCGCCTGCCGCCTGCACGTTGTGGTCGGAATCCGCGAGAGCGCCGATGACGAGGTCGAGGGCCGCCGGATCGCCGATCCTTCCCGCCGCGAGCGCCGCCTGGCGCCGGACGCCGGCGTCGGGATCGCGGAGCGCTGCGCTAAAGAGTGCGGCGTCGAAGGCCCGGGCGTCGGCCGCGGCGAGCAGCCGCGCGAGGACGCCGACCCGCGCTTCGTTGGGCACCTGCGCCGCGAGCGGAACGGCCACCGCCAGCGCGACCAGGAGCGCCGCGCCCTTAGATCCGCACCGGGTCGGCAACGGGCGCGAGCAGTCGAGCGACATGCTCGGGAATCCGTGTAAGAGTATGGTCGTGCGTCAGGGAGACCAGCGCGGTCTCGCCCGTCGCCAGTAGCTCGCCGGTTTCCGATCGGTCAACGGCGTACCCGAAGGTGACCCGGCGGGAGGCCACGTCTCGCACCCAGCAGCGGATCTGGACGAGGTCATCGTAGCGAGCGGCGGCACGATAGCGAACTTTCACTTCCGCTACGGCGAGGTACAGGCCCTGCTCCTCGAGCTCGCGGTAGGTGAGTCCGGTGGAGCGCATCAGCTCGGTACGGGCGCGATCGAACCAGACGAGGTAGTTGGCGTGGTAGACCACACCCATTTGGTCGGTCTCGGAGTAGTTCACGCGCAGAGTAATCGTGCTGATCACGTCCGGGCAAAATCCGCGCACCGTCGGCAAAAGTCAAATAACACAGGTGCTTGCGGCGTCTCTCCGCGGTTCCTAGCTTGCAACGTGCCCGACGCCTCCTCCCGCGTCGTCGTCGTCGCCGATGCCCACCTGGGCCAAGCTGCTCCCGCAGTCGAGGCGGCCTTCCACGCCTTCCTCTCGGCCGTGCCCAGCCTCGGCGACTCGCTGCTCATCAACGGCGACCTCTTCGACTTCTGGTTCGAGTATCGGAGCGTGATTCCGCGCCGGCACTTCGATACGGTCGCCCGGCTGCAAGCGCTACGCCAGCGCGGGATCCCGATCACGATCGTCGGCGGCAATCACGACCGGTGGGGAGGAGATTTTCTGACGCGGGACCTGGGAATCGCCTTCTACGGGGGTCAGACCGAGATGACGATCGCCGGGCGGCGCGCGTTCGTCGCGCACGGTGACGGGCTGACGGAGCAGCACTGGGGCTCCAAGGTGATGCACAGCGTCACCCGAAAGTCGCTCACGATCCGCCTGTTCCGCGCCATTCATCCGGACGTCGGGTTCTGGATCGCGGACAAGCTGTCCGGCCGCCTCGCGGACAACACGCGCGACCGCGCCGTGCTCGATCGCGCCGCCTGCGCGCAGGCCCAGTACGCCAAAGACCTGCTGGGCCGGCGTCCCGATCTCGATCTCGTCATTCTCGCGCATACCCACCGGACGGCTCTCGAGCGCCTGCCCGACGGGCGGACGTATTTCAACCCAGGCGCGTGGCTCGACGGGTACCGCTACGCGATCGTCACGAAGGATGCGGTGGAGATGCAGACGTTCGGCGGCTAGAAGCGAAACCGCACGCCGATGCCCCTCGGCAGGAGATCGATCTTCAGCTCTTTCGGGAAGTCCTGCAAATGCGCCGCGACGTATGCTTCCGCGCCGGCGAACAGGTGATTGAAGCCCCAGAGCACGACCCAGTCCTGCACCTGCTGGCGCTTCGAGTCGACGTTCGCTGAGCCCGCGGACTCGAGGTAGTGCTGCTCCTGGATGGCGCGGATGGTCATCATCGCAGTCACGCCCTCCCACGTCGCGAACACCGCACCTGTCACATTCCGCCCCGCCGCCGCCTGCCCCCACCCCGGAATCAGGAGCGAGCGCCACAAGGCGGCGACCGGCTTGATCAGGTGGGAGGTATCGACGACCGCAGGCCTGTTCGCCCGCGGCGCGGACGTCGAGTCGCGCCGCTGCGCGGCCAGGGAGCCCGACCCGACCAGCCCCGCGACGACGGCGCCGACAACGAGATGTCTAATGAGCGGCCTGCGGCCGCGCCTTCTTGACGCGGATGGAGCCGTTCACGGCGTTCAGCTCGATCCGACGGCCGCCGGCGCCGATCGTGCCTTCCGCGTGATGCACCACGACCTTTTGGCTCTCCGAAAGGGGAAAGTCGCTTTCGATCGTACCGTTGACGGCATTCGCGCTGATGGAGGCATCAAGTGCCGGCGGAAGCTCGAGGGTCACCGCCCCGTTCACCGTCGTCAGCTTCACCTCACCGGTATCGGCGAATCCCCGGATGAACGCGCTCACGCTGCCATCCACCGTGAAGGCGCGGACCGGCCCTTCGGAGGTCTCGGCACTGACATCTCCCCTCACCGATCCCGCGATGACGGGAGCGTGGGCACCCGAGACGTGGACGGCGCCCGCCACGGTGGTCGCCTCGACGCGCGCGCCGCGCGGCACGCGCACGTCGAACGCCACCGCGACGTCGCTGTGGTGGGTGTGACCCTGCACGTAGTCGTCGCCGGAGCCGCACCGAGCGTGCTCGTCATCCCACAGGGCGCAGATGGCGATGCCGTCCGCTCGCTTCACCGTGACGACTTTCACGTCTTCAGGATCCGAGCTGTCGAATGTCTTGACCGCGGTGACGATGAGCGAGTCGCCCGAGGCGGGAGCCACCGTGATGGGACCGCGCGCGTTACGGATCGACACGAGCTGGCCGGCGGCGAGACGCCCGCGGTAGGCCCATGGGTCGGTCGCGGTGTGCTTTCCCGTCAGATGCTCATCGTCATCGTCGAGATCCGCCACGAGGCGGCCAACGCCGCGCGGCACGACCGTGGCCAAGCCGCGCCGCGCCGCCGCCGTTCCGCGGTTGATGGCGATCCCGACGAGGAGCGCCGCGCCGCACAGGACCGCGAGGCGGACGATGTCGCGGCGCCAGCCAATCCACAGCGCCTTGGCGCTCAACGCGGACGAACGCGACGGGAGCTTATCGTCCAAAGGGCGAGCTCGAGAACGCATAGTCCACCGGCAGGTTGACCAGGACTCTGACCGCCTCTCCCCCGAGACGCGCGGGCCGGAAGAGGGCCTTGAGAACCCATTGCCTCGTTGGCTGATCGAATCCCGGATTCGGGCTCTTGAGGATCTTGATCGAGGCAGGCTCGACGCGACCGGTCGTGTCGACGATGGCCTGCAGGACGACGCGGCCTTGGATTCCTTCGCGCCGCAGGAAGTCCGGGTACTCGAGGGGTGGGGCGGACAACAGGAGAGGTCGTACCTCTACGTTCGCTTCCGAATACACTTGCTTCATCAGCGATCCGTCGGCGTGCCCGCCTTCGACGCCCACCCCGGTGTAGTCCTTCGGATCGAACTGCTGCTGCATGTTGATCGGAGGAATGTCCTTCGGAATCTCCGTGGGGACCGTGATCGTCTGGAAGCCCTTGAGGGGGACATCGAGCTCGACCGGTTGCGGTGGCGCAGGCTTCTCCTGCGTGAGCAAGACCATGGTCGTGTCGGCCTTTACGGTGTAGTCACCGGCCTGCGCGCTCCGGGTCGCGTAGACGGCTCCGACGATGACGAGCGCGTGGATTACAAACGAGGCCGACCCGAGCCGCGCTGCTTTCCTTTTATCTGTCTTGCGCTGTGTCTCGAAGTATGTGAGCAGAGGGCCTCCCCAGCCCCACGGAGTCAACGCCTACTACTCTATAAGAGACGTAAGGCTCCAGGCAAAGGTTGCAGTTCGCCGGGTCAGGAGCCGACGCGAGGCTTCAAATGGGTCTCGTAGCAGTCAGGGCACACGCCGTGGCTGAATTGGGCGGCGGAGCGTGCCTCCACGTAGTTCTCGAGCGACATCCACCGCCCGTCGGTATCCCGTAACCGTTTGCAATAACTGCAGATCGGTAACAACCCCTCGAGTGCCAGGAGCTCGTGCCGCAGTCCCAGGATCCGCTCCGCCACCCTGAGCCTCGCGATCAGCTCTTCGGGGACGATCGGCTTTGTGATGAAATCATCGACGCCGGCCTCCATCGCCTCGAGAAAATGCCCCCGCCCCGTGCGGATCGTTTGGAGGAGGAAGTAGGTGTAGGGTGCGGGGCCGTGCGCGCGAATGCGCCTGCATAGCTCGAGCCCGTCGACATCGGGCATCAGCCAGTCTGCGACGACGATGCGCCGCTGCGTGAGCTGCCACAGCTGCCACGCTTCGACACCGCCTTCCACGACGGCCACATCGTGCCCCTGGGCTTCGAGAATCGCGCGCAGCGTTTCGCGTGACGCCGCATCATCCTCGACCAGGAGAATTTTCACGCCTTCGCGTCTCGGCGAGCCTCGGACGTCCTGCGCTTGCGCTGCAGGTAGTCGAGCACGGCGGCCGCTTCGGCCTGGACCTCTTCCAGATCGCCATCGAGCAGCGTCGCTCCCCGCTCCCGGGCCGCAACCTCGATGCGCTCGAGCAATCCCGCGAGATGCTGGGCGCCGATCGTCGCCGCGGCACCGCGGAGCGCGTGCGCCGCGCGCATGATGGCGTCGGACTGCTTGTTGGCGAACGCCGCGGTCAACGCCGTCAGGCGCTCCGGGGCCTGGCGGATGAACGTCTCCAGGATCGAGTCGATGGCTTCTTCGGCGCCGGCCTCCCGCAGGGTCGTCCGGAACGCGTCCAGATCGACCGGCACCGATTCGCGGGGCGGCGTGGCCGCCGGGGCGGCGCGCCCGCCCTCGGCCGGCGCCTCGATCAGTGCGAACAGCTCGTGTCCCTTGAACGGCTTCGCGAGATACCCGGTCATGCCGCGCGCCAGACAGTTCTCGCGCTCTCCGCTGAGCGCGTGGGCCGTGAGCGCGATGATCGGCAGGCCCTCCTTCCCGGGGAGCGCGCGGATCGCCGCCGTCGCCTGAAAGCCGTCCATCTCCGGCATTTGAATGTCCATCAGCACGACGTCGTAGGGACGCTGCTGGACGGCGGCGACGGCTTCACGCCCGTTCGCCACGGCATCGACGAGGTGCCCGCGCTTGAGGAGCATGGCGACCGCCACCTGCTGGTTCACGACATTGTCCTCCGCCAGGAGGATGTGGAGCGACGGCCGTGACTCCGCAATGGTGTGTCGAGTGATGAGGTCCATGGGCTGCGTGGTGGTGGTGCCGGCGAGCACGGTGCCGACGGCTTCGATCAGGTCCGAGCGCGAGATCGGCTTCGTGAGGTAGGCCTGGATGCCCACCTCCCGGCAGCGCTCGCCGTCGCCGCGTTGTCCCGCGGACGTCAGCATGACGAGCCGCTGGTTGCGCAGGATCGGGTCGGCGCGGGCCGTCGCGGCGAGCTGGAACCCGTCCTGTTCGGGCATCTGGGCATCGAGAATCGTGAGATCGTAGGCCGGTCCGGCGACCGCCGCGCGGCGCAGGGCCTCGAGTCCTTCGGCGGCGCTCGTCGCCTCATCGACCGCCACGCCCTCGGCGCCCAGCATGTCGCGCAGGATGCGGCGGTTCGTCGGGTTGTCATCGACGACCAGCACGCGGCGGCCGCCGAGCGCCGCTCGACCCGCGCTCTGGGTGCTGGCGGGCGATTCCACCGGCAGGGCGAGCGTGAAGTGAAAATCACTCCCCTTCCCGACGGTGCTCGTCACGCCCAGCTCGCCGCCCATGAGGCGGACGAGCTTCTGCGAGATCGCGAGCCCCAGGCCGGTGCCGCCGTACCGGCGCGTCATGGATGCGTCGGCCTGGGTGAATTCGTCGAAGATCGTCTTGAGGTGGCTCTCCGCGATCCCGATCCCGGAGTCGCGCACGCTGAACTGCACGCGCGTGTGACCATTCTCGTTCCCGCGCGCCAGCGCGGTCACGACGACCTCGCCTTCTTCGGTGAACTTGATCGCATTGCCCACGAGGTTCGTAAGAACCTGGCGCAACCGTGTCGGGTCGCCGCGCACCATGCGCGGCACGTCCGCCGGTACGTCGGCCAGAAGCTCGAGGTGCTTCTCGCGGGCCCGTACCGCGAGGAGGCTCGCCGTGGCGTGGACGAGTTTCGGCAGGTCGAAGGCGATGGTTTCGAGCTCGAGATGGTCCGCCTCGATCTTCGAGTAGTCGAGGATGTCGTTCAAAATGGTGAGCAGCGCCTCGGACGACGAGCGCACCAGCTCCAGGGCGCGGCGCTGCTCCGTGGAGAGCTCGGTATCGAGGACGAGCTCCACGAAACCGAGTACCGCGTTCATGGGCGTGCGGATCTCGTGACTCATGTTGGCGAGAAACGCAGCCCGCGCCTGCGCCGTCCGCTCGGCGAGGTCCCGCGCGTCCCGCATCACGATCTCGGCCCGCTTGGCCGCGCCTTCGCTCTCCGCGAGCAACGCGGTCACTCGCAGCTGCTCGACCAGCGCGGCATGCGCCCGCCGGAACACGATGGTCAAGACGGCGGAGTAGAACACCACGATCACCGCTGTCGCCAGGTGGATGCGGTCCTGGCCGGTCGCCAGCAGGCCGATGAACAGGGGGAGCGTGATCGTGGCCAGGAAACCGAAGAAGCTCGCGGGATCCGCCGCGAGCGTGCTGAGCGATCCGGCGATGATTCCCGCCAGGACGACGAGCACGAGCGCGACATCGGTGATCGACGCATGACGCAGCACCATCGCCCCGCCAACGCCCCAGCACAGGCCGAGGAGGCCGACCGTCATCCGGACGCCGAAGCGGACTTCCTCACCGGAGAGGCCGCGCTGGGATGCGGTCCGCAGCCAGGTCGAGCGGAGGAGCGTCGCAAGGAGGACGGCGATGCCCCACCCTTCGAGGACGAGGTGCGGGATGTCGGGCCACGTCAGGACGAGGACGAGCCCCATGAGGACGGGATGCCCGAACAGCGCCAAGCCGCTGTCCAGCAGCAGCCGGCTCTGGAGCATACGGGAGATGTCGGCGCGTACGCGCGCGTCCGACGATACGTCTGTTGCGGGGCTCGTCCCGGACGGTGGACTGGTCAGCGCACCCGTCGCGGGAGCGGTCACGCGCTCGGGCCTTCGGGTGCCGTCGTTCCGAGAATGCGCTCGAGCGCGGCGCGGAGGCGGTCGGCGGCCACGGGTTTCGGGAGGAAGTCGTTGGCGCCGAGCGTGCGGACGCGGTCGGGGAGCTTGGGATCGGTGAGGGCCGTAATGACGAGAATCGGCACGGCGGTCGTCTTGGACGAGGCGCGCAGTCGCTCGAGAACGTGCAACCCCGTGCCGCCCGGCATGCCGATGTCGAGGATGACGGCGTCGGGGGGTTGCTTCACGGCCATCATGACGGCCTGCATGCCGTCGTACGCCACGCTCAGGTCGTAGCCTGCCGCCTTGAGGACGCTCGAGACGACCTGCACCGTGACGCGGTCATCGTCGGCGATGAGGATGCGTTTCATGGCGCGCGTGGCGGGAGCGGGTAGGAATCGAACCTACCAAGGCTCAAACGAGCCCCAGCTGGTTTTGAGGACCAGTCCGACCACCAGGCCGGAGCCGCCCCCACTAGGTTTTTTCGCGGATGGGAGTCCGACTGTCCCCCCATTGTCCCCCTTCACCGAGCCACCGCGCGGTGGTGGAAGGCAGCAAGGCGTGCCACCCCGTCCGAGAGGTCGCGCTCGGACACGATGTCGTAACGGTCAAAGATATCACGCGTGAGGTGTCCGGACAATTTCATGGCCGTGTGCTCGGGCACGCCAGCTCGCACGAGGTTACGCACCGCCGTGCGCCGAAGGTCGTGAAACACCCGCCCCACAAGCTGCGGCCGGATGATCGCGCCCCGATCATTCCTCGAGGCGCGCGTACATGCCGCGGTCCACGCCGCGAACATGTCCCGAATCGGCTGGCCCCTCCGGTGAAATACGTGCCGGATGATCGTCCCCGTCTGCCGCTCGATGGCGCGGGTGTCCACGTGTTGGCGCTCGAGCAGCGTCTTGAGTTCGGGGAGCGCTGCGAACGGGAACGTGCGCCCTTGTCCCGTCTTGGTCGTCCCCACGTCAAGCCGCACGATCCCGGCGCCGAAGTTCACGCGGTCCCACGTGAGCCCGAGGATTTCCGATTTCCGCCAGCCCGTGAGGTAGGCGAACGTGACGGGCGGTTGCAGGGCTGCGGGCAACTCAGCCACGACGGCCGCGAAGTCGTCTGCCTCAAAGAAGCCGGTCCGAACGTTCGCGGCGGCGAGGCGGGGAAACTCGGGCACTCCGGCGACCTTCCCCGCCCGCTTCGCGAGCCGAAACGCTCGCTTCAGGGCGTTCAACTCGTTGCGAATCGTCGCCGCGGCAGCGCCCATGAGCCGCCGGTCGCGGACGTAGGCGGTCAGCCGGTCTGCGGTGATGCTCATCGCTCGGGCGCCGCAGAACGCCCCCTCGAGGTGCGCAAACGAACATTCGAGGCGCTCCGTGCTCCGCCGATTGTTCGCCGCGTAATCCTCCCGGATGATCCGGGCGAGGTCGGCGAACGTCGTGCGCTTCACGTCCGGCGCGGTGAACACGCCGAGGCCCAATTCAGCCTGGCGCCGGTCCAGGATCTTCTCGGCCGTGCGCCGATCCGTCGAGCCCGAGGACTCCTCGAAAGTCTTGCCGCCGATGCGGTAGCGAATCCAGTAGACAGCGCCGCGTTGGCGGATAGTGCCGAAGTCGCGGCGGGTGATCGTCGTGGTCATGGTGTCCTCCTCCGTGAGGCGCGCTGAATGTCGCGCGCCAAGCGTTCGCATTGCGCCCCCCAGCTTCGGAGCGCGGCCGCGACAGCAACGCCCACGGCCGGGGTGGCCCCGCGTGTCCCCGCCGCAATCCGCACGAGCGTCGAATCCGGCACGCCCGCGGCACGAGCCAGCGCCCGGATGCTACAGGGCGCGCTCCGAATCGCTGCGGCGACCACGCGAGAGAAACGGTTCGATGACATGGCAGCAATTTGCTGCCGTTCGCGTAGTGCCGTCAAGGCCGATGGCGGTCGAGCCAGCTGGCAAGCCCTAGCGCTCGGAACCGAAGGCGCCGACCCGGAAGGCGGACGGTGAACGGGAAGTCGTCCGCATGGACGTAGAGCCAGCGCGGGGTGACGCACAGCCGGGCCGCGGCCTCGGTCACGGTCAGGAGGCGATCGTCTGCGGAGGCCGCGTCGAGCCGGACGCCACGCGGCACCATCAGCGGCGTGAGCTCCGCCACTACCCTCCGGAGGGTAACGGCGACGGGGGCGATCGCCTGGATCGCCTCTGCATCGGCCGCCCGGCGCTCCAGGTCAGCGAGCAGCTCCCCGATAGTCACCGGAGCCCCGCCGCCACGAGGAGCAGTGGATCGCCGACCCGCACGCACCTTGGCGTGCCGACGACGGCCCGGGTCGGGGGCACTGGGCTCCTACCTCCGCCTCGAGGGCTGCGAGTCGCCGCTCCGGCTCGCACCTTGAGCAAGTGCCGACGTCCGCCTCCATCAGCGGGTGGCCCTCGGTGAACGACGCGAGCCGCGCGGAGGCCAAGGGTGAACATGCGTTTTAGGGCGGCGAGCTCAGCTCCGATCGTGGCCGGAGCTGCCCCCGACGCCTGGCGGCAGGCGATGTATCGGGTGATTCGATCGGTTGTCATGACTACTGTGCGAGCTTCGCTACCGGAGTGATCGATGAGGTGCTTAACGCTCCGCTCGGCTCGTGACAGGGACTTGCGGTGGTTGACCGTGTAGTCCTCACGGAGCATTCCGGCGAGATCCCCTAACGTCGTACGCCTTGTATTGGGAGCTACAAGGGTCCCGAGTCCCAATTCAGCCTCCCGCCGGGCGAGCAGCTTCTCGGCCTTCCTGATGCCAGGAGAGCCCGACGACTCTTGAAACTCGTTGCCACTGACACGGTAGCGAACGTACCAGTTGTCCGAGGCCCGCACCTTGAAGATGCGCCCGAACGTGCGACGGTGCCTTGTCGTTGTTGATGCCACCCTTCTACCCCTGTTGATGCGTCGGTA
>Ga0187780_10001038_pt1 | contig 20833 bp, 17 predicted proteins | sample 1015_Q2_SP10_20__FD_132429 | JGI IMG/M metagenome (GOLD analysis project Ga0187780, IMG submission 132429) | Tropical peat soil microbial communities from peatlands in Department of Meta, Colombia - 1015_Q2_SP10_20_MG | ecosystem: Environmental > Terrestrial > Soil > Wetlands > Peat | place...
GATTAATCAGCGCGATCAATTGATCCAAGCCCTCCGGCCCGCTCACTCCGCCGGGCATCATTCCGAAATTGAATCCCCGCGAAGCGCGGTTCATCCAATCCGCGTCGCTCACCAGCACGCGCAAAGAAGTTCCGCGTGAAATCTGATCCGGCACGTGTATGGTGGTCTCTTCGATATGGGCCGCGCCGCGGTAGGGCCTCACGAGCGCGCGCACCTTCAGGTTTTCCCCGGGGGCCGCTTCGCCTTTTTCGAGCCAGGCGCTTTCGATTGTGTACGACTTGCGGCCCGGCAGGCTTTCGACCCGCAATGAGATGTGCTCCACGTTTGGCACTTCATAACTATTGGTGAACAGCCGCCCAAACGTGTTCTGCAACGTGAGTGCGATAGATATCCCGTCAGGAGTCAGCGAGTCGCCCGGTGCGAAGGTGCTCTGGAGCTGAACCGGCACATGGCCCTTCAACTGAATCTCACCCGTCAGGTGCAGCGTCGTACTCTCGCCATACAGTGCATTCTGGGTCAAGCCATTAAACGTCGTTATCGCCACCAAAAGCGGTGTTAGCTTTGGATGGTTCACCACCTCGAAATGCAGCTTTTTCTCGTCCGTCCCGGTTTTGAAGCTCAAATCCAGCGGAATCATTGGCGGCGGAGCGCCCAATTTCCCCGCGACGGCTGTTAAGTGATCGCTGGTGATCGTCCCAATCGGCTCGCCCACGTTGACAATCTTCGTCGAAGCCATTTCCGAGGACAGCGTTGTCACCACTTCGCTTCGCCCCATCGGCATAGAAATCTCGCCCAGGTTCAGGAACTGATGCCCGCACAAAAACACTTGGTCGCCTTGCACGGCAGTAACCGTGCACGCAGAGTTGATCGAAGCATCCCCTGACACCAGCACCATTCCCGCCATGTCTCCTGCAGCGAGGGGATGCTCGGCGGGCTTGCTTTCCATCGTGCCGCCTTGTGCTGCCACGAGGCCGTAGCTCTGCAATTGCCCTGCGAACTGTTGCATCGCGGCCGGCTGAAAACCGGAAAAGACCAGTGGGGTTTCCATCGGCTGCAATTCTGAACCGCCCGGCAGCGTATTCCGCGCCAACGCGTCCTTGGGGAGTTCCCATTGTTCTGGCGTGGCTTGCGCCACGGTGGCCTGAACTGGAGGGTGCAGCACATCTTCAATGGGTGTCACGCCCGCAATCGCTTCCTTCGTGAAAATTCCCAGCCTCAGCGAGAGCGCTCCCGCAAGCTTGCCCTCGAGATATACCGGGCTGCCGCTCATTCCGGCAACAACTCCGGTGTGCTCCACCTTTGGTCCTTTCAACTGCACGAGAATGATGGATTGTTTCGGCCCCATGAAATTCGGCATCACACCCAGAACTTCCAGGTCAAACTTCTCCACCTGATCGCCGGCGAAAATCGTGTAGGCATACCCCTTCATGCCGGCGCGCACCTGTACGAGCGGCAAAACCTCGTTAGATTCTTGCGCAGCGGACCAAAGGAAGAGTGTTCCTAGAAGTAGGAAAATCACAGTTAACAACGTGAACCGCGTCAAAAATCGACCCATGGCCAGGTTCGCCTTTGCAGAAGCCGCCTTCCGAGGCGGCCCGCACCTCAGGGGCGATGAATCCCCAAGAGGAACAAGCATGATATCGGGTCTACGCAAGCCAGGCAATCGAACCAAAAGCCCCGTCCGCCTAGCCATTTCGGGTTAGACGTTCTAGCCGTCTTTCCAGGTTGTGCTCTGTAGAGTGGAGTCTCGCAGCAGCGTCTCTGCGCCGTTATCCTAGGTTTTGCCGTTTCAGATTTGCGGAAGGTCCAGAGCTTGTACTCGCCACTCGTGTCTCGTCCGTGTGCCTCTCCCCTCGTCCGACTTACTAGCGGATTCTCCCCCTCTATGCGACGATGTTTCCGCAGGGAGAGAAACCATGGCTGAACCCACAAGAGAAGAATTGCTGGCGAAAATTGCCGAACTCGAGAAAAAAGCCGAGGGGCGAAAAAAGGGAACACTCGAATTCCGGGTCGGGGAAAAAGGTGGCGTCAGTGTCTACGGACTCGGCCGCTTCCCGGTCACGCTCTACTACGAGCAGTGGATCCGACTCCTCGACGCCTCCAAAGACCTCCGCGAGTTCCTCGAAGAAAACAAGCACCGCCTCAAACTGAAAGAGAAGTAATTTTCGGTGTGGTTGAATGCTGAAGCTTGCCCGCGGCACGATCCCGCTATTTACACCGCATCCGGAATTTTCTTAGGAGCTGGCTACATTCCCCAGAGTACCGGCAGCTCCAGCGCCTACGGCCGGTGGCGCATCGCGAACACCTTTGCGGTGGTGTTCTCGTAAGGGTAGACGTGCACCATCCATCCAAAAATCACGGGATAGAAGCGGCCGCCCGCCGCATCGCACCCTTTCTGCGTGGTGATGGTTCCGCGCAAGCCGAATTTCGTCCAGTCCGGTTTCCGCCCGTCTCTTCTGGGCGGCAGGCAGAGATTCGTGTGCTGATGCCAGGTCGCCACGCTGAGCGGCACGCGCTCGTTCAGCTGGTCCTCGGTGGCCCACTTCGGCATCGTGTACATCGCGCCCGCCAGCTCGAACCCGTTCGCGGTCTTTCTGTAGAGCAGGGAAGTAGGCCGCGCGGGATCAAAGTTGAAAGCCTCCAGAAACCCGTTTGCGTAATTCGTGAAGTGATACTCCTGCTGCGGCACTTTCGGCAGAAAAATCTTGTATCCGTCGCTTAATGCCACGCGATAGTCCTTGTACTTTTCAATCGCCCCACGCAATTGTTCGGCGATCTCTTCCGCGCGTCTCTGGTCGTCGGCCGTCTGAGGTCTGGGCGAGGTCATGTGCATGTGGGGAGTGTCGCGGTGGTTCATGTGCTGCATTTCCAGCATCGCGCCATGTTCGCCGACCGATGCCGCGTCCGCGTCCACGCTCATTCCGGGCATGCTCGAGTGATCCACCGGCTGCGGATCCGGGCCTGGGTCTTGGCTCGTCTCCGAGATTGCCGGCGCATGGTGATTGGGTATGGCCGCCAGAAGCACACCCACGACGCACAGCGCTCCCAATCCCATTCCCAATTTCGTAAGTAATTTAATCCACATCTTCCGCCCTGACATGACCCTTCTCCCTCACGCTTTTCGCGCTTTTGTTCTAATTCATGATACGTACACTCTCTCTGTTCACTTTCACCAACTTGACTCAGACGTTCTCAACACGAACCTGTTCGCGCGTACAGGCGAGGAGCAACCAGTACTCCGTGGTTCGGAATCTGGTGTGAGCGACCCTTAGTCAGTAGCGGTAAGCCATTAGCTCCACAGTGACCACTACAGGCCGCAGGCTGGGAGCTGAAGGACTGTCATTCTTCCTGCCCGACGGATCGCAGCCCGTCTTTGTCTCCGTGCTAAACTGACTTTCATCGTGAAATCCGAGATCATTCAGCCCGTCAAAGCCCTATCTGGCGGCATCGAACTTCCCGGCGACAAGTCCATCTCTCACCGTTACGCCATGCTGGCCGCCCTAGCTGGCGGCACCAGCGAACTTCGCAATTTCGCCGCGGCCCGCGACTGTCACAGCACGCTCGGCTGCATCAAATCCCTCGGCGCCGATATTTCCGTCAACGGTGCTACCGTCAAAATCACAGGCCATGGCCTGCGTGGCCTGAAAAGTTCATGGCGCACTCTCGACGCCGAAAACTCCGGCACCACCATCCGCCTGCTCTCGGGCATTCTCAGTGGCCAGTCCTTCACTTCCAAAATCACCGGCGACGCCTCGCTCCAAAAACGTCCCATGAAGCGCGTCATCACGCCGCTGCGCGAAATGGGCGCCGACATCCGCGGCCGCGACGACAATTTCCCCCCTCTCGAAATTCGCGGCGGTAAGCTGCACGCCATCCATTACCAGATGCCAATGGCCAGCGCACAGGTCAAGTCCGCGGTGCTCCTCGCCGGTCTTTTCGCAGACGGCGAAACCTCGGTCACCGAGCCTGCCGCGACACGTGATCACACCGAACTTGCCCTTGAAGAGTTCGGCGCTCCCGTGCGCAAGAGCGGACGAACTATTACCGTGCAAGGCCTGACCGTCGGGAATGGCAACCCTGCGCTTCGGCCTATCTCCGCTGACGTTCCGGGTGATCTTTCTTCCGCCGTTTTCTTTATCGCTGCCGCATCGCTTTTCGCGGAGTCCAACCTGTACCTCGGCAATGTTGGCCTGAATCCCACCCGTTCGGCGATTCTCGATTTCTTCAAGCAGATGGGCGCTGGCATCTCTGTCGTTAATCTTCAAAGCAAGCAGGGCGAACTTGTCGGCGACCTCTCCGTGAAGGGCGCGCAGCTAAAGGGCGGCTTGATCTCCGGCAACCTTGTCCCTCTTCTGATTGACGAATTGCCTATGCTCGCCGCGCTGGGTCCGTATACGGAGCAGGGAATTGAACTTCGCGATGCGGCTGAGTTACGTGTGAAAGAAAGCGACCGAATCGCCGCCCTCGCCGAAAATCTCAAGCGCATGGGCGCCAAGGTAGAAGAGCGCCCCGGCGGGCTGCATGTCGAGGGCCGCAGCGGCGGCCCGCTGCACGGCGCCGAAATCGATCCTCGCGGCGACCATCGCATCGCCATGGCCTTCGCCGTTGCAGGCCTTGCCGCACAAGGCGAAACGCGCATCCTCGATTCCGATTGTGCTGGGGTGTCTTATCCCGCCTTCTTCTCTGAGTTGCGTCGGTTGGCTGGGGGTTAATCCAGACGTGGACAAGCGCGACCAGCGAGCGGCGATCAGCGATCAAAAACCGATGCCCCTCTCATCCAATGCCTACTGCTTCGAGCGGTAACTTATCTCCCGGCAGACTCGGATTGCCGTACATTTGCGATCACTCGCAAGCGCATTCGATAGAGCATCTTTCCAATTTCGTTGATCTTCTGAAGCGCAGGACGCGCAGATTCGCCGGTGACATAGCCCAACCGGCTCGCAATAATCAAGTGCGTTTCCAGTTCCCGCAGAGAACCACTCGCGATTGCCAGGAATCGCGCAAAATCTCTTGCGTTCCACCTCCCGAATCCCTCAGCAATATTGGCTGGCACAGAAGTTGCTGCCCGCCTTATCTGCGAGGTCAGGCCGAACCTTTCTTCCAGTGGAAGAGCCGTGGACAATCGATAGAAGTTCACGACAAGGTCCACTGCTTCCTTCCAAACTCTAAATCGCTGAACAGACTGCGTCGGTTCGTCCATATTCATATGGTAATATATTAGATAGATAATACAAGGCAACGCAGATAATCGGGACAAAGAGAGAATCGACCTAGGGTGGATCCCTGTCGATGGCCCACACGGCAAAGACCCGCGCCAGGCAATCGTGCGGAGTTCAGTTTCCTGGTCTCCGATCGCTGATCGCCGATTGCTGATCCCTTGCTTACTTACCTCACTGCTCTTCCGACGGAGGGATCGGCGTAGGAGGCCTTTGGGGGACTCCCGGCCGGGGCGGCACGGGAACGGCGCTGCGCCGCAACTCAATATTTGCGTAACTCGTCTTTACCGTAATCTTCGGCCCGCGTCCCGATCCGAACTTGCCCGCCATGCTCGCATCCCCGGAGGCCGACTTGACCGGCCCCAATCCCGCGAACTCGGAATCCACGTCGCAATTGCGACAGTCCGCCTGAATCTCAAAACTCGAGCTGCCCGGCAGGGACAACGAAACTCCCGCCGACGAATTCGTGATGGTGACTTCCTCTTTGGGCGGCGCGGAAAATCTCACCGTCGTGGGCGCGTTGCGATTCTGAATGTTCACTTTGCCGCCTGGGTTCTCCACGTTAATTTCCGTATCACGGGTCCGCAAATCCACATTCCCAGGCGCATCGATCAAATCCAGACTTCCACTTCCCGCTTCCAGATGACCCGCAAGCGCAGATACGGTCAGATCCGTTTTCGCCGACACCATGCGCACGCCTTTCACCACTTTGTCCGCGCGCACCGGCCCATAGAAATCTCCGTCCACGGTCAAGCTACCAGAGGCGTTATTCACTTCAATCTCCCCGCCCTTTCCAGAAATCTTCACGTCGCCTTTGGTATCGTCGACCTTCGCGTCCCCCTTGCCCATCTCGATGGCCACGTCTCCGTCGGTTCCGTGCAGTTCCACATCGCCGTTCTTGTCGGCGATCACCACCGCGGCACCGAAATCGGATATCGCCACGTCGCCCTTGTCAGTCCTCACCGTCAGCGGCGACCTCTTCGGCACCGAGATTTCCAGATCGACGCTAATCCGCGCGTCCGATGCGTCGAATCCCCCCGGACGCACTTCATAGCCGTTTCCATTCTGCGTGATGTTGACAGTAACCGGTTTGGCGATCCGTCCGGCCTCGCTCTCGCTCCAACTCCGCACCCTTGTCGTGGCCGACACGCGAAGTTGCGCCTCGTCCGAACCGCGCACGGTGACGCTGCCGCGTTCCAACTTCACCTGCACAGGCGCCTTAGCGGGAATGGTCTTTGGTGCAATGTCGACGTCGAAACTGTAGCTGTCTCCGCTGAGCTCGACGATCGATCCGCCAATCCGTTCCTTCACCGATTCTGTTGCCACCACGAGCCCCAACAGCGCGAACATCGCCAGCACTAGAAACACTTCTCCCCCGGTGACCGCGCCTCCGCTTCCTCCAAACCGCCTGCCCAGCGTGCGCTCGTACAACTTCACGACGCCCCAGAATATGATCAGCAGCGGCCACCAGTGCAGAAAGAAACTCCGCAGCTCCAGACCGCCGTAATAGTGCATCAGAAGAATGGTTCCGACGGAGAGAAGAACAAGACCGGAAAAGAGACCGCCGCTGCGCGTCCGCGTGCCTGCCATAGTCGATTTATTGCCCCTGACTGCTGTACGGCGCCTGTGGTGCATTGCCCGACGTCGGCGGCAACGGCGCCTGGGGGCCAGCCTGCGTCGTCAGCTCCACGTGGCCTTCGCGCGATACCACCGACGAGGCCAACAGCAGCAAACCCATCACCACCAACAGCACCGGATACGTATATCCAATATGCAAGCGGCCGCCGTACAATTGGTGCAAGAGGACGAGAATTCCCACGGCAATCACTGCGGCAGGCCACATCAGGCCGCGGATGGTGCAGCTCTGGCAATGGCAACGAGCCTGCGCGCTCATGACCGCCGCCTCAATTCTGCCCGCTGATCCGGTTACGCAACATCAGCGCTCCGATTCCAATCAACACCAGCGGCCAAAAAATCTGCCGGACTCGAAAATAATCAAAGAAACCAAAATTGTGCAGCAGCACCAACATTCCGATTCCGATCAGCACGATCGGCCCGACGGGGCGATTCTTGGACCAAACCTCAAACGGATCCTGCACGGGCTCGCCGGTTGACCTCGACTTCGCCACTCGCAGCGCATCAATGGCCATGTAAATCGGGAAGATGATGACTGCCAGCACGAAAATTGCGGTCAGGCCGTCGCCGAGGTCGCTGCTCAACCCGAGTATGATGCCGGCAAAAATCACGATGTGAAGCAGGGCCTTGTTGTATTCCCCGTTGTAGATCGCACCCAGTCCAGGCAGGAAGCCCAACAGGAATGCGACTCCGGGATTGTTTCCTCCGCTCGTCGCGGGTGGCAGAGGTGTCGCCGGCACGGTCGCGCCGCCAGGACTCGCCGCCGCCGCAGCCGGCGGCACGCCCATCACTGCCGCCAGGCACTCTTCGCAATACAGTACGTCCCGCACGGGCCGCACGCACAATGAGCACATGGCCTTGCCGCAGTTACGACAGTAGCCCGATGCCTCCACCTCTGGGTGCACCGCACAGTTCATCGAAAGCTCCTCTCGAACATAAGGGGACACTCTGCCGCCAGCATCTCCACCTGGCGGGCAAGTTCATTCGCGCGATTTTGTTGTTTCGGCTGTGTGTGCGATTGGTCGTCAGTCTGTCCCGGCTTCTTTTCCGTCGGCGCATTGGGGGCATGATCTTCCGGAGTTACCTGCAATTGGTTCTCCTCCTGCCGCAGTCGAGATTGAATCTCATACACAACCCGCAAATCGCTCACATACTTCACGCTTTTCGCAATCGCGATGTGCGCTTGCCGGTCCACGTTGCGGTAAAGCGTCGCTGGGTGCAGGTCCGCCAGTTTTGGCTTGCGGAAAGAAATCCCCGAAGCGCTCAGCACGATGAAGCACGTCGCCATCACGCTGGCTGCGCCGTAAGCGAACTTCGGCGTAGCCAACCCGCGCAGGAAATTCCCAACGGCCTGCCAGAATGTTACTCTTTCCCGCGGGCCCAGCGTCTGGTCGAGAATTGAGTACACCAGTCTCGGTGGTGCTTCCACCTGCTCCATGGACCTCATCTCGCGAACCAGGCTCTTCACGCTGGCAACCAGCGGCGCACATTCCGGGCAGCCCTTTACGTGCAGTTCAAACTCCGACGCTTCGGGGGCAGTCAACTGTCCTTCTACGTACTCGCTCAATCGCGCTTCAATTTGGTCGCATGTCCAAGTCATCGTTCGACCCCCAGGTTCAGCCCCATCTCTGCCCCTACAAATACCAGATTCTCCGCCCTTCTGCCTCTCCTCATGACGGCCTTACACCCATATGCTGCAATATCCGTGCCAGCTCGATTCGCCCGCGGTTGATTCGCGACTTCACCGTTCCCTCCGGCACTCCCAGCACCTGCTGAATCTCCGCATACTCCAACTGTTGCAAGTCCCGCAAGATTACCGCTTCGCGCAATTCCGGAGAGAGCCTCGTCAGCGCAGACTGCACTTGGCCGCTTAATTCGCCGAGCAGCGCCTGTTCGTCCGGCCGTCGCGCCGACGATTCCTTGCTCTCCACCACCGGCATCGCATCGTCCAGCGAATCCGTCAAGCGATCGCGCTTCGTTCTGCGGTAGTGGTCGATCAATAAATTCCGCGTAACGCTTGTCATCCAGGTCGCGAACCCTCCGTGCGCTGAGCGGTAGCTCGCCAGCGTACGGTACACTCGCAGGAAAACCTCCTGCGAAATATCCTCGGCTTCGGTTCGATTGCCCACGAATCGGTAGCACACGTTGTAAACTCGGCGCGTGTGACGGCGCACAAGTTCCTCCCAGGCCGAGCCATCGCCCTGGAGGCATCGCTGGACCAGTTGGGCATCCTGCTCCAAGCCTTCTTAGCCCCATACTCCAATTACCCGCCCAGGCATAACCCACTGCGGGGTTACTCGGCCTGTCATTCTATGGAACGCAAAATGCACCGGGAATGTTCCCCGCCTTCGGACCACGCCTGCCAACCGACCTGTCCGCATCTTACTCGCTCCCTCCTCCTCATACAAGCCCTTACATTTGAATTGCTTACAGCCCTATCCTTGCCCTCGGTGAGTGGCCGCCTTCTGCCTGTTTCCCCGCATCATCCGCTTTCTCATATCCGACATTGCATCTTTCCCCAAATCTGTTTACCCTCCCTGCATATGCCCGTTGCGTCGAGGAAGTGGTGGGTACTCGCCTTTTTTGCCGTCATCGTCGCGTTTTTGCTTTATCGCTCTCGCGGCCTGCTTCACCTCAACCAGTTTAGCGGCGTCAAACTTTGGGACGTCCTTCGCGGCGCCAATGTTCTCTATTTTCTTGCCGCTGTTCTGCTCATCTATGTCTGCTACTTTCTCCGTGCTGTTCGTTGGTCGAACTTTCAAAAATATGTGGGTGACTCCCGTATTGTTCCCATCTTCAATCTGACCGTTGCGGGCTTTTCCGCCGTCTTTCTCCTTGGACGTGTTGGCGAGCCTGTTCGTCCCCTGCTGATCTCGAGGAGGGGGAAAGTCCCTCTGGCCGATACTTTTGGCATTTACGCGCTTGAGCGGATGTTCGACACCGGATTTTCGGTTGTGGTGCTTGCCAGTTGGTTCCTCATCGTCACGGTTCAAAAATTCCTGAATCCCTATTCCATCCCTTCTCCCCTGGAAAACGCGCGAAAAACGGCAGGCACGGTCCTGACCCTTCTCGTCATCGGGATTCTCGTTTTGTTGGTCTACGTTCGCTCGCACGGCGGCCCCATGCTGGAGCGTCGCATGCAAACTTGGCTGGCTGCCCACGGATGGCGAGCCAGCTTCGCCCGAATCGTTCTCGGAGTAGCTCGAGGCGTGACAACCATCAGAAACTGGCGGGACCTTACTTACGCTCTCGCCTTATCGGCGGTGCATTGGTTCTTGATTATTCTGGTCTATTATCTTGCGGCCAAAGGCTTTGGCGGGACTCTGGCAACGCTCAGATTCCAGGATGCGATGCTAATCTTGGCCTTGACCCTGGTTGGCTCCGTTTTCCAGTTGCCCGGAATCGGTGGTGGGCCACAAGCAGTCATGATTGGCGCCTATACCAAGCTCTTCGGGGTACCCTCAGAAGCTGCGGTCGCCGCCGCGATGGTTCTTTATCTAATTACTTTTGCGGCTTCCACGATCGCCGGCGTGCCAATCCTCATCAAAGAAGGTTGGTCCATCGGTCAACTTAAAAGCATGAGCGAACACGAGGCCGAAGAAATCGACGCCGAAATCATCGAGCATCCTGCCAAGCCGCTGTAGCGATGGCCATCCGGCCTCTCTTTAGACTGCAGCGTTATCCCTCCGCTAGTTTCCGTCTACTAGACTCTTATATCTGATTTCTGATATCCGCCTTTTGTACTATGCTACTGACACTAGGAGAATCTCCCGAGTGAAGTGTCCTTTCTGCGCGCATCTGGATGACAAAGTAATCGATTCCCGAGAAGGCCGTACCGGCGACACCATCCGCCGTCGCCGCGAATGCCTCAAATGTTCCCGCCGATTTACCACCTACGAACGCATCGACGAAATTCCTTACATGGTCATCAAGAAAGATGGTCGCCGTGAACGATTCGAGCGGCAGAAAATTCTGCAAGGCCTCTTAAAGGCGTGCGAAAAACGTCCGGTCCCCACTCCTAAGCTCGAAGCCATCGTGGATGAGATTGAAGGTGTCGTCCACGAAGCCACGGAAAGGGAACTGACCACCACCGAAATCGGCGAAATGATCATGCATCGCCTAAAAAAGCTGGATAAGGTGGCCTACGTGCGTTTCGCCAGTGTCTACATGGATTTCAAGGACGTCCAGGAATTCATGTCCGAACTGAAAAACCTTCTGAAGGACCGCGCCGTCAAAAAGTAGCCACTCATTTCCTCTCTCGGCCGGCGTTATACTTCTCGCCATTATGCCTGTCATCATCTGCCTGCTGCGCGGCGTCAACATTGGTGGCCACCACAAAATCAAAATGGACGTCCTCCGCGGCATCTGCGAATCTCTCGATTTCAAGGATGTCCAGACTCTCCTCCAAAGTGGCAATGTCGCCTTCCGCGCCCGCGAACGCAATCTCCCCCGAATCTCCACGCAAATCCAGGACGGCATCGAACGCAAAGCCGGCTTCCGCCCGGACGTAATTGTGCGAACCCTTCCGGAACTCCGCGACGTCATCGCTCGCAATCCCTTCGCCAAGCGTCGCGGCATAGAATCGAACAAATTTGGGGTGGGGTTCTTGGGCGGATTGCCAACCAATGAAGCTCGCGAAAGCCTTCTCAAGCTCAAAATCGCTCCCGAGGAAGTGCACCTGGATGGCCGCGAGCTGTACGTCTATTTCACCAACGGCATGGCGCGCCCTAGCTTCTCCCCGTCGGTAATCGAGCGCGCGCTGAAAACTTCGAGCACCATGCGCAACTGGAACACCGTCACGAAGCTCCTCGAACTCGCCGAAAAGCTCGGGCAAAATCCCTGACATTCGAATATTGGCGGGTTTCTCATATAACTGAAACGTGGATGCGCCGACATTCCGACATTCGGTGTTTGGAAGGGCACTTAGAATCCCGGCGGCCGCTCGTTAGCTACGCCAAACGCCTTCTCCAGCGCCATTCCCGCACGCCCCAGCGTCCCTTCGTCAAACAATCTCCCAATCAAGGTCACTCCATGCGGCACGCGCCGTGGCGGCGAAAACTTCGGCACCGGCCGCGAAGGATCCGGCGCCCAGTCCGTCCGCGCTTCCGAAACTTCCACGAATCCTGCCCGCAGCGTTAGCGACGGATGCCCGGTATTGTTCGTGATTGTCAGCATTTCATCGCGTAGCGACGGCACGAGGAGCAAATCCACTTTCTCAAACACGCGGGCCATTTCCTCGCACACCTTTCGCCGGAAACGGTCCGCCTGCACAAAGTCCACCGCCGACAAAAATCGCGACTGCCGGAAAATGTTGGGCCAGGCGTCGTAAGTCTGCTCGCGCAACTTTTTCAGCCCACCATTCAGTGTCAGCTCCTCAAACGCGGCTGCGCCCTCGGCAAACAAAATCAGATTCAGCGTCCCGTATGGCCAATCCGGCAGCGAAACCTCCACCAGCTCCATCCCCACTTTCTTCACTGTCTCCAAAGCCATGCGGTCCACGTCCGTCGCCGGCGCTTCCTTCATCCAAGTAGGGAAGTAGCCGACACGTAATCCCTTCACGCTCGCGCCCGCGTCAAAATCAAGCGTGCTCGAGACGCTTGAAACATCTCCGGCGTCCGGTCCCGATATCGCCTGCAACACCAGCAGCCCATCTTCAACGCTTCGCGTCATCGGACCCAACTTGTCCAGCGACCAGCACAACGTCATCGCCCCGGTTCGCGCGACGCGCCCGTACGTCGGTCGCAGCCCCGTCACGCCGCAGCGCATGCTCGGGCTGACGATGCTTCCCCCTGTTTCGCTGCCGATCGAAAATCCCACCAGCCCTGCTGCCGTCGCCGCACCCGGTCCTGCGCTCGAGCCCGACGCGCCTTCCTCCAGCAGCCACGGATTCATCGTCTGCCCGCCGAACCAAATATCGTTCAGTGCCAACGCGCCCAGGCTTAACTTCGCGATCAGCACCGCGCCCGCTTTGTGCAGTCGTTTCACGACCGCGGCGTCTTCCTTCGGGACCCGGTCGCGGTACGGCTCCGCTCCGTACGTCGTCGGAATTCCAGCCGTATCCAGCAAATCCTTTCCGCCCCAAGGAATTCCGTGCAGCGGGCCGCGGTATTTTCCAGCGCCAATCTCTGCGTCCGCTTGTTTTGCCTTTTGCAAAGCCAAATCGCCAGTCAGCGTGATCACGCAGCGCAATTTCGGGTCGTATTCTTCGATCCGCTTCAAGTAAATTTGTGTCAGCCGCTCGGACGTCAGCTTTTTCGTTTCAATCCATCGCGACAATTTCCATACCGGTGCATACGCTATGTCCTCGTCCTTCGACGGCAAGGGACCCGGATCGCTCTTACTACGCGCGAAGCCATTGTTCGCCCTGCTTGTTTTCATTCCAGGCAATGTGCTCGTGTACCGCGAAAATGGCGCGAGTGACGCCTCCAACTCCACTTTGCGCGGCCCGACACGCCGCTCGTAGAGCGCCGCCATGTTGCCTCGCCAACTCGATGCGGCTTGCGCGCGCTCCGTCGCATCGAGCGGGAATTGCACCACCTTCTCCGCCTCCGCAAATGTCCCCGGCGAAACTTCTGGGCCTACCGCCGGCCCCGTTCCAAACGCCGGAGGCGCCCCCGCCGTCGGCTGCTGCTGCGACGGATCCTGCGCGTAGACGGCCTCTGCCCCGGCGCTAACGCCTACCACTCCTGCAGCTACTCCCAACGACGTCTTCGCCAAAAACTCTCTTCGCGTGTTCTTCATAATTTCTCCTCCGCCGCGTTTTGCCTGACGGTCTATTCCCAGAAAGTCTCACACGGAATCTAGCTCCCGGTCGCCGGGCCAGCAACATTCGCAGTTCGTTCAGATTCAAAGGGTTTTCCGATGATCAACGCAACAGCGCCGCATAGACCATCTCGCGCATCGCACGTCGGTAGGGGCCGGATTCCGGGAACGGCATCTGTATCATCAACACGGCATGCAGTCTCTCCTGCGGATCCAACCAGAAATAAGTTCCATACGCGCCAGCCCAGAAGTAATCGCCGACAGAACCGTTGGCCGGGTTGGGTCCCAACCGAGTTCGCACGGCGAACCCGAGCCCAAAACTCTGACCGGTCTCCGCGATCGGCGCCAAATCTTCAAACCCGCCCACGCGCGGCATGCCGGAGGGAAGCTGGTCGGAGCTCATAAGCGCCACAGTTTTCGACGACAGGAGGCGCACGCCGTCAAGCTCGCCGCCGTTGGCAAGCATTTGGCAGAAGCGCGCGTAGTCCGTGGCCGTTGACAGCATGCCGCCGCCTCCCGAGAACCACTTCAATTTTTCCTTCGTGAGATTTTCGATGCTGGCCATTGGCGGCCGCTTTCCAGTCGCAGGATCCACCTGCGGCTCGGCAACACGGGGGGCCTGCGCGGCACTTAGGTAGAAACCCGTGTCGCGCATCCCGAGCGGTTTGGTGACGTGCTGCTCGACGAATTGGTCGAACGGCATTCCCGATACTACTTCCACGATCCGTCCAAGTACGTCCGTGGACATCCCGTATTCCCAAGTTGTGCCTGGCTGATGCGCCAGCGGCAGTTTCGTCAACTTGGTCACGAACTCCGCCAGCGTCTGGCCGTTGTCGAATAGATTCGCCTTGGTGTAGGCCTGGTGGACCAGCGATGCACCGAACGGGCCATAGACCAAACCGGAAGTATGCCGCAGTAAATCCTGTACGGTCATCGGATGCTGTGGGTCCTCGAGCGCGAGCATTGGCTTCCCCGTGGTGCCGTCAAGTTTCTCAACGCCTACCTTGACGTCCTTGAACTCGGGCAAGTATTGCGATACGGGCGCGAGGAGATCGATCTTCCCCTCTTCCACCAGCATCATCACCGCGACACTCGTGATCGGTTTCGACATGGAAGCTATGCGGAAAATGGCATCGGATTTCATGCCGGTCTTTTTCTCGCGATCTTGAAAACCCACGGCTTGCTGGTAAACGACCTTACCGTCGCGGGCTACTACCAACACGGCCCCGGGAATCGCGCCACTATCCACCTTGCTTTGGAGAAGCTGCGTGAGGCGTGCCAGCCGCTCCGACGAGAATCCAACATCCTCCGGTCGTTTCGCCTTCGGCAGCTCTTGCCCCAGAACAGAAAGAGTGCAGAAAGCAACGAGCAAAACCGTTGCGACAAGAAATCTCTTGCGGTTCATCCGAGTCCCTCCTCGCTTTCCATAAGATTCAATTCGAAGTTTCGTTCAGCGCAGCTTCAAATCGCCCAAGTATATACTTTTCGCGATATTTTAAAGGCGGCTAAGTTACCTCACGCATTGTCTGGCGAACTATTGCTCGCGCAGCTTCGGCCCAACAGGCAGCTATCGCGGTGATATGATTCGTTCGCCATGACCACACCATCTCTCTTTTTCCGATTGCTCTCTGTATTGTTGCTATTCGTGCTCGTTCCACCTTCGACGTGTCCTCAATCCGCTCCCGCTCCTGCCTCTTCCACCGTCTTGCACGCCGCTCGCCTTCTGGAGATCGAAACTGGGCGCATCGTCACTCCCGGCGAAGTTCTGGTACAGGGCGAACGCATCGTGGAAGTCGGCACTGCCGTAAAACACCCACAAGGAGCACGCATCATTGATCTCGGCGACACAACCCTGCTGCCGGGCTTGATCGATGCGCACATCCACCTGTTTCTGCATCCGGGCGCCGAAGACTTGCAAACGGTCCAGGAATCGGTACCACAGCGCACGATCAACGCGGTTCTCGCGGCACGCGATGATCTCATGGCAGGTTTCACCTCCGAGCGTGACATGGGCACGGAAGGCGCGGGCTCGGCGGACACAGCGGTTCGCAACGCCATCAACGATGGCCGAATTCCCGGGCCGCGTTTGCGCATCAGCGGTAATGCGGTTGACATTCTCGGCGGCCACGAAGATGCCATCGCCTATAATCCCGAGCAGCACATCTTCTCCAACGCCACTTACGCCAACTCCGCAGAACAATTAGTGACCATCATCCGCCAGCAACTGAAAGAGGGCGCCGACTTTATCAAAATCTATGAGACGGGGCCGGACTCCATTCTCGACCGCCGCCTATCCACGCCCTATCAATACACAGAAGCGGAACTCAGCGCCGCGGTGCAGGAAGCCGCTCGCACGGGCCACCGTGTCGCCGTTCATGCGACGGGTGAGCCCGGCGCGTTGTATGCCGCGCAGGCGGGCGTCGTTTCAATCGATCACGCGGATCAACTCAGCGACGAAACCATGCGCCTCATGAAGGAAAGACAGATTTTCGCCGTGCCCACCTTCACCATCACGGAGTATTTCGCCGATCATGCGGCCACGTCCGAGGGGACGCGAAGGGATCGCCAGATGCTCGATCTGCACGCCCAGGAATTTCGCAAGCAACTTGCTGTTGGCGTGCCCATGGCCCTCGGCTCCGATGTCGGCCCTTTCCCTCATGGCACGCAGGCGCGCGAGTTTGTCCTCATGGTGAAATACGGCATGAAACCTTTGGACGTTCTCCAAGCCGACTTACTCAATGGGGCGAAGTTGCTCGGCTGGCAAAATGAAATTGGCGCGCTCAAGCCCGGCTATTTTGCCGATATCATCGCCGTCCCCGGCAATCCCCTCGACGACATCAGCGTCCTCACCCGCGTCTCCTTCGTCATGAAGTCCGGCACCATCTACCGCAAGCCGTAGCGCCGGGCCGATTCCTGGTCTGTGGGTCCCCGGGGCTGTTTGCCGGGATACTCGGCGTTTTCCTCCATTTTGTATTCACAATTCGAGAATAGTACTGTATAGTATTTAAGGGGTCCGCAGAAAGGATTCGTGTGTCCACATGCTGCGGCCTTCCCCCCTTGCCACTCTTGTGCCTCACCCGATTGCTTCTTGGCTCTCTGTGGTTCCTTACTGCGGCGAGGGTGCAAACGCTGTATCCTCCCACTCGCGCCTGCGCGTTTTTCCGTATTTTCCGTACCGTACGGTACGCCTTTCTACCTATCTATTTGGTTTTCTTACGGATACCAACTCCGTACCGACAAACAGGGGGGAGGGAGGGGGTACCCGTGTTCGTCCATCACAAAAGCTTGACCATGAGTTCCTTTCCCAGGTCTCAGCGCTCGTCAACCCCTGTTGCCGTGAATCTTCTTCCACCAGCTTCCCGTGCTACAGTGCTTCCGAAGAGTTTTTTCAACTCGTCGGGAGACGGATGATGCGAAAAGTAGCGATTGCGTGCGTTGGAGTAGTTCTTTTGTCGGGCGTGGTTTGGGCAGAGAAGACAAATGCGCCGAAGTTCGACGCGGAAAAGATCCGTGCCCACGTGAAGTACCTCGCCAGCGACGAACTCGAAGGCCGCGGCATGAACCAGAAGGGCGGCGATCTGGCTGCTGAGCACATGGCCGCGCAGTTCAAAAGTTACGGGCTCCTGCCCGCGGGCGACAATGGCACCTTTTTTCAGCAGGTCCCAATGGTATCCACGAAAACGCTTCCCGAAACGACGTTCACCCTTGCGCCCACCTCCGGCGCCCCGGTCGAACTCAAGCTGCTCGAGGATTACGTCACCACCAATGAGCGCCAAACCGAATCCGCCGACATTGATGCGCCCATCGTCTTCCTCGGCTACGGCATCTCCGCACCCGAGTACCAATGGGACGACTACAAGGGCTACGACCTGAAGGGCAAAGTCGCCCTCCTGTTTGTGAACGAGCCTATGTCCGATGATCCAAAATTCTTCAAAGGCAAAGCGCTCACCTATTACGGCCGCTGGACCTACAAGTTTGAAGAGACTGCGCGGCGCGGCGCGATCGCAACGCTCATCATTCACCGTACCGACCTCGCGAGCTATGCCTGGACGGTAGTGCGCAACTCCTGGGGCGGTCAGAAATCTTTTCTGAAGCTCGATGGCACGCCAAAGCTGGCCGCCGCTTCGTGGATTCAGCTTGAGACAGCACGCAAGCTGGTCGCGATGGGTGGCCTCGATCTCGACAAACTCTTTCAGCAGGCACAATCGCGCGACTTCAAACCCATCGAATTGCCGGTCAAGCTGAAGGCGCACATCGCCAGCAGCGTCCAGCCGTTCAATTCGCGCAACGTTCTTGCTTATGTGCGCGGCAACAATCCCGCACGGGACGCGGAAGCGATTCTCTACACCGCGCACTACGACCACTTCGGCATAGACAAATCCAAGCCCGCGGGCGCGAACATCTATCATGGTGCCGCGGACAACGCCACGGGCTGCGGCATTCTGCTGGAGTTGGCCCGCGTCTGGGCAAAGACGAAGCCCGCGCCGCCTCGCTCCATCCTTTTCGCTGCGGTCACCGCGGAAGAGCAAGGCCTTCTCGGCTCCGAGTATCTCGGGAAACATACCACCCAACTGAACGCACGCATACTTCTCGATCTGAATTACGACGATTTGCCACCCATCGGTATTCCGGAAGAGGTAGAAGTGACCGGCGCGGAGCGCACCACGTTCTATCCAGCCATTGAGGAGACCGCGAAGGAGTTTAAGTTAGCGATTCGTCCCGACTCACGCCCCGAGGCTGGCCATTACTACCGTTCCGATCATTTCAGCCTGGGCCGCATCGGTATTCCTGCCTTCTCCCTCAACGAAGGCATGAAGTATCAGGGGCACGACACGGCGTGGGGTGAAGCGCAAGCCAAAGACTATGTCGAGCATCACTACCATCAACCCTCGGACGAATACAAACCCGAAATGGATTTTCGCGGCGACGCGCTGATGGCCCGCTTCGGCTACGTTCTCGGCCAAAAAGCTGCCCGCGCCGACTCCATCCCCATGTGGCTCCCCGGCGACGAATTCGAGCCCGCACAGAAGAAACTCCTCTCCGGCGAAATTGACGGCGAGGCCCTCTTCGCTGGCCACCCGGAGCTTCGCCCCGTCAGTTTAGAACGCATTGCGTATCCTCCACTCGCGCGGCAAACGAGGATCGCCGGAGTCGTTCTTCTCCATGTTGATGTTGCCAGCGACGGAAGCGTGAAGGAAGTCAACATCCTAAAGGGGCACCCGCTGTTGCTACAAAGCGCCAAAGATTCTGTGACGAAATGGAGGTTTGCCGCTCAGGAAGGAGCCGACCGGGTCTTCGATTTGACTTGCGAATTCATTGTGACGATGGGTTCAGGGATCGTGAGCCAACAGCTTTACGGCGGCGTGATGGTTGCGGGGCCGTTACACATTGTGATCACTGCCACGCCCCCACGTATGGAGACGATCAGAAACTGACAGCTGAGGAATTATGCTCTCACCTTGGCCAAACGCCGGCGGTAAACGTCTTGATGGTGTCAAAGCCCAGCTTTTCGTAAAGCTGGACCGCGGTGCGGTTCTCGGCCGTAACTGTGAGCGACAATTCTTTGTAGTGCATGCCGCGCAGCGCATCCTCGGACGCATACATCAGTAAGCGTCCAAGTCCGTGCCCTTGAAAACCCGGCTGCACGCAAAGCTGCGTTGTGTGGCCCACGCCCGCAGCCACTTCGCTCGTCAACACCGCGCCGGCCAAGTCATCACTCCCCGGATGACGCAGCACAAACGAAGCGCTTTGCAGAAATTGTCCGCAACCCGGCAAGTGAATGATGTTCTTCAGGAATTTCAGCGCGCCAGGTCGCGAGCGATACTGGTCGTTAATGTCGCCATCAATGTGATTCGCGTACGCGAGATAGATTAACTTTGCACACGGCTCGAAGAAGCGATCGTTCCAGCGATCGAGCCGCAAACCGGAGTTGACGCCAGGAACCCGGTCATCCTGCTTCAGCAAGTTCAGCAACATGAACTTGCGCGCGTGCAGGCGGAATCCCTGGTCGCGCAAGACTTGGTCCACGGGGCCGCCGAAGGGCATCAGTTGCGCTTCGATGCGTTGCATCTGCGGGAGCGCGCGCATGTTGAAAAGCATTTCGTCCAGCAACCTGCGGCCAATCGCTTCCTGATCCTGGCTTGGCGAGACATACAATCCGCCAATGAGTCCCTTGCAGTCCTCCAGCACGTAAAACGCGTAGCCCACGGCGGTTTCTCGTTCGAGGGCCACAGAACCCGCCAGGGCATGCGCGTCGAGGAATCGTTTGATCAAATCCAGGGCGCTGCGGTAATCCCAATGGAGCTCTTCCCGCCAATGACTGGCCTCTTCCAATAGAAGCGGCTCGAGTTGGCGCACCGTCGCCTGGCGAAGGTCGATGATGTTCATGGAGAGGGCCTTGGCTGAGTCCCCTGGTGTAAATGCCATCATAGCCGATTCGGGCGAGTTGCCGCCAAGTTCCCAGAAGAGGCACGATACGAATCGGGCACACGGAATCGAGAAGGCGAGCAGCCGAGGAAGAAGCGCATGCTAGTCTAGCTGAGGAATTCAAGTTGTCGCGATTCCGAGTGATTTGGATTTGTTTGTTGCAAGTACAGGTTATTTGAGCCCGACCCATGTCCATTCTTGATGAACTGCGTTATCCACGGCGCTGGTATACCAAGCTGCTGACGGTCCTCCTGGCGCTGCTTTTCTTTGCCTTGCTGGCCACGGCGGCGATTGCGGGTGTGCTCACGTATTGGATCGTCAAGCCGCAGCGGACGAGTTCCGAAATCAACATGGCGAGTTTTCCGGGACGTCCTGACGAGGTCGATTTTGAGGTGTCGGGGCTGAAGCCCGCGGATCGCAAGGGATGGTTTTTCCCGGGATTGCGCGGCGCGCCCACCATCATTTTGTGCCATGGGTATCAATCGAGCCGCGGGGAACTCCTGACGCTCGTATCTGCCTTGCAGGACCATCAGTACAACGTGTTTGTCTTCGACTTTGCGGCGCATGGCTCGAACGACGGGTATACCACGTTCGGCTATCGCGAAGCCGATGAAGTGCGCGCCGCGGTTGACGTCATTGCCAGACGCACGGATGTGGACCCCATGCGGTTTGGGCTGTGGGGCTACAACCTCGGCGCCTATGCCGCGTTACGCGAGGCGGAGAAGGATAACCGTGTGCGCGCGCTGGTTCTGGATTCGGTGTACGACTCGCCAAGGCAGATGGTGAAGATTGGC
>Ga0187780_10001039_pt1 | contig 20833 bp, 14 predicted proteins | sample 1015_Q2_SP10_20__FD_132429 | JGI IMG/M metagenome (GOLD analysis project Ga0187780, IMG submission 132429) | Tropical peat soil microbial communities from peatlands in Department of Meta, Colombia - 1015_Q2_SP10_20_MG | ecosystem: Environmental > Terrestrial > Soil > Wetlands > Peat | place...
AAATCGAAGTAAGCCCAGAGCATCACGAAGGCGAGCAGCAGTTTGCCAAGATCATGCAGATGGCGGCTCTGCAAAACGTGCGAAAAGGGCTCGCTGCGTGCAAGGAGCACAACCACCGCGATCATGAACGACATGGAGGAGATGAGCTGGCCGCCCACGAAGATAAAACCATAAATGGTGGAAGCCCAGTGAGGGGAAATGGACATCACCCAATCAATCGCCGCGAAGCTCATGGCGAAGACGTAAAGAATGATTCCCGGGCCGGCCAGCAGCTTGAAGCGCAGCCGGAGCGCGCGGTCTTCGCGATTGATGTCCTGTTGCTTGGACCAAATGTTGAAAATGAACATGAGCGTCAGCCACACGGCGAAATAGATTACCGCGCGCGTCAGGTACCCGCCGTGGGTCAAGTAGCTCTGCTGAAATTTCGAGAGAGGCGCCTCTTTGGTTTTTTCGGGATCGAGCCAAGCCGGATAGAGGTACTTCATGCCAAACAGGGCGATGGGCAAAAAGGCGATGACCAGAAGAGGCAGGGTGCGCGTGGCGGATTCCAGCGGGCGGCGAATGATGATACCCCAGTGGCCGCTCGTTAGATGCTGCAGCATCATCAGCCCAAGCGAGCCGAGCGCCAGACCCAGAACAAGCATAAAACTCATCAAATAAGACTGAAAGAAGGCGCCGGGAGTTTTCAGCGCACCGGAGATGCCGACGAGCAGAGCTACGCCGCCCACCAATAACGCGCGGGTCTGCATGCGGCTCACGCTTTCCGGCGCTTTGTAATCCTGCTCGGTCATTCCTTTTTCGCTCCTGCTGAAGAATCCGGGGCGCCGCTCGAAGAGAGCTTCTCGCGAAGTTCCGCGGGCAGATCGGAAACTTTCGCGTTGCGGCTCAATTGCAAAGCGCGTACGTAAGCGATGATAGCCCAACGGTCGGCGGGCGGAATTTGCGCGGAGTAGCCGTACATCGCGCCAAAACCGTTGGTGATGTTGTCATAAAAATAGCCGTTGGGGGCCTGCCGCAAACGGTCCTGGTGATAGCTGGGCGGATGTTTCATGCCGCGCATGGCGATCATACCGTTGCCATCGCCCTGCAAACCGTGGCAAGGCGAGCAAAAGATCTTGTAGCGCTCTTCGCCGCGAGCAAGAAGCTCGGCGTTCACGGGCAGCGGGAAAGCATTGGAATCTTTGGGCGCGAACAGGTCGTCTTCCGCGATGGAGCCCCGCGGCACCGTGTTATCCACCAGCGGGCGTTCGGAGCGGCCATCGTCAAAAAAATCGGAAGGCGAGAGCGGGCGATTCTTGGGCTGGGTGGCCATGTCCTGCACCAGATACTGGCATCCGCTCCCGGCAAGCAGAACGGCAACCGCGCACGCCGCAAAAAGGAAGCGAGGTGTTTTAGTCATCCGACACCTCATTGACGTGATGCGGGTGGAGCCCTTGAAGAAAGCGGGCGGTATCCGTGAGATGAAACTTTTGGTCGCGGGCCTCAATCAGCAGAAAGAACCGGTCGGAAGAGGCGTGCAGGAAGCGATGCACGTTGAAAACCGGATGATGCGGCTGGGGAAGGCCATTGAGAGCAAGCATGCCAAACACCGCGCATAGAGAAGCGCCGAGCACGGTGAGCTCGAAAGTAACCGGAATAAAAGCCGGCCAGCTATTGAGCGGCCGCCCGCCGATATTCTCGGCGTAACTGATGGCGGAGACCCAATATTGGAAACCAAAACCGCCAAGGCCACCGGCAAGGCCGCCGATCAGGGTAATAAGCGGGACATTGTTGCGCTTTAAGCCCATGGCTTGGGCAAGACCCTCAATCGGGAATGGCGTGTACGCATCAATGCGCCGGTAGCCGGCCTCGCGGGTCTTCTTCACGGCCTCAGTGAGCTGCTCCGGAGTCTCGAACTCCGCCAACACGCCGTAAATATGGGAACGCTCAAGCTGCATTACTTTTCGCCCTCAGAAGTCTCGGCTACGAGCTCGCGCATTTCGGCGATGGAAATTGCCGGGAGAACCCGCACGAACAGGAAAAGCAGAGTGACAAACATTCCGATGGTGCCGATGAAGGTAGCCCAGTCCCAGACAGTGGGCTGATAACGGCCCCAGGCCGAAGGCACGAAGTCGCGGGTGAGGCTGATGACCACGATGACGAACCGCTCGAGCCACATGCCAATATTCACGACGATAGACATGACGAAGAGGAACACCACGTTGTGGCGCAGTTTGTACGACCACAGGGATTGCGGCAGCAGGATGTTGCAGAGAATCAAAGCATAGTAAAAATGCGCGTAGGGACCGTGCAGGCGCTGTTGAACAAGAAAGACGTCGAATTTGTTTCCGCTGTAGAGCGACAAGAAGAACTCAAAGAAATAGCCATAGGCAACGATAAGGCCCGTGGCCAACATAACTTTGGCCATGTTGTCCAGGTGCCGCATGGTGATGAAATCCTCGAGTCCATAGGCCTTGCGCAAGGGAATCGCAATCGATAGAACCATCGCGAAACCAGAGTAGATGGCGCCGGCAACGAAGTACGGGGGAAAGATCGTAGTGTGCCAGCCCGGAACAATGGCGATGGCGAAGTCGAAGCTCACCACCGTGTGCACGGACAGAACCAGCGGTGTGGCCAATCCGGCGAGGAGCAGGTACGCGGATTGGTAGCGGTGCCAGTGGCGCACAGAGCCGCGCCAGCCCATCGCGAGGATGCCATAGATAATCTGCTTCGGCTTGCTGAGGGCGCGGTCGCGCAGCGTGGCCAGATCCGGAATGAGGCCGACGAACCAGAAGAGCAGCGAAACTGTGCCGTAGGTGGAAACCGCAAAAACGTCCCAGATCAGCGGGCTGCGGAATTGCGGCCAGAGGCCCATGGTGCTGGGGTACGGGAACATGTAATAGGCCATCCACGGACGGCCAGTATGAATGAGTGGAAAGATGCCGGCGCAGGCGACTGCAAACAAAGTCATGGCTTCGGCAAAACGATTGATGGAAGTGCGCCACTTTTGGTTCAGGAGGAACAAGATGGCGGAGATCAGCGTGCCGGCGTGGCCGATACCGATCCACCAAACGAAATTGACAATGGCGAAGCCCCAACCGATGGGGATGTTGATGCCCCAGATGCCCACGCCCTTGATGATGAGCCAGCCGATGGCGATGGTCATCACGGCGGTGAGGCTGAAAGCAATGGCAAAGCCCGCGAACCAGCCGAAGGAAGTCGGGCGGGTGAGCACAATCGAGCTGATCTTGTCGCTGATAGACCCGAAGGTGTGACCCGGGCCGAGCACGGGGGTCAGCCGGCGGATTTCGGGAGAATCAAGTGGCGGTTGCCCGGCGCTCATGCTTGCTCCAACTCCGGATTGGGATTTCGCACAGCGGCGAGATATGTGGTACGCGGGCGCGAATTCAATTCCCCAAGGATGGTGTATTTGCGTTGTTGCGCCCGCAGCTGAGAAACGCGGCTCGAGGGATCGTTGGCGTTGCCAAAGACGATGGCCTGCGTCGGGCAAGCCTGTTCGCAAGCTGTGACGATTTCACCGTCGCGAATGGGCCGGCCCTTGCCGTTCTCCGCTATTTCGGCGGCGATGCGCACGTTATTGATGCGCTGGATGCAGTACGTGCACTTTTCCATGACGCCGCGGCTGCGGACGGTGACGTCGGGATTGCGCACGAGCTTGAGCTGGGGCGTTTCCCAGTCCTGAAAACGCAGAAAGTTGAAGCGCCGGACTTTGTACGGGCAGTTGTTGGAACAATAACGCGTGCCGATGCAGCGGTTGTAGACCATGTCATTCAGGCCTTCGGCGCTGTGCACAGTGGCTCCAACGGGGCAAACTTGTTCACAAGGCGCGTTCTCGCACTGCTGGCAGGGAACGGGCTGGAAAAAGGTCTCGGGATTGTCGAGCGCCGGCTGATATTCGGAGGGATCGCCCGTCGTGCCGCTGGTGCTGGATTCCGTGTTTGTGTAATAGCGGTCGATGCGGATCCAATGCATCTCGCGGCCACGCATCACCTGATCTTTTCCAACAACCGGAATGTTGTTTTCGGATTGGCACGCAATCACGCAGGCATTGCAACCGTTACAGCTATTCAAATCGATCGACATCGCCCATTTGTCGCGAGTGTAAGGAAATTCCGCTTCGCCCTTGTACAGAGAAAGCTCTTTGGGCGGGATTTCCGCGTGCTCGTTGGCAAAACCAGGATTCTTGCGATACTCCTCGAGTGTCGCGGTCTCCAGAATCTGCCGGCCTTCCATATTGAAGTGATACTGCGTGCAAGCCAGCGGATAATCGTCGCCGGTTTTCTTGATGGCGCTACTCGGAGCGCCGACAGCCCAGAGAGCATCGGAACTGCGCACGGCGTAGGCGTTGAAACCTTTGTGCGAGCCCGTATAACCGGCTTTGGTACGGCCATAGCCGAGTGGAAGGACGATCACGCCCTCGGCCTGACCCGGCAAGGTCCAGGTTGCCGCGGTGACTTTGCTTCCGGAAAGCGCGATGTCAACGACGTTGGAACGAATCTGCCCGTGCTCGCCGCCGCGCGAAGCGATGTCATACGTCAGATGCAAGTTCTGGGCGGTTTTGGGGCTGACCAGCGCGGCGTTGTCCCAGGTGAGCTTGGTGACGGGCTTCGGCAATTCCTGCAGCCAGCCGTTATTCGCGAAGCGCCCGTCGTAGACGCAGGGATCGGGGCGGAAAAGGATTTCGAGTTCGTCGCTGGAAGCAGCTTTTGGCGCTGGCAAACTCGCAGTATTCATGTTTACGCGCGGCTGGATGGGAGCAAAAGCTGTGCCTGCAACAACGCCATCGTTTAGCGTCTTCCGCCAGAATTTCTCGAAATCACCGGCGGGATTTGTGGCCTTCAACCGGTTGCGGAGCGAGTCATAATCCGAAATGCCGGGCTTGTCGGTGAACGCGCCGAGCACCTCGCGCACAGAATGCGTTCGATACAGTGGCGCGATCAGCGGCTGCACCACGCTGACCGTTCCATCGAAGGCCCGTGCATCGCTCCAGGTTTCCAGATAGTGCGATTCCGCGACATGCCAGTCCGCGTACTCCGAAGTTTCGTCAAAATGCGAGCTGACGTGAATGACCGTCTGAATCTTCTTTCGCCCCTGCTGCTCGTCGAACTTGAGCTTGGACACAAAATCAAAATCGTGCGGCGCCGTGTAAACCGGATTGACTCCCAGAATCAACAGGGTCTGGACCTTGTTGGCGTCGATGTCCGCGCACAATTCTCTCAGCGATTGCAAATGATTTGTGGGATGCGCTTCGACCGGTTCGGTGTAATAAAGCGTGTTGCCCACGTTGCCAAGCGCGGCGTTGATAGCGTGGGCCAACGCGTGCACTTCCGCGGGTTGCTGCTCGCCGGCAACGACCAAAGAGCTGCCTCTGTGCTGCTGGAGATCTTTGGCAACCACGTCGAGCCATTTTTCCGCCGACGCCGGAGCCTTTGCATTTCCGCCCATGCCAAGCTTTCCGGCAAGCGCCGCGGCGAAGGCTGCAACTTCAGACGAGCGCAGCGGTAAGCGGTGATCGGCGCTCGCGCCGGTAACGCTCGGCGTCGGCTCGACCACATAGAGGCGATTCATGACGTCGCCGCTGAGAGTTTCATCCGCCAGCGGATTTGAATCCTTCAATTTGCGGCGACTGAAAAACTTTCTCGCGTAGCGAACGTGTCCCGGTCCGCTTCCCAGAAAATCCGAATCCAGCGACAAAATTACGTCAGCTTTTTCAGGCTTATAAACGGTGTTGGCGTAACTTCCGAACGCGAGTTTCGCGCCCTCCCGGGTTCCGTCACCCACCGCGGGCTCCCACTGGTGCCATTTCGCCTGCGGATAGAGCGCCAGGATGGCTTCCATCTGCGCAGCCAGCGTTGGCGAAGTAACAATTCCCGTCAAAATTCGCAAACCTTCTCCCCGCGTGGCCTTCAGGCTGCCGGCGAGGGCTTGCGCCGCATCCAAGAACTGCGCCCAAGTTTGAATCTCGCCCAACTTTGTGACCGTTTGGGCGCGGTCCGGGTCGTACAAATTCAGGATGGAAGCTTGCGCGAACGCGTTGGTAGCGCCAAGGCTGGACGGGTGATCAGGATTGCCTTCGATTTTCGTGGGCCGCCCTTCGTGGCTTTCCACCAGAAGGCCGATAGCATCGCCGCCAAAAGCCATCGCCGTGGCGTAAAACTGCGGCTTGCCAAGAACCAAGCCATCCGGCTGTTTCACGTAGGGGATAATGTGCTGCTCCGGCGCTTTCCCGCAGCCGGAGAGGCCTGCAAACGCGAGCGACGCAGCCATCAGTTTGAGAAAATCGCGGCGATCGACGGAGTCGTCCCACTCGGAAGGCGCCTGCCGGGGGAATTCGCGGTTCAAGAGCTCTTCAAAGCTCGGATCGCCGGCAAGTTCCTCAAACGTGCGCCAATACTGCTTGCCCGTCTTCGATTGCAACTTGGCACGCACCGCGGCAAGGTCCAAAGAACGCCGCGTCCAAGACGAGTCTTTTGAGTTCTCGTCGTGATTCTCTTGGCCGAAGCCGCGAACTTCCTGTTCGTGATCTTCCATACGATCCATTAGCGATGACAGGTCGAGCAACTGGTCAGCTCGGCCGTGGTCCGAATCTTACGCTCCTGCATAAACTTCCTGCCTTGCTCTTCCTGATCGGGTCCCGGTGTCCAATCCATGGAAAAAACTTTGTCCATCGGCCGGAGGTTTGGCGCAGGATTCCGGTGGCACTCCAGGCACCACTGCATCAGCAAAGTATTCGCTTGAAAAATCAGCGGCATCTGGTCGATGTGGCCATGACAGGTCGTGCAGCCGACGCCCTTGTTGACGTGAATGCTGTGATTGAAATAAACGTAATCGGCCAGCCGGTGCACTTTCACCCACTCGATGGATTTATCCGTCCGGTAGCTCTCGCGCACCGGCTCCAGGTATCCGACGTTGTTGAACAGCACGGAATGACAGTTCATGCAGGTCTTGGTCGGCGGAATGCCCGCCACTGCGGACACTTCCACGCTGGTATGGCAATAGCGGCAATCGATTCCATCGTCCCCAACATGATGCTTGTGGCTAAACTGAACCGGCTGCTCACGGGTAATGTTCTGCCGCGTCATATACGGCGAACGCGCCACCGCCAGCACTCCGATGAGTGCGAGACCCACCAGAAACAACGTCGAGAACACACTGAATCTGGCAATGAAGTTCGTACTGCGATGAAAAATCTGTGCCATTTCCGTTTTGCACTTTGGCGGGGGAGCGCACCGGAAGGGCGCTAAGAATAGCGCGGCCCGCGTATTAACCGGGAAGTGCAAACCCGGGTCAAAGAGACCCGATAGTTTCCACCAAAACTTTCAGGATTGCAACCTTTCTGCGAAATTCTTTTTTTCCAAATTTTTCAAATTGCATGTGACAAATGAACGTGCACCTCCCCGAAAGGATCGGCCATCGACCCTTGCGCTGACTTTTCTGAAACAATTCGCACAAGGCCGAGCTCTACTGCTCATCCCATCGATTCCCAATTCGGAATTTTCTTCCCGCCTTGACTCGTCACCCGAAAAACTTTCCTTTGCAGCGTCCAGCGAGCGTGTCCCGTGGTATCTTAGAAGAGCCCTTCGTCGCCTAATCGGCGGCGGAGCCCATCCCATCATAAGTGCCCCCGTCCTTCCTCGGGGGCGCCAAAGGCCCGCTGGGGCGTGGTCCAACCGGTAGGACACCTCACTGTTAATGAGGATGGTGAAGGTTCGAATCCTTCCGCCCCAGCCAATTCTTTCCCCTTTTGGATGCTGCCCTTGGATGCCTTGATTCTGAAAAATTTGAGGCGATTTCAACCCTTTGTCGTCGGCAAGCCCGCCTCTAGCCAGCCACGCCAGCCGCCGTCCATCGATTCCACGTTCGTGTAGCCCATTTTTTGCAAGCTTTCCGCGGACAGCGCGGAGCGGAACCCGCCGCCACAATACAAAATCATTTTTGTGCCCGTGTCGGGCACTTTCTGCTCAATATCGCGTTCGATGATTCCGCGGCTCATGTGCACCGCGCCGGGAATATGGCCGTTGGCCCATTCATTGTCCTCGCGCGTGTCCACCAGCAGAAACTTTTCTCCCGCATCCATGCGCCGTCTGACGTCAGCGACATTCGTTTCTTTGATTTTTTTTCTCGACTCATTCACGAGCTTCAGGAATTGCGGCGCGTGTGCCATGGAAAGACTCCTTTCGATAGAGAAAGCATGGGGAGGATAACACGCTCGAGGAAACCTCAGACGCAGAACTCTTTTTTTTGCAGGGAACAACAACGCCCGCGTGTCCAGCCCCCACGAAGTAGCTGGATCTTTGCCGCCCGGGCTATTGCTGTGGAGTTTCGGACTTGGTCTTGTCCGCCCCGCCTTTCTTGCCGAACGAACGCACCAGGTTCACCAGGTTCCAGCGCGTTTTTTCCGGTGTGCGATCCCCTTCGCCACCGAGCATTTTCCCCTTGCCGTTGCTGATGATCCAGAACAACTCTCCGTCCGTCATTTTTTCAATCGAGGAAGCGTCGCGCCAGTCGTGCAGCTCCAGCTTCATTTCCGTCGCCAAATCCCCTTTGCCATCCCCGTCTTTTCCATGGCACATCGCGCAGTGGTACCCGTAGAGTTTGCGCGCTTCCGCCAGCCCTTCCGGCGTGGGCGAGACGGGATTCTTTTTGGCAACATCGTCCGGCGTCATCGCCGGTTCCTGGGAATTTGGTTTGTCTTGCGCCCGGTAACGTGGCGTTGCGGAAAACGCGAGGCCCACGAGCAGCCCCGCGCACAGCACGGGAAGAAAACTTCGCATGGCATCCTCCTGACAGGCTTGGCCCAGCCGAAGGAGCGAACTCGGCTTGATTTTGAGCGGATTCTACGCCGGAAAGAAGCGCATGGGAAGAATCAAAAATCTGGATGTGGGGCCGCGGAGAAGCGGCCCCGAACTGGCATCGAAGTCAGGCTTTCGGCGCAGGATCTGCGGCCGGCTGGGCCTTTTTGGCAGGAGGCACCGCGCAACCTTGCCGCGGACGCTTGCCGCCGTAATCCGCGCGGAACGGCTCGCCCTCGCGCACGCGGGTTCGCACGCCGTCGATCACCGCGCCAATGGCAGCATGCTCGGCACCCTTCGTGAAATAGATAAGCAATGTCCCCTCGCCCGGCGCGTCCACGCTCGAGGAAATTCCCACTGCCTGCACGCCTTGCAGCTTCAACAACTCGGCCAGATGCGCCGCCTGCACCGCCTTCACCCGCGAGTATTCCGTCTGAGAAATGGGGTACATGATCTGGGGCGCGCCGGCAGCTTGCTCGAGCGTCTCGCTTTCCGAAGCCGACAGAAGTCCCCGGCTCGCGAACAGAGTGCCTTCCACAAAACGCGTCCTGACCCCTTCAATCTCCTGCGGCAATTCATCGTGCGCCATGCCGCTGGTCACAAAGAGAAGGATCGTGGCTTCCGTAGGATTGTCATAGCTGACTCCCACGCCCACCGCTTGCACTTCGGGATGGCCCATCAGTTCCGGACCATGCGCGTCGCGGATGGCCGTGGCGTTCTGCAGAGTCGCGGCAGCAAGTGCCGAAGCGGAGAGCGTCCGCACCGCGTTGGCGGGCTTCGTCGGCAGCGTGCACCCAATCACCTGGTGGGTGCCGCCTCCCACAAAGGTGGGGCTGACATTTCCCGCGCCGACAAACACACTCGCGCTGAGCACGTCGCCAATCGCATTGCCAATGGTGTCCGTACTGTTCCCCCCCACCAGCAGCGCCACAGCTTCCGCCGTATCTTGCGTCACAATCAAAGAGCCGGAATCACCCGGCGCTCCAAACGATCCGGTGATATCCACCATGTCCGTGTAATTGACCTGAAACGATGTTCCGCTCCCGTCGCAGTTTTGTGTGTAAGTGATGCTTGAGGCCACGTTCGTGCCCACGATGGTCGAGCATGTCAGGGCAGTAGTGCGCCCCACTTTGGCTACCAGCCCGTTGTGCGGAGCGCCAACGGCGGCCGCCGGCGCGATGCCCGAGCCCGAAGCAGGAGGTCCTGGGTTGGGCACGCCGTTGGTCTGCGTCGAGCCCAGGAACAGAATATTGCCGGAAGAATCGACTTGCCCACTCACAACTTGTGCGATCGCCGCATCTACTTTTGGCGTCGGCCCGGTTTGCAGGTCGAAGAACTGCGAAAGATTCGCGACAGTCTTGCCTGGCGTACAGGTGCTGCTCTCCACAACACCAGGCTGGGAAATGTTATCTCCGGCATTTCCAAAATCGCTTTTTGCCAGCACATGGGTGTTGCTCAGAATGTATTGCGTCCCGTTGCGCGTCACGAGGGACCCCAGCGTCCCACTGCAGCACGACGTGACCGGGTTTCCGACAGTGTCGTTGACATTCCCCCCCGACGCCCCCAGCATCACCGCTCCGGCCTGCGCCGCTTGATTCTGGCCTGCCACAACCGTCACCGTCGCAGAGCCAGTCGCCGAGGAGCTAGCCTGAGAAATTGCCGTAACCGTGACCGTGGTTGGCGTCACGTTGCCTTTGCCGTCCGGCGCTGTCGGAACTCCACTGGGAGCCACAAACAAACCCGCGCTTGAGATATACCCGGTCGCCTGGCTTCCGCCGGTCACGTTATTCACCTGCCATGTCACGGCCGTGTTCGTGGTGCCCGTCACCGACACAGAGAACTGTTGGGTCCCGAAGACATTTACATTTGGACCGGGCGGATTTACCGTCACTACGATCTGCTGATTGTTGATGATCCCCGTCTTGGGCCCGCTGCACGCCACGAGAACTGCAATCATGAGACTGCAAGATGCAGAGAACAATACCCAGCGCATTTTTTCCCCCAGTAACTTGACTCACCCAAAACTAGCACGCGGCAAAATTCGCGATTGCGGGAACTTCTTTTCGCGTACCTAATTGGGTTCCTGTACGGACGTACAGGTGGGAAGGGGCTTTGATCAGATTATACGCCGTCGGGGCTGTCTTGAGTCTGCTTTCCATTCTCGGTAATGCATTCACACGCGATTTTTCAATCCAGGTCGCGCCAGTTTGGTCCGACGCCAATTTCCACCACGATCGGAACCGCCAATTTGTGGACCCCTTCCATCTCTTCCTTCACCAGTTTTTCCAGCTTATGGTGTTCTTTGGCGGGCGCTTCAAAGAGCAGTTCGTCGTGAACCTGAAGAATCATTTTCGCTTCGAATTCCTCTTTCTTCAGCTGATGGTCGATGTTGATCATCGCCATCTTGATCAGGTCCGCGGCAGTGCCTTGTAGCGGCGAATTCAGCGCCGTGCGTTCCGCAAAATTGCGGAGCTGCATCTGCGGCGAATTGATTTCCGGGATAGGCCGGATTCTGCCGAATAAAGTCTTCGCCACGCCGCTCTTGCGCGTTTCCTCAAGAATCCTATCCAAGTATTCCTTCACGCCGCGATAGCGGGCAAAGTAGGCGTTGATGAACTGCGCCGCTTCTTTCTGCGCAATTCCCAATTGCTGCGCCAGTCCGAAGGGCGAGAGGCCGTAGATGATGCCGAAGTTGATCGCTTTTGCGGCGCGACGGTGCTCGGCGGTCTGCGCGAGCGGCCCGACGCCAAAAACTTCCTGCGCCGTGCGCGCGTGAATATCCTCGCCGTTGCGAAACGCTTCGCACAGCACGGGATCTTTCGAAAAATGCGCCATGATGCGCAGCTCGATCTGGGAATAATCCGCAGAGAGCAGCACCTTTCCTTTTTCCGCGACAAACGCCGCGCGAATCTCCCGCCCCAGTTCCGTGCGGATCGGAATGTTCTGTAAATTCGGGTCGCTCGAGCTCAGCCGCCCCGTGGCCGTGCCCGTTTGCGAAAAACTCGTGTGCAGCCGCCCCGTTTCCGGATGGATCAGCTTGGGCAGCGCATCGACGTACGTCGACTTCAGCTTGGCAATTTCGCGATATTCGATGATCTTCCCGGGAAGCGGATGCTGCGCGGATAGCTCTTCGAGCACGTCCGCCGCCGTCGACCGCGCCTTCGCCTTTCCTCGCCGCGCGTTCGCCTGCAAATTCAGCTTGTCAAACAGAATTTCCGCAAGCTGCGTCGGCGAATTGACGTTGAACTCCAGCCCCGCCAGCTTCCAGATCTCTTTTTCCAGCCGCCGGACTTCTTTCTCCATGGCGTGCGACATTTTGTCGAGCGCCTTCGGATCGACCCGCACGCCCACCCGTTCCATTTCCGCAAGCACCGGCGCCAGCGGCAGGTCAATCTTTTCGTAGACTTTCTCGAGGTCCTGCTCTTTCACTTGCGCGTGCAGAGCCGGCGCGAGCCGCTGCAGGTAATCGGCGCGCTCTCCCGGACCGCCGCCCAGCATCGCGCTGAATTGCCTCATCACCACGTCGGCAAAATTGTGATTCGCGGTCGTCGGCCGCAGCAGGTAGGAATAAAGCTGCGTGGCGTGTTCGATTTGGGCGACCCGTCTGGTCAGCAACTGAAACAGTTTCGGGTCGTGCACGATCTTCGGTCGCCTCGAATCCGCAAGCACGGGCGCCAGCGCCTTTAGCGCTTCACCCTTTTCATCCATCCATACGGATCGCCCCTCGCCTGCCTTGGAAGAAACCTCAATCGCTGTGACGCGCGTGCCGAATCCTTCCGATTCCCGTTCTCCGGATTCCAGCGTCAGCCAGATTGCGAGCGGCTGCTTCGCGGGAAGTTTGGCGACGTAGGCGCGGAATTCCTCCACGCCGGCAAACTGCGCATAATCCGCCTTCACCGCGGCTTCCGGTTCCGCTGCAGCCGGCGCCGCCGCTTCCGTGCCCAATTCTTTCAGCAACGAATTGAATCCGAGTTCGCGATACAGCGCAGCAAGCGCAACGGCGTCCGGCTCGCGCCGCTCCAATGTTTCCAAATCCAGGTCCAACGGAACGTCCGTCGCGATCTTCGCCAGCTGCTTCGACATCATCACTTGCTCGCGCTGCTGCTGCAGCGCCTCGCGGTATCGTTTGTTCGAAACTTCGTCGGCGTGATCCAGCGCGTTCTCGACGCTTCCGTATTTCTTGATCAGCTCCGCCGCGCCTTTTTCGCCGATTCCTTTCGCGCCGGGAATGTTGTCGATGTTATCGCCCAGCAACGCCATGTAATCCACAACCTGCTCCGGCGGCACTCCAAGAATCTCCTCTACCTTTTTTTCATCTACGATGACGTCCGCCTTCGCGCCTCCCGATCCCGTGCGCAGCGTGCGGACGTTTTTCCCCACCAACTGCATCATGTCCTTGTCGTTCGAAATCACTAGCACATCCAGATTCTTCTTTGCGCCTTGCACCGCGATTGCCCCGATCACGTCGTCTGCTTCGTATCCCGGAAACTCCAGGATCGGCAGCCGCATCGCTTCGCACAAACGCTTTACGAACGGCAGTTGCACGCGCATCTCGTCGGGCATTGGTTGGCGCTGCGCTTTGTATTTTTCGAAGAGTTTGTCGCGAAACGTTGCTCCCGGCGGGTCAAACACGATTCCGATGTAGTCCGGCCTATAGTCCTTCATTAGCCGGCGGAGAATATTGCCAAAAAGGAAGGGAACATTGGTCGGCGTGCCGTCCGGTCCCGTCAACCGCTGTGGCATCGGCGCGAAAAACGCCCGGTACACGTGCGCCATCGCATCCACAAGAAACAGTTTCTTCGTAGCCTCAATCATGCGCGCGAGTATAGCAAAGGATTTGTGTCGGACCGGGAGGCGCGCCCGACCGTTCTAACCCTTGCAGCCAATTTGGAGTTTGCGTACCCTGCTCTGTCCAGTCAGTTTGCCCAGAGGAGTAGACTTGTGCCCGACTATAAACCGATTGTGAGCCGATTCTACGACGAAGTCTGGAACGCCTGGAGTGCCCACGCACTAGAAGAACTCATATCCCCTGCTATTGTTTTCCACGGCTCGATTGGGACGGCGGTGCACGGTATCGAGGAATTCAAACAATATGTAAGTCGAATCCGTTCGGCCTTTCCCGACTTCCACAATCACATCGAGGAGCTGATCGGCGAAGGCGATAAAGTGGCTGCTCGGCTCACCTTTACAGGCATTCATCGCGGCGAACTGTTTGGCTTCCGCGGCAGCGGAAGAAAAATCACTTATCAGGGCTTGGCCATCTTCGAATTCAAGGACGACAAGATCGTAAGGGGCTTCGTTCTCGGCGACACCGAAACCTTGAAACGGCAACTTTCTCAAGCATAGAAAAGCCCGCGGGAGGAGCGCCGGTAAACTCTGCGGCGGGCCCGCAATCGTTTCGGGTCTCGTTCTTGGCTTACACAATGCCCAGCGGCTTCGCCACTTGCGTCAGGATGTCCGCCGCGCGCAGGAGTTGCTCCCGCTTATGCGTAGCGGTCACGATGGCGCGCAGCCGCGCTTTGCCTTCCGCCACCGTGGGATACCCCACCGCAGGCGCAAAGACGCCAGCCTCAAAGAGTTTTTTCGAGAATTCGAACGCCTTTGCCGCATCGCCCACATGAATCGGAATAATCGGCGTCTCGCTGGCCTTGAACTGGAACCCGCGCTTCTTCAATTCCCGCTTGAAAAATTTCGTATTGGCCCAGAGCTTCTTCACCAGCTTTTCGCCTTCCGGCGAATCCAGCAGTGCGAACGCCGCCTGGCACGCCGCCGCGGTGGCCGGCGGGTGCGAAGTCGAAAACAAAAACGGCCGCGCGCGCAAATACAGAAAATCGATCAAGTCTCGCGACCCGCACACGTACCCGCCCATCGCCCCAATCGCTTTGCTCAGCGTGCCCACCTGAATGTGCACCCGTCCGTGGCACTGGTGATGATCCACCGTGCCGCGCCCGCCCCGTCCCACCACCCCGCTGGCGTGCGCGTCGTCCACCATCATGATGCAGTTATATTTCTCGGCCAGGCCACACAATTGCGGCAGCGGCGCGATGTCCCCGTCCATCGAGAAAACGCCGTCCGTGATGATCAGCTTCTTTCCTGGAAAACTCGCGTTCTCCTGCAGGATGCGCTCGCAGTCCTGCACATCCTTGTGCTTGAACACTTTGATCGTCGCTTTCGAAAGCCGTGCGCCGTCAATGATCGACGCGTGATTCAGCTCGTCCGACACAATCAAATCATCCTTGCCCAGCACCGCGGAAACCGTTCCCGCATTCGCCGTGAACCCCGACTGAAACACCACACACGCTTCGACGTTCTTGAACGCCGCAATCTGCTCTTCCAATTCCATGTGCAGCTTCATCGTCCCGGAAATCGTGCGAACCGCCCCCGCGCCCGCGCCGTACCGCTTCACCGCGTCCAGCGCAGCTTTGCGCAGCGACTTGTGCGTCGTCAAACCCAAGTAATTGTTCGAAGCGAGGTTGATCACTTCTTTCCCGTCGATAATCGACACCGGTTTCTGCTCGCCTTCGAGCACGCGCAGCCTCGGCGCAACTCCTTTCGCGCGCAACTCGTTCAACTGGTCGGTGACGTATTGCAGCGGATTTTGCTTCGATGTGATCGTTGCGGATTCGGACATGACATGCTCCTAAGGTGGACTCGGCTAGAGGGACAACTATTTTGCGTCAGCGCATGGCTCCACGCAAACCACTCACCCAAACGTGCTGTTTCCGCTCTAGGCCCGGTTTGTCATGCTGAGCGAAGCGAAGCATCTCAACCGCTCATTTCGGCAGGGTGAATCTTGCGTTGAGATCCTTCGAGCCCCAATGAGAATCGGAGCCCTCAGGACAACAAATTAGATGCACATTTTGCGCGAGCGGCTACCGCGGAACCCCATTCGGATACATCAGCACTTTCCCAGCCAATCCCTTTTGCAGCAGCCCGAACGCATCCTCAAACTTTTCCAGCGGCATGCGCTCCCCAAACAGCGGCTCCAGATTCAGCCGCCCCGCCTTCAGCAGCGCCAGCATTTGCACCCACGTTTCATACATGCGCCGCCCGTAAATCCCCTGCACCGTCGCCCCCTTAAAAATCACGTCACTCACCAAGTCCAGGGGCACATTCTCCGTGGGAATCCCCAGCAGGGATGCGCGGCCACCGGCTCGTAAAGCCTTGAACCCCTGCTGGATAGCGGTGGGGTTCCCGCTCATCTCCAGCAAAGCATCCACACCGGTTCCACTAGTCTCATTTAGAATAGTCTTAACGGCGTCTTCCGAGGCTGGATTCATTACCACGTCCGCACCCATTTTTGCAGCCAGCGCGCGGCGCTGCTCGTTGGTTTCCGTCGCAAAGACGCGCGAGCTGCCGCAGGCCTTCGCCACGGCAATGGACATCAAGCCAATCGGCCCGCAGCCCGTCACCAGCACGGTTTGTCCCGCCACCGGCCCGGCCAGCACGGTGTGCACCGCGTTTCCCAACGGGTCGAGGATCGCTCCGTAGCGCTCCGGAATCCCCGCATCCAGCTTGATGATGTTTGGCGCGGGAATCCGCACAAACTCCGCAAACGCCCCGTCCTGGTCAATCCCAATAATCCGCAAATTCTGGCAAATGTGGGCCTGCCCCAGCCGGCACTGGTGGCAATGCCCGCAATTCACGTGCATCTCGGCGCTGACGAAATCGCCCGGCTTCACCGCGGTGACTTCATCGCCCACGCGCTCCACGTGCCCGCAAAATTCATGCCCCAGCGTTAGCGGCGGCTTGATGCGCCCTTGCGACCAGCGGTCCCATCCGTAAATGTGCAGATCCGTCCCGCAAATCGAAGCGGTCTTCACGCGCACCAGCACGTCGGTCGGCCCAACCGCCGGCACCGCGACGGTGTCCATCTGCAAGCCCCGCGCGGGCTGCATCTTCCGCAACGCCTTCATCGTGGCCGTCATCTGCTTTTCGTTCTCCCGTCCAATGCAAACGCCCTCGATGCTAACACACCAGTAGCACAGACTTTAGTCTGTGCTCTTTCTCTTTCACTTGACTTGTTCCACGACGCCAATCTTCTCCAGCGCTTTCAAATACTCCACCACCAATTCCAACGGCACCGGCCCATACTCGGCTGACACTGCGTCGCGAATCTCCTGGGCGTTTCGTTTCCCATCGGCAAAATTCAACACTTCGTACGCGTACTCTTCGCTACTTCCCCACAATCCCTCATAACTCATTAGCTTCGGCGTCGCCACTCCCGCCGCCTTCGCATGATCCGCAAAATAGTCATACCCAAACACCGCCAGTGGCCCGCGAGGTTGCGACTTCCGCCTAAAAACAAGGAGCCCGTGTCCACTGGCCACCGTTTGAGGCCTTACTCGATCCGCAAGCGACTTGATGGGGAAGAACTTTTCGAAGGCTAGTTCGGTTTGCGTGATTGAGCTCGGTAGCAGTTGGCGCGTCGAATTGAACAGGTCGATTTCCGCATTCAAATAATGACGAATTAGGTTCGAGGCCTCGTTGTCCGTCAGCTGTCTGGCGCGAAGCTCGGAAAACGCTCCCCGAAGTAACCGATTTTCGTCTATGGACCAAACCACCTTTTTATTTGCGTCTTCATCCATCCCTGCTAAAAAATAGCCGCTGGCGGCGCCGATGAAGGCGGCGCGTTTGAGCTTGGTGGGATCGATATTCGCGGCGGAATCGAAATTGGTGTGAATGTAGCGGTCTGGCCAGTCGTTCAAGTAAATCGCAGGAATCCCGAACGACGAATCCTGATACACATCGTGGTCGCTTCCCATCGTGTATGCCGAATACTCCGCGCGCAGCGGCTCCTTCCCGCCTTCCGGCGCCACCATCGGATACTCCGCCTTCCCCGTCGCCGCAAACTGGTACGACTGCTCGTTCACCCACTCCGCAAACGCCCACGCCACGTCATGCACGAAGCTCGGCAAGCTCATCGGCCCGCGTGTCACGTGGAACACTGCCTTTGTCTCCGGCCCGCCTCCCACCATGTCCATGTGCACGACCGCCTTTATGCGCTTGGCAAACTCCGGCTTGGCGTTCAGCAGCGTGACCGTCCCTTCAATTTCCGGTGGCCAAATAAACCGAATCGTCCGCGCGGGCCGCGCCAATTGCTTCGTATCGATCAATTTCTGGAGCGTCCGCGCCACTTCCAGAATGGTCACGCACCCGCTGGCATTGTCGTTCGCTCCCGGCCTCTGATGGTCCAAATGGCAGCTAAACGCAATCTCTTCATCTTTTAACTTTGGATCTGCGCCCGGAATCGTTGCTGTCACGACTTCATAATTCCCCGGATGCTGCCCCGCCTTCACAACCGCGTGCAGCGTAATCCCATCCCCGCGCGCCAGCCGCTCGCGAAATCCCCGCGCCGTTTTCAGCGACACCATGAACGCAAACGTCTTGTTCGTCGAAAACGTCTCCAAATGTCCCCACCGAATCAAGTTCTCATCTTCGCCCCACCACGCGGTCTTTTGGTTCTGCGCATAGCTCACAATTCCCGCCGCGCCAAACTTTCCCACCGCCAAATCCTGCACCGCTCCCGGCTGCGCGCTCACCAGCACAATCTTGCGCTTCACATCCTTTCCCGCGTAATCGCTCTCCTTTGTCCCCTCGCCAACATCCACCAACCCCGTCGTCACGTCCGCCGACTCGCTGTCCTCCGCCAGCACCACCGGCTCCGCCGCATTACTCGCGAGTAGTTCGTCGTGCCCTTCGTACCAATCTGCCGAAATCAGCGGGCGCCCTGTCGGATCAAACAAAGTTTTCCCCGTGTGCACCCTCCGCAATTCCCACAGCTCCCCCATTTCCGCATCCCATGCCGGCCTTGATCTTTGCGTTCCATAGAAAATCTTCCCATCCGCCGGAAACTGCAGAATCGCCACGTCGCTCAATCCATACGCCCGCAGGCGTTCCGCCACCAGTTCCGCCGCTGCATGAAATCCTTGCGACCCGCGCTGCCGGTGAAACCGCGCAATCCCTTCCAAGTTCCTCTTTGCCGTCTCGCCGCTCAGTTCATTCGCCAGGGCCGCGACGTCCTTCTCTGGCAGCAGTGGCGGCTTCTGCGCGTACGTCCCTGTCGTCATCAACAGGCATCCCACTGCCGCAACCAACCTGGCTCTGTTCACGTCCGCCTCCACACTCCCCTGCATTCTAACCGCGTTTTCGACATACGTGGTCGGTGGTAAATCAGTTGAGATGCTTCTCTCGGCAAGACATTCCAAGCGAGACGGGCGGCAGCAAGATGCACGAAGGACACAAAGGAAAAGACCAGAAGGACGGGCTAAAGCCCGCCTCTACACCCGCAGACGCTCATCCCCTCAGGCCAATTTCTGTAATTTCTCTTCGCTCTCCTGCGTACTATGATGCAGGTCCCACTATGTCCAACCCCGATCCCGCGATACAGCTCGACCACGTCGCCCGCCACTACACGCTCGGCGAATCCACCATCCGCGCCGTTGACGACGTCTCCCTCACCGTCCCGGCCGGCGAATTTCTCGCCCTGCTCGGCTCTTCCGGCTCCGGAAAATCCACGCTGCTCAATCTCATCGCCGGCCTCGACCGCCCCACTTCCGGCGCGGTCCTCGTCAACAGCCAGGACCTCTCGAAAATGTCCTCCCTCGAGCTCGCCCGCTACCGCCGCCAGACCGTCGGCATGGTCTTTCAATCCTTCAATCTTCTTCCGCGCATGACCCTCGAAGAAAACGTCGAGCTTCCGCTGCGCCTCGCCGAAGTCGACCGCGGAGACCGCGCCGCGCGCGTCCAGGAAGCCCTCGAACGCGTCAGCCTCGCCAAGCGCGTCGGGCACCGCCCCAGCGAACTTTCCGGCGGCGAACAGCAGCGCGCCGCCATCGCCCGGGCGCTCGTCAACCGCCCGAAAATCCTTCTCGCCGATGAGCCCACTGGCAATCTCGACAGCGCCACCGGCGAAACGATTCTCACGCTGCTCCGCGAAATCCAAAAAAATCCCGGCATGACCATCGTCATGGTCACGCACGAGCGTCCCCTCGCGGAGCGCTTCGCCGACCGCCTCGCGGTCATGGGCGACGGCAAGCTGCTTTCCAACGGAGCCGCGCGATGAAGTCCCGCGACCTCAGCGACCTCGCCTTCCGCAATCTTCGCGAAGCCGTCCTGCGCAATTCGCTTACGACGCTCGGCATCGCCGTGGGCGTCGCTTCGCTCGTCGCCATGCTTTCGCTCGGCGTCGGCCTCCAGCAGCTCGCTTCCAAACGCCTGATGCGAACCGGCCTCTTCGATTCCGTTTTCGTCACGCCGAAAACCAATCTTCGCGGCCCCGGCAGCGGTCCTCCCGCGCAGCGCGCTGCTGCCACCAACGCCCGTCCGCTCGATGATGCCGCGCGCAGTGAAATCTCCAATCTTCCCAACGTGGTCGAAGTCTATCCGCAGGTCCGGTTTTATTCGGAAGTACGCTACGACGGCAAACCGTACGCCACCGTCGTCGCGGGCATGCCCGAATCCTCGAAAGCCAGCGGTGCGTTCGACGGCATGCAAGGCAAATTCTTTTCTTCGCCCAATGCGAACGAAGCCATCCTGCAAATAGAATTCGCGAAGGAGCTCGACCCGCAAGCTTCTTCGCTGATTGGCAAGGACCTCATTCTCCGCTATGCGGAACGCCAGACGCTGGCTGCGCAGCCCGGCGATTCCGCAGAATCTTTCGGCGGCTTTTCCGTCGTGCCTCGTGAGAAGCACCTCACAATTATCGGCATAGTCGAAACCGAGCCCGCCTCCGGTTTTGGCGGCTTTGGCAGCGGCCGCTTGCTCATCCCGCTCCCCGTCGCCGAAACGCTTCGCGCCGCGCAAGTCAACGATCTTCGCGATATCGTCCGCGGCGCCGCTTCCGACAAGCCCACCTACGCCAGCCTCACCGTCCGCGCCAAAGGCCCCACTTACGTCGAAGCTCTCGAAGCCTCCATCAAAAACATGGGCTTCGGCGCGTTCTCTCTCCTCGACGCCTCCAAAGGTCTGCGCATCTTTTTCATTGTTTTCGATCTGCTGCTCTTTATCTTCAGCAGCCTCGCCCTCGCCGTCGCCACGCT
>Ga0187780_10001040_pt1 | contig 20825 bp, 25 predicted proteins | sample 1015_Q2_SP10_20__FD_132429 | JGI IMG/M metagenome (GOLD analysis project Ga0187780, IMG submission 132429) | Tropical peat soil microbial communities from peatlands in Department of Meta, Colombia - 1015_Q2_SP10_20_MG | ecosystem: Environmental > Terrestrial > Soil > Wetlands > Peat | place...
CGAGAGAGATATGCTGGCGAACCCCAACGCAGGTAAGGATTTACCTCGACGCTTGCTTTGCGAAGAGCGCTTCGACATGGCACAATTCTCCCACCTACTTACCGCATATTTAGTCCAATCGCTCATAAGCATACTCGTTCCACATAGAGACTGGCGCAAGTGACAAAAAAGTTAGGAGTGGCACAAGCACTGCGGCGGCGGGCTTTGCAAAACTACCGAACCTGTTGCGGCGACGACCGAGTTGGGGAACCTCGTGGCCGCGACGCAGCTCTGGCACAGACTGTAGTGAGCAAACGACCGTACAAGCAAGTCGATGCACTCAATAGAAGAGCAGCATCATCAAAGTCCAGATCAGCATAGCGACCATCACTCCCGCTACAGAGAGTGCCAAGGCTTGCCTCGCTTCGCGATTACCTTGAAATTTCTCGGCCTTCACGGCCAACCTTCCACGAAGAAATGGCTTACTCTCTTTCACGCAACCCCCTGTTTAACCGATTTGCATCACGCCCGTTATGATTGCCATGCCAGTGGTAAAGGTGAAGGCAAGGACCATAGCCACGAATATCTTTTTCATTGATTTACTTCCCCCTATTCAGCGGGATTATCGAAAAGCGACATAATGCTGAACATCCGGATGTTGTTCTTAAGGGAGAATACCTAGTGCTAAGAGCGGGTGCCGTGCCTGCGGCAGTGACGGGACCGTCATGGGTGAAAGGGCGAGCGGGCTACTATCAAAACGGCTTATTTGGGCGTAGTAGTTCCTCCGCTGGAGCCTTGCCTTCGTCGTGCCATCGCGGCCTGATAAAAAGTGAGCATCGGTCGGACTAGGGGCGGGTCTTATGAGAACTCTCATTGCGTTTGCAGTGCTCAGTATCATCGCTGCAATGATGTTCACCCTCGACACGACAGAGGCGGCAGAGGCGCATTTGCGCTCGACACCACGGATATGGCGCTGCCCTCCTTGCATTTACCCGTCCCAATATTGGGACGGGTACTCGAGCTATCCCGAGCGGTCTGATTGGCCTGTTTGTACCCCTCGCTATCGGTGGTGGCCCGGATACTGGTATTGGGACTGTTTTTAGCCAAGGCACCCGTGAGCCCTTTAGGCACGGCTCAATGACGTGATCATTGCCTTAGCCTGTTTCCTCATCCCACTCATGGCGTCCGCCCTAGTCATTCATTTTGTGGCGCAGTGACCGCCCGCCGCTTCTCGCCGCCTTGGTCGCGATTGCTTGCTATGCGAGGCTCAAACGCCACGTTGCTTGCGCGGCAATGAGTGACGCCGCTATAGATGATTTCAATCCCAGGGTGACGTTTATCTTTGGTGTCGCGGACAGTAATGCAAGAAAGACAGACACCGGCAATATGCGCCTTCCACAAACTCATGAAAAAGAATCGTGCCTAGAACGATGTCGCGATGGATTTGTTCGCAATTGACTCTCGTACACGATGCAGTCGTGAGACCCGTTGAGGTTCTTTATTTGATATTCAAATTCGTTATCGCGCTTTGGCAATCGTTTGATAACGACATACACTCCGCCCGGCAGTTTCTTCGCCGTAGAGGGCACAGGAAACAGGAGCTGGCCGATCTTGAATTTGTGCTCGGGCATAAGGCGCCCCAGACCGCTGCACCAGAAATCAAGCACCACAATCGTGTTCGCTTTTAGGCATATTCCGGTGTCGGCGCCAGAGCGACCGGAACTGCTTCATTGCCGATCATCGTGTTTAAAGCGGCGTGCTGGACCGACAGGCCGGAAGGTCACGACGAAGCGACGAAAGCCCTAACGCTGGCCGTAGTGGGGCTGATGGCCATCATGCTGATCCCGAATTTGATTATGCTGGTTTTGTATTGAGTGCACGGACTAATGCGTACTTTGAATCGAGCCACGTCCATGCCGCTCTTTACCTGTGAGACCGGAGCTAATGTTCTCGTCGATCCCAGCGGAAAATACCTAAGACCTGCTTCAGCCATCCTGAGGCAGCTCTACCTTGTGGTGTTTCGGACCTCGGCGGTTCAGGAGACTCTAGTTTCTCTTCGTTCCCGGCCTGCTCGAGCCATTTTTGTGCGAGCTCCAGACATGCAATGCGATCTGTCTCGTTCTTAGCCTCGCGTGCTAAGCGGAAGCATTCCTCGGCCAACTTGCTATAGTCGTCGGAGGTTAGCATGGACGCGCCGCCTCCTTAAAACGGCGCAGTATCAAAGAAGTCTAACAAAAATCTGGCTCCCGTGACCCTCTGCTCGGGGTGATGGCTACAAGAGACAAATTTCACGGAGCCTTGCAGATCGGCATTGGCGGTTGCGGCGGTGCCGGATGGTCCTTTTTGTATCGAGCGAGGATCGGTTCAAGAGTCTCCTTCGGCCAAAATTTCGGAGAGCCGATTTCTTTCAAGCAGGAAGCGTTCCAATATAATCCCGCGCGCGACGGCGACCGGCCGGCTTTGAGCGCTCGCGTGACGGCGTCGATGTCGTCTGATTCAGGATAAATGTAAAGCGTCGTCGGCTTGTCCTTCATCATCTGAATGATTTGCCCGGCGTCCGACGGCGACCAACTGGTGCAGCCGTCGCTGCGGCCGCCAGCGTAATCCACCAGCGTCCCGAACGGAACGTAGCCTTCGCGGTCCGCGTAGGGGCTGTCCGGATCTTTTCGAAGACAGACGTTCTCCAACAATTCGGCTGGATGCCCGCCGATCTCACGCTGTCTGGCGTTTGCGGTCTCGCCTTCACCGTCAAACTGAACGAACGAGCGCATCAAAACCGCGTCTTGTTTCACTGAGGCGCGGTAATAGCCTTTGAAAGATGTTTTCGTCTCGCCTATCATATAGGTCCCGCCGGCCGTCAGTTTCGAATCCATTGCATTGCCGAAGTTCTTCGCGCACCGTTTTCCGTTGACGAAACCCGCGACGCCTTTCAAATCGCGACCACCGCCGTGCCCCGCCGAAAACGCACGAAACAACCGGTCGGATTCGCAGATAACGTAAAACCGGCGCCCCAAATCACCATGGCCCAAATCGTTCGGGCGGGTTGCGTCCATGGCAAAGTAGCAGGGATTTCTGACCACGCCTCCGCGCACTTTTTGAAAGTAAAGCACGCGCGCTCTGTGCAAGATCACTTGCGCAATTTGACCTTCGCCTTCACCGACATGGGCCCTCAGCCAAGGCGGAACGTCCGATGCTTGCTCGGCGGCAAAAGATCGGGGCGACGCCGATAAGGCGATGACGATGAAGAAGAGGCCGAAGATCTTGACCATATTCAGGAGGGTAGATCTAAATCGCACCGGTTCTCCTGTCGAAGCGTTTTGCATCGCTTGCGGCGCTGCCGCAAAGAATCGATCACAAAGGGCCTCGCACCAATCGGCGATGGACTTCTCGTTTACCGCGCCTCACCAAAAACCCGGGGGACAGGCGTGATCCAGGGCGTGTACTCATAAATCGGGCCTTGTCGCCTTTGCCCGAAAGCCACAGATGAAGGTTGCAGACGAGTGGAACCGCTCGTGCATCAAGCGCTTAGGAAATATAAACTCACCGATCGCCTCGTTCATGCGGCGTTCATTTGTAGTGCGCCGTTATGGGAACGAAGAAGAAGAGCAAGAAGTCGAAATCGAAGGGCAAGTGAACCTCGGCATCGCGAGATGTTGATGTCGCCAACGGCCGGACCGATGTTCGGCCGTTTGTCTTTGGTGAGCACATGCGTCTACGTTTAAATTTTTCGGTCTTCTCTCCAGTAATTCGGATCTCGGTTGTCGGCCCGGAGCTGGTGAGTGTTGTCTGAATCTCCAACCTGTATTTCGCGCCGGTTTAATCTTTTTAGCTGACTGCGCGGGCATGTGCGATGAGCCACCCCATAATTTCCGTGCTTTCTTCGATCGAGCCGAGCCGACCGGAACGTCCGTCATGGCCGGCGGTCATATCCGTTTTGAATAAGAGCTCGTGTGTATCAGTCTTGCTGGCCCGAAGCCGAGCCACCCATTTGGCGGGTTCGGCATAGCTCACCTGGCTGTCGTAGAAGCCCGCGGTAACGAACATCGCCGGATAACTTTTTCGTGCGACATTGTCGTAAGGCGAATAAGACAGCATATAGTCGTATTCGCGCTTCACGGCCGGGTCGCCCCATTCGTCGTACTCTAGCGTCGTTAATGGGACCGAGGCGTCAGACATCGTGGTAACGATGTCCACGAACGGCACTTCTGCCACAATGCCAGCATAGAGGTCGGGACGCAGATTGGCGATTGCGCCCGCTAGAAGGCCGCCAGCGCTGCCACCCTGCGCAAACACCGCCCGCGAATCGGCATACCCTTGGGCAATCAGCGTCTCGGTCACCGCGATGAAATCCGTAAAAGTATTGCGCTTTTTAAGCATACGGCCTTCGGCGTACCAGCGTTCGCCCTTTTCATGGCCTCCGCGCACGTGCGCGATGGCATAGACGAAGCCGCGATCGATCAGGCTGAAAGCAGACCGCATGAAAGTTGCTCGCAGGCTCAAACCATAGGCGCCGTAGCCAACGATTAAGGTCGGATTACCTTCGGCGTGGCGCATCTCCTTGCGGTAAACGATCGTAATCGGAACCTGCTCACCGTCGGGCGCGGTCGCGTTGAGCTGATCGAGCGCATAACAATGCTGATCAAACCAGCGGCCTGCCGAGTCCTGTTTACGCAGGCTCAGTGTGCTAGTCGTCACGTCGAAGTCATAGACGCATTGCGGCTGCAGCGGACTGCTGAAATGGAAGCGCAGTACCGTCGCAGCTGGATCGAGATTGGCCTCGTTGTCGTTGATGAACGAAGTTGAGGCAACACCGATTGCGGCTGGACGCGGCACCGGAATTTCCTGGAGATTCGGGAGGCTGAATACGCGGATGGTCGTTCCGCTTTCGTCTTCCAAGTCGACGGCCACGAATGTCTCGAATGCTTTGAAATGACTGAGATAACGCCCCGGCGCCTGTGGAACGATCTCTTTCCAATAGTGCGCCGCCGGTGACGCCTGAGGCGCGTTCATCAGCCGGAAGTCGGGTGCGTCAAGATTAGTGCGGATAAAGAACTCGTCGCCCACATGGTCGACATCATAAATTACGCCGCACCGGCGTGGCTCAATCACCTTTAGTTCCGCCGCCGGCTGATCAGCCGGCAGATAGCGAAACTCACTGGTTAGTTCTTCGTCGATGTCGAGCAGGATGAACTTGCGCGACGCCGAACGATCGATCGAAACGCTGAAGGTCGGATCGCTCTCCTCATAGACCAGCACATCGCTCTTTGGATTGCTGCCAAGGCGATGTCGCCAGACCTGGTAGGACCGCAAAGTTGTTGGCTCGTTGCGTACATAGAACAGGGTGTCGCTGTCGGCGGCGAACACCAAGTCCGAGCTGGCATTGTCGATGCCCGGATCGACGATTTCACCGCTCGCGATGGTTCGCACGAAGATGCGAAATTCACGGCCACCAGTGAAATCGACTGCGAACGCAACGCGCGTGTTGTCTGGGCTTACGGTCCACGAACCGAGCTGATATTGCTGCGGATGTCCGGCGGCAAGCGCGCCGACATCGAGTACGATTTCTTCTTCCGTCCCAGGCGCATCCTTGCGGCGCACAATGCATGGATACTGCGCGCCCTGGGTGAAGCGGCGCTGATAGACATAGCCGTTGTCGACCGTGACGACACTTACATCCTCTTGCGCCTCGCGCGCCTTCAATTCCGAGGTAAGCTCAGCTACGAGCGGCTTGATCGGCTCAAGACACGCCTCGGCATAAGCATTCTCCGCCTCTAGATAGGCGACAACCCGCGGGTCGTCGCGGTCGCGCAGCCAGTCGTAATTATCGATGCGCACTCTGCCGAATTCTTTGAACGCCTTTGGCATGACAGGCGCAATCGGGGCGCTGGGTGCGGCCGCGTCGGCCGAAGTGAATAACAATCGGCTCGCGAGAGGGACCGCACCGGCAGCGGCTAAGCCGACCGTGAATTGCCTTCGAGTTGGGATCGCCCGCATCAAAATGACCTGCCCTCCGCACTGAGGGCCGCTCGGAGTAGGAGGCAAATGCGGCATTTCAGCGATGTTTGCGCACGGATCAAAGTTCTAGTGGAGTTGGCTTAAGGAAGTCCGTAAGTCGGTCCATACGGTGCATTTGTTCCCGCGACCCGGCGGTGGTGCGAGTATGGGCTTGCGTGGGGGCGCTTCTTGCTTTTAGCCATGTTTGCCTCCCATCCGGCGGTGTGAACCTGATACGCTGATGATGTGGGCTGACGCGAAAATTACACGATGGTAGGGCCCGACCTGCGAGCCCTACCAGACCCCTATTTCTCGCTAAGCTTCTTCAGCCAATGTACTCGGCCCGTTTTTGCTCCTCGGTCTCCTTCTCCGTCTTGGCGGCGGCCGGAAGCTGCAGCACCGTCGCGTTCTGACCTTCCTCAAGAAAGGTCAGAAGAATGTGCTGACCGTCCGGCATTTCAAGGACATCGTGATGAACATTCGGCTTGTCCTTATCCTTTTGCCGGAAGATGGCGGTCGTGAATCGCCCGTCAATATTCTTTCCTTCGTCAGACGTCCAACGAAGCTTGACAGGCTTGTCGAAAGCAAGCTCAGTGCCGGGAAGGATACAAACCGCCGTTGCGTCACCAATCGGATCGTCAACTGATTTGAATCCGATAGTGCCGCGTCCGAAATTGTGGCTTACCAATTTGTCGGCCACAACTGCGGGGCGGGACTTGGCGTGCTGGAGGCTGAAGTCGCACATGGTCAAAAGCCCTTTCCTGGTTCGGGTTGCGGCGAGAAGCGAATCGCCTTTGCCTAATCATACTCCCGATCCGCAGGCTCGCGTCGAGCGGCCCGTAACAAAACAGCGAGCGACACGGCAACAGCTCACCGCTTGAGCTTCGGCTGGAACGAAACAATTCTTTACGCCTTGTTGTCGGGCGGAGCGCGGTTGCCAATCCGGCAGGCCCATCCCTTGAACTGCCAGCTATGATAGAGCGGATGATGCTCCCAAAATTCTTTGGCCGACTCGAAGCCTTCGAGCCCCATGCAACCAGCCATCGAGACTTGATCCTGGTTTGAGTTCACGACCGGCTGAGTTAGGCAGGTACCTGGCGCCGCTAGGTTCAGGCAAATAGTCACAAGCACCGTGATGAACATTCGATTCCCCCGTCTCTGTGTCAGCCATTGGCCGACAACTTGAGGAAGCCCCTGGGAATAGACAAGCAAGAGTGATGCCAACGCTGAAGGCAGCTGCGCTGGAGTGTTGTGCTCGCGAATAAGCATTTTGCCTGGCGCGGCTGGCCAAGATCAACCGGCGCTGTTTTGAAGGCACACGATGCAGAACCAATTACTTCTTAGAAGCCGTATGGCATTTGTGCGATCCACCCGCCCATTAGAGGCCATCGGCTATGAAAAAAGGCCACCGAAGCGGAGAGTCGGTGGCCTTCTCTTAGAACCGCATTCGCGCGGCAAATGAAACAAAACAAAACTGTCAAAGGGCGCATTGATCTAAGTCAATCGCGATAAGCGGCCTTCGCCTATGACTCCCGATGGAAAAAGCTGCCGCCGGAGGCGAAGATGTCGAACTATTATGCGGCTGTTTCAGCCCTGATTTTTGCTTTAGTGGCGCTCGCACACCTCGTGAGGATAATTAAACGGTGGACGGTGGAGATTGGGCCATACGAAGTGCCCATGGCTGTGTCGTGGGTCGGCCTTGTCGTTGCTGCCCTGCTCGCAATTTGGGGCTTCACACGATTAGGCTAGCCGACCTTATCGGCTCGCGCTTCGCACGTGCCGCTTTTGCACTTATTGCTTATGGGACGGTCCGATCATCGCCCGTCTGAGGGACAACGCCGAGTGGCCTCATGTGTTATGTCGACCGGGCATCGACAGCCATGTCGAGATAACGGTCAGCCCAAGATGAGATCAAATGTGCGACGTAAGCGGCGTCACTGGCTTTGCTGAGAAGATGATCGGCGCCGGCAAGAGAAATAAAGCTTTTGGGATGCTTTGCGGTTGTGAAAATGTGGCTCGCATTATCGATACCGACGGTATCGTCGTTTGGAGAGTGGAAAACGAGTAACGCCTTGTGCAGGCTCCTAAGGTGCCCTGCCAAATTCTGCCCGTTGACGTCGTCTAGAAATGTGCGTCGAACCCGGAAGGGTCGGCCGGCTAGTGTCACTTCGATCTCATCTTTGTCGCCGATTTCCGAGATCTTCTCTCCGAACAGGCCAACGACATGTGCGGGATCGAATGGCGCTCCGATCGTCACCACGACACGTGCTTCGCGGCTGCGATGAGCGGCGGCGAGCACGGCGGCGCCACCGAGACTGTGACCGATCATCAGCGCGGGCGCCGCGAGGGTCTGCCGTAGATGATCGGTCGCGGCGACCAGATCTTCGACATTCGACGAAAACGTTGTGTTAGCAAACTCGCCTTCACTAGCGCCAAGGCCCGTGAAATCGAAGCGTAATAGCGCAACGCCATGCTGCTTCAGCCCTTCCGCGATGTGCCGGGCTGCTCTGTTGCTTTTGCCGCAGGTGAAGCAATGCGCGAACAGAGCCACCGCGTGAACTGCGCCGTCTGGTCGGTCGAGCAGCGCAGCGAGGTTCTGACCTGCCGCATTTCGGAAATCGAATCGTTCGGCTGGCATTGCGTCCTCATTGCGGCGGCAAAATCTCGACCTGAAATGGCTTGACCGACCGTCATCCACGGTTGGACGATTTCGTCCATTACGGTCGCTGTTCCCAAAAGGTTCGGTTGGCGACTTACAGCACTTATCCAGATAATAGCCTTCGGGCTAGCGGCTGGGCGGCGGGTGTGCCGTATCCAATGTTTGAAGCTCCTGCGGTGTCAATGTCAGCGAGAACGCGACGGCATTCTCCTTGACATGCGCCACGGATCCGGATTCGGGAATGGCAATGACGCGACCGCTGCGGATGGTCCAAGCCAGCGCGACAGCGGCTGCCGAGCAACCGTGAGCTTCGCCAATACGCTGAAGCGTGTCATCACGCAGCAGGTCGGCGCCAGGACCGCCGAGCGGCGAATAGGCCATCACCAGCATACCGCGCTGCTCACACCATGGCAGCAAGTCACGTTCGATGCTGCGATCGCTAAGGTTGTAGTGGACCTGATTGGTCGCGCAGCGATCGCCTTGCGGAACCCGGAAAAGATCTTCCATGTCGCGCACTGTAAAGTTCGACACGCCCCAGCCGCGAATCTTTCCCGCTGAGTGGAGCTTCTCAAAGCCTGACACGACACCTGAGAGATCTTTGATCCCATTCCGCCAGTGCAGCAGGTAAAGATCCAGATGATCAGTACCGAGACGGGCCAGACTTGCCTCGCAAGCGCGCGCCATGCCGTCGCCCGCCACGTGCGAAGGCAGCACCTTGGACACCAGGAATACGTCATCGCGTCGGCCGGCAATCACGCGGCCAATCAACTCTTCAGAGTGCCCGTTGCTGTATACCTCAGCGGTGTCGATCAGCGTCATGCCGAGCGAAAGACCCGTGCGCAACGCTTCCTCTTCTTCAGCTGCGGGATGTCTTTCCTGCGCGAGATGCCAAGAGCCCTGACCGAGCGCCGGGACGATGCTGCCTTCGCGGAACTTAACCGTCCGTTTTGTTCCGGAAGCCACATTAGCAGCCGCATCAGGAGCCAATGCGCCTAACCAGGCCGATCCAAGCGCGGCACAAAGTCCACCGAATTGTCGCCGGTTCAGCAGAGTGGGGGTGTGCTCCTTTGATTGAGGCTGCCAAGCACGCTGCTGGATTTTACATCGTTCGTGATGCATATTGGTTGTGAGTAGGGAGGCCGATATGCCTCATGTTGGGCCGGTGTTGCAAGGCCGCACTTTCTTTTGCCCGCATTGTGGCGCCCTTTATTCGGTAACGCTTTCACGGCCTTCCGAGGGTGGCAACAATACGGCAAAATGTGTGGTCTGTTTACAAATCATCGCGAGGTGGGGGGAGACAACTGAGGTTCCCACCTTCAAGCTCATTCACCGACCCGACGACGCCTAGCCGCCTGCGCAAATGCACACGACTCGCGTGACCAGGAAAAAGAAGAACACGCGGGCTAACCCGACCTCGCGCTCACTCTAGACACTCGGCCACAAGGTCAGCGATGAGTTCACGGTTCCCTTCTGACGCTGGCTTTCGCCGCGCTCCATCTTCTCAAGGACCTAGCAAACGGCAAGAAAAGACAATCTTAGGGCACAGATTGATATTCACGTTTGGCCTGAAACCCGACATTAGGTCTGGCGGCGTAAGCGACGGTTCCGATCAAATCCAGTACGGCAAATTCTGGCGGGACGCCCCAACGGATCGGCACTCCACTCGTTCCGGAGTTCGTCCAAATCAATTGTGAGTATAGGCCTAGCCCAGTTCAATAGTTCAACCTGCGTCGATCGTACCTGCATCCGCTTCCAGGTCCTACAGTCGCCTTGCCGCCGAGCCCAGGCGTGCACATGATTTGGCTGTTGAGGTCCGCGTAGTTTGGCCGCCACGCAAGCTGATGGCGCGCGCGAGACGCGTCGGCAATCAGAACCGGCGGTTCGCCAGGACGCCGCGCACCGGTGAGCACCGGGATGTCCCAGCCGGTGACCTCCCCAACTCCGGCGACGAGCTCGCGCACCAACCAGCCACGGCCGGTGCCGAGGTTGAGCGCGGAGCTGTCCGTGCCCTCTCTGCGTAAAGAACGCGAGATTTATGCGAAATTAGGAATAAAATCCTTAAAAGCCGGTCGGCGACTCGCGGCGCCCACCGCCCTTCGAAAATACCGGCGCGAGGCTTAAAGAAACCAACGAACCCAACAGGAGTTGTTCGGTAGAGCTATGAATCGGGCTGGTACATGACAGACAATTCAATTTGCGCCGCAAGCCTCGAAGCTGCTGGGCCTAAATTGGGCGTGCCAGACCTTACCGAGTTTCGCATTTCAATAAGGCCATTCCCAAAGGATCAAGCAGAGCGCGACTGTTATCGGCATCTGCTGCAGATAATGAGAGCCTCTCCCAAGCACCCCTCCTCGACAAAAGCCGAGCTCGAGGAGTACTGCCGCCGCAAATTTGGTGTAACGGTTGAGAGCTTCGAGCAAAGTTGCTGGCCCGAAGCGATCACGATCAGCGGTGCAAGCTGGAATAAGCCTGGGCGCCGCCCTTGTTAAAAAATCTTTGCCGCTAAACCCTCCAGCCGGTTTTTTCCGATCTGGCCCACCCCAGATCAGATGCAGCCCTGAGGTTGTTCAAACCTTGCAGGTCGAGGTGGAGAGTACTGTGAGTTCAGTCAACGGTCGAGGCGCTCGCGGTCGTCCATTCGGTTTTGGTCCGGGCAATAAAGGACGACCGCGTGGCGCTCTGAATCGAAAGACGCGGCTCTTGGCAGCATTGTTGGAAGGAGAGCAAGAAGAGCTCATTCGCAAAGGTCTCGAGGTCGCTGCAGGCGGTGACTCCCAAATGTTGAAATTCTTTTTAAGTCGAATTTTGCCACACGAACGATTCGTAGTAATCGATTTACCCCGGATGGAATCTGCCGACGATGCGGTTGAAGCGCTTGCTGCAGTCACGTCTGCGGTATGCGAGGCAAAGATCACCCCCAGCGAGGCGGCTAACCTCGCAGCGTTGGTGAATTCCTACGCTCGCGCCATCGATATCGCCGATCTTGTGAAAAGGATGGAAGCCCTCGAGGCCAGGATGAGTGGGACTGCACGGCATGTATCAGATTCGATCTAGACAAATTGCTCGTTTGGAAAAACGAGCCCGGCCTTATTTCAAGGAAAAAGCGGGAATGGCGCAACGGTGGCAGAATATCCGTCATGGAGCGGTGGCGCATGCAACCGTGCTTGGATTTCTGCTCCGGTATGGTGACCCGGGAATAACGCAGCCATTATCGGAGGCCTGCGAGTCACCGAGTCAGAGGGCTGGAAGTTATATCGAGAAACAATGCCACCGCGGCTAAAATTCGTAGAATATGAGGAACAGTTCACACCGCATAGTCGAGGGACTGTCGTGGAAATTGGCGAGGTACTACGGCATCTCTTCATTTCGCCTCTACCTGGGATCAATGAAAAAGCTAAACTGAATGCAATCTTTGAATCCACGCCTGCTTGGCTCATTTGGTTCACGTTTGCCGACTACACGGCGGCGGTGCTTGGCCTAAAAGTGCCAGATCTTTCGAGTGTTATGCGTTTCACGCGTTCGAAGGAGGCATTCGACCGTTGGTGGGGCCTCCCAAAAGGTGCTTTTGAATGCCGTCCTTGGCCCAAAGATCGCGAAAGCGAGCCTCTCGCCCGCACTGATTTAAGTTTGCTGCGCCCAGAGCCGGCATATGATCAATTAATGACACGCCGTGAACGCAAACGAGCGCTTGCGGCCTCGATCAATTGGACGGATGAGTGGCCAACACTCTGTCCGTTAGATTACCTGCAATTGGTGCGCACAGATTACAAGTCTGCCTTGGCACAAGCAGGAGATGAACGTTTCGTACCAGACAAAAGACATCCGGAGTTTTGTGGTGAGATGAGCCCTCAGGCGCGCTATCAGGGGCCCGATATGTAGGGCATGCTGTGTAGTGGGGCTCGCCGTGGACTGAGTGGGCTGCGTACTGCGTCTACTGATGGGAGCTCGACCCATCTTCGTTGATCGCACCTGCGGTAAGGCGGCGCGCCAGAGAGCGCTACGCTCCAAAAACAATAAGCCCTCCGCGGTAGCTCCGCCAATGTGGTGAAATTGCCGATGCCGGAGCGTGTGCTGCCAGAGTTCGGTGACAAAGAAGCGCGCTATGTGGTTGACCGGGAGCTGTTGGACAACCGTCAGCCCGCTCGCTTCTGGCGCGTGCTTGGCTTTGTCACGGGTTTGGCCGCGACTTCCTTGCCCTTCTTGCCGGCGATGGGAAGCAGCATTTCGGTTTGACCCGCGATGCGTTTGCGCCCCTTTTTTGCGGAAGCCGGGGCACGCTTCTCCTGGGCGACGCTGCGGCGTAGCGCATCCATCAAATTGACGACGTTGGTACGGGAAGGCTCTTTTGGCCGTTCGATCCGCTCGCCCTTCTGCTTCTTGCGCAAAAGCTCCTTCAGTGCGTTTTCGTACTCGTCGGCAAATTTCTCCGGCTCGAACTCCCCCTTCTTGCCCTCGACGATGTGCACCGCTAGGTCGAGCATGTCCTTAGGAACTTTTTCGTCTTCGATCGCGTCGAAATAGTCTTTCGCCTGGCGAACTTCGTAGGGATAGCGGAGCGTCACGCCTACCATCCCCTTGTCGCTGGCTTCGAGCGCAATGATGTGCTCACGGGTGGTGAACACCACCTTGCCGAGCGCCACCACGCCTTCTTTGCGGATGGCATCACGGATGACGGCGAAGGCCTGTTGCCCCACTTCACCATCGGGAACGATGTAATAGGGGTCGCGCAGATAGAGTTCGTTGATGTCCTTCTTTGCGACGAACTTATCGATTTCGAGGGTATGTTTGCTGTGGATGGCAACGGCTTCGAGCTCTTCAGGATCGAGCTCGATATACTCGCCCTTGCTCACCTCATAGCCCTTGATGATGTTGTCCTGCGGCACCTCATCGCCGGTTTCGGCATCGACCTTGCGATACCTAATGCGGTTGCCGGTCTCTTTGTTGAGCTGATGGAAGCTGATCTTTTCGCGTTCCGACGTGGCTGGAAACAGCGCGATCGGGCACGAAACCAGAGACAGCTTCAGATAACCTTTCCAATACGCACGAGCGGGGGCCACGGCTCTCTCCTACGCTACACTAGACCATCAGGGACTCTGGCGCCTTGACTACGAGAGTCAATCGACGCCGCGTGGTATCGTTCTCATCCTGTTCTAATTGGTGCCCGCTAGTCTAATTCATTTTTGTTAAATGAATTTACATGAGGTGTCGCCACAGACTCTGTATCGCGCTTCGACCGCGCATTTTGCGACGTGAGCCTCGCGATTAATGACCTGAAGGTTTGGCAGTCCCCAATAATTGAGTAATTTCGGCCATGCTTCCTGCCGATGGTCACGCCAGACCAGAAACAGCGGAACCCGGTGATCGACCTCGGCGTCGTTCCAGAGCCGTCCCCCTGTTTGCCCGCAACGCCGCCCCTGCAGGCGACGCAGCAGACCTGCCTCACCATTCGGTGCATTCCAGAACTGCCAGGCAATGACGCAAGCATAATGCCACACCGCATTCCTGTTCCGCCCCGCGTTCCACAGATCCCTGTGCCAGCCAAGCTTGTAAACGGGCTGGCCGCAGACGCAGCAATAGCCGGGACCTAGGCTGTACGCCCGTTCCCGGTAGGGAGCCGGGGGCATTCGGAATGTTGCTGACCATCCACTTTTAGGATTGTCGCTGATGCGCCAAGCCCAGCCTTTCGGAGGCCCGGTGCGACCGGCCAGAGCCCGCGCCAGACGATCGGCGCGAATTGGGTGCGCATCCCAGTAGGATTCAATCGCAAGCCGCGGTGTCGGGGGGATGAACGGCCGCCCAAGCGCGCGGGCGAGAACTGCCCGTGGAAACACAGCGGGCAAACTGTTGGCAAGGCGGGCCAGTGATCGGTTGTTTCGTGCCGCCCGTTCGGCCTGCCAGTTAGACATGCCCGTGCCCCCTCAAACCGAGGGCATATTGACTCTAAGGCGTAAAACGTTCGTTCACCGCTACTCGCTGTGCCCATCGCGGTTTTATTTGCAGACCAATCGGCCGCAACTGTTCGGCACGCGCTTTTCGACGGCGGAGCTTCTTGGCGACTATCCGGCCAGCGCCGCACGAGGCCGCGCATAAAAACCCGCAAACAGCACGGCAAGAATGCCGGTCAGGAATATGCCATCAAAAGTGCCCGCGCCGCCGATCGAAGCGACCGGCGCGCCTAGGCCACGCACCTTGTCGAGGTTGGTGAGATCAGCGCCGATCAGCGTGCCGAGGCTGCCAGCGATGTAGGCAAGTGGCGCCGAGTCCTCGCGCGAAAGCATCACGGCGACGATCGCGGTCACTACGACGGGCATAAATACTGGCACCGCGATGCCAAGGCCGGGAACGGGAGCGGCCATCCAATGAATCACCAAGGCGACGATGGCGGTCGCCACCGCACCTTTCACCCATAGTTTACGTTTGATGAGCAGGTAGATCGACATCAGCGTCGGAATGACTGCACCGCCAACATTGACCGCAACAACCGTGCCTTTCCCATGACTAACGCCGGGCACGGCATAACGCATGCCAAAGAAATCGACGTGATGGTGGGACATGGCATGTTCCGGCGGCAGCTCCGTGATCGGGATGTTGAAAAAACTGCCGATCAGCGTGGCGAAGAGTAAGAAAATCGCTGTGTTGGAATTGACGCCGAGACTCTCATAGGCATAGCGCACCGATCGCAGGATGAGCACGAGGAAGAAAAAGCCCATTAGAATGGCAAAGAAGCCGGGCGCTAATGGTAGATAATGAATATGGCTCATCGTGCTGTTCCACGATCTCTTAGTACGCACTAGACACTATTTGCCGCCTTGCTGTCCAACGCGCTGTCTGAAAATGCGGTCCAACATACCAACCCAGGAATGAAACTATGACGGCATGGAGCGATCAAGTGGCGCTGGTGACAGGCGGTGCCCGAGGCATCGGCCGAGCAACAGCGTTGCTTCTGGCGAAACGCGGCGCAGCCGTGTGCGTGAACTATAGCGCCCATGTAAACGCGGCGAAGGAGCTGGCCGCTGAGATCACGGCTGCTGGCGGGCGCGCCATTGAAGCGGCGGCGGATGTCGCCGAGGCACCCGCGGTCGAGGCGATGGTCGCTCGAACGGAAAAGGAACTAGGTCCACTGACGATTTTGGTCAACAACGCCGGTATGTCGTGGCGGGGCACGCTAGACAGCTATGACCCAGAGCAGGTTGCACGCATGCGCCAGGTCAATGTCGAGGGAGTAATTCACGCCACCCGCGCAGTGATAGGGGGCATGCGGGCACGGCGTTACGGCAGGATTGTCAACGTAAGCTCGATTGCTGCCATCGGCACCGCTCTGCCGGGCAATGCGTTCTATGCAGCGACCAAGGCCGAAGTTGCGATATTAACCAGGCGCTTTGCGATGGAGCTTGGTCCGCACAACATCACTGTGAACGCAGTCGCACCTGGCTTCGTCCGAACTCACATGACGCGGAGCGGCCGCGGCGCAGGCGATTGGCAGGGGACCGAACAGCGATTTGCTGCAAGCGCAATGATGGGCCGCATCGGCGAACCCGAGGACATCGCTAATGCCGTGGTCTTCCTGGCCTCGCCGGAGTCCGGTTGGATCACCGCACAGATGTTGACGGTGGACGGTGGACGAATGGATTACATCGGACATGCTTAGAATGAGCACTGAGAGATGGAGCGTTCCGTTCGCGGTCATTGGGCGGTCTTTGACCGGCGCCAGGAGCGCCCACCGATCGGACATTCCGAAATGTCTCTTGCAACCCAAGACAGCTATTTTAACCAATTCTTAAGGTTTGTTACTTGATGCAAAATGGACGTGGTATATTTTTTTGTTTGCGGCGGACATCTATTCTCAAACACGCCAGCGCGTCTCGTGAGCTCCACGAGCGCTTGAGCAGCGCTGCGGCCCCATTTGTGGATCGCAAGCGAATGCCGACGCGCGTAGTCGGTATCGATCTTATCCGCCGTCAGCCTCATGGTGCCGCCACCGTGCGATGCACTTTGAAGAACCACAGGGGTGATCGGCATGAAGAAATGCGCCACAATCTTTGGCTTTGCCGCGCTAATAGTCACGCCGGCGATGGCGGCGGATCTAGCAATCAAGTCTCCCCCATCCGCGCCGCCTCCGCCTCCAGTGTTTACCTGGACCGGCTTATATGTAGGAGTCAACTTCGGCGGCGGTTTCGGTGACAAGTGGTGGGATAACAGCAGTGCAACCAACAACGCTTTCTGGTGGGGGTTCCCGGGACAAAATATTGGAACAAGTGGAATGGATGGCGTTCTTGGTGGCGGTCAAGTCGGCTATAATTGGCAGTTTCCAGCCTCGCCTGTCGTTGTCGGAGTCGAGGGGACTTTTGACTGGACCAACACGGAAGGCCACTTCAACACCGGGATAGTCGGAACCTTTACAGACACCCCCAAATCCAAGCTCGACTGGATTGGCACAGTGGTTGGACGAGTTGGCCTTGCTGTCGACCATGCCTTAATCTACGCAGGTGGTGGCGTGGCTTGGACCCGTGAAGTAGACACCATCTCGGGATTCGGCCCGGGGCTTCTCGGCACTGGACTGAACGTCGCCTATAGCGGCAGCGCTACCGAGTTTGGTGCGACGTTTCTCACTGGCATTGAATATGCGTTCGGTGCGTGGTCGGCACGACTGCAGTATAACTTCTACGACTTTAACAATAACAGCATCACACTGGTATCCGGCAACACACCAACGACCGAAATTACGGGCGCCACACTCGGCTTGTCCACACCGCTGCGTATCAATGCAGTCACGGCGGGCCTCAACTACCGTTTCTATTAGCGCTAGTGATCGAGAAGATGCATACATAGAACGATGAGGCAACGATGGCCTCAATGCTCCGGCGGTTTGAACGCTCTGCGGCGCGCTTTTATCCAAGGCAGTAAGTGACGCTGTTTAGCCGCGTGGCTTCGTACTGTCGGATGCCAATGCCTTCCTCACACCCGATTGCGAAATTCCGAACTGTCGAGCTATGCGCGATGGTGTGATACCAGCTTTGAAAGCGGCGCGAACTGCATTCAGCTTTCCTGACGTCAAGGCAACAGGGACAAACTCAACATGTCGATTGCGTGGGCTCCTACCTGACGCTGGAACATTCTCACCGCGCCGCTTCTGCTCAGCGAGTACGGCCGAAAGTAATCGGTCGAGATTTCGATCTTCAAGCCGTTTGACTGTGTTGGCTAAATCACTAGGCAGGATGTGCGGTAATGAAGTTGCCGTGGTCTCTCTAGTTATCGGCGACGAGGATGAATCATCCTCCGGCAGCGAGGAGGCGCCTCCACCGGAAGTATGTGAGAATAGATCCCGTGTCGTCGATCGAGAGTGCGCGCTGTTCATACAGGGGATGACGCCTCCATCAGTCCCGCGCAGCAATAGGACCTTCTGCGTGGGCTATCTCGCGCAATTGAGCGGCATGTGTGGAAATCTCCGCAAGCATCCGGCGGCGCATTATCTCGAACTCTTCAACTGGCATCGGCAATCTCTGCAGTTGGCAGATTGTAGCCCCGCCGCTCTCTGCCAGGAAGGTCGAAGCCGATCGATATTCCAGTCGAACAACCCAATTTCCATTGAGGTCGCGTTTTGACTCCACTCGGAGACTTGGGGGCCGTGGTCCTATGGAGCGCCCTAAACGCTATTTCGACCAGACTGCAACTGTAGTTGCGATCGTGGTCGCGATTTTTTGAACCGACCACTTATTTTCTCCACTAGGAACAATGGTGAAGCAATTAGGCTTTGCGTGACTCCAAGTGGTGCAAAAACCCTTCGCGTTGAGCTTCCATGTGCCGGTGGTTTTGTTGCCGGATTGTTCGAAAGGTTCACGGGTCATCTTTCCGTCGGGCGTAAAGGTCATTTTGAATTCAGTGCCGGAAGGCGATGTGGCCGTGAAAGGTTGACCCGTGAAGAAGGTCGCCTGAATCTCGCTCGGCGCCATGGGTTCCGCGGCGAGTGCGGCGCTCACTCCGAAGAGCCCTGCTGCAAACGCGAACAAGCCCCCGCGCCGCACGGCAAAATCCTCCTTCCGGCGGTCGAAGATGTATCCAGGCTATCGCGCTCGCGATCTACCTACAGTCTAGCGTATGATCGATGAGTGTGTGGATCAAACTTCATCCTCCTCACTTTGATTCAGGTCAAAAACGTCATAAGCTCTGGTCAGATTATCGCTGAGGGAGGATTCAATTTCTATTCAATGGGGTGGGGCGGCGACGACTTTGAGAAAATAGCATCAATCTTACAGGAGGACTGGGATATGGCCGAAGCTCCAAGCAAAGTATCGGTAACAGAGGAAAAGGCTCCCGAGAGTTCGAGCGGGGTACAGGTATCTGGAGCGTTCGACAGCCTGCGTCGTCAAGTCGACCGATTATTTGAGGATTTTGACAGCGATTTCTGGCGGTCCCCCTTCCGGCGCTCGGTTTTCGATGTCGAGCCTATCTGGCGGCGTCAGCTAAAATGGGGTGGCGCTCCTGCGGTCGACATCATCGAGACTGATGATGCCTATGAACTCACTGCCGACCTTCCGGGTATGGAGGGAAGGAATATTGACGTCAAGATCGGCAAAGGTGGTCTGACGATCAAAGCCGAAAAGCAGGAAGAAAAAGAGGAAAAAAAGAAGAACTATTACGTCCGCGAGCGTCACGTCGGCTCCGTTGAGCGCCGCTTCGCGTTGCCGGAAGGCGTTGATACCGATCGTATCGAAGCAAGCTTTACCGGAGGTGTGCTCACGGTGAAGCTTCCGAAGAAGCCTGAGGCCATCAAGCCGGAGAAGAAGATCGAGGTTAAGACAACCTAAAACCAGAAAATTTGATCGCTGCGACCTGGTCCCAAGGTAAGCACAAAACGTGCGGGGCTCGCTTCGCTCCGTTCACGCGGGCCTGAGCAAAACGGCACCGGATCTACTTGCGAGCGCTTCCGTGGAGTGTTCAACTTAGGCAGATTTCATGCACTTCGTCATGAAGCTGTTTTTGGCCGCTCCGTGAAGTGGTTTACCCTCTTTGCTGACCGCTTGACTTTGGCAAGCGTCCCGCTTGCATTTTCTCACGAAGCTCGTCTTGGCGGCGCCATGAAGCGGCTTGCCGTCCTCGCCCACCGCCTTGCTTTCACACGACTGCGCCATAGCGGTGCTGACGGCAAAAGCGCCGATCACAGCAGCGAATATAATACGTCTCATTCGTCGCCTCCTTCTCTAAAGCACGCTCAAAAGTAACAAGGTGACGGGACAAGCGCTTGCACGCTGTTCACCTTGCGCTCATCTGTGCATCAACGATGCGTCTTACTCTCTCGAATGCTTGATCTGGATTAGGGATATCGCAAACCCACGTTTCCAAATCCAAGGGCACCAAAAACATTGGTGCGCCCGGAAGAGCCAGTGGCGTCGGTCGCCAGATATATAGTTCCAAGGTCATACATTCTCTGGAAGATGTTTTTCCGAAGGGTGACCTCTTTGACGTCTCTGTATTTAATTACCTTGTCAGTTACGTTAAAAAAAACCTTGCTCAAATTCAAGTCGGTCCTCTGAGAATTTGTATTCAGTTCGAGCGTAATTTAGCTTTTTCCCGAAGTAGGCCACCAGCGGAAACCCAAGAAACGCAATCGCGCCAAACAAGACGAATGGAATAGGAGAATTTTTTGGAAAAACGTGAAGCCCATCGGTAAAGCTCCCAAAAAAACTCCACTCCATAAGGTAAAGAAAAGCTGAAACGGCAACTGGTAAAGAAGCGCAATCCAGCCAACGAAAACGGGCCTAACGGAAAACATGAGCTAACCTTATTGATGCTTTTCAGGTCTGCCGCAAGCTACAAGAACAAAATGAAAAAATTTGATAAGGTCCGGGTCGTACCGCGTGGCAGTGCATGCCGTTAGCTCGACAAAATACCCAAGGGCCCAAACCTGCTGATCTTCACGCCGAGCAGCCAACAAAGTTCAACCTGCTTCTTAATCTCAAGGCCGCTAGACGCGCTCGGTATCACTTTTTCGCAGACGCTATTGCTCAGCGCCGACGATGATCGGAGTGTGACGTCGCGCGTATTGGCTAACAGTGCCACTTCTCGCAGCGATGCACTGACAGCCTTGCTAGAGGTTGGAGAGCCTAACGACGCGACTGACGTTGCACCCTCACGACGCGCCAAGAGAAACCGACCACGAAGGCGACGATCAGAATGATCCAGATGATATGTGAAA
>Ga0187780_10001041_pt1 | contig 20813 bp, 19 predicted proteins | sample 1015_Q2_SP10_20__FD_132429 | JGI IMG/M metagenome (GOLD analysis project Ga0187780, IMG submission 132429) | Tropical peat soil microbial communities from peatlands in Department of Meta, Colombia - 1015_Q2_SP10_20_MG | ecosystem: Environmental > Terrestrial > Soil > Wetlands > Peat | place...
CCTGGCGGACGAGGCCGCGGGAGCTCACCTTGGTCGGGGCGTCGCCGCCATCGGAGAAGACGAAGACCGGCCGGTCGCTCGGCAGGAGGTAGTTCATCGCGAGACCGGCCTGGGTGCCGGCGAGCGGCGTCTCGGGGCTCTCGAACCAGCGGAGCCACTCCATCTCGTGGACCCCCTGGTCCTCGATGCGCCGCAGGCCGAGGAGGATGCCGTTGCGCCACTCCGCCTCGGTCCGGCGCGCCCGTTCGGCCGCGCCCGCGTCCCCGAGCGCGTAGGCGACGCCGACCCCGGGGATGCCGGCCCGCCCGGTGGCGTTCTGGAGGTTCGAGACCTCCTCGGCATCCAGGCCGAGCGCCGGGACGAACCAGCGCTCGCCGTCGATCATCGCAGCGAACTCGGGGAGCACCCCGGAGGCCTCCAACCGCTCGCGGACGGCGCGGGCGAGCCGCTCGGCCTCCTCCTGGGTCAGCTCGGCCGGGGGCCGCGCGGGATCGACGCCCGCCTCCCGGGCGAACCGCTGGGCCTCCGTGGATCGGCCCGAGACCCCCCGAAGGTACGGGTCGACGCTCTGGGCGAGCGCGTCGCCGACCGTCCGGCCGAAGAGCGCGAGCCCGCGTCGTCGCTCGAGCAGCGACCGGCGCCGAGCCTCCTCAGCGAGCGTCGCGTTGAGCCCCTTGAAACCGCCGACGTGCTGGCGGTCGTGGATCGCCCCGGAGAGGCCCCAGGGGGCGTTGTCCCAGTTCGCGGGGTCGAGGAAGACCGTGAACAACCAGCTCAGCGTGGCCGCCGAGAGCTCGCTCATGCCGTCCACCCCCCAGTCGATCGGGTTGACGAACGCGACGTGGGGCGGGAGCGGAGGAGGCTCGGGGGCCCCGGGGTAGCGGTGATGGTCGAGGACCACCACCGGATGCGGGTGCTCGGGGAACAGGTCGAGCCAGCTCGCGCCGGTATCGGTGAGGAGGATCGGACCCGGCGTCGCCCGGGCGAGGGCGGCGAACCGCTCGCGCTCGACCCCGAAGAGCGCGGTCGCCTGGGCCGGGTAGCCGAGGCGGGCGAACGCTCTCAGGAGCGCCGAGGCGGCCGCGACCCCGTCGCCATCGTAGTGATAGATCACCCGCCAGCGCCTCGGATGTCCGAGGACGAGCGAACGTGCCTTGGTGAACTCCTCGGCGTAGCGTGCGTGGGAGACGAACGCCTCGGGACCCGAGGCCATCACTCCACCTGGAGCGCCGCCCCGGCGGCCGAGTACCGCCAGTTCTCCGGGATCCGCCGCCGCTGCCGGTAGTACCGGGCGAGGCGCCGGATCTTGGACTCCATGAGGTTGAGGCCCCGACGGTTCGCTAGGTCGTTCGGATGCGTCTCGAGGTGATGCTGAAGGTGGACGACGCGCTTCAGGAGCGCTTGGAGGTCGTCCGGGATCTCTGGCTTCAGGCCCGCGTCGACGAGGACGGCCCCGAGGCGCTTTCCGGTGACCGCCCGGCTCGAGGGGACTCCGAGGCCGTCCCGGAGGACGAGCCCGACCTGGGCGGCCGAGCGGCCGGCCTTGGTCAACTGCACGGCCTGGCTCACGACCTCCTCCGCCGAGACGGTGACCCACTCCGGACGGGTCAGCGGGTAGGGGCGGTGCGAACCGGCCCGGCCCTTGCGCCCGGAGTGAATGCGCGACACAGTCCCCGAACGACGGGGTTCCGTACTTAACGGTTCGTGGACGAGCGACGCCGGGGGCCGGCCCGTCCTCTACAGGATCCGATCCGCCTTGTGCAGGGCGTCGACCAAGAACTGCTTGCCCAGCGAGGTGATCCGGTAGCGGGCCCGGCCGGGCGGGGCCCCGCGGGGGGGACGGGGGCCTGCGGCCTCGGCCTGGACGAGGCCGTTACGCACGAGCAGCCCGAGCGCGAGGGGGAGCTTCACCTTCTGCTCGTCGATCGCCCAGAAGCGCCGCAGCGCCCGTTCGAGCTCGTCCAGCTGGAGGACCTGCTCACGGTCACGGCCCTCGTACTGGGACTCGACGCGGTTGAGCTGCTGCAGGATCGCGACGAACGTCGCGCGGACCGGGTCCGGGGCTTCCGAGGTCGCCATTGCCGAGTCCTACGTCGGTGCCTCTTCATAATCCGCTCGGAAGCGCCCCCGGACCCCGGTGGGGCAGGGGAGCGCCCGGACGGAACGGCCCCGACCCCTCCCCTCGGGCTTAAGGTCTCGAACGCGAAGTACCGGCCGGAACGATGGCGTGCACCTGCCGCAGCCCGGGCCGCTGTCCGATCTGCAACACGACCGTCCGGGTACCGCTATCGAACCTCGAAGGGTCCCCCGGCGCGGCGATCCTGGTCGACAAGTTCGCGCGACGCGACTCCTCCTCGTCGCGCGAGGGCCTGCGCCGCCTGATCGAGGGCTGGGCGAGCTGCCCGGCGTGCGGCCACTCGGTCCACGTCGAGCATTCGCGTTCTTGCGTCTCCACGGCCCTGACGACGCTCGGGGTCCCGCCGACCGACCGTGAGGCGATCCTCGCCCGCATCACGTTCCCGGAAGGGTGAGGACGCCCCCCCGATGCCCGGTCCCGAAGAGTTCGTCGTCACCCCGTACGAGGTGCGTGGCCGGGTCGACTACGACCGGCTGCGCGAGATGTTCGGCACCCAGGAGCTCACCGCCGAGCTTCTCGCCAGGCTGCGTCGTCTCGCCGGCGGCCAGCTCCATCCCCTCCTCGAGCGGGGGATCTACTACACGCACCGGGACCTAGGGAGCCTCCTGGACGCCTACGAGGCCGGCCGGCCGTTCTTCGTCTACTCCGGGCGGGGCCCGTCCGGTCCGCTCCACACCTCCCACCTCGCCCACTTCGAGCTCTGCCGCTGGTTCCAGGAGCGGCTGGGTGTGCCGATGTACGTCCAGATCACGGACGACGAGAAGTTCTGGTCGCGGGGTGGGCTCACCCGTGAGGAGACCGTCCGGTGGGGGTGGGAGAACCTCTACGACATCCTTGCGCTCGGCTTCGACCCGAAACGGACCCGGGTCTTCTTCGACTCCCGGTCGATCGCCGCGCTCTACCCGCTCGCCATCCGCGTTGCGAGGAAGATCACCTACTCGAGCGTGAAGGCCGTCTTCGGCCTCGAGCCGTCCGCGAACATCGGCTGGATCTTCTACACCGCCCTGCAGACGGTGCCGGCGTTCTGGCCGTCCTGGGCGGAACGGACCAGCGTCCCGTGCCTGATCCCGTGCGGGATCGACCAGGACCCGCACTTCCGCCTCAGCCGGGACATCGCCGAGGGCCTGGGCTACCCGAAGCCCTCGCTGCTCCACAGCCGGATGGTCCCCGGGCTTCTCGGCGAGGCCGCGATGTCGACGACCGGCGCCTCGCCGGAGAACGCCCTGTTCCTCAACGACCCACCGAAGGTCGTCGAGCGGAAGGTCCGCAACGCGTTCACCGGGGGCCGGGCGACGGTCGAAGAACAGCGCCGGCTCGGGGCGGACCCGGAGGTCTGCTCGGTCTGGGCGCTGTGGAAGAGCCGGTTCGCGGAGTCGGAGGACCGCTTCCGGAAGATCACGGAGGACTGTCGGTCCGGCGCGATGCTCTGCGGGGAATGCAAGGGTCTCCTCCTCGAGCGGGTCCACCGGTTCTACACCGAGCACGCCGCGGCGCGGGAGAGGGCCAAGTCCTGGGCCGAGTCCGCGATCGTGACGGGCCCGCCGGCGGGCCTCGAGCTGTAGGCCCGGTCCGGCCGAACCGTCCTAGCTGACCTCGGGACGGGCGGGGGGGCGCACGGCCCCGGGGCGGCTCGGACCGTTGGGGCCGGCTCCGGCCTCGGTCCCGGCCTCCCCTTCCTCCCCGACCGCGGTGAGCAGACGGAGCATCGGACGGAACAGCGACCGGGCCGCGCGCTCGGGGTCCAGGGTGAACGCCCGCTCGTAGGCGGCGACCGCCTCGTCCTGGTCCCCCAGGGCGAGGAGCGAGAGCGCGAGGTCGAGCCAGCTCTTCGCCTCGCGGGCCCCTTCGCGGTCGCCTCCGACCTCGGCGTGGTCGTTGGCCCGGGGAAGCTCGGGCGCGGGTTCGGAGGAGGAGGGGGAAGACGCCGGAACGTCCCGGGAGAGGACGAGCGCCCGCTCGAACGCGGTGGACGCCCCTGCCTCGTCGCCGGACTCGGCGAGCGCGACCCCGAGGCGGTGCCAGGCGACCAGGTCCCCGGGCTCGAGGGCTACCGCGTGGCGGTAGGCGCTGGCCGCGTCCGGCCACTCTTCCCGGAGCGCCCGGGCGACCCCCAGGTGGAACCACGCCTCCCCGTTGCGGGGGGCCAGGGCGACCGCCTTCGAGAGGGCCAGCTCGGCCTCGGCGGCCCGTCCCAGGTGCGTGAGCGCCGTCCCGTAGTGCGACCAGGCCTGGGGGTCCCTCGGCGTCTCCTTCACGACGTCGCCGAAGGCGTTGGCGGCGAGCGCGTACTCCTTGTGGAGCAGGTGCGCGAGCCCGAGGCGGTACTGCTCCGTCATGGCCGTGGTCGCCTGTCACGGAGTGCTGGCCCAAAAGGGTAGCGTTCGAGCCGCTCGCCGCCGAGGCGGGGTCCGGTCGGAGCGACCGGCGCCTCCGGGCCCGGGCGGTGCGGGGCCCTCCTGCTACGGAGTGGCAGGCGGCCGTCCTGCTTATATGGCCCCCCGCGGATACGTCCGCCGAGGAATCCGCGAGCCACCCTAGATCGAGCGTCCCCTTCGTCCTACTTTTGCGACGAGTGTTCGCGCGATGAGCGGTGGCTCTAGGGTTCCCGAAGAACCAACGCGGACGAGGCGACCAGAGACCATGGTGGACAAACCCCTGACGAAAGTGCGCGACCTGACGCCGAACTCGAAGCAAGTGAACGTGCTCGCGAAAGTGATGACCGTGGGTGAGCCGAAGGAAGTGATGGGCAAGTTCGGCGATCCAAGGAAGGTCTGCGAGGCCGTGGTCGGTGACGACACGGCGACGATCGTTCTTTCCCTCTGGAACGAGCAGATCGGGACGATCGCGAAGGACGAGGTCGTCCTCGTGGACAACGGCTACGTCTCCCTCGTGCGCGGCCACATGCGCCTGAACGTGGGACGCTACGGCAACCTCTCGAAGTCGACCGAGGCGATGGCCGAGGTCAACCAGTCGCTCGACATGAGCCAGCAGGAGTTCGAGAGCGAGCGCCGCTCCTTCGGCGGCGGCGGCTACCGGGACCGTGGCGGAGGCTACGGCGGCGGCCGCTACGGTGGTGGCGGCGGCGGTGGCGGCGGACAGGGCCGCGACCGGTCCGACTCCTACAAGCGCTACTAGGGCCCGGGTCGGGCCCTCGGCGCCAACCCCTTCCATCCCCTTCTCCCCGCCCGGCGGGGACCGCCCTTTATACGGCGGGAGCCATGCCGCGGGACGATGGTCGACCCGATGCGTGAGCTCACGCTGTACATCCAGTCCAAGAGGACCGTCACGTCGTTCTATCGGCCCGCCGTGCCGTCCCCGGGCCCCGGCTTCGGCCCGGCGACCGCCCAGCCCGTTGCGGGGGCCCCGTCCGGGCTCTCGGAGCACGCGGCGGCCGGGGACGAGGGTCCCGTCTACTTCCTGTCCGACGACCAGTCGCGCGCGGTCGCCCTCACCGAGGACCTGGCCCAGCGCCGCGGCTACACGCTCAAGATCGTGGACGTCGAGAAGGCCGGTCGGCTCGAGCGACTCGTGACCGAGCACCTTCGGGGCGTCACGATGTTCCCGGTCCTCGTCTCCCCGACCGGACTCCGGCTGGCCGGGGTCGACCAGTTCACCGACGAGAACGTCGCCGCGTTGATGCCGACCGAGCTGAAGACCGTCCGCGCACTCTCCTACCTCAAGGTCAAGGGCGGCGACCTTGAGCACATCCGGCGGCTCCTGGAAGGACTCGCCGAGGTCAAGGAGCTCCACTTCCTGACCGGCGACTGGGACATGCTGGTCGTCCTGGAGTTCCCCCCGACCGCGGCGAACAAGCGACGGGAGGTCCTGGACTTCGTCACGGACCGGATTCGGGGGATCCCCGAGATCCTGGACACGTCGACGCTCGTTCCGGAGTTCTCCGTCTCGAAGTTCCCCTAGCGGGAGCGGACGCGCCGACCGCGGCGCCGGCGGGGGACCACGGGGATCCGGCCGGTCGCCGGGCGCTCGGCCGGGCCGGCCTCCGGGGTCCCGTAGAGCGGCTCGACGGTGAGGGGGTGCTCCTCCAGCCAGGCGACCCCTTCGACGTAGGCGCTGAACGTCTCGAGGCTCGTGAACAGCGGAACGCCGAGCTCGACGGCCCGCCGCCGGAGGATGTAGTCGTCCTCGAGCATGTGCTCGAGCTTCTCCTGGGTGAGCGACGCCGGCACGTTGAGGAGGAGGTCGACCTCCCCCCGGTCGAGCGCCTCGGTGACGTTCGGGTGCCGGTCCGGCTCGGAGACCTTGTGGAGGATCCGGACTCCGCGGACCCCGCGCTCGGAGAGGAACGCGCCGGTGTCCTCCGTCGCCGAGAGCCGGATCCCGAGCTCGCGCAGCCGGCGGGCGATCGGGAACAGCTCCTCCTTGAGCCGTCGGCCCCCGACGGAGAGGAAGGCGGTGCCGCGGCGCGGGATGAGGCGGACGCCGGTGGCGACCAGCGCCTTCACCAGCGCGTCCGAGAACGTCGGCCCGAAGCAGGCGACCTCCCCGGTCGACTGCATCTCGACGCCGAGGAGCGGGTCGGAGCCGGTCAGCTGCAGGAACGAGAACTGCGGGACCTTGACGCCGAACCTTCCGGCCGGCAGCGGGGCGACCCCTTCGCGGGTCAGGGGCCGTCCGAGCAGGGCCCGGGCCGCCTCGCGCATCAGGGGGACCCCTGTCGCCTTGGCCAGGAACGGGAGGGAGCGGCTCGCGCGCAGGTTCAGCTCGATGATCCGGTAGGCGCCGTTCTGGACGAGGAACTGCACGTTGAACGGGCCGCGGATCTCGAGGGAGCGCGCGAGGCGCCCGGCGGCGTCCAGCAGGTCGTCCTGGACCGCCTTCGGGGTGTGGCGCGGGGGCAGGCAGAAGATCGCGTCGCCGGAATGGACGCCGGCGTGCTCGACATGCTCGAGGATGCCCGCGACCAGGACCCGCTCGCCGTCGGCGATGGCGTCCAGCTCCACCTCGTCGGCCCCCTCGACGAACTTGGTCAGGACGACCGGATGCTGCGGCGAGACCCGGGCCGCTTCCGAGAGGAAGCGCCCCAGGTCGGCCCGACCGGCGATCACGCGCATCGCCTGCCCGCTGAGGACGTAGGACGGCCGGACGAGCACCGGGTAGCCGACCTCCTCCGCGAACGCGCTCGCCTCGTCGACCGTCGTGAACGCCCGCCACGCCGGCTGGGGGATCCTCAGGTGCTCGAGCAGCTTGGCGAACCGGGCCCGATCCTCCGCGGTGTCGATCGACTCGGGTCGGGTGCCGAGCACCGGGATCCCGCACATGGCGAGCAGCGGGGTGAGGTTCTGAGCAAGCTGGCTCCCGACGCACGTCACCACACCGCGGAACCGCTCGAAGTCGCAGAGGTCGCGCACGCGTTCGAGGGTGATCTCCTCGAAGTAGAGCCGGTCCGAGCGGTCGTAGTCGGTCGAGACGGTCTCCGGGTTCGAGTTGAGGAGGGCGACCCCCTCCAGCCCCTCGGCTTTGAGCCCCTCCACGAGGTTCATCGTCGACCAATCGAACTCCACGCTCGAGCCGATGCGGTACGGTCCGGCCCCCACGACGAGCGCCGAGCCTGCGGCCATCGGCGCGACATCGTCGGCGTCGGCCCGGTAGGTGACGTAGAGGTAGTTGGTGCGCGAGGGCCACTCGCCGGCGAGGGTGTCGATCATCCGGACCCGGGGCCGGATCCCATGCTCGAGCCGCCGACGGCGGACCTCCTCCTCGTCGAGCCGGGCGGACCTCCCGATCGCCCGGTCCGACAGCCCGAGCTCCTTCGCCCTCCGCAGGAGCTCCGGCGTGAGCCGGCCACCGGGCAGCGCCCCGATCGCCCGGTCGGTCTCCTCGATTTCCGCGAGCGCGTCGACGAACCAGCGGTCGATGTAGGAGACGGAGGCGATCTGGTCGGGGTCGACCCCCGCGCGGAGCGCCTCGAGCACGTGGGAAAGAATCGCCGGCTTGGGCTCGCGGAGGTCGGCGAGGATCGCCTCCGGCGGGCGGACGACCGACGGGGGGAGGAGGTCGGCGCGGGGATCGGACATGCGACAGGCCTTCGAGATCGCCTCCGGGAACGACGCGCCGATCCCCATCGCCTCGCCGACCGACTTCATCGACGGGCCAAGCCGCGGGTCGGCGTGGGCGAACTTGTCGAGGTCCCAGCGGGGCAGCTTGACGACGACGTAGTCGAGCGACGGCTCGAAGCAGGCGGTCGTGACACCGGTGACGCGGTTCTTCAGCTCGGGGAGCGTGTAGCCGAGCGCCAGCTTGGCCGCAACGTAGGCGAGCGGGTAGCCGGTCGCCTTGCTGGCCAGCGCGCTCGAGCGCGAGAGGCGCGCGTTGATCTCGATCGCGTAGTACTCGAGGCTCTTCGGTTCCAAGCAGAACTGGATGTTGCACTCCCCGACGATCCCGCACTCCTCGACGGCCCGCAGGGCGGCCTGCCGCAGCAGCTGGTACTCCTCGTCGGTCAGCGTCTGGCTTGGGGCGATGACGATGTTGTCCCCGGTGTGGACGCGCATCCCGAGGACGTTCTCCATGTTGCAGACCGTCAGGGCGTTGCCCCGGGCGTCGCGGACGACCTCGTACTCGATCTGCTTGAAGCCGCCGACGTAGCGCTCGAGCAGGACCTGGCGGACGGGGCTGGCCCGAAGCCCGCGCTGGACGACCTCCCTGAGCTCGCCCGCGTCCCGGGCGACCCCGCCGCCCTTCCCGCCGAGGGTGAAGGCGACCCGCACCATCAACGGGAAGCCGAGCTCGCCGGCGACCGTGCCCGCCTCCTCCACCGAACGCACCGCCCGGCTCGGGAGCGTGGGGACCCGGGCGCGGGCCATCGCCCGCACGAACCTTGCCCGGTCCTCGGTCGCGCGGATTCCCGAGAGGGGGGTCCCGAGCACCCGGGTCCCCGTCGACGCGAGCGTGCCGAGGTCGCTCAGTGCCACGCCGCAGTTCAGGGCCGTCTGGCCCCCGAAGGAGAGGAGGAGGCCGTCCGGTCGCTCCGCCTCGAGGATCGGGGCGACGAACTCGGCGACCAACGGCTGGAAGTAGACCTTGCCTCGGCGGGGCGGGTCGGTCTGCAGCGTCGCGATGTTCGGATTGACGACGACCGCGTAGACGTCGTCCTCCGCGAGCGCCTTGAGGCACTGGCTCCCGGAGTAATCGAACTCGCCGGCCTCCCCGATCTTCAGGGCCCCGCTGCCGAGGAGGACGACCTTGTCGGGCAGAGAGGGCGTCATCCGCGCCGCCTCAGCTTGCGTACGAACTCGTCGAAGACGAAGCCGGCCTCCTGCGGACCCGGGTGGCCCTCGGGGTGGCCCTGGAGGGCGAGCAGCCGCCCGCGCTCGTCCCGCATCCCTTCGAGCGTCCCGTCGTCCGGGTTCGTGGCCCAAGGGCGAAGGCCGCTGCCGTCTAGCGAGGCCGCGTCGACCGCGTAGCCGTGGTTCTCGCTGACAATCACGGCGCGGCCGTCGGGGAAGCAGACGGTCTTGTTCTGCCCTCGATGGCCGTACTTCAGCTTGAAGGTCCGACCCCCGCGGGCCAGCGCGAGGAGCTGATGGCCGAGACAGATCCCCAGCGTCGGGAGGTCGCGGACGGACGGGCGGGCGAGCTCCTCGATGGTCGCGGCCAAGGACGCCGGGTCGCCGGGTCCGTTGCTCACGAGCAGGCCGGCGACCCGTCGGCCGTGCCAGCGGACCGGTACCTCATGGTCCGGCGGGAGCCGCAGGACGCTCACGCCCCGGTCGAGCAGGGCTCGCACGATGCTCGACTTCGTCCCGCAGTCGAGGAACGCCACCAGCGGCCCGCCGTTGCGGGCGAGCACGCTCGGGCGAGAGGGGGCGACCTCCCCGACGAGGTCCTCCGCGGCGTAGGCGGGGGCGAGCCGGAGCGTCCGCGCGAGGTCGTCGTCCGATGGGGACCTCTCGGAAGGGGAGACGTCGATCACCCCTCGCAGCACCCCCTGGCTGCGGAGGTGCTGCGTCAGGCGACGGGTGTCGATTCCGCCGACCGCCGGGACCCCCTCGTCGCGGAGCCAGGCGTCGAGCGTCCGGTCCATCCCCCAGTGGTTCGGGCGCGTCGTACCGCGGACGACCACGCCGCGGACCTGCACCTCCCCACTCTCCAGCAGGGGAAGGCCGTCCCGGTCGCGACCGGCGGGACGCGGCGCCCCGTAGTTGCCGAGCAGCGGGTAGGTGAACGAGAGGATCTGACCCCGGAACGACGGGTCGGTCAGCGACTCGGGGTAGCCGACCATCCCGGTCGTGAAGACGACCTCGCCGACCCGGCGGCCAGGGGCACCGAACCCCCAGCCGTCGAACCTCGTCCCATCCTCCAAAAAGACGGTCCCTGCGCGCGGACGCTCGAGCGCGTCGGACGGCACGGGCCGTGGAACCCGAGGCCGACGAGCAGGAGCTTCGACCATAAGATTTTCCGTGACGCGGCTGGCCACGCGCGCCGTCCCGGACGGTGGGCCCGCCGCCAAGTCGTCAAATCCCGGCGGACAGTGGGTCCTCGGTGCCCGGGTTCCCCCGCCTGCGTGACCGCTACGACCTCGTGATCGTCGGCGGGGGGCACGCCGGCCTCCAGGCCGCGACGAAAGCCGGCCTCCTGCGGCGGAGCGCCGTGGTCATCGACCGGGGCCCGAAGTACTCGCGCTCGTACTACGCACCCAGGATGGACAACATCCCCGGGTTCCCAGAGGGGATCTCCGGTCACCGCCTGCTCGACCTGCAGATCGCCGCGGTGCGAGCCCAGTCCGAGTGGGTCGACTACGTCACCCCGGCTCGTGCGAGCACGGGTTCGCGCGAGGCGGACGGCTACGCCGTACGGTTCGACTGGCTCAAGCAGGAGCACCTTGCCCGCGGTCGGGTCCTGGTGCTTGCGATGGGCGTGGTCGACCGGATCCCCGAGGTCAACGGCAAGATCGATCCGATCTTCCCCTGGGCGAACCAGGGGATCGTTGACTTCTGCCTCGTCTGCGACGGCCACGAGCTCGCCGGCCGGTCGGTTGCCGTGATCGGCCACGAGGCGCTGGCCGCGCGGACCGCGCTCGACCTCCTCGAGTTCGCCCCAACGTCGGTCGAGATCCTCACGCACGGCCGACCGGCCCAGTTCGGCTCGAGCCCGGAAGAGCGGGGGGCGCTGGACCGGCGGCTCGCCGAGCACCGGATCGTGGTGGTGGAGACGACGATCGTCGGGTTCGACGAGATCCGGGAGCATCGCTTCGGCGTCCGGTTCTCCGACGGGACCCACCGCTCCTACGATCGCGGGTTCTCGGCGCTGGACTGGTACGACATGCACGCCGTCCTGCCCCGGGCGCTGGGGTGCAGCTTCGACCGCGAGGGGTTCGTCCGGGTGGACGACGACTGCCGCGCGCTCTCGGCGACGGACGGCACGCCGATCCCGGGGCTCTACGTCATCGGGGACCAGAAGAGCGGATGGAACCAGATCCCCGAGGCGTGGGCGTCGGCCGAGCGGGCGGTCCTCCACGCGTGGGCCGAGTACCTTTAGCGGCGACTAGGCCGGCGGGGCGGGAGCGGCGGCCAGGTAGCTGGCGAGCTCGTGCAGGTCCCGGGCGACCGCGCTCGCCCCGGCGGAGCGGAACCGGTCGGCCACGGTCGCGAGGTCCGCGTTCTCGCTCAGGTCGGGCAGGACCCCATAGAAGCGGACCCTCGCGGCGATGGCGCACTCGGCGTCCACGAGGTTGTCGCCGACGAACAGCGCCCGCTCGATCGGGATCCCCATCTCCTGCAGGAGCGCGAGAAGGGCCTCCGGGGACGGTTTCGCCGGGCCGGGGGTACTGCGGCTGCGGAGATAGCCGAAGAACCGGCCGAGCTCGGTCTGGGCGAGGGCCGCCCGGGCGAACGACTCCGAGCTCCGCGTGAGCACGCCGAGCCGGTAGCCTCGGCTGCTCAGGCCCCGGAGGAGCTCGGCGGCGCCGGGCCGCGCGACCGTCCGGGGCAACGCCTCCAGCTCGATCGCATCGATCGCCTTGTGGTACTCGGACTCGAACCGCCAGAGCTCCCCGTCGGGCATCCCGCTCGTCCGGAGCTCCTCCCGCGCCTGTTCGACGATGCGGTGCACCGGTTCGTGGACCGAAAGGCGGCCGGGGACCACGCCGTGTCGTTCGGCGATGCGCACGACCGTGGCGCGGATCCGCCCGAAGTCGTGGTGAGAGAGGACGAGCGTGCCGTCCAGGTCGAACGTGATCCCGAGCAACGGCTCGAGGAACTTCGGCTCCGTGGAGAGGCCGGACATCGCCGGTGACCGCCTCCTCCGTGCTCCTCTGCGCTCAGGATAAGGGTTTGGTTGGACGGGCGGGTCGGCGCCGGAACTCAGCGGTCCCGGGGGGTGGCGCCCCGCCGCATCCCGGGGCTTCCGGGTCGCCGGAGCGTGACGACCGATTCCCGCAGGGCGAACGAGCGTCGCTGGCCGCTGCGTCGGCGTCGCGCTACCGCCACCGCCTCGATGTCGAAGCCCTGCTGCGCGGCGATCCGGGCCAGGAGGAGGTCGCCGGGGACGTACGCCCCGGCGAGCAGGGAGTCCCCCACCACGACCACGAAGCGGCCCCCCGGAGCGAGCGCATCGTGCACGCGGCGCAGGACCGGCACGAGGTCGGCGAAGTAGCGATGGACGACCGCATGCATGTCGTTCCGGCGGTAGGTCCCCTTCGCCCGGACGTTGCGGTCGATACGACCGAGGATCTCGACCAGCCATGGGTCAGGGGCCGTCGTGATGGAGGAGAACGGCGCCGTCTCGGTGCGCGGAAGGTTGTCGCAGGCGACCTCCGCCCCCCGGAGGGCCCGGAGGTCGGCGTACGAGCGGGCGAACCCCAGCCAGGCGAGGTCGAGCTTGTAGTTCATCACGTAGTCCAACCCGTTCACGTACGGCGGGCTCGTGATCGCCAGGTCGACCGAGGCCGGAGGGATCGCGACGCTCCGCGCGTCGCCCTGCACCACCCGGGTCGGCGGCCCCCAGGTCGAGCGCTCGGATCGGAGGCCGTTCAGGTCCTCGACCATCGTACGCACGGCGGTCCGGAGCCGTTCGGTGGGAGAGAGCCCGCCGTCGCGCGGCGACCGCCGGTAGCCCAGGCACGGCGACCGATGGAGACGGCTCGAGGGGATCAGGACCCGGTCGAAGGCCAGGCGAACCCCCCGGGCCTCGGGGGTATCGCCCGCGGGCAGGGAGTCCCGGAGCCGGAGCAGCTCGTCCAGGGCGCGTGGCTCGAACTGGCGTCGTGTCTCCCTCAGGAACGGGATCGGTCCGGCCCGGCGTCGCGCGGAGGCGCGGACCGTCTTCTCTGCCGCGGCGGCGAGGCGGCCGGGATCGGTCTCGAAGGTCGTCTTGACCGTCGCCGCTAGGGCCGCCGGAGCGAGCAGCTCGACCCCGACCGCTCGAGCGCCGGCACGCCGGGCCTCGACCAGCGTCGTGCCGCTCCCGCAGAAGGGGTCAAGGACGACCGATTTGGGGCCGACCCCCTGCTCGGCGAGCGTCCCACGGACGAACTCGGCCGAGTATCCCTGGACGTACGGCCACCAGCGGTGGACCGGAAGGGACTCGTTGGAACGGAAGGTGATGGGGCCCAGGTACGTCCCGATCGCGACCCCGTTCTCCCGAAGGAACCGTTCGTCGAACGCGCGCGGGTCGATGAAATCGTCCCTCTCCTCGAGCGCGACATACGACCGGAGGACCCAGAGACCGCGTCCGAGACGCTGGACCGCTCCCGTCCTTTCCCAACGCTCGAGGGTGTCCCGGACGAGGGGCATCGGGACCGAGAGGACCGAGGCGAGCTGGCGATAGGTCGCCCCGATGGGTCCGGTGGCGCTCAAGGCGGCCCGGAGCGCCTCCGACCCGCGGGCGTCCAGGACGACCGGCCCCTCGACCGGGGTCATGACCCCTCTCGGGACCGGGGCCGTGGCCGGGCCCGCTCCGGCCGGGCCCCGAGCTCCTTCAGGGACCGGCGCACCGAGCGTCGGAGCCTGCGTCGGGTTTCCACGATCCCTCGGGAGCCGGGCCCGTCACGCAGCTCCTCAGGGATCGTAGCGATCGCCACGTCGAGGTCGTGCAGGCGACCGAGCCGCGTCTGCATGCGCCGCCACGACGGGGGCGGCGGGGGCTCCGGGGACGCTGCCTGGGTCCCTTCGAGGGCGGTGAGATGCCGCCACTGGCGGATCCGGATCCTCAGGCGGTGGAGCCGCGCGCTGGAAGGATTGCGGCGCGCCTTGCGATGGGCCTTTCGTACCCGGCCCTGGCGCCGGCGCCGTTCCTCGGCGAGGACGAAATGGAGGCTCCGGGCCGCACCCGGTCGTGGTTCCAGCTCGAGGGCCTCGGCCAGCCGGTCGAGGAGCCCGTTCTGCCGCTCCGAGGTGAGGAAGGCCCGCAGCAGCTCCCGCCCCGCCTGGGTATCCTCCCGCAGGCGTCCCAGGAACTCGTCCCAGTTCCGGTCCACCTTGGGCCGGGACCGGGTCGCCGGGGTCGGGAGAAGGAGGCCGGCCGTCACGTCCCGGTCCCGGACCCGGCCCACGAGGCGGGCGAGCCGGCGCAGGTGCTGCGTCAGCTCGGTGACGGCGGCCGCCCGGCCGGACGGCACGAGCCTCCTCCAGACCGACAGCCCGATCGCGAGGCGGCGCAGGTCCCGATGCAGGTCGTGGATCGCTTCGGGCGAGAGGGCCGTAGCCCGAAGGTCCATGTCGATCTCGTGGCGGACCCGGGTCAGGGTGCGGTGGAGCTCCGTTCGGAGGCGAAGGGGAGCCGGGGCGGGGGGCCGGACGGGCGCCGGTCGCACCACGGGACCCCCACGGACGACCGATAGTAAGCGGTTCGGTCAACCGTCCGTGACGTCGCGGACGAACCGAACGTCTTTACGCCGGGGCGTTTCCTCCCGGTCATGCCGCGGTCGCGCGCCGGCGTATCGGTCCTGGAGCGCACCCTCCAGCGCTCGGGCCCCTCGATCGGGGTCATCGATGTCGGCTCGAACACCGCGCGCTTCGTCGTCTTCGACACCTTCACACGTGGCACGGTACGACCGATCTACGAGACGAAGGAGTCCCCCCGCCTCGGCCTTGGCACGGGCACCGACGGGTCCCTATCCGAGGCCGCGCTCGCCCGGGGCCTGCATGCGCTGCGCCGGTTCGCCCGGCTGACGAAGGAGCTCGGCGTCGGCAAGGTCGTCGGGGTCGCGACTAGCGCGACCCGGGACGCGCCGAACGGTCCGGCGTTCGCGCAGGAGGTCGAACGCGCGACCGGAGTCCGGCTCAAGATCCTCTCGGGGGCCGAGGAGGCCCGGTACGCCTATCTCGGCGTGGCCGGCACGCTCGAGCTGCGCAACGACCTCGTCTGCGACCTGGGCGGGGGCTCGCTGCAGCTCGCCGAGGTCCGGGACGGTCAGCTGCGCAACTCGATCAGCCTCCCCCTCGGAGCGTTGAGGCTCTCCCGGCGCTTCCTCGAGCACGACCCTCCGAAGCGGCGGGAGCGGGAGGAGCTGCGCGACTACGCGCGCGAGACGCTCGGCTCGGCGATCGAGGCGTTCGGTGGCATCCATGACCGCCTGGTCGCGGTCGGGGGGACGGTGCGCGCGCTGGCCCGCGCGTCGATCGAGATCACGGAGTTCCCGGTCCGGCGCGTCCACGGCTACCATCTGTACGACCGCGCGATCGAGGCGATGGACGAGCTGCTGGGCGACATGCCCGCGAGCAAGCGGCGTTCGGTCCCGGGGATCGGTTCGGACCGGGCGGACGTCGTGCTGGCCGGCATCACGGTCCTGCAGGAGCTGGAGCGGGCGGTCGGGGTCGACCACCTCCTCGTCTCCGGGGCAGGGATCCGGGAGGGGATCGCGCTCGAGGCGATCCGTGCCGAGCTCCCCGCCTCCACGGAAGAGCTGGTCGATCGCTCGGTCGCCGCGGCGAGCGCCTCCTTCGCCTTCGACTACGAGCGGGGCCGCGAGGTCGTCGAGGTTGCCGATCGTCTCTTCGGGCTCCTTGCCGGCCGATTCGGCTGGGGCCGGAGCGAGCGGATGGCCCTACGCGCGGCGGCCGGCATGCACAACGCCGGTGTCGCGGTCGACCTCTGGAACCACGCGCAGCACTCGGCCTACCTGATCCGCAACTATCCGATCTGGGGCTTGGACCAGCGGGAGATCCTGCTCGCCTCGATGGCAGCCTACCTCCACGACGGCGACGAGGCCCCCTCCACGTGGAAGAAACGCTACCTGCCTCTGATCGGGAGCGAAGAGGTCGCGACCGCCGTGCGGCTCGGCGCGATCCTCGAGGTCGCTGAGACGATCGGCGGCCCGCGGACCCTCGTATCGCTCGCGAGCGGAGGGACGGCCCTGGCGGTGGCGTTTTCTTCGGGAGGGGATAGCGCCCTGCCGGCCCGCTGGCAGGACCGGGTGCGCAAGGCGATGGAGCGGGTCTTCGGACTGGAGGTCCGGGTGCGCGATGCCTGAGGCCCCAAGCCCGGCGCACGGCTTCCCCGGGCGCCTCCTGGTCTTTGAGGGCCTGGACGGGAGCGGCAAGTCGACGCAGGCGGCGCTGCTCGGCAAGTGGCTGGCCGCCCAGGGCTACCGGGTGTTCGCGACCGAATGGAACTCCTCCGAGCTCGTCTCGAACGTGATCCGGCGGGGCAAGAAGAAGGGCCTGCTGACCCCCACGACGTTCAGCCTCCTCCACGCGACCGACTTCGCGGACCGGTTCGAGCGGAGGATCCTGCCGCCGCTGCGCGCCGGCTACCTCGTCCTGTGCGACCGCTACGCCTACACCGCGTTCGTGCGGGACGCCGCGCGGGGGTGCGACCCGAAGTGGGTCCGGACGATCTACTCGTTCGCCCCGCGACCGGACCTCGCCTTCTACTTCCGGGTCCCGGTCGGGACGACCCTCAAGCGCAAGCTCGCCTCCCGCCAGAAGATCAACTACTACGAGGCCGGCATGGACCTGGGCCTCGCGGACGACGTCGAGGAGAGCTACCGGCGGTTCCAGTCCCGCCTCAAGCGCGAGTACGACCGAATCGCCGCGGCGGACCGGTTCACAGTAATCGACTCGTCCCGGTCGGTGGAGGAGATCCAGCACGCCCTCCGCGACCACATCCGGCCGATCCTCGAGAACTTCCCGACGGGGGTGGCGCTGACCCGTGACGGCTAGGACCTACGGGACCCGACCGCCCGGGATGCCCCCGGGACCTCTCCGGGGGAAGCTGATCGTGATCGAGGGCGCCGATGGCTCCGGGCGGACGACGGAGGTCGCCCTCCTCAAGGAGCGCCTCGAGGTCGACGGCCACGCCGTCGTCGACACGGGCCTGCGGCGCTCGGACCTGGTCAGCGCCGAGATCGACCGCGCCAAGCAGGGCCACACCCTGGGGGCGGCGACGATGGCGCTGCTCTACTCGGTCGACTTCGCCGACCAGATGGAGAACAAGATCGTCCCCGCGCTCGCCGCCGGCTCGACGGTCCTCGCCGACCGCTACATCTACACCCTGATGGCTCGGGCGGTCGCCCGCGGGGCCTCGCGCGCCTGGGCCCAGGAGCTCTATGCGTTCGCCCTCCGTCCGGAGCTGGTCGTCTTCCTGGACGCGCGGCCGGAGATCCTCCTCCACCGGTCGATCGCGAAGTACGGGAGCCTCGACTACTGGGAGAGCGGCATGGACCTCTGCCTCTCCCGGGACCTGTTCGAGAGCTTCTTCCTCTACCAGGACCTGCTCTCCCGCGAGTTCGCCTGGATGCGCGAGAGGTACGCCTTCCGGGTCGTCGACGCGAACCGGGCCCCGGAGCAGGTCCACGCCGAGGTCCTCAAGCTGGTCGAGCCGCTCTACGACGGCGCGAGCCGGCCGCCGAGCCCGCCCAGGCTCACGCGTCCTTCTTCGAGAGCTGCTTCCGGGTGAACAGCCAGACCAGGCGGCCGGCCCCGGGCTTTACGCCGCTCGGAAAGTCCAGACAGGCAGCCCCGCCGCGGGTGAGGCGGACGACCGAGATCCCGTCGCCCACAAGGGCCATTCCCACGAACTCCGCGAGCGTCGGCTCGTGCCCCACCAGGACGACCTCTTGGCCGGGGCGCACGGAGCGGCGGAGCTTATCGAAGATCGGATCCGGGAGGTTGCCGGGTGCCAGTTCGGGCCAGGTCTCCACCCGGGGAGCCTCAGCTAGGGCCCCGGCGACCATCTCGGCGGTCCTGGAGGCGCGGTCGGCCGAGCTCGACACCAACCGGTCGACCGGAGAGGTGATCCTGGCAAGGCCCCGGGCCGCGCGGCGGACCTGGTTCTTTCCCTTGGACGTAAGGGGCCGCCGGTCGTCGTTGGGCCACCTCGCCGGGTCGCGGGGCTCCGCAGGGCCATGGCGGACGACCACCACGCGAACGTTGCGTCTCGGACGAGCGGTCGGACGCACGGTCCCTCGAAGGGACATATTGGGTAGTGTGCCGGGGTAAAACCCCTTCGGCCACGAACTCCCCCCCGCCGGGGGGCGCGTCCGGGAACCCGGCGATGTATAACCCGCCGCCGGCCCAGCCCCCGGCTCAGCCCACCGGGACGGCCAGGGTCGCTCTCGGCTCGGTGGACGGATCGCCGGGGGCGTGGAGGGCCCGGTCGAAGAACGCTTGGGCGATGTCCTGGCTGTACGCTACCGTCCGGGAGACCGCCTCCAGCGCCCGAGCGACGGCCGCGGCCGTGGCCGGGGCCATCGAGCCGTCGCCGACGGCCGGAAGGAGGCGCTCGGTAAGCCCACGGCCCGAGGCTACGAGGGCCTCGCCGACGTCCAGGAGGTCGTTCCCGCAGGTCCCGTCGGGCGCCTGCAGGACCGCTTCGAGGTGCGCCATCGCCTGATGATGGAACTGCCGCAGCTCCCGGACGGGGCTGACCTCCGGCCCGAACTCTGCGAGCCGGGGCCCGACCTCGCCCAGCGTCACCGCATGATCACCGATCCGCTCGAGGCTGCGGGCGATCGTCCACGCGGCCGTGACCGGGGGGGACGGGGAGACGGGGCGCCTTTCGTTCCGGGCGAGGCACCGCTCGAGGTACCAGGCCTCCCGGTCGATGTCGTCGTCCCGCTCGACCCACCGCCCATCGGCCCCCAGCGGGAGATGCGACCAGCTGTCGACCGCCTCCCGATGGAACGCGAGGACGACGGCACCGAGATGCTGGAGTCGACCGTCCAGGTCCTCCCCCTCTTGTGGCCCACGGTCGGACAAGCGCAACCGCTGGTCCTCGTTGGCGACAACGACCGGGCCGAGGGTCCTCCGGCAGAACTCGCGAACGACCTGGCGGGTCTCTGAGGAGAGGCGGGGGACCTCGACGACCTCGAACGCTGTCGCTCCGCCGAGGTAGGCCGAGAGCAACCGTCGGAACAGGTGCTCCGCGGGCTCGCTCGCATCGACCTCGATCGTAGAGACCGGGCCAGGGAGGCCATACCTGGGCGGCTCCCCCAGGACCCGTTCATCGCGTTCGGCGGGGGCGGGGGCCGCACGGCCATGCGCCCTGCTCGGGGCCGGCGTCCGGCCCGGTTCTCGGTTCGACATACGGTCGAAGAACGCGCCGTACCAAATATATAGAATTTGACTTTAGACTATAGTCCAACCCATAGTCCGGCCCTGGGGCCGCCCCGGCCCAGGAGGGGGCCGGGAGTGACGGTCGCTCGCGGTCCTAGCGGACCGAGACGCGCACGCCGCTGAGCGTCGGGATCCACATCATCTGGGGCGGAGCGCGATCCATCTGCCAGTAGACCGCGATCATCTCGCCGAGGTGATGGGCCTGCTCGAACGACGCCTGGTAGAAGGCGTCCTCCAGGCTGTAGCGCCCCCGGATCCACGGGACGCTCACCTTGCGTCGGAGCCCCCGCTCCGTGAGGGTCCGGACGAGGGGGTCGATCGCCTTCCAGGTCGCGACACGGTAACGCCGGAGATCGCGGAACGAGCGCACGGCGTCCGGCCGGCGGCCCGGATTGCGAGAGACCTCCTCCCACCGGTCCTGGGCCGAGGCGACCAGCCACGCCTCGTGGACGTTCAAGATGTGCACGAGCGTGTCCTTGAGGGTGCGGTGCGCGATCTCGTGGTTCCGGGTCGCCCCGCGCCAGCCGAGCCGAACGACCGATCTCTCGAACGCCTCGAGGACGCGCCGGTCGTAGGTCACGAGCCGCCGCACGCTCTCGACTTGGCTCATCGGAGAGGGTTCCCGCTCGGGCGGAATAGGGCCGGCACCATAAGTGAGAGGAGGCGGGTGCCGGACGGCTCCGAGGAGCCGGACGTAGGCAGTGCGCAGGGGGCGCGATCTCGGGCGCGCGCCCCCCCGACATCCTTAGGGGAGGGCCGGCGCTCTCCCCGAGGGTGGCCATGAGCGACGGGACCCCGCGTGGGATTGCCCAGGTCGATCCGGCGGTCCGACGCTGGCTCCACGACAAGTACGAGCGGTTGACCGCCGAGGAAGGGGACCTCGCAGCGAGCCGCACGTCCTACTTCGCGGCGATCGGCACGGTGCTCATCACCGGGCTGATCGTCGCCTTGAACTACTTCCTGGCCGAACCCAGGCTGCTCGTGCTGGTGGGGACGTTCCTCGCCGCTCTCGGCATCTTGATCTCGTTCGTCTGGGCCGTGCTCCTGCACCGGACGCTCGATGCCCAGGCGATGTGGAGGGAGCTGGCCGAGGAGCTCGAGCGGGCGCTGCCTCCCGTGGAGGGTGACCTCCCGGGCGTCGTCACCCTGCGCAGCGGCGA
>Ga0187780_10001042_pt1 | contig 20763 bp, 20 predicted proteins | sample 1015_Q2_SP10_20__FD_132429 | JGI IMG/M metagenome (GOLD analysis project Ga0187780, IMG submission 132429) | Tropical peat soil microbial communities from peatlands in Department of Meta, Colombia - 1015_Q2_SP10_20_MG | ecosystem: Environmental > Terrestrial > Soil > Wetlands > Peat | place...
CCGCTGAATGTCGGTGAGGACCTGGCCCGTGTTGGCCTGATACCAGCGTCGGTTCAGGTCCTCGGTGGCAAGACCGAGTTGGGCCAGGAGGTCGCCGGAGAGGTCCTCCGGCTCGACCTCGCCCCGTTTCTCGCGCCAAAGCCGAACTAGGGCGGTCTCGTCATCCCCCATGATGATCCGTGCGTCCGAACCCCCTATAAAGGAGCGGCGATTCGAACGATTAGCCTCGAATTTTCCAAGACGGTCTGACATGGCAAGCTCACAGATAACGTGGTTCAAACCGATTTGTGACATCGGCACATGTGACATTGGCACAATACGATGGCTGTGACAAGCGCACAAGTGCGTATGGCCCGTGCAGCACTAAACTGGACGGTTCGAGATCTTGCCAAAGCCGCGAGCCTTCACCGCAACACGATCACCAACATCGAAACTGGGAGGTACGCGGGGGACTCGGCGACACTCGAGACAATCACAGCTGTTCTAAAACGAGGCGGCGTCGAGTTCATCGACGAAAACGGGGGCGGCCCCGGAGTGCGGCTGCGCAAGCGCCCGAGGAAAAAAGATTAGGCCGCACTCTGGTTCGGAGTCGGCCGAAAATCGTCCGGTTGCCGCCAATCGCCAATGCAGGCGAAGGTGGGTTGACGGGAGAGCATTGCGACCGCCGTAACCAATCGCGATCCGAGCGGCTCGATCGGTTTGACCTTGCTGGGATCGGCTGCTCGCGATCGGAAAAAGCCGGTACCGCTCACCTCAACGAGCCACCTGCTGCAACAGTCAAGAACAGACGGCGAACGCAGACGACCAGGAGGCACGCGGATTTGACGAAGCTATAGCGATCCAGGGATCGATTGCCGCCAGGTCGGAATCCATGATCGAGAGACGGGGCGGGCCTAGGCCGAGTTCTTTGTTTGCCGGTATAGGACTATTTTCTTATGATTTTGGCCCTGAGCACTTGATTGATTTTAGCGGAACACTTGGCGAACAGCGGTCCGACCCGGCGCTCCGTTTTAATTGAGCGGGCCTTGGCAACTCAATGCACCGTAAGTTCGGTGACCTCGCCGTTCTTGGCGCGGCCTTGCGCATAATATTGGCCGATATTGCGCATCAGCGCGGCGTCGGACACCGAATAGATCACCGCATCGGTCCTGCCGGTATTGATGTGGCGCCGCCAGAGAAAGTTCGGCACCACGAACAGATCGTTGTGACCCCATTCGAAGCGCTTGCCGCCGACTTCGGTGAGGCCGCTGCCTTCGATCACCACGTAATACGTGCCCGCGGTCTCGCGCTTGAATTCGGTCTCTTCGCCCGGCCGCAAAAGCTGCGCCGAATAGTTAAGCGTCTTGAAAACCGGCCCACCGGTCACCGGATTGACGAAGTCGACCTTGATGCCTTCGTGCGGGTCGCCCTTTTCCTTGCGCAGGCTGTGCAGCATTCCGTGCACCTCTTCACCGCGATAGTGAAACAGCGGCGCCGGCTCGTGGCCGACACCGCGCTGATGGTCGACGAAAGCCGGCTTGATGCCGCCGTGGCCGTAGAGATGGCGTGAATAACCTTCGCCGTGGGTAATGGCCTGGACATTGGTGTTGCCCTGGGCGCCCGGCATGTTGTGATCGACCCAGGCGGCGTCGAGGAACTCCATCAGCGGCCAGTCGAGCGTATCGATCCAGACTACCGGCTCGTCGGAATCGTTGCCGTGATCGTGCCACGTCCCGTTTGGGGTCAGGATGAGGTCGCCGCGGTTCGCGGTGCACCGCTCGCCCTCAATGACGGTGTAGCCGCCCTTCTTGGAAAGAATGGTGCGGCTTGCATTCGGCGAATGCAGATGGACGGGCGCGACGTCGCCGGGATTGTAGATCGAAATCGCGCAGCGAATGGTATTAGTCACCTGCAAGCGGCCGTTCAGTCCGGGATTGAGCAAGAGGATGCTCTGCCGATCGGCGAATTCGATGGGCGAGACGTCCGCTTTGCTGGCGATCTCAGAAATTTGCTTTAGATAGCTGCTGTACTCGTTCCACTTCCACAAGTGAGGAAGCGTCTTCATTTGATTGACTGCAACACGCCCGGTGCCAAGTTGTCCCGAACCTTCGCCGCTGGTTTCGCTGAACCACGGCCGCTGCGCCGGCGCATTCGCCTGAGTGCGAACCCAGATATTGTGCTTGCCGGCTTCCGCGTTGATTGCTTCCATCAATTCGCGCGCTTTATTCGAAAGCCCGCCGGGGGCCGGGGCTTTCATTGTCACTGTGGCCATGACGTGATCTCCTTGCAGCGGGCCGACCGCATCCCTTTTCCATCGAACCAACGGCCGATTTGGCGGATGCGCTAAACCGAGGTCCTTTGCGGCAGGTATAGTGCTCCGCTATGTGTTTGCAAAGCGCCAGGCACTGCAGGAGATGCAGCATATCCTGCCCAAAAGGCATAGCGCTGTCCCCGCGGGGATTACTTACCGGTCAGAAAATCGCGCAGCGCCCGGCTGAATTCCGCCGGCCGGTCCATGTTGGAAATGTGCCCGGCGCCGGTGAGCGTCACGGATCGCGAGCCCGGAAGCCTTTCATGCAGCTTGGCCATGGCGAGCGGCGTCGTGCCGTCTTTTTCGCCCACGATGAAAAGGGTAGGGCATTTTACCGTCGCGACTGCGGAGGCATAGTCGTGCGCCGCCAACGCCGCAGCGCAGCCGATGAAGCCGCTGACCGGCGTGGCGCGGATCATGGCGCGGACCTTATCGAGATGGGGAGGATTCTGCGCTACCGTCTCGGCCGGAAACCAGCGCGCAATGGTCGGCTCGACCAAGGCCTCGATGCCTTGCTTTTGCGCAACCGCGATCCGTTCTTCCCATTGCTGACTGCTTTGCGGCGTCGATTGGCAAGGTGAATCGGCAACGACGATGCGCTCGAAACGGTCGGGACGGCGCTGCGCCAATCCCAAGGCCGTCGCGCCGCCCATGGACAGGCCGGCGAAATTCGCCTTTTTGATCGCCAGCGCGTCCATGAGTGCAAGCGCGTCGGCAAGGAGCGTATCGAACGCGTAGCGACCTGCCGGCGCATCGGTGCCGCCGTGGCCGCGCTGATCGTAGCGTAGCACGCGGAACGAATCCCGCAGCGCTACCGCCTGTTCGTCCCACATCGAAAGCGAGGTCGCGAGTGAGTTCGAAAAGATGAGCCACGGCGCATCCTCGGGGCCGTCAATTCGATAATTGATAGTAATGCCGTTCGCTGTGGCTTTCATGGTTTTCCCCGCGGAGAAGTATGTTTGACGGATGAGACGGGTCTATCTTGGCAGAAAATCTTGCAGCAACGCGGCAAGCGCCTGCGGCGCCTGTATCGGCATGAAGTGTCCGGCGTCCTCGATGAGTTCGAACCGCGCCCCCGGGATCTTTCTGGCAAGCTCGGCTGAGCCGGCATGAGGCCGCACCGTGTCGTGACGGCCGGCAACGACCATGGCCGGACAGCGGATTTGCGGCAGCATATGCAGCATGTTGGTGCGCGCCAAAGCGCGAAAGGCAAAGCCGAAGCATACCGGATCGTTGGCGAGATAGCGGCCCAGATAAGCCTCGTAGGCGCCGCGTTCGCCGAGATCTGGCGGATAGGATAGAGCAAGCGTTGTCGGCAGCGACGCGCGCATGCCTTCACGCGCCGCGAATGCCGCCCGTTCGTCGAGCACGGCGGCGCGACTGGCGTCGACGCCTGGTGCCGGATTGCATAGAACGAGCGCGCCGACGCGGTCGGGATATTTTTCCAGAAAGCGCAGCGCCTGTGTAGCGGCGGCGGCAACGGTCACGAAGTGATAGGGCGCAGGCAAGTTCACCGCCGCAGCAAGCGCCTCGAAATCCCCGACGAGCGCATTGTTGGTGAATTCCTGGCGCACCTTTTCCGACAGTCCGGCGCCGCGCTGGTCGTAACGCAGCACGCGAAAGCGCTCGGCAAGCCGCGGCGCGACGGCGTCCCAGGAATGCAAGGTGCCTCCGAGTTCGTGGAGCAGCACGACGGAAGGGCCGCCGCCGGCGAGTTCGTAATGAAGGCTCACGCCATTGGCATCCAAAAAGGCTCCGATGAATGGCAAGCGAAATTCTCCTCAAAAGCCAACGACGCGGTCGAGCGAATAAGGTCCCGGACCTTGGATGAAGATGTAGAACGTCGCGATCGTCCACATCAGCGTATATTCCATGCCGAGCTGGTTCCAAAAATAACGGCCGACGCGCCAGCGTTCGACATTCGCAACCAGGAGAAAGACGAGCACCACTGCGGCGACGGGACGCGTGAACAGGCCGAGCGCGAGAAGGGGGCCGCCGACAAGCTGCGTAATTGAAATCGCCGGCGCCCAGAATTTACCCGGCCGATAGCCACTCTCGTCAAGCTGCTTCGCCAGCGCGGACAAATCGAGCGCGCGCACGCCGGTATTGGGAAAGAAGCCAAAGGTGTTGCGCAGCCCGTGGGGCACCAGCGCAAGCGCGACCGCGATGCGTAAAAGTGCATCTGCGAATGGCGACAGCGTTTGGTACAGCGACGACACGGATGTGCGAAATTTGATGGATGTGCGAAGTCGGTAGACGTGAGACGTTAACGGCGGTGCGAAGTCAATGCGCCATCAAGACTGGCAGTTTCGCATTGGCAAGGATGTGGCGCGTGGTTCCGCCAAAGATCATCTGCCGTAACCGGCTTTGCGTATAGGCGCCCTTGACAATGAGATCGCAGCCGAGTTCATCGGCCTTGGCGAGGATAGTTTCGCCGGCGGTGCGCTTGCCGGTCGGCCTGAGCGTCATCGTGGCGGCGGCGATGCCGTTCATCATCAGAGAGTGCGCCATTTGCTCGCCGCTCGGCCCCGCGACGGTGGCGCCTTCGACGGTCAGGATTGTGATCCGCTCGGCAAGGCGAAGAAGGGGCATCGCATCGGCCATGGTCCGTGCTTGCTCGGTGCTGTTGTTCCAGGCCACCAGGACATTGGTGCCTAGCGTGCGCGGCGACCTTGGCGGCGCGATCAAGACCGGGCGTCCGCTTTCGAAAAGCGCCGATTCCAAGGTTATCATGGACGGGCTCTGCCACTCGTCGCCCGGGCGGGCCAGGACGATCATGTCGAAGACCCGGCCGTAGCTGCCGACAAAGTCATGGCCGCTCGGCGCGTCCGCAAGCCACGACCAGGACAAGGATGCCGGTCCTTCGCCGCTGCGCCGCGGTAACCCATTGTTCTCCATGAAGGTCCGGAACAGCGCTTCCGCCTGGCGAACCATTTCAGCATCGTTCTCTCGCACGGCAACCATCGTCAGGCCGCTGTCGGGATCCATGGCCACAAGGTCGGCGACCGCGGGACGCAATGGGAAGCCTTCGACGCAGCTATCGAATTTCCGCGCCAGCAACAGTGCGGTATCCAGAGCCGACACCATCGTTGAACCATGCTCAGTCGGGACGAGAATCGTCTTCATGCGCGTGCACGCCCCACGTTCTTCGGCAGAGCCGACGGTCAGCCGTTCCCATAAGCGGCGGCCCCTTGGCCGGGATCTTGATCGCCGCTTTCGTCATACTGCCGCGCCGCTCCGTGCCGGACAAGCGCCAGAATGAGGAATAATCGCCGGGATAGGCCGGTCCGAGCCCGCTGCCGGTCTTCCTTGTTTGGTAAAATGCTTGCGATTCGCGGCGTCATCAATGCGCGCAGCGAACGATAGGCAATCGCCAGGCGGAACGATTAGCCATGCGCAATTACGGCATCAGACAAACACAATCGGGCGCGCGCATTGTCATGGTTTGCCCCAATTGCGGTCAGGAAAATTCCGAGGCGGCCGAAGAACTGCGCGGAATGCGTTTTTACGCCTGCTCCGGCGATGATTGCGACTATACCTTTGACCTCGCCAGTCCTAGCAAGCACGGGGGCGGTTTCGTCGAAGCGTGCAAGCGATTTTACGCCGCCTTCTATCCGACGCGGGGGCAAGGTGCACGGTAGCTTTATCGCAACGCCCGTGCAGCTGCTTTCACCAAGGCAATGGGGTCGGTAAACGCGGCAATGCCGAGCGCATGCAACTTCGCGATCGCTTCATCGACGCTCATGGCGCGCGTCGCCGCGTGACCGGCGGCAAGACCGACGAAGAGGGGCTTCGGCAGCGGCTCCGCCTCGATCCAAGCAGCGAGGGCCTCGATCCGCTCGGCTAGCGAGCGCGAGGCGATTACGGTTTGGAAGACGATCGCCTTGATGTTCGGCCGTGCGGCGAGCGATCGGGCGATTTCGAGCCGTTCGGCCATTGTCTCGTCGGGTGCCCCGCGCAGATTATCCATGAAGCTTGCGGCGCGAAGCCCATGGTCGGCCAGCAGATCCATCATCATCATGGCAAGACCCGCGCCCGAGGTCACAAGAGCGACGTCGCCGTCGGTTTCGACGAGCTGGAAACCGCGTTCGCGGGCCGAGCGCTCGAGCGGCGTCATGATCCGCTCTGCGAGCATGCGACTTGTCGGAAACTCATCGGCGTCGTGACGGAACGCAGCGGCTTCGTCGCGGATGAGCCTGGCGTCGCAGGCAACGAGGCGATCGTCCTCGGTCAATGCGAGCGGATTGATCTCCAGAAGCTCCAGGTCCTCCTGGCGGGCGATTTCCGGAAGCCGTGCCGCATAACGGGCAAGACGCACGGCAAGTTCCCGGGGAAAAAGTTTGGCGATGGCCGGATAAATCATTTCGGCCGTCATGCTCCCGTCGGCGGTCGGAATTCGCACAAGCTTTGCGATTTGCTCGATGGCTTCGCCGCCCTCCGGCGCGATGAGAAGCTCGAGCCGTTGCGCGCTGCCGTCGACGCGCAAGGCTAAGTAAATTTCGCGAATGGCCGGTATAGCTTCTTCGAGGAGCAGCGGCGTATCGGCATCGTCGAGCGTAGCGAGGATCAGCCGGCGGGCGTTGCGGAAATCGATCAGTTGATCGAAACGGCGAACCAGGCCGCGCTTGCCGCGCCCGCCTTCAAGAAGTTGTGCCTTGAGAAAGTATCCCGGCCAATCATGGGTTTCATCCGGAGGGTCTTCACCGGCGCTGAGCAAAACGCCGCGCGGGCCGGCAAGACCGTGCCGGCGCAGCAAGGCTTTTCCATCGACCTCGGCTAGGCGCATAATCGTCTGCCTTCCCCTCCACGCCATCTGGCGCACCGCTTCCGAGAGCTTATCGCATGCCGGGCCAATTGAATTCGCAGCAATTGCGCCTGCCATTCCTGGATTCGCAGCCGTGGCGGGTCGCGGTCGTCGGTCCGACCGGACGTTACGCGCGCAACCAAGTGGCCGCCATGGCCGCAGCCGGCACACCGATTATGGGCGGGGTCGCGCTCGGCCGCGGCGGCACGAGCTTGGATGGCATGCCTCTCTATGACCGCGTCGCCGATCTTCCCCAACCGCCGACGATCGCCCTCATCTATACCCCGGCCGAGGGCGTCCGCGAGGCGATCGCCGAATGTGTGGGTGCGCGCATCGCGACGATCGTGGCGGTCGCGGAATACGTGCCGGTTCACGATACGCTTGCGGTGGCGGCGCTCGCGCGAGCCGGCGGAAGTTGGCTTGTCGGTCCGAACACGCTCGGCATCTTCGTGCCGGGACGCGGGCTCCTCGGTTCCATAGCGCCGAGCTTTTGCAGCCAGGGCCGCCTCGCGCTGATTGCGCGAAGCGGCACCGTGGCGCTTGTTTTGGCGCGGCAGCTGACCAATGCCGGGATCGGCCAGCGTCTCGTTGTCCATACCGGCGGCGACGCCGTCATTGCGCGCAATCCGCACGAATATTTACAAGCGCTCGCCGACGACGAAGCGACCGGGGCGGTTTTGTTTTGCGGCGAGATCGGCGGCGATAAGGAATACGCCTTCGCCGAGGCGGCGCGCCGTTTTCCAAAGCCCATCATCGCCATGGTGGTCGGGCGTCACGTGCCGGCGCAAAAGCAGATGGGCCACGCCGGCGCGTTGATCGGCACTTGGCGAGAGAGCGCGCCAGCAAAGTTCGAAGCGCTCGCCGCCGCCGGCTGCCGCATCGCCATGGGTCTTGAAGATGCCGTAACGATGGCGAAGGCCCTGAAATTTTAGAATGGCCAAGTCGTCACGTCTGGTCACGCCGTAGGATCGTCCATGAAACTGCATTGGTCGCCCCGCTCGCCTTTCGTCCGCAAAGTTATGATCGTCGCACACGAGTGCGGCCTTGCCGATCGTTTGCAGTGCGTACGCACCGTCGCGGAGATGACCAAGCCGCATGCCGAATTGATGAGGGACAATCCGTTGTCGAAAATACCGACACTTGTTCTCGACGACGGCACGGCGCTCTACGATTCTCCGGTCATCTGCGAATATCTGGACGGACTTGGCGGCGAACCTAAATTGTTTCCGCAGCAGGGTCGAGCGCGTATCGTCGCGCTCCGCCGCCAGGCGCTTGGCGACGGATTCCTGGATCTGTTGGTGCTTAAGCGCAACGAGCGGCTGCGCACGCAGCCGTCAGAGGCCCACTTGGCGAGCGCAGCCGCGCGAACGGCCGCCGTGCTGGATCATTTGAACGGCGAAGCAAGTACTCTCGCGACCGACCCGTTCGGCATCGGCCACATCGCGATCGGCTGCGCGCTTTCGTATCTGGATTTTCGTTTTGCCGACGAAAATTGGCGTCGGGATCATGAGCGCCTTGCGAATTGGCATTCCTTCTTTACGGCACGCCCCTCGGCGCGCGCAACATTGCCGGTTGACGATTCCTGAGCAGAGCCTTTTGAAGGTTCGGCGCTTTATCAAGCGCGGGTGAACGGCAGCGATGTTGCGGAAATGAGGACAATTGCGCGTCGTCGGTGCGCTATCCTATGGTGCGCCGGTTGAGGACACGACCGTGTGATGCAAATTTCCGATAAATTCGCGATCGCCGAGCTGATCCATGCCTGGGGCATGTATCGCGACCAAGGCAAGTGGAAGGAGCTGCGGGCCACTTTCACGTCCGACGGACATATTTCCGTGTCGTGGTTTCGCGGTCCATTTGAACAATTCGTCGAGCGTTGTCGGGCCGGTTTTGCCGCGAGCCGCACCTGGTCGCGCCATCATCTGTTCACGCCTACGATCACGCTCGATAAGGACCGCGCCATCGCGGAAACGCCTGTCATCATCCGGGTTCGTCAGAAGTTCGGCGGCGTCGAGGTCGACCTCACGTCGTCTTCCAGATTCCTCGACCGGGTGGAACGCTACGCCGGCGGCTGGCTCATTGCCGAGCGCGCCGCGATCTATGAACGCGATCGGCTCGATCCGGTTGAGCCTTCGCCTGAATTCGACGCGCTGTTCGAGGCGGCGGAGACCGCGCATTATCCCGAGCAATATCGCTACATGGCCTTCCGCATTACGCACGCGGAAGGCCGTTCACTGGCGCCGGTCATTTATCGGGACGGCGGACCGGAGACGACGGACCTCTATGCGCGCTATTCCAAGTGGCTGGCCGGTGGGACGGCTTGACGCCGCAAGCGAAATTCTAGGGGAAATCCATGGCGGTCTATACCGATGTCACGGCCGAGGATTTCGGCAAGTTCCTTGCCGGCTATGACATTGGCGCGCTTCTCTCTTACAAGGGCATTGCCGAAGGCGTGGAAAATTCGAACTTCCTCGTGCACACTGCGCAGGGCCACTACATTCTCACGCTTTATGAACGGCGTGTCGCCGAGCGCGATCTGCCCTTTTTCTTGGCGCTGATGGAGCATCTGGCAAGCCGCGGCATCAACTGCCCGCAGCCGGTAAAGAATCGCGCCGGCAAAGTGCTCGGCAAACTCGCCGGACGGCCAGCGGCGATCGTCACTTTCCTCGACGGTATGTGGATTCGCCGCCCGAGCGCCGCGCATTGTGGAGCGCTCGGCCAGGCGCTGGCGCGGCTTCATCTCGCGGGTGCGGATTTTCCGATGCATCGCGATAATGCGCTTTCGGTTGCCGGCTGGCGTCAGCTCTATGAAGGGTGCCGTGCACGCGCGCATAAGGTGGATCGCCATCTCGAGACGCTTGTCGGCGCGGAGCTTAAGGTGCTGGAGCGCGATTGGCCGCACGGACTGCCTCAAGGCGTCATCCATGCCGATCTTTTCCCGGACAATGTGTTTTTCCTCGGCGCCAAGCTTTCCGGGCTGATCGATTTCTATTTCGCCTGCACCGACACGCTCGTCTACGACGTCGCGATCTGCCTCAATGCCTGGTGTTTCGAGACCGACCACTCCTACAATGTCACCAAAGGCCGCGCACTGCTGGCAAATTACGCCAAAATCCGTCCGCTGTCGCATGACGAATGGGACAAGCTGCCGCTCTTGGCGCGCGGCGCCGCGTTGCGTTTCCTGCTGACGCGGCTCGTCGACTGGCTCGACGTTCCGCCCGGCGCGCTGGTGCGTCCGAAGGACCCGCGCGAATATGCGCGGAAACTCCGCTTCCACCAAAAGGTCAAGAATGCGCGCGACTACGGAGCTGTCGCGCCATGAGCGAAGACCCGCCGCAAAAACTGCCACATGTCGTCATTCACACCGACGGCGCTTGTTCCCGCAATCCCGGTCCGGGCGGCTGGGGCGCGATCCTTACCTTTGGCGACCGTGAGAAGGAGTTGAAGGGCGGTGAGCCGAATACGACCAATAATCGCATGGAGCTGATGGCCGCGATCGCGGCGCTCGAAGCGCTCAAGCGGCCGTGCCGCGTCGATCTGCACACCGACAGCCAATACCTGCGCAACGGCGTGACGAGTTACATGGCGAAGTGGAAACAAAACGGCTGGCGAACGGCGGACAAGAAACCGGTGAAGAACATCGATCTATGGAAACGACTCGATGCCGCGCTCGGCGAGCATCACATCCGCTGGCATTGGCTGCGCGGCCATGCCGGTCACGCCATGAACGAACGCGCCGATGAGCTTGCGCGACAGGCAATCGCGGAGATTAGGGCCGCGGCGGGAGCCGTGCGGTAGCCGTCGTTTCGGAAGCCGCGATAGCGGCTGTCCGGAATCCACAATCACGGTGGAAAGTACGGATCGACGGGCGTGAGCCGGGTTCGCGGGCTTTCGCCCGCGTCCCGGAATGACGAAATCACAGCGATTTCAAAAGATTGTCGGCACCCGAAATATCGGCTTTGCCCGGAGCGTCCTCGATATTGAGCGTTTTTACCACGCCGTCATCGACCACCATGGCGTAGCGCTGCGAGCGCACACCGAGACCGCGCTCGCTGAGATCGAGGGTCATGCCTAAGGCCTTGGCCCAACTTCCGCTGCCATCGGCCAAGAACTCGATCGCCTCGCCGCCGGTGGCCTTCTTCCACGCGTCCATCACGAACACGTCGTTGACGCCGGTTACGGCGATCGTGTCGATCCCCTTGGCCTTGATCGCGGCTGCGTTTTTCATGAAGCCCGGCAGGTGGTTCCTGTGGCAGGTCGGCGTGAAGGCGCCCGGCACCGCAAACAGCACCACCTTCTTGCCTTTGAAGAGTTCGTCCGTTGTTTTCGCTTTCGGCCCGTCGGCGGTCATCACCGTGAAAGTGCCATTGGGTACGCGGTCACCAACCTTAATCGACATGATCTTGTCCTCTTGCGTTTACAATAAAATCTCGTCCGCGTGTCGCGGCGAGCCATAAACTAGCGCCTGGTGCGAATTAGTCGAGATGGGCGGTAACTTCGATGGCGTCGTCTTCGGAAACGGCCGTCAACGTCAACATTGCCCCTTCGGCGTGTGCATCGGGCGGCAGGCCGTCGAGATCGAACGCGAATTGCCGCACGGTGCCGTGCACGGCCGTCTGTTCCGGTAACGGCAGCGCCCAATCCGGGTTGGGTCCTTCAGCGAAGAGATTGACCGGCTTGCCCGCGGGCGCGGCGACGTCGACGATCACGCGATCGTGGGCGTCGCCCGGCTGGAGACGCACCGCGAGAATGGCGAGACCGGCTGCTTGACCGTTCGCGTCCCGAGAAGACACATTTTCATGCGAGTTTTGACCGAGGGCAACGCGGCGCGGCACGCGAATCTCGGCCTTCTCGATCGCGGCTTCCTCTGCGCCGTCGTTGCGGAGCGGAAGCTTGAGGTTGGCTTCGACCGGTATGCAAATGTTGGAACAGATGTCGTAGCCGAGCTTGAGCTGCAACAGCGTCGGTTTGGCCGCGTCCTCGGTGACGACGCGCAGCGGCAAAATGACGTGATCGAAATAGCCGATCGAATGACCGCCGGCGCCATCCGGGAATCGCTCGGGCGCGGGCCACAGCACGTTCACCGATTTTACATTTTCCGAACCTGAAAAATCGAAGGTCGGCGGAGCTCCTGAATCGCCGGGGTCGCGCCAGTAGGTCTTCCATCCGGGCTCAAGCTTGATCTCGACGCCTGCATGTAAAAATGTCGCAGCGCCGTTTTTACTCGTCCCGCCGGCGATCAGCCGAGACGCGGTATGGGCCTGTGCATCCCAGCTCGAGGAATCCTGTGCCCTCGCCGCAGAGATGCCGCGCGGACAAATCAGCGCCGGCACCAGCATCAGCACCGCTAAGCGAAAGTTCTGTGATGATTTCATTGCCGTTCTCTAGATTGAACCAAGTCCAAGCACCACTGACATGATCGTGAGCAGGACGTTCGATCGGCGACGCCCAGACAGCCGACGCCCTGCTACCCGTATTTAGCGCGGTTCGACTCCCGCCGCGGTCGGGAACTTAAACAGCCAAACGGGCCATATCGTGAACTTTTTCCCGCGCCGTTCGTTTGCAATTACGGATTGATGGGCTAACCTTTCAGTTATGAAGACGCCGCGCGGCACATCGGGCAAGAATAGGCGCCGAGGTTATCTCGACGGCCAAATGCTCATTGCGATGCCGGCCATGATGGACGAACGCTTTTCGCGCTCGCTTATCTATATTTGCGCGCATTCGTCGGAAGGCGCGATGGGTATCGTGGTCAATCATCCGGCGCCCAACATCAACTTCTCCGATCTGCTGGTTAAGCTTAATGTGATTCCGGCGGCAGACGTCATACAGCTGCCGACTCGCGCAGGCGTCGTAAAGGTCATGCGCGGCGGGCCGGTCGAAACGGAGCGTGGCTTCGTACTCCACTCGGCGGATTTCTTTATCGAGAATTCGACGCTGCCGATTGACGACGGCATCTGCCTCACCGCAACCATCGACATCCTCAAGGCAATCGCGCGCGGTGAGGGACCCGCAAGCGCGATTCTGGCCCTCGGTTATGCCGGCTGGGCGCCTGGACAGCTCGAAACCGAAATCCAGGGCAATGGCTGGCTGCACTGCTCCGCCGATCCGGAGCTGATCTTCGGGTCCGATATCGGAAGCAAATACGAAAGAGCGCTGAAAAAGATCGGCATCGATCTCGGCATGCTCTCGAGCGAGGCGGGGCACGCTTAGGTTAGGGCACCATCCGGAAAGAGACTGCCCCGGACTTGATCCGGGGCGAAAACCGGTTTCCACTTTTCCGGATCATGCCCTAGGACCCGAGAACCTTGGCCCTGATCCCCGATTCTTGAAGCCGCGTTGCCGGCGTCTCGGGTTCGAGAAGCGCCCGCGCGCGTTCTGCGCTCATCGGCTCGCCGAACACGAACCCTTGCGCATATTCGCAGCCGAGCTGAAACAGTTCGACTGCATCAGAATCGGTTTCGGCGCCTTCGGCAACGACATCCATCCCGAGATCGTGAGCGAGCGTGATCATCGAGCGCAAAATGACCGGTCGTGTGCCTTTGGCCGTCATGCGCACAAACGATTGGTCGATCTTGATCGTGTCGAATGGAAAGCGCTGCAAATAAGACAATGAGGAATAGCCCGTGCCGAAGTCGTCCAGCGCCAGCCCCGCGCCGAGCTCGTGAATTCGGTGCAGCATCTGGGCGGCATGTTCGGGGTTTTCCATGACGACCGATTCGGTAAGTTCCAGCTTTAGCGAACCGCGGGTCAATGGCGCGCGCGCCAGCACGGTGCGCAGATCCTGGATCAAGTCGTGCCGCAGCAATTGCCGGGACGATACGTTGACGCTGGCAAATAGCGGTTCGCGGTGACGGACCGTACGCTGCCAAGTGCTGAGCTGTCGCGCCGTCCGGTCGAGTACGAACAAGCCAAGTTCGACGATCAACCCCGTTTCCTCGGCGATGTTGATAAACTCGGCCGGCGACAGTCGGCCGAGCTTCGGATGGTTCCAGCGCGTGAGCGCCTCGAAGCCGGCGACCGAGCGGTCTTCAAGGCGGACGATCGGCTGATAGAGGATGGCGATCTCGTCGCGTTCAAGCGCGCGGCGCAGATCGGATTCAATTGATAGCCGGTCTGATTTTCGCGCTCGCATGGCATCCTTGAATACTTCGATGCGGTCGCCGCCGACGCGCTTGGCCTGATACATCGCGAGCTCGGCGTCCTTGAGCGCCTCTTCCGCGCGTTGCGGGTCCGCGCCGGCGAGCGTCAGGCCGATCGAAGCGGTGAGAAATATCTCGCGATCCCGGAAAGCAATCGGGGCGCGCAACGTCTTGCGCAGGGTTTCGGTGAAGGATGTAATGCGGGCAGAATCGCGTTCCGACAGCAAAATTACGCCGAACTGATCTCCCGCCAACCGCGCCAACGTATCCTGCGGCTTAACCAGCCGGCCGAGGCGCCGCGCCAGCGTCAGCAGAACGGAATCGCCGACCGCCATGCCGACCGAATCGTTGACCTGCTTGAACCGGTCCAGATCGATCACCAATACGGTCGGACGCAAAGCTGGGTCCGATTTGGCGAGGCCGAGAACCGCCGTAAGGCGGTCGATAAATAGCTCGCGGTTCGGCAAACCGGTCAGGTTGTCGCGCACCGCATCGTGCAGGAGCCGTTCCTCGACAGTCTTGAACTCGGTGACGTCGGTGAGCGTGCCGACGAGCCGAACGACCTCGCCGTCGGAGCCGACGACCGGGCGAGCGCGCAAGGCAAACCACAGATAATGTCCGTCGGCGGTGCGCATGCGGAAATCTTGCGCGACCCGCCCGCGCCGCTGTTCGAGAACGCTGTCCAGCGTGGCGCGGAAGCGGTCGCGGTCCATTTGATGCAAGATGTCGAGCCATTTCGCAGCAGGACCATTAAGCGAGCCTTGCTTAAGTCCCAGCGCAGTCTCGGTCTCGGGGCTTGTGAACACCTTATCGGATGAAACATCCCAATCCCAAATCATGTCGCCGGCGCCAGTCAGCGCCAGCGCGCGGCGCTCGATGTCGGTGACGATACCGCTCGCCGCGCCGCCGGCGAAGGCGTGCTGCATCACTGTGAAGCCGATCAGCATGACGATGAGAACGAGACCGCCGAGCAACGCTGGCCCGACAATGTCGTTGGTTAGAAAGCCGAGCACGGTGAACGCCGCGCCGATCACCCACACCACGAGAAGAAGCCAGGTCGGTATCAGCATCACCGCACGGTCGTAGTCATGCGTCGCGAGATATACGACGAGCGCGAAGCCGAACAGAGCAACGAGGAATAAGGATATTCGCGCGATGCCCGAGGCGATCGGAGGCGAGAACAGCGCAACCGCGACCAACGCGCCGAGGAAGGCAAGCCAGCCGACGGTAATGTGGGCGTAGCGAACATGCCAGCGGTTGAGGTTGAGATAGGCGAACAGGAACACCAAAAGCGTTGCAGCGAGTATCGCTTCGCCCGAGGCGCGCCAGATGCGCTCGGTGCTCGACGACAAGTCGAAAACCTTGGGCCAGAAACCGAAATCGATGCCGATATAGACGAGCACCGCCCAGCTCAGCGCGGCCGCAGCCGGAAACATCACGCTGCCCTTGACCACGAACAGGATCGTCAGGAAGAGGGCCAATAGTCCGGCAATGCCGATCACGATGCCCTGATACAGCGTGAGCGAATTGAGCTTGTCTTTGTAGGCGTCTGGTTCCCACAGATAGAGCTGCGGCAGGTTATCGGTGCGCAACTCGGCGACGAACGTGATTACCGTGCCGGGATCAAGCGTAACGCGGAAAACGTCCGCACCGGCATTATCCTGTCGTTCCGGCGGATCGCCCGACGATGGCGTGATATAGACGATACGGGAGAGGCCGAGATCGGGCCACAATAGGCCCGAGCCTACCATCCGGTAATGCGGCGCGACGACAAGCCGGTCGATCTGCTCGTCCCCGTTATTGGCAAGCGCGAAGACCGCCCAGTTTTTTCCGGCCTCGCGCGCGCGCACCTCGATCCGGCGGATGATGCCGTCGGCGCCCGGCGCGGTGGAAACCTGAATGCGGTCGCCGTCGGTGTGCTGGAATTCGACGGCGTCGGTGAGATCGATCGCGGCGGCATCACCGCGGACGTTGACGGCTTCGAGCGCTTGGGCTGCATGCGCGCTGAAAAAGAACACCACGACGATCGCCGAGATTGCGCAAATTTTCGCGCAAACTCTCGCGCGGACGTTGCATGCGTCGAGACGAGCGGCGCGCAAAAATGCCAAAAAACCCCTCCGAGGCAGGCAATCGACGCCTTCGCGCCACCACAAATCACAGGTTCCCGGAATTAGCTACCGGGCTTTGCGCCAAATTCGCGGCCGCTCGGTTACGCCGAGCCCATGGCTTGCTTTAGTAGACCTTGCGGCCGCGGAGAGCAAGAATATTCCCGTTTACTTTCAAAGGGTCAGCACAATTTTGCCGATGTGGTTCCCACCCTCTATGCGGGCATGGGCGGCGCTTGCCTGGGCGAGCGGAAAGGTGGAATCGATCACCGGCCGCACGCGTCCGGCCGCAAGGAACGGCAGCACATGGGTTTGCACGGCCTGCGCAATCGCGGCCTTATCGGCGACGGAGCGCGCGCGCAGCGTCGAGCCGGTATGCGTCAAGCGCTTTAGCATAAGCCGCATCATGTCCACATTGGCGCGAGACGAAGCCTGGAAAGCGATCTGAACGATGCGGCCCTCGACTGCCGCTGCCTCGTAATTCCGGCCGATGTAATCGCCGCCGACCATATCGAGTATGACGTCGGCGCCATGTCCCGCGGTCGCTTCTTTGGTTAAGGCCACAAAATCTTCAGTCTTGTAGTTGATGGCGAGGTCGGCGCCGAGCTTGCGGCATGCCTCGCATTTCTCAGGCGTGCCTGCCGTGGCGATGACGCGAGCCCCGAAAACCTTGGCGAGCTGAATCGCGGTTGTACCGATGCCGGATGAACCGCCATGGACGAGAAAGGTTTCGCCGGAGGCGAGCTTGCCGCGCTCGAAAACATTGTACCAGACGGTAAAAAATGTCTCCGGCACCGCGGCTGCCTCGATCATCGACAGCGACGCCGGCAAAGGCAGCGCGTGGCCTTCGAAGGCGAGACAGTATTCGGCATAGCCGCCGCCAACCACGAGCGCCATGACCTTGTCGGCTTCCTTCCAACGCGTGACGTTTGGTCCGATCGCTACAACCTCACCCGCGATTTCCAAGCCGGGAATATCGGTGGCGCCCTTCGGCGGCGGGTACTGACCTTTGCGCTGCAGGACGTCGGGCCGATTGACGCCGGCGGCAATGACCTTGACCAGGATTTCGCCGTCCCAGGGGGACGGTACCGGCCGCTGTTGCGGAACCAGAACCTCGGGCCCGCCCGGCTCGCGGATGGCGATGCAGGTCATGGAGGTTGGCAGATGGCTTGTCGGCATGACACCTCATCCAGCACACTCAATCAAAAGTTCCGGCCGACTTAGCCGGCCGGGATGCGATGTGACAACTTGAATTAATATGCAGGAGCGTAATTATGCGCACCATTGACGATGATGACAGGCCGAAAAAGAAGATCGTGCACGAGATCGGCCAGGACCTGACACTGTTGTCGGCTGGCGAACTCACCGAGCGAATCACCCTCCTCAAAGAGGAAATTGCCCGCCTAGAAGCCGACATGGCGCGAAAGCGCGCGGTCAAGTCCGCCGCCGATACGCTCTTCAAGAAGTGAGTCTTTTCAAAGCTTTAGAATGAGATTCCTGAACTACCTCGCGCCGAATCGGAAAAAGATTAGACAAGCATTTGCGATTCCTTAACCTTTTATTAAGCTTTCTCGTTCATTACGACTGTGTGTCCATCTTCTGGACATTGAGTGGCTCCTGTCCACTCTGTTTGACGCCTCCCTGTTATCACCTTGAGCCGCCGTTACCGGCGGCTCCTTTTTATTTTGGGTGCTGCTCGGTGCCGCGAGAGTTCTTTCCGGATTGACCCCCGTTGCTTAACTTCCAATTTCAATCAATTGCCGCAGCCGCTAGTAACTATATTTTACGATTTTTCGGGACGCGGATCATAAGTCCTTGATCCAAAAAAGAGCGTGGAATCCCTCAGCCGTTTGGAGTGCTGGACACAACACGATACTCGCGCGATGCTGGCGCCGTGTGAGGCGTACATGTCCGACAAGCGTGCGATAGAAGCCGGCGCGGTCTCCTTCAGCGAACGGCTGGCGAGTTCACCGGTTTTTGCGACCCTCTTTCGCGACGGAATGGCGCTGGTCGAGGAAACCGCCAGCTATCTCGACGGAGCAGGACGCCAGGACTCCAAGAAACTCGAGCGCAGCGCCGGCCTTGTTTACGCTACCGAAAGCATGCGGCTGACGACGCGGCTGATGCAGCTTGCTTCGTGGCTTTTGCTGCACCGGGCGGTCAAGGAAGGCGAAATGACTCTCGCCCAGGCGCACAAGGAAAAAAGCAAGGTCAGACTTGCGGCCTGCGAGCCGGGCGACGCCAAATCGCTGGCGTTGCTCCCGACAAAATTGCAGGGACTGATCGCGCGTTCAACGAAGCTGCAAGCCGAAGTGCGGCGTCTCGATGCGACCATGCATGCTCCGAGTGGGCCGGCAATAACGGCCAATAATCCGGTCGAGCGCCAATGGGGGCTGTTGAAGGCGGCCTTCGAATCCGAGGCCTAGTCCCCGCTACTTCTTCAAGAAGCCCGAGAATTTCTTCTGGAAGCGCGACAGTCGCCCGCCGCGATCGACCAGATGCTGCTGGCCGCCGGTCCAGGCCGGATGCGACTTCGGATCGATATCCAAGTGCAGCGTATCGCCGGGCTTGCCCCAGGTCGTCCGCGTGGTGAACTCGGTGCCGTCGGTCATGATGACCTTGACGGTGTGATAGTCCGGATGGGTATCGGGTTTCATGGCGTGGATGACGGCTGTTTCGGGAAAATTTGCCAGCTATATAACGTGGCGTTCGGCGCCGGACAAGCCGCCGCTATGGTCGTTGCACGCGTTGCCATAGGCACCTTCAAGGGGCATTGTCGCGCCGCTTCGGGCAGTGGGGCGGGGGCGGCGAAGGCGAAGGCGAAGGCGAAGGCGAAGGCGAAGGCGAAGGCGTTATCCGGCGTGGGATTAGCCGAGATTCCGAGATGGATGTGCGGGCCCAGAATTTGCGTAGCGAGCGCGATGCGGCTGCTCCGGCCGCCGTGGCGGCCTCCATCGCGTCGGCAGCGAATGCCCAACCGCGGCCTGAGACGGATGAGGCCGCGGCGAATAGACCCAAGCTCACCTTGCGGCCGCTCGCTTCGCTCGTGCCTTACGTCAATCGCTATCGCGGGCGGGCGCTGGCGGCGTTCGGCGCGCTTATTCTCGCGGCAGTGACGACGCTTGTCGTGCCAATCGCGGTGCGGCGCATGATCGATTTTGGCTTCACCGGCCGCGGGCTTGCGCTGATCAACAGTTATTTCCTGGTCATGATCGGCGTCGCGGCCTTGCTCGCATTCGCAAGCGCCGCCCGCTACTATCTTGTAACGACGCTCGGCGAGCGCATCGTCGCCGACCTGCGCGGCGACGTCTTCGCCCATCTGACCTCCTTGTCGGCTGCGTTCTTCGACGAGGCCAAGACCGGCGAAATGGTTTCGCGGCTCACTGCGGATACGACGCAGATCAAGGCCAGCGTCGGTTCCTCGATCTCGGTCGCGCTGCGCAATTTCGTCCTGTTCATCGGCGCCTCCGCTATGATGGTCGTGACGAGCCCGCAGCTTTCCGCCTTCGTGCTGGCGGCGATTCCGGTGATCGTCTTGCCGCTTTACGCCTTTGGCCGCGCCGTGCGGCGCCGTTCCCGCTCCGCCCAGGACACGCTCGCCGACGCTTCCGCCTATGCGGCCGAATTGATCGGCGCGGTGCGGGTTCTGCAGGCCTTCACCAACGAGCAGCTCGGCATTGCGCGTTTTCGTGAAGCGGTCGAACGCGCCTTCGAGGCGGCGCGCCATTCGATCCGCGCGCGCGCGATTCTCACCGCGATCGCGATTTTTCTCGTCGCAACAAGCGTCGTCGTCGTGCTTTGGGTCGGCGCGCACGAAGTGCTCAACGGGGAACTGACGCCCGGCCGGCTCGGCCAATTTATCCTTTACGCCGTATTCGCCGCCGGCGCGCTCGGCTCGCTGTCGGAAATCGGCGGCGAGATCGCGGCGGCGTCCGGCGCGGCGGAACGACTGTTCGAAATCCTTGCCATCAAGCCCGCGATTTCCCGTCCTACGCAGCCGATCGCTCCGCCCTTGCCGCCGCGCGGCGAAGCCGCCTTCGAGAATGTTTATTTTCATTATCCAAGCCGTCCTACCGTTTCGGCGCTTAACGGGGCCTCGTTTTCCGTACGCCAAGGCGAAAAGCTTGCCATCGTCGGTCCGTCCGGCGCGGGCAAAAGCACGATTTTTTATCTGCTCTTGCGCTTCTACGATCCTAGTTCGGGCCGCATCACGCTCGACGGCGTGCCGCTGACCGCCCTCGATCCGGCGCAGCTGCGCCGGCGGATTGCGCTCGTGCCACAGGACAGCGTCATGTTCGCCGCTTCGGTACGCGACAATATCCGCTTCGGCCGCCCCGATGCATCCGATGCCGATGTTGCGCGCGCCGCCGAACTTGCGCATGCCACAGCCTTCATTGCCGGCTTGCCGGAGGGATTGGACACCCC
>Ga0187780_10001043_pt1 | contig 20761 bp, 18 predicted proteins | sample 1015_Q2_SP10_20__FD_132429 | JGI IMG/M metagenome (GOLD analysis project Ga0187780, IMG submission 132429) | Tropical peat soil microbial communities from peatlands in Department of Meta, Colombia - 1015_Q2_SP10_20_MG | ecosystem: Environmental > Terrestrial > Soil > Wetlands > Peat | place...
CCACCCGAAAGGCGCGGGCGGTGTCGGACGAGAAGACGTAGTCGTAGAGGCCGAAGTCGCTGTCGTTGGCGATGGCGATGCCCTCGGCCTCGTCGTCGAACGGGACCACCGTGACCACCGGCCCGAAGATCTCCTCCCGGGCCACCGTCATGTCGTTGGTGCCGGTCAAGAGCGTGGGCTCGACGTAGAAACCCGTGTCCAGCCCCTCGGGGCGGCCCCCGCCGGCCACGACCTTGGCACCCTCGTCACGACCGGTGGCGATGTAGTCCTCGACGCGGGCCCGCTGCGCGGCGGAGATGAGCGGCCCGACGATGGTTGCCGGATCGGTCGGGTCGCCCACCTTGAGAGCCCGGGCGTACCCGGCCAGGCGCTCGACCACCTGGTCCAGGACGCTGCTGTGGACGACGGCGCGAGTCGGGGCCGTGCAGATCTGGCCCGAGTGGAACGACCAGGTCGAGCCGATGCAACCGACCGCGGCCTTGACATCGGCGTCCTCGAGGACCAGGCAGGCACCCTTGCCGCCGAGCTCCAGCAGCAGCCGCTTCATCGTGGCGGCGCCGGCTTCCGCGATGCGGACGCCGACCTGTGTCGAGCCCGTGAAGCTCACCATGTCGACGTCGGAGGACTCGACGAGCGCGGACGCCGGCCCGGCCTGTGACGACACCACCAGGTTCACCACGCCGGGAGGGAACCCGACCTGGTCGAGGATCCGCACCAGCTCGATGACCGCCAATGGGTCCTGCGGGGCGGGCTTGACCACCACCGTGTTGCCCATGGCCAGCGCCGGGGCCACCTTGCCCGCCATGTTGACCATGGGGAAGTTGTACGACGTGATGCAGGCGACGGCGCCGACGGGCTGGCGCACGACGAGAGCGTTCGTCAGCCCGCCGGGGGCGAGCGGCGTCGTGGGGGCGACCTGGGGCGCGAGCGGGCGCTGCGCCACGGCGCGGACGTCGCGCGAGTAGCGCTCGAAGCGGTCGGCCGCCACCGGCACCTGCATCTTGGAGCCGACCGCCGCGGTTGCTCCCGTCTCGGCGATGACGAGCGGGAGCAGCTCGGCGGCCCGGGCTCGGATCGCCTGCGCGGCCTTGGCCATGAGCGCCAGGCGCTCGTCGGCAGGAGTGGCCGCCCACCCGGGGAGCGCCTCCTGCGCGGCCGCGGCCGCGGCCAGCGCGTCGGCCGGCGTCGCCTCGGGGGCCAGACCGACCAGGCCCTCCGTGGCCGGGTTCACGATCTCGTAGGTGCCGCCGGAGGCGTCGACCCACTTGCCGCCGATCAGGAGCTGGCGCTCCTCTCGGGCCCCGTTCCCGGTGGTCTGGCTCATGGGCGGCGATGCTATCCCGTTTCTGACGAGCCGTCAGGTTGCCGCGAGCCGGGGGCCGGGTCGGCCCCGGCCGAGGCTGAGCCCGACCGGGGCGACCGGATGTTCCGGGATCCCGCTACGCGCGGGTCACGGGACCGACGGGATCGAGACACCGCTCGGCAGCGTCTGGGTGGTCGCACCCGCCGGGAGCGTGAAGTCGCTGTCCGACACGTTGGTCGTGTAGTCCGTCAGCTGGAAGACGTTGCCGTTCCCGCTGTCGACGTAGGCGATGATCCCTGAGTCGGTCACGCAGTACTTGCCCGACCCCTGCGGGCCGGTGGCGGAGATGCACTTCGACGGCTGCCCCGCGAACGTCCCGTCGGAGTAGCTGAGGTTGTACCCCGCCGCGTGGGCCGCGGCCTGTGCCTGCGCGGTCTGCAGGAACGCGGTGACGGTCGCGCCGCTGAAGATCCCGATGAGCGAGGCCAGCGGGTTGGAGGACGTCGACGAGGAGATGCACGTCGGCGGCGTGTTGCTCGTGTCGCAGAAGTACGTGGTCGTCCCGTCGTTGATCATCTCGCCCGTGCCCGAGGAGAAGAACGTCTTGGGTGGCTTCTGCTCGAACACGATGGTCTGCGAGCTCGAGCTCCCGCCGGTGCTGGTGTAGGTCGCCTTGAACGTCGCGCCCTTGCCCGACTGGATCTTCGACGACAGCGCCTGGATCTCGGACGAGAGGCTCGACCCGCCGGCCGACGAGCTCGAGGACGAGGACGAGGAGGTCGAGGAGGAGCTGCTCGATCCCGACCCGCTGCTGGTGCATGCGCCGAGGACCAGTCCGGTGACAGCCAGGGCACCGACCATCGCGCCTGCTCGTCGGGTCGGCTTTGCGGAAATGCCAATCATGTCGACACTCCATTCGTTCGGGGGTGGAGCGCCCGAAGCGCCAGGCGCGTCGTGGAGTGTAGATGGAGATCCCCTCGCCGGACACTGTTACACCCCTGGGAGATGCTTGGCGCGTGCTAATGCGACTCGAGGAGCTCGGTCAGGCAGCCCGCCAGCTCGTGGGCGAGCTGGACCCGCAGCGCATCACATCGGGCGATGCCGACCGTCTCCTCGACGCCTTCGTCGCTCTGGAACGAGCGGCTGTGGCGGGCAAGCTCCTGTGCGCCGCCAAGGCGGCCGAATCGCATGCCTGGCGTCAGGAGGGCCATCGCGACGCGGCCAGCTGGCTCGCGGAGACCATGGGGACCGGCGTCGGCTCCGCCCTGTCGACGCTCGCCACCGCCCGGCGGCTGCAGGAGCTCCCGGTCCTGTCGGACGCCCTTCGACGCGGGGAGCTGAGCCAGGCCCAGGCCGAGGTCATCGCGGGTTCGGCCTCGACCGCGCCCCAGGCCGAGGAGGTGCTCGTCGAGCTGGCCGGGCGCCGGAACCTGCAGGGCCTCCGCACCGAGGCGCGCCGGCTCGAGGCGACAGCCGGCCTCGACGAAGAGGAGCGCTACGACCGGGTGCGCCGGAGCCGGTACCTCCGTCACTGGCGGGAGGCCGACGGCGGCTTCCGGTTCTCCTGCCGGACGACCGAGGACAGTGGCTTCCGCATCCTGGAAGCGGTGAATGCCGGTGTCGACGCGGTGTGGGAAGAGGCCCTCGCGCAGCATCGGGACCACGACCCTATGGAGGCGTACCGCATGGACGCGCTGGAGCGCCTCGTCGCCCGGGGTGATCGATGCACGTGGCACCATCGGACGCCCGAGGACGTCCCGTCCCGGCGGCCTTCCACCGTGCACTTGCGGGTCGACGCCGCGGCCCTTCGCCGCGGCGAGCTCCGGTCGGGTGAGATCTGCGAGGTGCCGGGCGTCGGGCCCGTGTCGCTGGCCACGGCGAGGTCGATCCTCGCCGACAGCGTGGTCGAGGCCTTGGTGACGGACGGCGTCGACGTCGCCGCGGTCGCCCACGTCGGGCGGAGCATCCCCAAGGCGGTGGCCGTTGCGCTCGCCGAGCGCGATCCCGTGTGCGTCGTGCCCCGGTGCGAACAAGCGACAGACCTGGAGATCGACCACTACCAGGTGGCGTGGGCCGACGGCGGCCGGTCGGAGCTCTGGAACCTCGCCAGGCTCTGTCGGCATCACCACCGGTTGAAGACCTACCGCGGGTTCACGCTCTCCGGGGGCCCCGGCGCATGGCGGTTCACAGGTCCGGACGGTGTCGAGTGGACCGACTTCCTGCGCACGACGCAGTCCGACGGGCTCGGCTTCTCATCCGCCGGCGCGACAGTCCCGGATTGGGCGCCCGCGTTCGACGATTCGAGCTGAGCGCGCCGTCGTCTAGGCGTCGGACGGTCGCCGAGACAGGAACGGGGCCACGTCTCGAGCGAACGCCGCCATCTGATCGCACAGCTCGTCGGCCGACCGGCTGCAGAACCGCATCTGCAAATGCGACACGCCCATGTCCGTCAGTTCGGCGAGGTTCTCGGCGATGCGGTCGGCACTGCCCGAGACAGCGCCCCGCGGCAGGTCCCAGGTCGGATCGCCGACATAGAAGATCCCGGTCAGGGCGCCGACGGCGATCGGGGCTCCGCCGCGCAGCTCGGCGCGGAGTTCGAGCAGCTCCTCGACCTGCTCGCGCATGTCGGTGCGCTTCACGGTCTGCGGGAGCCACCCGTCGCCGTAGCGGGCCGCCCGTCTCAGCGCGGGTCCAGTGGACCCACCGATCCAGATCGGCGGGCGAGGTCGCTGGACCGGCCGGGGGGAGATGCCCATGTCGGCCGCCGGCCAGCGGGGTCCGTCCAGGACGGGGAATTCGTCCACCAGCCCTCGGGCGATGCCGACAATGGCCTCGTCGAGTGCGGGACCTCGCTCGTCGAACGCCGGACCGAGTAGTCCGAATTCCTCGTGCACGTGGCCGGCCCCCACACCGATGATCACGCGCCCACCCGACAGCAGGTCCAGGGTGGCGAACTCCTTGGCGGCGCGCAGCGGATGACGGAGCGCCGCGATGTACACGTGCGACATGAGCCGCACATGCTCGGTGATGCCAGCCAGCCAGCCCAGGGTGGCGACCGTGTCGTACCAGGTCGTGCTCATGGCTTCCGCCAGACGCCGAGGGATCGCGGTGTGATCGCACACGGCGACGTAGAAGTAGCCGCTCTCATCGGCCTGCCGAGCCACCCTGGCGAGCTCCGCCGGTCCGGCCGCGAGCTCCCACGGTTCGGCCATCAGCGTCGTCTGCGCCTGGACCGGCAGCTGGATCCCGAATACCACGGAGTCTTCGGGGATGATCGACACCACCTCGTCCACGGCTCCCCTCCTAGAACGAACAGCCACTAGAGCGAACCGGCCACCAACTCTGCCAGGTCTCCTGGCGCCCGCAGCCCTGCCGCGAGCACCCTGGAGCGCATCACGTACAGATGCGCGGGAACGTCCCAGGTGAACCCCATGCCGCCGTGCACCTGGATGCACGATCGCCCGTTTGCCTTGGCGGCCTCACTGGCAAGAAGGCCCGCGCCCGCCGCGGCCCGGGCCGCATCGCCAACGTCCGGCTGGTCGATCGTGACCGCCGCGGCATGGACGGCGGCGCGTGCCGTCTCCGCCCGGACCAACATGTCCGCGCACAGGTGCTTGACCGCCTGGAACGACCCGATCGGCCGGCCGAACTGCTCACGGCCCTTCGCGTACTCGACGGCCATCTCCAACGTCGCGAAGGCGATGCCGACGCACATGGCACCGATGAGGACGGTCTCGTCCCGCTGCCAGCGCGTCGCGTCAGCGCGACCGTCGCCCACGAGGCGTTCGCCCGCCGGGAGGTGCGGTACCCGCCACAGCGGGGTCAGTGGGTCCAGGGGCCGCTCGACTCGTTCGGCGTCCAGCGACCCGGGGTCGACAGCCCAGATCCCGTCGTCGTCCACGACCAGCAGGGTGTGCAACACGCCGAGGTGCTCGACCAATGCCCCCGTCACGGCCTCTGGTCCCGCGCCGTCGGGGCGCCGGACCACACCGACCACGGCGTCGCCGTCGCCCGAGCCAGGGACGATCCCGGCTGCCGCAGCGAGATGGCTCGCGACGAGCGGTCCGGGCACGAGAGCCCGCCCCAGCTCCTCGAAGACGACGGCGGCTTCCGCCATGCCAAGCCCGAGCCCGTCGGGCTCGGGCGCCCGCAGCGACAAGACACCGGCGTCGGCAAGTTCCTTCCACGAGGCCCGGTCGATCACGTCGGGACGGCCCTCGGCGGCACGCAGCGTGTCCAGCGGGAATCGGCCCGCGCAGAGCCGGCGGACTCCTTCTGCCAGCGCCGCCTCATCGTCGTCGAGCTCGAAGTCCATCTCGTCCGCTACCCCTTGGGCAGGCCGAGGATCCGCTCAGCCACGATGTTCCGCTGGATCTGGGAGGTGCCCGCCGCGATCGTCCGCGAGAACCCGTTGATCCACGTGTCGACCACCTCGGCGTTGCCGAGATCTTCCGTCCCCTCGGGCGCGGCGAGCTCGTCCCACGCCAGCGAGGCCCGACCGACCAGGTCCATGCCGAGCTCCGAGAGCCGCTGGCGGAGCTCCGAGAACGCCAGCTTGAACACACTCCCACCGAGCCCCGGCACACCCGTTCGGGCTGCCTGGGAGACGTTGCGCTTCGTCAGCGCCCACAGGGCGTCCAACTCGGCGCCGAGGTGCCCCACCCGCCGTCGCACGCCCTCGTCGTCCCAGGCTCCCGTGCGCCGGGCGAGGGAGCGGAACGTCCGGAGCAGCTCCATCGACTGGAGCATCTCGCCGACGAACGCGGTGCCCCGCTCGAAGCTGAGGGTCACCATGGTCACGCGCCACCCGTCGTCCTCCTCGCCGACACGGTTGTCCACAGGGATCCGGACGCCGTCGAGGAACAGCTCGGCGAACTCGGTCGTCCCGACGATCGTCCGGAGGGGTCGGATCTCGATGCCGGGCAGGTCCATCGGCATGATCAGCCACGTGATTCCCTTGTGCCGGCTGTCCTCCGAGCCGGTCCGGACCAGCAGCTCACAGAAGTCGGCGACCTCCGCGTGGGACGTCCAGATCTTCGACCCGGTGACGACGTACTCGTCGCCGTCACGCACCGCCCGCGTCCGAAGCGCGGCGAGGTCGCTCCCCGCCCCGGGCTCCGAGAAACCCTGGCACCACACCTCGTCGCCTCGCAGGATCGGCTGCAGGTACCTCGCCCGCTGCTCGGGCGTACCCTCGGCCACGATGGTCGGCCCGGCGTGCAGCAGCCCCACGAAGTTCACCCCCACGTAGGGGGCGTGCGAGCGCTCGAGCTCCTCGAGATAGATGAGCTGCTCGACAGGGCTCGCCCCGCGCCCGCCTCCCTCGACGGGCCAGTCGATCCCGGCATACCCGGCGTCGAAGAGCATCCGCTGCCACGCGGTGTCGTAGCGACGCCGCTCGGGCCAGTCGAATTGTGACGGTGCGGGCCCGACGGTCGGCAGCACTTCCGCCAACCACGACCGCAGTTCCTTCCTGAAGGCCTCTTCTGCCTCGGAGAATCGAAGGTCCACGGAGCAGGTGCGGGATCTACGGTGCGAGATGGTCGAGGCCGAACAGCTTGATGGCGTTGCCCCGGACGATCTTGTACCTGGTCTCGTCGTCCAGGTGTGCCATCTGCCGCTCCGCGATCTCCTTGGTGTGCGGCCATGTCGAGTCGGAGTGTGGATAGTCCGACTCGTAGGTGATGTTGTCGGCGCCGATCTCGTCGACGGACCGGAGCCCATGGGCGTCGTCGAAGAAACAGCCGTAGATCTGGCGGTGGAAGTACGTCGAGGGCGGCTCGGGGACTTTGTCGGCCACGCCGCCCCAGCCCCGGTTCTCCTCCCATACCGTGTCGGCGCGCTCAAGGATGTAGGGGATCCAGCCGATCTGCCCCTCCGAGTACGCCAGCTTCAAGGTCGGGAACCGGACGAGCACGCCGGAGAACATGAAGTCGACCATGGAGAACGTGGCGTTGGTGTGCGTGAGCGTCGAACCCACCGCCGGAGGAGCATCGGCCGAAGTCGAAGGCATCTTCGACGACGACCCGATGTGCATGTTGACGACGGTCTGCGTCTCGGAGCATGCGGCGAAGAACGGGTCCCAGTACCCGTCGGGATCGTGGACGGAAGGCAACCCGAGGAACGGCGGGATCTCGCTGAAGCACACGGCGCGCACACCTCGCTCCGCGTTGCGTCGGACTTCGTCCGCAGCTAGCTGCGCGTCCCACAAGGGGATGATCGTGAGGGGGATCAAGCGCCCGCCCGAATCGGCGCACCACTCCTCAACCATCCAGTCGTTGTAGGCCTTGACGCACAGGAGGCCCAGCTCCTTGTCCTTGGCCTCGGTGAAGGTCTGGCCGCAGAACCGGGGGAACGTCGGGAAGCACAGCGACGCCTCGAGATGGTTGGTGTCCATGTCCTCGAGGCGCGGCTTGACCTGGTACGAGCCCGGTCGCATGTCCTCGTAGGTGATCCCCTTCATGGTCACCTCGTCGCGGGGCACACCGACGGCCGAGTCGACGCGCAGCAACGGCCGCTTGAGGTCCTCGTAGTACCACCAGTCGGTCGGCGAGCCCTCGGTCCCGGGCTTCACCGTGAGCTTGCCACCGACGAAGGTGATCTCCCCCATCGGGGCTCGCACGATGCGGGGGCCTACGTCCTTGTACTTGGCCGGGAGCCGGTCCATCCAGACGTTGGCGGGCTCGACGACGTGGTCGTCGACGGAGACGATCCTGGGCAACTCGGCCATGGGGCCGAGCATAGCGACGAATCTGACGGCGTGTCAGACGAGGCGCCGTCCAGACGTGCGGCGTGTCAGGCGTTCTACCGTGAGCAGCGTGTGCCTCCTCGTCGTCGTGTCCCGCATGGCCCCCGATGCGCCCATGGTGGTCGGCGCCAACCGCGACGAGCGCCGGGACCGGCCGGCGACAGCGGCGACGGTGCTGCGGCCGCACCACCCTCGGATCGTCGGCGGCCGGGACGAGCTGGCCGGCGGGACCTGGCTGGCCGTGAACGAGCACGGGGTGGTGGCCGGGCTGACGAACAGGCCCACGCCCGACGGGCGGGACCCGACGAAGCGCTCGCGTGGCGAGCTCCCGCTGGCCCTCGCATCCCACGTCGACGCCCGGGGCGCGGTCGAGGAATTGGCGGCACGCGTCCGACCGGAGGACTACAACCCGGCCTGGCTCCTCGTCGGCGACCGGACCTCGCTCTTCTACGTCGACATGACCGACGGCTCACGCCCGGAGGTCGACGAGCTCGGACCGGGCGTCCACATCCTCGAGAACAACCCCTTGGGTGCCGACTCGCCCAAGAGCGCCAACGTCCGGCGCCTACTCGGTACCGTCCCGTCGCACGACAGCGACACCCTCGTCGAGCACCTCATGTCCGTCCTCGTGGACCACACGATCCCCGACGGCGTCGGTGGGCTGCCGGAAGGCGTCGACCCCTCCGTGTTCGCCGCGTGCGTGCACACCTCGCAGTACGGCACCCGATCCTCCGCGCTGGTGCGAGTCTCGTCCGATCCACTCGCGCGGCCCGCTATCGCCGTCGCCGACGGGCATCCGTGCACGTCGAGCTTCGTGGACGTGTCGGCGCTCTGGGAGGCTCGCGGCTGAGCTCCGCGCAGGCCGCGAGGGTTCAGGCCGGAAGGGCCTGGGACCGCGCCGCGGCGGCCAGCGCGAGGACACGGGCGCGATGCGCCGGTGCGTCGCCCCAGGCCGCGGCCAGCGACCATGCCCGCTTCATCCAGAGATGCAGGTCGTGCTCCCACGTGTAACCGATGGCACCGTGCACCTGGAGCGCGATCCGAGCGGCGCTGAGCGCCGCGTCCGAGGCCTGCGCCTTGGCCATCGACGCGTGGAGGGACGCGTCCGGCGTCCGGCGTGCGACGGACCAGGCCGCCCGGTAGACGAGGGGTCGGGAGAACTCCAACCCGATGAGGACGTTCGACAAATGGTGCTTCACCGCCTGGAAGGAACCGATCGCCCTGCCGAACTGCCGGCGCTCCTGCGCGTACTGCGCGGCCATGGCGATCATCCGGTCGGTGACACCCAGAAGGACCGCTGCCGCACCGAGCGCAGCACGGTCCGCCGTCGTGGCCAGGAGGTGGGCGGACTCCTCCCCGGAGGCGAGAAGCGTCGCCGGCGACGGGTCCCACCGGACCCGGGCGAGGCGCCACGATCCGTCGAGCGCGGTGAGAGGCTCCTGGTGCACCGCATCGGCCGGCACCGCGTGGATCGACCCCGACGTCTCGAGCAGCATGAGGTGTGCCCCGGCCGCTGCGGGCACGCCAGGCGCGTCGCAGACGCCGACCGTGGCCACCGTCTCCCCGGACGCCACGCGGGGCAACCACTCCTCCCGGGCCGCCTCCGCCCGGTCGCCGGAGGCGTCCACGAGCAGCGGCACGGCCAGCGCCGTGGTCTCCAGGAGGGGCTCGGGGAGGCCGGCACGTCCCGCCTCCTCGAGGAGCAGCACTAGGTCGACCTCGTCCAGACCGAGGCCACCGTAGGGCTCCGGCACCGTGAGGCCGACGACGCCCATCTCGGCGAGCGATTCCCAGCGCGACTGCGACCAGCCGAAGGGCGACTCCCATGCGGCTCGGATGTCCGACGGCCCGCACTCCTTGTCGGCCAGGGCCCGTAGCTGGGTGCGGAACTCGAGCTGGTGCTCGTCGAAGGCGAATTCCACCGTCGTCCGCCCGGTTCAGCCCCGCGGGAGCCCGAGCACGCGCTCGGCGATCACGTTCCGCTGGATCTCGTTCGTGCCCGCGTAGATCGGCCCGGCCAGGGCGAAGAGGAAGCCGTCGAGCCACGGAGCGGGGCGGCCGTCCTCGCCGAGGAGACCCGCACCGTCGCCGAGCAGCGCCATGGCCGCCTCGTGGATGGCGAGATCGGTCTCGGACCAGAAGACCTTGTTCATCGAGTTCTCGGGTCCGACCTGGCCGCCCGCGCGCACCTTCGTCGCCGTCCAGTACGTGTGCAGCCGGTACGCCTCCGCGTCGACATAGGCGCGGGCCACGGCGTCGGCGACCCGACTCGCCCTCGCCGGATCGCCTGCCGCATGACGCGTGTACAGATCGACGAGGCGGCCGGCCGCCTCGGTGTAACGCGCCGGGCTCCGCAGTGAAAGGCCCCGCTCGGAACCGGCGGTCGCCATGGCCACCTCCCAGCCGCGGTTCACGTCACCGAGAACCTGCGGGTCCGGTACCACGACGTCCTCGAAGAACACCTCTGCGAAACCCGTCTCGCCGTCGAGCTGTGCGATCGGGCGGACGGTGACCCCTGGCGCGTCCATCGGGACCAGGAAGTACGTGAGCCCACGATGCCGCTCTGCCTCGGGATCGGTCCGGAAGAGCCCGAAGAGCCAGTGCGCGAACGCGCCACGGGAGCACCAGGTCTTCTGGCCCGAGAGGACCCACGAGCCCCCTCGGCGCTCCGCCCGGCTCCTGATGCCGGCCAGGTCGCTGCCCGCGTCGGGTTCGGACCAGCCCTGGCACCACACCTCGTCGCCCGAGGCCATGGACGGGAGGTAGCGCGCCTTTTGCTCTTCGGTCCCGAACTCGAAGAGGGTGGGGGCGAGGAGGAAGATCCCGTTCTGGCCCACACGGGTGGGGGCCTGGGCGCGGTAGTACTCCTCTTCGAAGACGATCCAATGGAACAGGTCCACACCCCGCCCGCCGAACTCCTCCGGCCAGGAGACCACGGACCAGCGGGCGTCGAACATCTCCCGCTCCCATTCGCGGTGCGCCTCGAACCCCTCCTGGGTGTCCAGGGACGGCAGGGGCCCCCTGCCGGTGCGCGGGCTCGGAGCGTGCGCCTCGAGCCATGCACGTGCCTCGGCGCGGAATCGCTCCTGTTCGTCGGTGAAGCGGAGATCCATCGAGGCCGAATCTGACACACCGCCAGATTCCGGGCAACAATGGGCACCATGCCGAACGCCGTGATCATCGACGCCGTGCGGACCCCGGTGGGCCGCCGAAACGGACGACTCTCCGGCTGGCACGCGGTCGACCTCGCCGCTCAACCCCTCCGGGCGCTGGTCGAGCGCAACGACCTCGATCCCGCCCTAGTCGAGGACGTGGTGATGGGGTGCACGATGACCGTTGGCGAGCAGGCCATGAACATCGGGCGCAACGCGGCACTGGCCGCCGGCTTCCCCGACACCGTCCCCGGGACGACCGTCGACCGCCAGTGCGGGTCGGCACAGCAGGCGGTCCATTTCGCCGCTCAGGCCGTCATGGCCGGCGCGATGGACATCGTGATCGGCGCCGGCATCGAGTCGATGTCGCGCGTGCCCATCGGGTCCACCACCGAGCCGGGCCCCGGTGAGGCATACGGGCCGACGGTGCTCCGGCGCTTCGAGTTCATCCACCAGGGGATGTCGGCCGAGGAGATCGCCCGGCGCTGGCGCGTGACCCGGGACGAGATGGATGCCTTCGCCCTGGAGTCCCACCGCCGCGCGGCCGCCGCCCAGGAGGCGGGCCGGTTCCGGAACGAGATCGTGCCCATGGCGTCGCCGAGCCCCGACGGCGACGACGTGCTCGCCTTCGACGAAGGCGTTCGCCGCGACACGAGCATCGAGAAGCTCGCCGGTCTCGCCCCGGCCTTCAGCGAGGACGGCACGATCACAGCGGGGACGTCGTCGCAGATCTCGGACGGCGCTGCCGCGGTCCTCGTGATGAGCGAGGAGCGCGCCGAGGCGCTCGGCCTGCGGCCGCGTGCCCGGTTCCACACGTTTGCCGTCGCGGCCAACGATCCCGTGATCATGCTCACCGCGCCGATACCCGCCACGCGCCTGGTGCTCGACAAGGCCAAGCTCACGCTCGACGACATCGACGTGGTGGAGATCAACGAGGCGTTCGCCTCGGTCGTCCTCGCCTGGGAGCGGGAACTGCACCCCGACATGTCGAAGGTCAACCCCAATGGCGGGGCCATCGCCATCGGCCACCCCACCGGGTGCTCCGGCGCCCGCCTCATGGCCACGATGCTCAACGAGCTCGAGCGCATCGGCGGCCACTATGGCCTCCAGACGATGTGCGAAGGCGGCGGCCAGGCCAACGCCACCATCATCGAGCGCCTCGACTGACGCCCGGAACGCCCGGCGGCGAGGTCAGCTCGCCGTGAGCCGGGCCAGCGTCTCGTTGGCCTCGATGACGATCCGGGACACCAGCTCCGCCACCGTCGGCAGCTCCTCGATCACGCCCACGACCTGACCGGTCGGCAGGATGCCCACGTCGATGCGGCCCTCGACGAGAGCGGCTCGGGTCATCATCGGCGCGTTGGCGGCCATGACCACCTGGGCCCAGCTGAGATCGTTGCCCTTCTTCATGGCCAGACCCTCGCGCACCAGTGCGCGCATTGAGGTGTTGGTCTGACGCCTGAACGCGAGCGCGTTCCGGAGCGCCCGGGGTAGCGCGGTCAGGCGCCCGGCCCCGTCGAGATGGTCCACCGCGGCGGTTCGGACCACCCGCTGGGGTGCGCCGTCCACGCGGGTGGTCACGACCGTCCCGGTCACCGGCGTGCCCAGGTATACCTTCTTCACCTCGTCGGGCACCGTGCTCTCCTGGGTGAGGAGGAACCGGGTGCCCATGGCGATCCCGGCCGCGCCCCATGCGAGCGCTGCCACGAGGCCCCGTCCGTCGTTGAAGCCGCCGGCGGCGACCACGGCGACGTCGCTGCCCACGGCGTCGACCACCTGAGGGACGAGGAGGGAGGTCGGCACCTGGCCCGTGTGCCCGCCACCCTCGGCGCCCTGGGCGATGACCCCGTCGACGCCCCACGAGGCCACCTTCTCGGCGTGCCGGCGCGCCCCGATGGTCGGGATGACGACCACGCCCGCGTCGCGGAGCTTGGCCACGGTATCCGGACGGGGGGCCTGGGCGAAGCTCGCCACCCGGACGCCCTGGTCCACGAGGAGGTCCACCCGCTTGGCCACGTCCTCGACATCGGTGCGCATGTTCACGCCGAACGGCGCCTCGGTCCTGTCGCGGACCTCGCCGACGGCCCGCTCGAGCTCCTCGAAGGTCATGGTGGCCGACGCCAGGATGCCCAGGCCGCCCGCGTTCGCCGTCGCCGCCACCAGCCGCGCGCCGGCCACCCAGCCCATGCCCGTCTGCACGATCGGGTATCGCACGCCCGCGAGCTCGCACAGCCTCGTCTGCAGGGCAGGGTGGGGCTCGGGCGCCGTCGGCGCCGGGCTCGGCTCGAGGCCGGACGTGCTCACCCGAGCTCGCGGTCGCGGGTCGAGGACGGGTCGAGCAGGTCGCGGATGAGACGGAGCTCCTCGGGAGACGGAAGCCGGGACTCTGGGACGTCGGCGGGCACGGTCAGCTCGAAGCCCGTGGCGGCCACGGCCTCGTCGAGGGAGACGCCCGGGTGGAGCGAGCGCAACCGCATCGAGCGGTCGGGGGTGTCGAAGTCGAAGACGGCGAGATTGCTCACCACGGCCCGGACGTCGTGGAACCGCGCTGCCGCCGGGCCGGCCGCGGCCGCGCGGTCGTAGCCGACGCCACAGACCATGTCGACCTTGTCGACGAAGGTCCGGGCCGAGTGGCTCGGCACCCAGTAGCTCGTGGGGTGGTTCACGGTGTTGCCGGGCGCGCCGCGCACCCCGATGAGCTGGGCCTTGGGCCGCTCCCAGTCCCCGATACAGCTCAGGTTCTGGTTGCCGAAGCGGTCGACCTGGCTCGCCATCATCATGACGTGGCGCCGGCCCGACCAGACCACGTCGAACACCCGCCGGTAGGGCAGCCATGCCTCGCGCACGAGCGTCTCGGGTGCAGTCCCGAGGGGGGGCGTGTTCGCCATGAGGGCGGCCACGCCGTCGGTGAGGACGATGTCCGGCGAGAAGGTGAGCCGGGCCAGCCGGGCGCCGATCGACGGGACGGTCCCGAACGGGCTCACCAGGATCTCCCCCGCGTCGCGCCAGATGTCCGCGCACGCCACTGCGCAGATCTCGGCCCGGGTCACGCCGGTGTCGCCGCCTCCGCCGCTCATCGGCCAGCCTCCTCGCGGACCGCCGCCTGGTACCCGGTTTCGTCGACCTCGAGATAGCGCGACCGGAAGGCCGGCCACGCGTCCCCCTCGACGTCGGCGCTCGCCTTCGCGTACGCCGACTGGAACGCCTCGTCGCGGGGATAGTCCGGTTCGCACGAGGTGAAGTGTGCACCGCCGGGCGCCTCGACCACCGCGTCGGTCAGCAGGCGCGTGATCGTGATCGCCTGCATGGGACCCTCCCCGGGGAGCGCGCCCGCGTCGACCACGCGCTCGGCCGTCACGAAGCGGCGCTCCGCGGCTCCCAGGAAGAGGTCGTCGAAGAACGGGTCGGGACCCAGGAGCTGGCCGTTGCCGTGCACGTCCGCGCGGTTGCAGTGGACGAAGGCGGCGTCGAGCCGCAATGCCGGCATGGCCACAAGCTCCTCTCCGTCTTCGTAGGGCGAGAGGATGGTGCGAAGCCCGGGATTGACCCGCATCACGTCCGAGCCGAGCCCGGCTCTGGTGGGCAGGAACGGCACACGTTGTGCCGCGGCGAGTAGGCCCAGGTAGAACATGCCTTCGTCCACCTCCATCGCCTCGATCTCCCCGCCCTGGCGGGCCCGCCGGAAGTGGGGGTCGAGCGCGATCGAGTCGAGGGTCACGAACCCGAACACCGCCTTGCGGACCTTGCCAGCGGCGCAGAGCAGGCCGACGTCGGGACCACCGTAGGAGACCACGGTGAGATCGCGCAGGCTGGATCGCAGGATGGCCCGGACGACGGCCATGGGCTTGCGCCGTGACCCCCAACCCCCGAAGCCGATGGTCATCCCGTCGCGGAGCTCAGCGACCACGTCGTCCAGCGCGGCGCGCTTGTCGGTCACTTGGAGGTGTCCGCTTCGCGCTTCTCGACGAACGCCTGACGCTGCTCGTCGGCCACGCCGCGGACGTGCAGCTCGTAGGTGAAACCCTGCTCGTAGCGGTAGCTCCGTTTCACGTCGACCGGGTCGATCCCGTTGAGCGACTCCTTGGCCCGCCGGATGATCATCGGGCTCTTCGCAGCGATGGCGTCCGCCACCTCGTAGGCGGCGTCGACCAACTCGTCGCGAGAGACGACCTTGAGCACGGAGCCGTAACGATGGAGCTCGGCCGCAGTCGCGGAAGTCGCGGTGTAGACCATGGAGCGCATCCGGTGCTGGGGCACGAGCCGCGCCAGGTGGGTCGCAGCGCCCAGCGCGCCTCGATCGACCTCGGGCAGACCGAAGGTGGCGTCGTCCGAGGCGACGATCACGTCGGCGTTGCCAACCAGGCCGATTCCCCCGCCCAGGCAGAAGCCGTGGACGGCGGCGATCACCGGGACCTCGCAGTCGTAGATCGCGGCGAAGGCGGCGGCGCATCCCCGGTTCACGCCCACGAGTGCCTCGTCGCCTTTGGCCTGGATCTCCTTGATGTCCACACCGGCGCAGAACCCGCGTCCCTCGGCCCGTAGCACGACGGCCCGCACCTCCGGCTCGCGACCGGCGGCGAGCACGGCATCGGCCAGCTCGAACCACCCCGCGACATCGGGGGCGTTGACCGGCGGCACGTCGATGACGACCTCGGCCGTGCCCGGTGACCGCTGGAACCTCCCGATGCCCATCTCGCCTCGGCTCTCTATCTGATACATCGTCAGGAAACGGCTCGAGGGTAGGCCACCACCGCGGCCACCGCTAGTTTCGGGCCCGACCGATACGAGGAGGGAACGTGAGCGAGCCATCGCGACACCAGGGGGGCCCGCTCGACTTCTCGGACCAGGTCGTCGTGGTCACCGGTGGGGCCCGGGGCGTGGGCCGCGGCATCGCCGAGGCCTTCCTCGCCGCCGGGGCCGAGGTCGTCGTGTGCGGTCGCACGACCCCAGCCGACTCGGAACTCCCGACGGCGGCGGGCCGATCGGCGTCGTTCGTCGCCGCAGATGTGCGCGACGCAGAGCAGGCGGCCGCGGTCGTGGATGCCGCCGTCGGGCGCCACGGGCAGCTCGACGTGCTCGTCAACAACGCCGGCGGGTCGCCTGAGGCGGCGGCGGCCGAGGCCTCGCCCCGCTTCCTCGCCGCCATCGTCGGGCTCAACCTGTTGGCGCCCATGTACTGCGCGCAGGCGGCCTACGCCGTCATGCGCGACCAGGCGTGGGGCGGGTCGATCGTCAACATCGGGAGCATCTCCGGGTTGCGGCCGTCACCCGGCTCGGCCGCGTACGGCGCTGCCAAGGCCGGCCTCCTCAACCTGACTCGCACGCTGGCCATGGAATGGGCGCCGGAGGTCCGGGTCAATTGCGTCGTGGCCGGCCTCCTGGCGACGGAGGCGGCCTACGACTACTACGGCGGTGAGGCGGGCCTCGAGGCGGTCGCCCGGACCGTCCCCATGGGGCGCCTCGGTACCCCGGCCGACATCGCCGGGGTCTGCCTCTTTCTCGCGTCGCCCCTCGCCGCGTTCGTCACCGGCGCCGCGATCGAGGCGCACGGCGGGGGCGAGCGGCCGCCGTTCCAGGCGGCCGCCAAGGCCGGGGATTGACCCTCGGTGGGGAGCGGACGATTGGTTGCCGAGGGTCAGCGTTGACGGACCAAGGTCCCGACCAGGTCTTTTCGGTGTCAAGGGCGACTCGGGACCTGCCGATACACGACAGGTGAACGAGGCGCTCTCGCGGGTTCTGGACGGCAAGCCCGTTCTCGAGTACCAGCCAGCCGTCGACCTGGCCGATGGACGGCTCCTCGGTTTCGAAGCCCTGGTCCGCTGGGACCACCCGACGCGCGGCTACATCCCGCCGAACATCCTCATCCCGTGGGCTGAGGCGAACGACCACATCGTCGATCTCAACGCGTGGGTCCTCGCCGACGCCTGCCGCCAGGCGGCGCCGTGGCCGGTAGGGATCCAGCTGTCGGTCAACTGCTCGGCCGTACAGCTCCGTCAGGGCGAGGCGTCGCGCGCCGTGGTGGCGGCATTGGAGGAAACGGGACTCCAGCCCCACCGGCTGACGATCGAGATCACCGAGACCACGGTGGCAGACGAACGAACGGCGAGCGACCTGCGGGCGCTGTCGAAGCTGGGAGTCCACCTGGCGGTGGACGACGTCGGCACCAGCTGGTCGACGCTGGAGAACCTTCGACGGTTCGACATCGAGACCGCCAAAGTCGACCGGGCCTTCATCACGAGCCTCGAACCCCACGAGGGGATGAACCGGGCCATCGTGGACGCCATCGTCCACGTGGCGCAGTCGTTGTCGATGACGACAGTCGCGGAAGGCATCGAGACGGCCCAGCAAGTGGCGATCCTCCGGGACTTCGGGGCGGACATGGGACAGGGCTACTTCTTCGCCAAGCCGTTGGCCGCCGACGTCGCCGACGAGCTGGCCAAGGGGGACCCCCGGCCGGTGTTCTCGCTTCGGGGGGACCAGCACGAGCCGACGACGGCGAGCATCCAGCCACGCTCCCTGCGACTGCTCACGAACGACCGCTTCGGCAACGACACCGCGTCCTCGGCCGAAGCCGGCTGAACCCGCCCGGCTGCACCGGGTCGCCGCGGGCTGATCCATGGTCTGACCTGCAGGTCCTCCTCGTCGTCCAATGCGCAGACGGGTCTGGGGACCACGCGCGCGGACGAGGCTGGAGTGGAGCCCGCCGACCGCGTCGTGCTCTTATGTCCCCCCGTGAAGCTCGCCGTCCCCACCGAGACCCTCCCCGGAGAGCGACGCGTGGCCGTGGTCCCCGACGTCGCCGCCCGCCTGGCGACCGGCACCGGGATCGACGTCGCGGTGCAATCCGGGGCGGGTGATGCCGCCCATTTCCCCGATGCTGCGTACGCCGACAAGGGCGTCGAGATCGTGACCGATCGTTCCGCCCTCTTCCGGGGGGCCGAGGTCGTCGCCAAAGTGCAGCCGCCCACCGTGGAGGAGGTGGAGGCACTCGACTCGGGCACGTCGACTGTCAGCTTCCTCGCCCCCGGGAGCAACCTTCCCGTGATCCGTGCCCTCGCCGCCAGGGGGGCGACGGCCTACAGCCTCGAGCTCGTGCCCCGGATCAGCCGGGCACAGTCCATGGACGCGCTGAGCTCCCAGGCGACCGTGTCGGGCTACCTGGCGGGGTTGGCCGCCGCCGAGCGGCTTCCCAAGTTCTTCCCGATGTTCATGACCGCCGCCGGGACGGTCCCGCCGGCGAAGGTGCTGGTCCTCGGCGCGGGGGTCGCCGGCCTTCAGGCCATTGCGACGGCGCGCCGTCTCGGTGCCCAGGTGCGCGCGTACGACGTACGCGCCGCGGCGAAAGAGGAGGTCCAGTCGCTCGGCGCGGCCTTCGTCGAGCTGCCGCTCGAGACCCAAGAGGGCTCCGGCGGCTACGCGCGCGAGCAGTCCGAGGAGTTCCTCGCCCGCCAGCGAGAGCTGATCGGCAACGAGGTCGCGGCCTCGGACGTCGTGATCACCACGGCGGCGGTTCCCGGGCGCAAGGCGCCGATCCTGGTGACGGCCGAGATGGTGGATCGCATGGCCAACGGATCGGTTGTGGTCGACCTCGCCGCGGATACCGGCGGAAATTGCGAGCTGACAGAGGCCGGCCAGGAGATCAACCGCTCGGGTGTCGTCGTGTACGGGATGACGAACCCACCCTCTGCCATGCCCACCCACGCGAGCTTCCTGTACGCGCGCAACGTTGCCAACTTCCTCGGCCTGCTGGTCGCCGACGGCAAGCTCGAGCCTGACTTCGACGACGAGATCGTCGCCGGCGCGTGCGTGGTGCGGGCGGGCGAGGTCGTCCACGAACCAACACGCGAACTGCTCGCAAAGGAAGGTGCATCGTGATCGCCACGACCGGCCCGGGCCTCATGGGCCTGATCACCGTCTTCGTCCTGGCGGCCTTCGTCGGCTACGAGGTGATCTCCAAGGTGCCGAGCGTCCTGCACACGCCGCTCATGTCCGGCACCAACGCCATCCACGGGATCATCATCGTCGGGGCCATGATCGTCCTCGGCGAGGCGCACGGCACCGCCCAGGTCACACTCGGGTTCTTCGCGGTGATCCTTGCGACGCTGAACGTGGTCGGAGGTTTCGTGGTCACGGACCGGATGCTCGAGATGTTCAAGGCGAAGCCCGCGGCGCGCAAGGCCGAAGAGCCGGCCACGGCACAGGCCACCTCGACGGCGACGGCCGGCGGGGACGAGGGGGCGTCCTCGTGAGCCGTGCGACCGCCACCGACCTCGTCTACCTCGTCGCGATCGTCGGCTTCATCCTCGCCCTGAAGGGCCTGAGCTCCCCCAAGCGGGCGCGGCTCGGCAACCTGGCTGGGGCCACCGGGATGATCATCGCCGTCGCTTGGACCTTCAGCCTCCCCTCGGTGCACTCGAACCACCGGAACCTGCTGCTGATCATCGTGGGCATGGTGGTCGGGACAGCCATCGCCGTACCAGCAGCCCGCTTCGTGAAGATGACGGCGATGCCCCAGATGGTGGCCATCTTCAACGGTGTCGGCGGCGGGGCGGCCGCGCTGGTGTCGATCACCGAGTTCATCGCCCTCGGGTCGTCGAAGACCATCGCCATCTACAAGATCGTGGAGATCCTTCTCGGGGTCCTGATCGGCGCAGTGTCGTTCTCGGGTAGCGGCATCGCCTTCGCCAAGCTCCAGGAGCTCATGACCGGCCGGCCCATCACCTACCCTGGCCAGCAGGCGATCAACGCGGTCGTCGGGCTCACGATCCTGGCACTCGTGATCGCCACGATCGTCACCGCCAGCACGGCGCTCCTCGTCCTCGTGCTGATCCTCTCGCTCGTGCTCGGCGTGATCTTCGTCCTTCCCATCGGGGGCGCCGATGTGCCCGTGCTCATCTCCTTGCTCAACGCGTTCACCGGCCTCGCCGTGGCGGCATCGGGCTTCACCCTGAACTCGACGCTGCTGATCGTCGCGGGAACCCTCGTGGGTGCCTCCGGAACGCTGCTCACGCGCATGATGAGCCACGCCATGGGCCGCTCCCTGCCGAACATCCTGTTCAGCGCGTTCGGCGCGGTGGTCACCGCCACCGGGGGCGAGGCAGGCGACGCCTCCCGGGCAGTGCGCTCGGGCACCTCGGAGGACATCGCCGTCCTGCTCGCCTATGCCCGCAAGGTGGCCATCGTCCCCGGCTACGGCCTCGCCGTGGCCCAGGCCCAGCACACGGCACGGGAGCTCGCCGATGCCCTCATGGAGCGGGGCGTGGAGGTCTACTACGCGATCCACCCCGTGGCGGGCCGCATGCCCGGTCACATGAACGTCCTCCTGGCCGAGGCGAACGTTCCCTACGACGAGCTCAAGGAGATGGACGAGGCCAACCCCGAGATGGCCACCACCGACGTCGCGCTCGTGGTCGGCGCCAACGACACGGTGAACCCGGCCGCCAAGAACACGCCGGGGAGCCCGATCTACGGGATGCCGATCATCAACGCCGACGAGGCGACCAACGTCGTGTTCCTCAAGCGCTCCATGCGCCCGGGCTTCGCGGGCATCGACAACGA